>Ga0164313_10003176_pt1 | contig 14668 bp, 15 predicted proteins | sample GuaBasSedimGuay4_FD_113735 | JGI IMG/M metagenome (GOLD analysis project Ga0164313, IMG submission 113735) | Subseafloor sediment microbial communities from Guaymas Basin, Gulf of California, Mexico - Guay4, Core 4569-4, 0-3 cm | ecosystem: Environmental > Aquatic > Marine > Hydrothermal vents... | reverse complement strand
GGTCGTTGCCGTGCAAGTGTCTGTTGCAGGCCTGTTAATGCCTGAGATTCGAAGCCCTCCACGTCCAGCTTGATCAGGTCGGGCGATAACGCCAGGCTATCCAGCGGCGCTGCCTTGACCTGAACCAGCCGGTATCCGGATTTGTCGGTGGTATCAAAGCCAGAACCGGCCAGGCGTTCACGCACATAATCTTTCTCAAACTCCATTGGATCCAATGAGCCATGCGCACTCAAACCGGAGGCACGACGACCGGGCACATGCAGTGTCTTGCCGGCAAACTCATCACCGGCGGCAAGCAGGCGAAACCGGTAGCGAAACGGATGCAACAAGCAGATCAGCAGCAAACTCCAGCGGTGCTTGCGATTGGGCTCAATCGAAAACACCCGCATTTTGCTTGTCAATCGCAACACGGACAAGGCGGACTGCCCCCTCGATGCACCAACATCGAGGACTAAACCGGGGGTTTCAGTAAACCAGTTGAAAACTTCAAAGTCGGCCTCATGCGTATAGCGACTCAACCATTGCCACAGGTTTGCCAATATTCCGTATGGTAACAGCGGGCGCATTTTTTTTGCCCACGGATATATCCATGATTTTTGCTGTTTTTCTAACATGGCAACATACTAACCTGATCCGGCGTTTAAGCGTAATTCACGATATTTAAATAGCTCTTTTCCCCAGCCAGATGCCGCTGGCAAGTGCGACCAATGCCATTACCCAAACGGTCATTGCGCCACTTGGCAGGTCAAACAGTGCAGAAAGCACAATACCGATAATAAAGGCAACTGCACCGAGCAAATACCCCGTGAACAGCCTTTGTCTGCCATGCAATGCCTGGGTGGCCAGTGCCGGTATGATCAGGCTTGAGAAAACCAGGTACACACCCACCAGCTGAACCGAGGCTGTTACCACAAATGCGAACACCAGGTAAAAACCTGTGCGACCAAAGTGATCGTGCCATTTAAACCAGGCAAACAGCAGTAAGGCATACAAAAGGGCCACGGGTATCAACATATCCCATGTTACCCACAGAATCTGGCCGACCAGCAGGTCCTTAAGGTGTTCCGCACCGTGAGGGTTCTCCGCCAGCAGCAGAATACTGCCGGTAGCCGCGAGCACGAACAAAATCCCGATCAAAGGCTCCTGGGATTGCGGCCAGCGTTTCTCAGACCAGTGCAAACCGGCTGAGGCCAGTAGCGCGGCAGAAACCGCTGAGGCCTGCACCAGCCATATGTTGTCTTCCCAGCCGATCACACCTGCGAGCAGAACCCCGAGGCCGGCAATCTGGGCGATGGCCAGATCAATGAAAATAATGCCACGTTTGAGCACCTCCTGCCCCAGTGGGACATGCGTACTGAGCACCAGCAAGCCGGTTACTATCGCCGGTGCCAGTATCGACCAGTCCAGCAAATCCAGATTCATTGGAACATCCTCACTAATGCTGCGTGCTTAACAGGCGTTCAATGATATCGTCAAAATAGCTGAACAGATCCTTCGCAGCGGGACTGCCGCCCACCGTTAGTGGCAACATTATCTCGGGAATACCGGTACGGTCAGACAACCACTTCGATGCTTTTTCGCTCTGGAAGGGGGCGTGAATGATGACATCAGCACCACCATCGCCAAAGCGTTTCAGCAAGCTTGAAAGATGGCCCGCAGTCGGCGGCACACCTGAAACAGCTTCCAGGTTGGCAACCTCTTCCATGCCCAGCCAGTTTTCCAGGTAGACCCACGATTTGTGATGTGTAATCACACGTTTCCCACGCAATGAAGCAGCCCGTATTTCCCACCCGGAGATTGCATCACGCCAGCGGCGGCTAAAATCCTCCAAACCATCTTGATATACCTGCGCACTATCCCTATCCAATTCCGCCATACGTGTTGCCAGTGCTTCAGCAATTAGCTGGATATTATGCGGATTGGTCTGGACGTGCGGGTTGCCCTGGGGGTGAACATCACCCTGTGAGCGATCGACGCTGGCAGGAACACCCAGTCGCTTTACATAATCACTGGCAATGAAATAACCTGAATTGCCGGGCATAACAGCCGGGTTATTACCCTTGTTCAACAGCATGGGTAGCCAACCTACTTCCAGTTGCGCTCCGCTGCAGACCACGATATCCGCCCGTCTAACCTTGGAAATCAAGCTCGGCCGGGCCTGTATATAATGTGGATCCTGCAAAGCGTTGGTAGCGCTACTTGCCTTAACTGCTTTCCCGCCAATTTCTTCGGCCAGTGCCGCCCACTCCGGTTCACATGCAAAAACATTCAAATCTGCCTTGGAAACAGCGGGTATCAGCAGTAAAAGCACTGCAAACATGAAATATTTCATATTAATCATCCTGACTAAAACGAGTGTGCGCCATGCGCACCAATGCTAAAGGTATATTGCACACCCCATTGATTGTCATCCTCAAGGCCCGCTTTGTCGAGCGTGTATTGGAGACGCAAACGACTAAACTCACTATTGGACCAGTCCGCCATGATGCTGTAGCGGCGCGGATCATCAGCAAGCGGCATCAGGGCCGTATTCTCAAATGACTCACCGGGGTCATCAGAGGACAATTGATCCCAGCGCAACCCTACACGCCAGCGTGGAAACGGCTGCAAAATAGCTTGCAGGTACCACCCCTGCTGGTCGGTATCATAGGGTAAATTTCGACCGTCCGGCATACTATAGACACCGTCTTCATTACGCCACATATACTCGGCAACAAACTTGAAATTCTGTTGCCGGTTATTGCCATTCGGGGCCCACTTCCAGACAAATTCAGCCATCATTAACTGCGAACGGCCATCAAAGTAGAACGGGTCATCCTCGCTGCCTGAAGCACGTTGATCAGCGTCGGCATGCAACCAGGACACACCGGCCTGCCAGCTGTTGCTGTATCCGACATCACCACCAATAAGGGCATGCAGTGCGTAGCTGCCAAAGCCGGAATTAGATGCCCCGCCTGCCGGATAATTTGAGCCACGATTGACTTCACCGCTCAACTGCAAGAACAGCTCGGTAGGTGCTAACCATCGCAACACAACGCCATCATCGCCGTACTGACCACCGAGGAAGGCTTTATACGGCAGTGGCTGGTCAGCAAAATCCCAGCTGTGGGCATGTTTCTGATTCAGATACCCGATATCGGCGTAGTGCCTGCCCATACGCAAGCTCAAGCCCGCGGGCAAGGCCAGAGTTTCAACCCAGGCCTCTTCAATTTCAATACCCGCCTCACCGTCTTCAATAGCAACAGGCACTGTCAGCCAGGCCGTGAACTTGTCATCCACCGTTGCAGATATATTGATTTCTGTCTCGCCCAGAGCCAAGCCCTCAGGCAGTGGACCCGCCTCACCTCCGAGGGGGAATCCAGGGATGAAATAGTCTTCAGGATCATTTTGATAAGACCAGGCCTGGCCCTGGAAAATCACACCCAGTGCGGGGTTGAAAGCATTATCACTACTACCGCCAGCTTGTGGCGGAGCAGATGCAGGCTCTACCGCCGCCTGCGCCTGCCTTGATGCTACCGACTCAGCGGTTTCGCGCGCCACCTGGGCTTCCTGCTCTGCTTCATCCAGGCGCTTCTCCAATAGCGCAATCCGTGCTTCATATTCGGCCCGCATAGCAGCCACTTCTGCACGTAACTGTGCAATATCCTGACCACCACCCGGCTGGGCTGCCAAGTTAATTGGAATACTTAATAGACACGCTGACAGCATGCCAAGAACTATGCTGCGCATAGCGTCGCCTCCATCTGTTTCATTTCGCGGTTATCTCCCGGTTAGCTCCCGGTGAGGCTGACTAACGATATTCAGATAAATCGAGGAGGTGTGCAACCGGGTTGGTGGCAAAAACCGGTGTTCGCCGGTGGCGCAGTAGCACATGCAATGTTTTAGCTGAAGTATTCATTAGTCATAAACATCCGAGATGACAGAATACCATAGCTCAGGCAAAAAAAACCCCGGCAGTTGCCGGGGTATAATCACCTTTGGATCTTAAATAAATAAATTATTTATCTTCATCCTTGTTTTCATCAACTTCTTCAAATTCCGCGTCAACCACGTCATCTGAAGCAGCTTCAGCTGCGCCTTCAGCACCTTCTGTAGCCGCCTGGGCCTGTGCTTCGGCAGCTGCCTGCTCATAAATAACCTGAGAGGCCTCGGTTAACTTCGCGGTTGCAGCGTCGATGGCATCTTTGTCATCTTCTTTCATGGCTGCCTCAACAGCCTCAATCGCTGATTCGATATTCTTGCGGGTATCGTCATCGATCTTCTCGCCCATGTCTTTCAGGCTTGAACGGGTCGCATGAACCATGGCATCCGCACTGTTACGTGCAGTAACCGTTTCGTGGAACTTGCGATCTTCCTCGGCATGCGCTTCGGCATCCTGCACCATGTTTTCAATCTCTTCTTCAGAGAGGCCGGAACCGGATTTGATTTCAATCTTCTGTTCCTTGCCGGTAGCGCTGTCTTTGGCGCTTACGTGCATGATGGCGTTCGCGTCAATGTCGAAGGTTACCTCGATCTGCGGCATACCACGCGACGCCGGGGCAATACCAGCCAGATCAAACCGCGCCAATGATTTGTTGGCACTGGCGATTTCGCGCTCACCCTGTAATACGTGCACGGTTACCGCAGTCTGGTTATCTTCGGCGGTCGAAAAAATCTGCGAAGCCTTGGTCGGGATCGTGGTGTTTTTCTCAATCAACTTGGTCATGACACCGCCCATGGTCTCAATACCGAGCGACAAAGGTGTGACATCCAGCAACAACACATCTGTTACTTCACCGGACAGGACACCGCCCTGCACCGCTGCACCAAGTGCAACTGCTTCATCAGGGTTGATATCCCGGCGTGGTGTCTGACCGAATAATTCGGTAACAGCTTTCGCCACCATCGGCATACGGGTCTGCCCACCAACCAGGATCACATCGGCAATATCGCCGATCTTCAGGCCGGCATCATCCAGTGCGGTACGACATGGACCGATGGTCTTTTTAACCAGATCTTCTACCAGCGACTCCAGCTTGGCGCGTGTCAGCTTGATATTCAGATGTTTCGGGCCACTCGCGTCAGCCGTGATGTACGGCAGATTGATTTCGGTCTGCTCGGAGGTGGACAACTCGATCTTGGCGCGCTCAGCACCCTCTTTCAGACGCTGCAGCGCCAGCGGGTCGTTACGCAGATCAACACCCTGGTCTTTCTTGAACTCAGAAACCAGGTAATCGATAACGCGCTTGTCAAAATCCTCACCACCAAGGAAGGTGTCACCGGAGGTAGACAGCACTTCAATCTGGTGTTCGCCGTCAACATCAGCAATTTCAATGATAGATACGTCAAAAGTACCACCACCGAGGTCATAGACCGCAACTTTGCGCTCGCCGCCCTTCTTGTCGACACCAAATGCCAGTGCGGCAGCGGTCGGCTCAGAAATCACACGACGTACTTTCAGACCGGCAATTTTGCCAGCATCTTCGGTCGCCTGACGTTGATGATTATTGAAATATGCCGGAACTGTGATAACAGCTTCGGTTACTTCTTCGCCGAGATAATCTTCAGCGGTTTTCTTCATTTTCATCAACACACGCGCTGAAATTTCCGGCGGTGCCATTTTCTTGCCACCAGCCTCAACCCACGCATCGCCGTTATCGGCTTTAACGATGGTATAAGGCACCAGGTCCATATCTTTCTGCACCACATCTTCAGCAAACTTACGTCCAATCAAACGCTTGATTGCAAATAGCGTGTTGGTCGGGTTGGTCACAGCCTGGCGCTTGGCCGCCTGTCCCACCAGTACTTCGTCGTCTTTAGTAAATGCAACGATGGACGGTGTCGTGCGGTCGCCCTCGGCATTTTCAATAACTCTGGGCTCGCCACCTTCCATCACTGCGACGCAGCTGTTGGTAGTACCCAGATCGATTCCTATGATCTTAGCCATTTAAACTCTCCAAAATTTTACGATTAATTTGATGTTCTGAAAGATGGGGTCAACGCCCTATTTTTCAATGTCTTGCTCAGGGTTTGCGCGATACCACCACTTTAGCGGGCCTGATCAGACGCTCATGCAACTTATAACCCTTCTCGAGCACGTCAATAACGGTATTTTCATCATGCTCCGGTGACGGCAACATTGTCATGGCCTCGTGTTTCTCAGGGTCAAAAGTCTCACCGGCCGGGTCGATAGTTTCCAATCCGTGATCACCCATAACCTTGGTCAGCATCTTCATGATTAACTGCTTGCCTTCCCGCAACGCATCAACTGTAGCGGCCGGGTCGTTAGCTGCTTCAAGGCCACGTTCAAGACTGTCGCGCACAGGTAACAGATCGCTCATGAATCGTTCCAGCGTCCGGCGACGGGATTTTTCATGCTCACGCACCAGCCGCTTGCGCAGGTTTTCCATATCCGCTTTCATCAGCAACATAGACTGTTTTGCATCTGCAGCTTCCTGCTGCGCAGCAGCCACTGCTACTTCAAGAATCTCAATGGGGTCATCAGAAACCTGTTCTGCGTTCTCTTCCTGTAGGTCTTCCTGTAGATCTTCACCACCCGCTTCGATGTTCTGTTCGTTGTCGCTGTTTTGTGCAGTCACTGTATGTGCTCCTGGATTGCAATGAGGTTTTTCTGCTCATATTTTCTGTCTGGTGCAGATATGGGGATTGGCAACGACGATTCAAGCAGCGATACACTAAGGGTAGCTCTATCCTTAGTGTATCGCTGCGTTGCCATACGGTCTTAGCATGTGGCCCACGCTCTGCGTTATAATTTCACGGCATGCAACCAGCATGCCTTAAAAATTATGCCTTGATCCTGGACCACATGCTAAGCCAGAGTCAGCAATCAAAGGACAGAGATACCCTTATACATGCTAACCCACCTCCATATCCGTAACTTCGCAATCGTGCCGGAATTAAGCCTGGACTTCCGTGAAGGTTTCACGGTCATTACCGGTGAAACCGGGGCAGGCAAATCCATACTGGTTGATGCCCTGGGCCTGTTACTGGGAGACCGTTCCGATAGCGCCTGGGTAAGCCCGGGTGCCAAAAGGGCTGAACTGGCCGCTGAATTCTCGCTTGAAAGTAATGCTGCAGCCAGACGATGGCTCGATGAATCCGATTTGTCCGCGGATGATAGCTGTCTTTTACGACGCACAATAAACAGTAGTGGCCGCTCACGGGCATTTATCAATGGCTCACCGGTGACGGTCAGCCAGATACAAGCGCTCGGCAACCTGCTGGTTGAAATACACGGACAAAATGAACACCTTCGCCTGACCCGCACCGATGAACAATTCCGGCTACTGGACGGCAGCGGTAACTATACAAAGGATATTAAATCTGTGCGTTCAGCTTTTGAAGACTGGAAAACAGTGGCCAATGAACTGAAGGATTTAGAACAGGACTCTTCGGTATCAACATCTGATTTGGCGTTTCTTAACTTTCAACTGGACGAACTGCTGCAGCACGAGCTCAGCGAAGATGTAATCACGACCCTGCAAACAGAACATGATCGTCTGGCCGCCGGTGGCGCTTTGCAGGATACGCTGACCAGTGCGATTGAACGACTCGAGCCCGACAGCACTGAGGGAAGCCAGGGCATTAATAGCGGTCTCGCCTCTGCACTTGCTCAGCTGCAGCAGTTTACCCCGCTGGATAACAATATTGCTGACGCCTGCCAGATGTTGCAGGAGGCTGCGGTTAACTGTGCAGAGGCCACCGATTCACTTCGGATCGCACGTGACCGGGTAGACCTGAGCCCTGCCCGCTTTGAAGAAGTTGCTAGCCAGCTTAGTCATATCAATGATCTCGCACGAAAACATCAGGTCAAAATGGAGCAACTGGAAGAAGTCCGGGATAAACTTTCCGAACGTATTAATCGTGCCGGGAGCGCCGGGCAACGGCGTAGCAAACTGGAAAAGAAACTGACAGTCTGCCTTGATGTATACAGACACGCCGCCGAACGTTTACATGGCAGCCGCCAACAACATGCAACTATTCTATCCGGCGAGGTAATGAAGTTAATGTCTGAGCTCGGCATGGCCGGCGGTGTGTTTGATCTGACGGTAACACATACGCCGGAGACTACACCGGCCATTCGCGGAGATAATGAGGTGCAAATCAACATCAGTGCCAACCCCGGCTCTGATCCCGGCCCACTGAGCAAGATAGCATCCGGTGGCGAGTTATCCCGTATCAGTCTGGCCATCAAGGTAGCCGCCAGCGGTGACAGTGAAGCTGTAACCCAGGTATTTGATGAGGTAGATGCCGGTATTGGTGGTGATACCGCGAACTCTGTGGGTCAGTTGTTAAAGCGTCTGTCACTCAACGGCCAGGCACTGTGTGTGACCCACCTGGCGCAAGTGGCGGTGTGTGCGACACACCAGCTGCAGGTCCGTAAGCAGTCCGACAAACTATCCACCCTGGTAGATACAAACTTACTGGGTAACGAGGACCGCATTGATGAAATTGCGCGTATGCTGAGCGGCAGGGTATCGGATCAAAGCCGGGCGCATGCACGTGAATTGCTGGAAGCAGCAAGGCCCGACTGATATTTTAGCTCATTATTTTATCGGCCTGACATAGATCACCAGACTGTGATCAACGATTTCAAAACCATGCTCAGCGGCAATCCCTGCCTGAAGTTTTTCAATTTCCTCGTTGACAAACTCCGTCACCCGGCCGGTTTCCACACAAACCATGTGATCATGATGAATACCTGAGTCGAGTTCATAATAAGCTTGCCCGCCCTCAAAATTGTGTTTAACAATCAGGCCAGCAGTTTCAAATTGATTCAATACCCGGTAAACAGTGGCCAGGCCAATATCCTCGCCAGACTGCATAAACACACGATAAATATCGTCTGCTGTCAGGTGTTTACTGTCTGTCGCTTCCAGTAATTCCAGTATTCTTTTTCTGGGCTGGGTAACTTTTAAACCCGCTTTCCGAAGTTCTCCACCGTGCACAAACTTATCCTCATGTTAAAAAAAATAGACTACCCTGTTTTTAAGGGCTGCGGACTATTGTATCATTCACCGCCTTGAACTCACTATCAGCAATTGCTGAAGGAAACACATGACCAAGCTCTTGTTTATAACCATGCTGACCGTTCTTATGATGAATACGGGCTGCAAGCTTATTTATAAGCAAAATGTTCAGCAGGGCAATGCCCATGAACAGGAAGATCTGGACCAGGTCGAGATTGGCATGAGCAAAAAGCAAGTAGCGTTTCTGCTCGGCTCGCCGGCAATTCACGACCCTTTTCATAAAGACCGCTGGGATTATATTTCCTTACTCAGTCGGCGTGGCAACGAACCGGTCAAGCGCCTGGTTACCCTGACCTTTGAAAACGACCTGCTGATCGCAACTGATGGTATCGGCGATTCATTGGGTGGTGACATCAAGGCACTGGATGAGACCCGTACTGCAGTGACCGGCATCGGTGACCTTTCAAAGGCACGCCAAACAGAGCTGATCACCGACGATGGGGTTATCAACTGGACCCTGCAACTGGGTGCATTTAACACACACGAAGAGGCAAATGAATTTGCTGATAAGGTCAGGGCAAAAGGATTTGAGGCCAACGAGGAAGAACAAGTCGTACGCGGACTGGGTACACGCCACCAGGTGCGTTCAGGTCTTTACGATACCTTTAATGAAGCACGTGCGGCGCTGCAAAGCATAGAAAAAAGCATGAAAATCATCGGCATCACCGTGCCTGTCGACATCCCGTTGAATCCGGAATAACCTGTAGGAGGGGCCAGCTTCGCTGGCCGCGAGCCCTTACATTCGTTAAGCACTGGCAATCGCGACCAGCAAGCTGATCCCTCCCACAAGCAAGCTGATCCCTCCTACATGCCCTGCTTTAGCGCCCGCTGCCGCCTGACTTCCTTGGGATCAATCAATAATCCCCGGTAAATCTCAACACGGTCCCCTTCCCTCAAGACCTGCCCCACCGGCACCTTCTGACCAAAAACTCCGACCTTCCTTTCATCCAGCTCAAAGCCCTCAAACATCGCCACAATCCCCGATTGCTCGATCGCATCTGCAACGGTTGTGCCGGCATCAATATCCAGTACAATCAGCTCCTGTCGCTCCGGCATTGCCAGAACAACTTCAATACGCATCAGGATGCACCTCATCAGCACGCTTGCAAAAATCATCCAGTAAGCGGTCAGCAATCCTGCCAAAGCCTTTACCAAACACTCTGGCAACCGGCCCGCTTCGCATCTCGAAATCCAGTTTCAAGCTGACTTTACAGCCATCCCCGCCCAACTGATCGAAACACCAGCTACCCTGCAAATTCTTAAACGGACCCTTCAATAGCTGCATATCAATACGCTCATTGGCATGTAGTGTATTGTTGGTCGTAAACTGCTGTATGACACCGGCAACCGAAACGGTCAGACTTGCTGTCTGCATACCGTCAGACTGCTCATGCACGAGCGTGGCAGTACACCAGCTTAGAAAGCAGGGATAAGCGGGCACGTCCCGGACCAACTGGTACATATCGGACGCACTGTGGACGACCAGTGCCGAGCGCTCAATTTTCATTGTGAAAATTTTACACGATAAGCGCTGCGCACAGTAAAATAGCTAAATGAAGAAAAAGACCAGCCCAGGCTCAAAAACAATAGCACTGAACAAGCGCGCCCGCTTCGATTACCACATCGATGAACGAATCGAGGCCGGCCTGTCCCTGCAAGGCTGGGAAGTTAAATCCTTGCGTGACTCCCGTGTGCAGTTTGCAGACAGCTATATATTGTTGAAAGACAATGAAGCTTTTCTGTTCGGCTGCCGCATTGATCCCTTACCCACGGCCTCAACACATACTACGCCTGACCCCACCCGCACACGCAAATTATTACTGCATCGTCGGGAGATCGACCGGATAACCGGTCTGGTAGAGCGTAAGGGCTTCACCATAGTGCCCACCGCAATGTACTGGTCCAGGGGCAAGGTGAAAGTGGAAATCGGTACAGCCAAGGGCAAAAAGGCGCACGATAAACGTTCTGACCAGAAAGACCGTGACTGGCAAAGGCAGAAAGCCCGTATACTTAAGCATGGCTGACCTTTCAACCAACAAGCCAATCAGGGTAGGCATCGCAGATAAAAGCCCGTTAATGCGTACAGCATTGAGCAGTTTGCTCAACGACGACGCCCGCTTCCAGGTCATTTGCTGTTGCAAGAACGCGAGTGAGTTTCTGCAAAAAGTCGGAGATGCCAAAGTGGACGTTGCCATTGTCGGCTGGGTGATTCCACCTGGTGATGCACGTTTTATCCTGGATCAACTGCGGCCCCGCCCCGGCTCCCCGAAGATTGTTGTTTATTCCGGTATTGAAAGTGAGGCCGTACCGGCACATGTACTGGCACACGGTGGCGCGGCTTATGTATCAAAAAACGAAGAACCGGAGTACCTGCTCGATACCATCGCCGAGGTCGCACGCGGGCGTATGGTGTTTCCGTACCTCGACGTCAGTCGAATTAATAACAACCCCTTATCCACGCTGACCAAACGCGAGCTGGAAATTCTTTCATCGCTGGCAGCGGGTCGAACCAATAAAGAAATCGCTGCTGAAAAAGGGGTTTCGACCAATACAGTCAAATATCACATCAGAAATGTGTTCGAAAAACTCAGCGTCAGCAACCGTGGTCAGGCCATCGCCCTGTACCTGAAGGCCTGACACCCGCCGCCTTCAACCCTTTCTTATGGGTGGGTTTTAACCTACCCATACTGGTCCCGTCCTACCCCCCTTATGCATATTCCGGTACATGAGCGCTTTTTCTATACTACTGGACAAGCATTAGGCTGGCACAGCAAGGCAGGATTATGACTACTTACCCGACACTGAAAAAACACCTCGCTGACTGGGCGCACAACGCCGATGACAAAGCGGACATAGCCCTGACCATCGAAACCATTGCCGAGGCCTGTATTGAAATCTCTGCGCTGGTTGCCCGCGGCCCGCTGGCCGGTGAGCTGGGCGCAGAACAGGGTGACAATGCAGACGGTGACACCCAGAAAGCACTGGACCTGATCGCCAATGACTTTATTATCGAGGCCATCCAGTCTGCACCGGTCGCCTGCCTTGTTTCCGAAGAACTGGAAGAGCCACTCCCGATCAAGAAAGGTGCGCCGCTCTATATAGCCACAGACCCCCTCGATGGTTCCTCTAATATCGACACCAATGTGTCAGTTGGAACCATCTTTTCCATTTTACCAGCCAGTCAACAGGCAGACGGGACATGCGAATTGCTGCAAGCCGGCACGGAGCAACTGGCTGCCGGCTACGTGATTTACGGGCCCCAGACTGCGATGGTCCTGACCGTCGGCGATGGCACCATGTTATTTACCCTGGATCCACGTACACATGAGTTTTGTTTGACCAGTACCGAAATTGCCGTGTACACCGACACCACCGAGTTTGCCATCAACAGCTCAAATTCCCGTCAATGGGATGGCCATATAAAGGCTTATGTGGATGACTGCCTGCGTGGTGAAGATGGACCCCACGGCAGTAATTACAATATGCGCTGGATTGCCTCACTGGTGGCTGAATGTCACCGCATCCTGTCACGTGGCGGTATATTTCTTTATCCGGGCGATATCCGCCAGGGTTATGCTGCCGGTCGTTTGCGCTTGGTGTATGAATGCAACCCGATCGCATTTCTGATTGAGCAGGCCGGCGGGGCCGCCTCTACCGGCACCCAGCGGGTCATGGAAATTCAGCCAAAAGACATCCACGAACGTGTACCCATGATCTTTGGCTCTCTACATGAAGTAGAACTGGTCGAGCAATACTACGCTGACCTTAACCCCTATCACGAACGTCCCCAATTGTTCGGAAACCGCAGCCTGTTGCGTAACTGAGGCGAGGAGAAAAATATGTCAGTCAAACACCCCATTATTTCAGTGACCGGTTCTTCCGGTGCCGGAACGACCTCGGTCAAAGAAACATTCGATCGCATCTTCGAGCGTGAACAGATCAAGGCTACTGCGATTGAAGGTGATGCATTTCACCGCTACAACCGTGTTGACATGAAAACGGTCATGCAGGAAGAATCCGAGAAGGGCAATAATCACTTCAGCCATTTTGGGCCTGAGGCGAACCGCCTGGAAGATCTCGAAAGTGTATTCAAGCAGTTCGGTGAAGATGGTACAGGCCGTATCCGCAATTATGTGCACGATGACATCGAGGCCGAGAAACATGGCACACCACCGGGCACCTTTACCGACTGGCGTGAAATACCGGATGAAACAGAATTGTTATTCTATGAAGGCCTGCACGGTGCAGTTGTTACCGAAGAGGTAAACCTGGCTCAGCATTGTGACCTGAGCGTCGGTGTTGTACCTGTCATTAACCTTGAGTGGATTCAAAAGATTCACCGCGACAGAGGTGACCGTGGTTACTCAACCGAGGCCATACGTGACACCATCCTGCGCCGGATGCCGGATTACATCAGTTACATCTGCCCGCAGTTCACTGAAACTGACATTAACTTCCAGCGCGTACCCACCGTGGATACATCCAACGCATTTATTGCCCGCTATATACCCACGGCCGATGAATCCATGGTTGTCATCCGTTTCAAGAATCCGCGTGGCATTGATTTCCCGTACCTGATCTCGATGATTCACGACAGCTTTATGTCACGTGCCAATACGATCGTGATCCCCGGCGGCAAGATGGATATCGCCATGCAATTGATTCTGACACCGCTGATCCTGCGTTTGATGGAACGCAAGCGTCGCACACGCTGAATTAATCACCGGCACTGATTAAGCGCAGAGTATGATGGATCAATCTAAGCAATATGCAGTCTGGAACCATGTTTGAATTTCAGCCAACCAGCATTGTGTGGGATCTTGATGGAACCCTGGTTGATTCTGCGCCGGATCTGGCTTCTGCGCTGAATACCGTTCTTGATAAGCGCGGTTTTTTCACCCTCTCCCTCAACGAGGTTCGGGCAATGATCGGCAATGGTGTGCCAAAGCTGGTTCAGCGGGGATTCAATGCCGTTGGTATACGTCCGGACCCGGCACAACTTGATGAGCTTGTGGCAATGTTCGTGAAGGAATATAAAACCTGTGCAACGGAACACACGCGGCCGTACCCGCATATTGTCGAGACGCTGAAAGATATACACGGAATGAACATTCCCATGGGGGTTTGCACTAACAAACCTGAAGCCTTCACCAAGCAGATTCTCGAGGGGCTCGGACTGGCAGAGTATTTCAGCTACGTGGTTGGCGGTGATACAACCAGCACCCGTAAGCCGGACCCGCAACCTGTGCTGGCCTGTCTTCGCGGACTGGTCTCGGAACCGGCATCAAGTCTGATGATCGGAGATTCCGTACACGACATACACGCCGCCCATGCAGCCGGTGTAACTGTCGGTGTCGTTCCCTGGGGGTATAGATCCGGGCCCGTAGAGGATATGGGTGCAGATTTCATTCTGCACGATATTGCCGCCCTGCCCGGGATGATCGGTGAAGCGGGAGAAGTATTACAACAGACTGCCCATTAACTCAAACACGGTGTGAGCACCGCCTGGTAATTGAATATTCAAGTGAGGAAATAATTATGGACCAATCCGGCCGTTATGCAGACTTAAGTCTGAGAGAAGAAGACCTGATCGCAGGTGACAATCACATGCTGGTTGCCTACACGATGACACCCATGCC
>Ga0164313_10003174_pt1 | contig 14669 bp, 13 predicted proteins | sample GuaBasSedimGuay4_FD_113735 | JGI IMG/M metagenome (GOLD analysis project Ga0164313, IMG submission 113735) | Subseafloor sediment microbial communities from Guaymas Basin, Gulf of California, Mexico - Guay4, Core 4569-4, 0-3 cm | ecosystem: Environmental > Aquatic > Marine > Hydrothermal vents... | reverse complement strand
CCTCCTACGTCGTCGCATAAAAAGTATTCCATTACATTGTAGAAAAAACTTTTAGTATAATTTTTTTAAGAAACTGTGGTATAACTTTCGCTTTTAAGCAAAGCTCAAGTTACATAACGCAGAACATTATAGTACATTTTTCATTATTGGTTTATCCAGTGGATGAAGAAATAATCAAGAAAGATGACGCGCTGGCGAAATTATGATATTTATTGTTAGCCAACTTGCCAATAACAAATTGACATTTGACTGTTATTTAATTGGCTTTACTGAAAGGTGTATGTATCCTTCACAACTTCCGTTACTCTAAAATACCCATAGGCATACTTATCTGGATGGTTTGGATTGATGCAATTTCCCTTTAGTAGTACTGGTGTAGCACTAAAAGGGCCTCCAGTATCGTATTGCGATATTAACAACTGCATATAGTTATAGTATTGTTCCGAAATACCGTATAGATTGATATCCACCATATCACCAGGTTCAAACTCTGTTTGATTGATGTCTTCATCTTCTTCACGTTCGTAAAATATATTCATAAGGTTACCATCGGTAAACTTATCTGAAATATCATACAATTCTGGAATGAGATCTCCCACTACAGCAAACTTTGTTAGGTAAAAATTTTCAATATCTATAGGGTCGTTAAATTCTATATTTACCTCTAAGACTTCATCATTAAAGCCATTTTCTGTAGATTGATATATATTTTCAATAGCTACCACAGGCATCAATGTTTCGTGAGCGATATAGGTTTCTCCATTATGAACCACTTCTAGGGTGTACGATTGGTTAATTACAGGCAGAAAACTATTGGTGGTATAATCCCCATTGTTTTGGTCTTCAAATAACAGCTCCACATCATTACTGTCGTTAGTTACTTTTACTGATGCTCCTGTTACGATATCTGTTTCAGTGATGTCAAAATACGGAGTTGACATACTTAACTTAATGGTTTGTTGGTTTCCTTGGGTTCCTTTTGCCCAATCTATCGAAGCCTCTATTACCAGTCTAGGCGCTGCTTCTTGAACATCTACCTCTATAACATCTGTACAAGATGTGGTGATGATGCTTATAATTGCGAGTGTATATATTATTGTTTTCATTGTTTTAGAATTTAAAGTTATAGGTTACTGAGGGTACGATACCGAATATTGCAGTTCTGGTTGCTTCATTTATTCCAGTCTCTCTATTTTGACCAAAGGAAATGGATGCGGCATTTTTATGATTATAGACATTATAGATTCCGAAAACCCATTCGCTTTGCCATTTTCTATCCCTATTTTTCTTAGGAATATAGGTCGCCGAAAGATCTAACCTATGGTATGCGGGTAATCTATCTGAATTTCTATCGGAATAACTAGCAATGGAAAGCCCTTCGTATACATATTGTCCATTTGGGTAGGTTACGGGTCTTCCTGTCTGAAACACTAGATTGGTGCCAAAAAACCATCTGTCGCTTAATCTGTAGCTTCCTGTAACTGAAAAATCGTGGGTTCTGTCGTAGGCTGTATTGTACCAGTCGCCATTATTAATACCTGGTCCTCCTGCACTACCGCCCAAGGTTTGTTGTTCAGATTTAGAAATAGTATATGCTAACATACCTGTGAATCTCCCCTTACTCTTCCGAAGTAAAAATTCTACTCCATAGGCTCTAGACTCACCGTTTAGTATTTCGGTTTCAATGGTATTATTACCAATTAAGTTAGACCCATCTATATAATCTATTCTGTTTTCTACGGTTTTATAATAGGCTTCTACTTCTAAGGAATAGGTTCTGTTTTTAAAGTTTTTAAAGTACCCAACTGCATACTGATTGGATAACTGTGGCTCTATAAACTTTCCGCTAGGTGTCCAAACATCTAGAGGTGTTACTGAAGTAGTATTAGAAAGTAAATGAATGTATTGTGCGATTCTAGTAAACGATCCTTTTATAGACGAAGATTGGTTTAATTGGTATGCAAGTGATAGGCGAGGTTCTAAGTTTCCGAAGTTTTTTATGCTTTCTCCTTTTTTATATTCAGTTTCACCAATAGGCGTTCCTTCTTCGTAAATTTCTAGTTCTTCATTATAGACAACAGGCTGGTTGTTTTCGTAATCTACCATAGATTGTCCTCCTAGCCTTGTAAAACTACTGTAACGCAACCCGTATTGTGCGGTAAGTTTGTCTGTAATTTTATGTTCGGCACTTATATAAAGCCCTGCTTCAAATGCCTTTTTAAAATCTAACTGAAAAGGATTGATTGAAGAAGTATCTGTAGTTGGATTAATTGCACCTGGGTCAAAATCATAATAGATACCGCTAATACCAAAGTCTAATTTAAAAGTGTCGCTTGCATAGTACACAAGGTCATATTTAGCATTGAAGTTTTTTATAGACGATACCCAATCAAACTCCAATGCGTTGATACCCAAATCATAATCATATTTGCTATAAATAAGAGAAGTATTAGAGAATAAGCGATCATTAAATATATGATTCCAACGTAGGTTACCGGACAGGTTTCCGTAACTACTTTCAAAAGCAGAACCAAAGTCGAAGCTATCTCTTCCAAAATACCCAGAAAGGTATAGTTTGTTTGTTTTGTTAAGCTCGTAGTTTGCTTTTAGATTGACATCGTAAAAGTTAGCGCTATTATCTTCATCGGCTAATTTTAGAAATAAATGTGCATACGAACCTCTACCTGCTACTAAGAATGATCCTTTACTTTTAAATAAGGGTCCTTCTACAGCTAATCTACTTGAAATAAGCCCTAAACCACCCGTAAGGTTGAAGTTTTTACTATTCCCATCTTTCTGCCTAACGTCTAACACCGAAGATACCCTTCCTCCAAAACGAGAAGGAATATCACCCTTGTAAAGTTTGATATCTTTAATGGCATCTGCATTAAAAATAGAAAAGAAACCCAATAAATGTGAGGTATTATAAATAATTGCTTCATCGAGTAATACTAGGTTCTGATCTACTGCTCCTCCCCTTACATTAAACCCTGCAGAGCCTTCGCCATTATTAGTAATTCCTGGCAACATTTGAATAGATTTAATTACATCTACTTCCCCCAAAACAACTGGCATTTTTTTAATGGTTTCTACCTTAATTTTAGTAACACTCATTTGTGCTGTCTTAAGGTTTACTCGTTCAGATTCGTCAACTGTGATAATAACTTCATCTAACTGGGTAGAAGATTCTGCAATTTCAAAATCTATTTGCTGGTCTTTGTCCAAGGTGACTTGCTGACTCACATCTGTAAAACCCATATAAGAAATTACTAGATTGTAGGTTCCTTCTGGAGCGGTGATAGAATAAAATCCATATTCATTACTAAGCGTTCCTATGGTAGTGCCTTTTAAATATACAGTGGCTCCAAAAACTGTTTCTCCGTTACTTACATCTTTTATAATACCACTTGTGGTATAATTATCTTGTGCGAACAAGACAGATGTGCATAACATACATAATACTAGTAATTTTTTCATTGCAATTGATTGTTGTTTTTTGATTGGTTGTTTAGTTCGCTTTTTATCACATCGTGATTAAACCTTCTTATAAAATATAAATTGTGTATTAAGGAAGTTTATTTTTTATTTAACACTTCTTAAATCCCATTGGGTAATTTATAATTATTTCAATAAAACGTATATTTGAGTACTTATAAAAATCAAATTATTATGAAAACTATTTTCTTTACTTTTTTTAGTTTATTTACTTTGCTTTGTTTTTCCCAATCTGACAAAACTATAACTATAGATCAATCTTTAAATAAAATAATTAAATTAGAGAAACGTGCTGCACAAAAAAATATGGATTTTAAAAGAAATCCCAATACTTTTAATTATGATTTAAAATACCATAGATTAGAATGGAATGTTGATCCTGCAAATCAATTTATTAGTGGAGATGTTACCTCCTATTTTGTAGCAAATAGCGATTTAACTACCGTAACATTCGATTTGGCAAGCAACATGAATGTAACGGAGGTTTTACAAAGAGGTAATTCATTGTCATATACCCAAAACGGTAATGATGAACTTATTATTACATTGCCTATAACACAAAATACGGGCGTTTTAGATTCTTTAACGGTTTCTTATAATGGTATTCCATCAGAAACTGGTTTTGGTTCATTTACTACTGAATATCATAATGGTACGCCAGTTCTCTCAACATTATCTGAACCTTTTGGAGCCAAAGAATGGTGGCCTTGCAAACAAGATTTAACAGATAAAGTGGATTCGATTGATGTTTTTGTTACACACCCTTCAGAATATAAAACTGCGTCAAACGGCTTGTTAGTTTCTGAAACTGTTAATGGTTCTAGTATAACAACTCATTGGAAGCATAATTACCCTATACCAGCATATTTAATTGCAATTGCAGTTAGTAATTATGAAACATATAGTGACCATATAGATAATGGTAATTTTGATATAGTTAACTATGTGTACCCAGAAAACTTAGCTTATGTACAAACTAAAACAGGTGTGACAGTAGATATCATGGATTTATTTATTGATTTGTTTGAAGCATATCCTTATGCAGATGAAAAATATGGACATGTAGAACATAGTGGTTTTAGTATGGAGCATACAACCATGTCTTTGATGGGTGAATGGATTCGTGCGACTGTTGCACATGAACTAGCACATCAATGGTTTGGTAATAAAATAACTTGTGGTGATTGGGAAGATATTTGGTTAAATGAAGGTTTTGCTAACTATTTAAACGCTTTAGTTATTGAAAATTTTGATGGAGAGGATTCTTTTAGAGTTTGGAGAGGTTCTGCTCTAAACTATATAAGTTCTACAGGGTCATTAATAGTAACAAATCCAACTACTACAGGTGCGATTTTCAATAATGATGTCTATTGGAAAGGTGCTATGGTATTACATATGCTACGTTATAAATTTGGAGACACTATATTTTTTCAAGCAATAAAAAATTATTTAGCAGACCCTAATTTAGCTTATGGTTTTGCAAGAACAATAGACTTACAAAACCATTTTGAAAATGCAAGTGGTACAGATTTAACAGAATTTTTTAATGATTGGTTTCTAGGCAAAGGGTATCCGAGTTTTCATTTAACATGGAATTATGATAATTCTAATCAGCAACTTAATTTTACGATAGACCAAACACAATCACACTCTTCTGTTTCATTTTTTGAAACCCCTGTTTCCATTTGGACTTTTGGAAATGGTCAACCTGATTTACATAGGGTTGAACTAACAAATAATGGACAATCATTTAGCATACCTATTTCGTATGAAGTATTGGCAATTGAAATTAACCCTCTTAAAAATATAATTTCTAAAAACAATACAGTTGTTTTAGGAACTAACGATATTGTTTTAATAAACAGTATTACTCTTTTCCCAAACCCTACCAAAGATATCTTAACCATTAATAATCCTTTAAATATTGAAATAGTTGATGTTACTATATATAACATATTAGGACAAAAAGTTTTTAAAAGTGATTATTTAAGTGAAACTATATCTTTAAAAGATGTAGAAAATGGTATTTATATCGTTGAAATGAACACCACAAATGGAAAGTTATTAAAAAGAATTATTAAAGAATAAAGCTAAGTTTCATAAGTCATTGTCTATTTTAATAACTCTTAAGGCAAAGTCTCATTATAACTTTACATAAAAATGTAAGCAAACATAAATTGTTTTAAAAGTGTTGTATTTAGCTGAAAATGAAATATTTTTTGTAGTTTATGTCATTATGCACAAAATGATTAACTTTGAGAACATCAATAAATAGTACTAAAAATCAAATATTATGGGTAGTAAATTCTTTGGAAATAAATCAGAACAGCCATCTAAAAAAAAGGATAAACGTAAGTCTAGTAATGCTAAAAGACAATCAGACGTTAAAAAAAGTGGAAGAGGAAGATAAAATCAATCTATTTCACCCTCCAATATACAAGTCTTGTGGATATTTTAAAAACGAACTAATTTAATTGAATATGAATCGAGTAATTAGAATAATGATACCGCTACTACTGACAGCAGCAATTTGCAATGCGCAGAACATGGGCAGTATGACCGACCCACGAGATGGTCAGGAGTATAAAACGGTGACTTATGAGGATGTTTCTGGAAGTAAAATAACTTGGATGGCAGAGAATCTAAACTATTATACCAGTGGCTCTTATGCGGATGGTACTAATGAGAATTACCAAAAAAGCTTTGGTTTGTTATACTCTTGGGGTGCAGCAAAAGAAGGTTGTCCAATTGGCTGGCATTTGCCCAGTAACAAAGAATGGCAGGTATTGATAGACCTGCATGGTGGAGATGACGTAGCAAGTAAAGAATTAAAAAGTACTCAAGGCTGGAAAAAAGAGGGCAACGGCACTAACAGCAGTGGTTTCAATGCCTTGCCTGGTGGTACTAGAAGTGCCTTTGGGTTCGAGCAAGTGGGCCAAAGGGGTAGCTATTGGAGTTCTTCTGCTTGGGATGATAAAAGTGCCTGGGAACGGAACTTCTGGACAGGAAAAGACAAGGTTTACAGTAACCACTACGACCGCAGTCAAGGAGTGTGGGGAAGCGTTCGTTGCCTCCAGAATTGACCCCTAGCAATCTATGATTGAGTATTTAAGTGCTTGAAAATAGTATATCTAGATAATAGTAACTCTTACTTTTTTCTTTTTTAGTCGGGTATTGTTTAGTTTATTCACCAAAGCATCCACGATACTCACAGGAACGGCTACAAAAGCACAATCTTGTTTTAGTTCGATAAGCCCCAACTGATCTTTATTAATATTCCCTTGTTTAAAAAACAACCCTGCAATATCTCCTTTAGAGATTTTATCTTTACGTCCACCAGAAATAAACACCGTAGCCCAAAATTGTGGTTTACGCTCTCCGGTATTAGAAAGGGTTTCTATTTTCGATTTTTCTATAAAATCAGGAAAGATCTCTTTTTGCCCTTTTATTAGATATGCGGTTCCTTTTGCATTTACTCTGGCTGTTCTACCATTTCTATGGGTATACTCTTGAAGTGCAGTCGGAATTTCATAATGAATAATGAATTTCATCTCTGGAATATCAATTCCTCTAGAAGCCAAATCGCTTGCTACTAGTACCGAAACACTTCCGTTACGTAATTTTATTAAAGCACGTTCTCGTTCTCTTTGTTCCATACCTGCATGAAAACAAGTATGTGCTATATTCTTTTTCTCTAAGAAGAGGCTAATATCTAAAAGGCTTTCTTTTTTATTACAAAAAACAATACCAGGATCGCTTCCCAATTGGTTTAATAAAGCAACCAAGGTGTTGTGCTTGTTTATAGAAGGGGAAAGGATTGTTTTCACCGTTAGTTTTGGACTCGCTTTTTCTTTAAGGTAATTTAACGTGCTAGCCCCCTCCATTTTAAGATAGCCAGGAATCGAATTTCCTTGCGTAGCAGAGGTTAAAATACGCTTTGTAATATTAGGCAAATAACTCATGATTGTTTTCATTTCGCCTCCTGCTCCTACTTCAATCGAAATATCAAACTCATCGATCACCAATGTTTTTATTTCATCTGTAGTAAAACGACCTTGCTCAAAATGATCTGCCAATCTCCCTGGAGTTCCTATTAAAATGGCAGGCGTATGTTTGAGTTCTATTTTATCTTTTGAAATCGCTCTTCCTCCATAAATAGCATTGGCTTTATAACCAGAACCCATGTTTCTAATTACTTGTTCCGTTTGAATGGCCAATTCTCTTGAAGGTACTATAATTAGTGCTTGTACATCGGGACATTCCGGATTTAACTGATCTATTAATGGCAATAAAAATGCTAAAGTCTTACCGGTTCCTGTAGGAGATAATAGTATGGTATTTGAATTGTTTTCGATCGCCACCAACGCTTCTTCTTGCATTGGATTTAAGTTATATATCTTTAATTTTTCAAGAATGTCTTGTTGCGCTTTGATATTATTTGCCATATTACCTCTTATTTTTCTTTTTAGAATCTTCCGATTTTGGAGTTCCTAAGTTTGTTTTTGCCAAATGGTTTGCCAATATTTTATCTATCAGTTCTTCTTTCGTTAAATGATGAAATATCGTTCTTATTTGCTTTTTAAAATCTTCAGAAACGGTACGATTGGGTTTGGTTTTAAATATTTTTCTTGCCCATAATAACCCGTTGTTTTCTTCGATACTTTGAGCATCCGCTTTTTTAAATTCATTAAATGTGATGCCTAATTCTTCTTCAAATTCAGGGATTTCTTCCACTTCTTCCTTTTGTATAACACTTAATGAAAGTCCCTTAGCCCCTGCCCTAGCGGTTCGTCCGCTTCTATGTACATAGGCATCGTAAGTATCTGGTAAATGATAATTTACCACGTATGAAATTTCTTTTACATCAATACCACGCGCTGCTAAATCTGTTGCCACTAAAATATCTATATGACCTTCTCTAAACTGCCCCATAATTCGATCACGAATTGCTTGAGCTAAACTTCCGTGAATAGCTCCAGATGAAAATTTGTTGATCGCTAATTTCTTAGCTAATTTATTTACGGCTGCTTTGGTTTTACAAAATATAATACCGCGTTCGCCCTCTTTAGAACTTAAAAAATGTAGTAAAACTTCTAGTTTCTCTATCGGTTCTACCACTACATATTGATGATCGATTCCTTGATGCCCAACAGTTCCCATATCTACTTCTATGTGCACTACATGTTTAGACATGTAATTTTGAACCAATTGTTTTATGGTTCCTGGCATGGTAGCGGTAAACAATAAGGTTCTTCTAGATTTCGGGATTTCTTTGATAATACTATCCAATCCTTCTTTTAAGGCAGTCACCATTTCATCTGCCTCATCTAAAATAAAATAAGAGATATTTTGGATGTTCACCGCCTTCCGCTTCACTAAATCGGCCAAACGCCCGGGAGTAGCTACTACTATATGCGTAGTACTTTTTAAACGTTCTATTTGAGGTTTGATTGGGATTCCGCCACAAACCGAAGCAATAGAAATGGAAGGAATATGAGTAGCGTAAGAAACTAAATTCGAATAGATTTGCTGCCCAAGTTCTCTTGTAGGTGCTAATATTACCGCTTGTACAGAGGTGTTCTCTACCTCTATTAACTGTAATAATGGCAGTCCGAATGCCGCAGTTTTTCCTGTTCCTGTCTTTGCCAATGCCACCACATCTTCTTTTTGATGCAATACCACTGGAATTGTTTTTTCTTGAATATCTGTTGGAACGGAAATTTGTAACTCGGCTAAACTTTGTTGTAGTTGTTCATTAATTCCTAAATCGGAAAAATGTTTTGACATAAATTATAATTTTGGCAAAGGTAAGAATACCATTATCGGGAATTGGACAAGTAGTTGTAATAATATTTTGTATGAAGAAGTCCTCTAAAGCCTACCTATGTCCATAAAAAAAGCCCATCTTTATAGATGGGCTTTTATAAAACTTGAAAGTATATGTATTAGATAACTTTTACGTTCACTGCGTTTAATCCTTTGTTTCCTTCTTGAAGATCAAACTCAACTTGGTCGCCTTCGCGAATTTCGTCTATTAATCCTGAAATGTGTACAAAATGATCTTTATCAACTCCTTCTTCAGTGATGAATCCAAAACCTTTAGTGTCGTTGAAAAATTTTACTGTTCCTTTACTCATTGTAATGTAATTTAATTTATAATATTTATTAAGTTGCAAAGATGGTGCCATTTTTTGACAATCAACGCATTAATTGACATCTTTTCTATTTATTACAAATTTAGCCCGTTAGGCAAGAGGAAATCTACTGTTTTAAATAGGTAGGTTCTAAAATATAACCTACTTAACCAATGTCACTTTTACAGCATTCATGCCCTTCATCCCCTTTTCAAGTTCGAAAGAGACTAGATTACCTTCCGTAATTTCATCAATTAATCCACTCACATGGCAAAAATATTTTTCTTGATTTTCAGAATCGACTATAAAACCAAAGCCTTTTGATGTATCGAAAAATGAAACGGTTCCTTTTCTAACCGGATCAAAGGCTTCTCTATCACTCTCTAAGGTTTTTGGAACACTAACATCTATGTCTTCAGCATCAATTACTGTCTTTTGCGAAGGATCTGGTGGTGTATCTGTTAAATTTCCAAAATGATCGACATAAGCAAATTCAATTCCTTTTTTTCCACTCTCTTTAGCTTCCGCCTTACGAGCTTCCATTTTCTTCCTCTTATCCTCACGTTTTTTTAAACGTTTCTTTTCTTTTTCATTCTTACTAAATGATTGTTGCGATTTTGCCATTAGGTTTTTTAAAGTATACCATCAATATTAGTAATAAATTTTATAAGAAGGCTCATTTATCTTAACTAATACTATAAAAAAAATGAACACTATTCTAAAGCAATATTCTCTACTTTTTATTCAATTCATCCACATGAAGCATATAGGTAGCGATGGCATTTAATTCTACATCGGTTATTTCTTGCAAAAAGCCATCAATATTAGCTTGCATAATAGCAACTTGGCTGGCGGTAGTGTCTACAATAGGTTTTGATTTTCCATTTAAAAATGCAACGATATCTGCATTGTTTTTTTTATAAACTTGCATGATATCTACCACCGATGGTCCTTTTTTTATACTATTTACGGCATGGCAAGTAATGCATGTTTTTTCTGAAAATAACCTATTGCCCAAAAATATCTTTGAATCTTGACTTAATTCTGGACGTTCAGGAACCTCATTTTTGTTTTCTTTTATTGTTTTTTCATCTGTATTGCAGCTATTCAGCACCAGGATTAGCATAAGAAATATAAATAAACGCATCATGTTGTGTTTTTTAGATTTCTCTAATATAGAGAATATTACGATTAGGTATTCATTTATTATTCACATTCTTAAAATCACACACAAGATTATAGTCTTTCCATAAAGTAAGAACTCGTGAATCATCCTCCTAGATTCGCGAGTTCTTCAATACAATTTAGAACAGTAATCCTATTTATGAATTCCCTTTGTTTCTTTTCTTTTTACCTTTAGATTTTCCTTTAGATCTATTTGATTCATGAAATGCGTTTAGTTCCTCCATAGAAATAACATCATCTGTGTTAGTATCTATACTGGCAAAGTTTTCTTCAAGGTTTCCTTTGCTTTTTGCAGCTACTTCAAATTTATCCAACTGACCGTCTTGATTATTATCTACCATTTCGAATACTTTTTCTGTAGAAGGTTTTCCCTTCTGTTTGTTTTTATTACCAGAAGACCTTGCTTCTAATTCTTCCAGAACTAAATATCCATCGTTATTGCTATCTAAATTATCAAAGTTTACTGCTAACTTTCCTCTTTGTGCTTGCGAGGCTTCTTCTTTATCTATTTTGCCATCACTATTAGTATCTAATCTGGCAATTACTTGTTCTGGATCTGGCTTATTATGCTGTGCATTTTTGTTTTGCTTGCCTCTTCCCTGTTGCTGTGCACTAACGGGTACTGAGAGTACTAACGCTACTGCTAAAACTACTACTTTTAAAATGTTGATTTTCATAACTATTGATTTAATATTTATTACTCTTTTGACTCTTTTAAATTCTAAGGGTTTAACGAGTATATAAAGATTAAGAAAGCTTTAACTTTTGTTTGATTTAGTTATGATTGTTCCCATTAGGAGGAACTATATATATAAAAAAGCGAATATCACTCTATTGTGATATTCGCTTTATGCAATTTGTTAAATAAGTTTACTAATTCTGCTTAATAGCCTTTACATGTGCAAAAACAGAAACTCCGTTAATCACTGCTTCTTCTGTGGTATCCAACATTTTGATTCCTACCACAGCGTTTACTTCGCCAAATGGAGATAATGCAATAACATTATAGCCTAACGCATCTTTTGTTATCGCACTTATATGGATAATATTACCCGACTTGCTATGTCCTTTTACTTCTAAATACTTTCCTGCATCATTTATAGCAACTATTTTAAGTAAACTTCCGTCATCGTTTATAGCTACCAAAGGAAAATATTTATCATCCCCTCTAGGCAGTATTATTTTAATTGGAAGTTGTTTGTCATCTACCAAGGCTTTAACATTAAGCACACTACTTGAGCTTTCGTAAGATTGTATCGCTTTCACATCGTAAATATTTCCTTTTTTGTCAATTGCTTTTACTTTAAGAATTTGAGCATCTGGGCGAAAGGCTTTCACATGCCAAATAATGTCTTCTGCAATACTAGTTTCTGGTTTAATAAGTTCTGAACGTTTATCTTCATCTATTTGAGCATAAGCGTTGCTAATCATCAAGAAAAGTAATGTAAATACAATACTAATTCTTAAAGGGTTCGAGGTACTTTTAATGGTTTTCATATTACTAAATTTTAGATTCAAATTTAAGATGAAACACCATTAAATACTATGATAAAAATCACTTGTTTCTCAGTTTATAATAAAATAATTATATGGGATATAAAAGGAATTAATAGCTTCTGAAAGCACTCTAATAACAACGATTACTCCTCTTCTCGTTTGGTAATTGTAACCTCTTGATTCCTACCTGTTAAATGATCCACAATTTTAGACAAGGGGCTTTTATCCTCCGGGGTTAATTTACTAGGCACCGTTGTTAAAGAACCATCTCGAGCAGACATATAAGCTGGTGATAATATTTCAAGCCCAGCATCATTAAAAATATTGAGGATGTTTTTGTTAATTTCTGAATAAATAAAAGGCATTTTTCTAGAATGCTGGGTGTATGCATTTAGCTCATACGAAACATAATAATCGTCCAAGCTTTTCTGAAGCACAAATGGTGCTGGTTCTTTTTCGATTAATTGTGTATTACTTGCAGCGGCTAATAACAACTTTTCGGCAGTTTGCCAAGGCAAATCATAGCCTAGTGTGATGGTTGTATGCAAAATAATATGATTTCCTTCTTCTTTGCTATAATTAGTAATTGTCCCTAACAATATGTTTGCATTAGGTATAGTAACATCTTCATTCTTAATAGTTAACACATGGGTAACCAAAATAGTTTTACTTGTTATGTCGCCTACTATATCTCCAATCTTTACACGATCCCCTATTTGAAAAGGTCGCATATAAGTTATTACAATTCCTGCGATGATATTTGAAATTGCAGATGTAGAGCCAAACGAAATAATGGCTCCAATAAATATGGAAACTCCTTGAAAAGCAGAAGATCCAGATCCTGGAATATAAGGGAATATTAATATCAATGCCATGGCATAAATAAGAACACTAAAAATTTTCTCTGTGGGTATGGCCCAATCTTTATGGAAATTATCGAATTCTAACCTGCCAGTATCTATATCTAATGCTATCTCCTTTCCTACCCTAACAATGTAACGCGCAAATAAAGCGATAATAATAATAAAAAATAAGGAAGGAATAAAATCTACAAATCCATAAAAAATATACTTTATTGGAGTAGAAATATATCCATAAAATAAGCCTACTACATGTTTTGCCCAAGGAAAGAAGCTAAACATAAAAGGGGAATAGATGATAAATAAAATAATGATTAGTGTGATTCTAATAATATTAGCAATAAACACAAATATGTTGGCCGTGTTCTTCGGAATAAAATACTTAAGAATGTATCCATTTTTTTTTAAAAATTTCTGTTCAATCTTTGAAAGCCTAGTGTTTAATCTTCTGAAAAGGAAATTAATAAGCTTAATAACACCTATTAACACCACGAGTGTTAGAATAAAAAACCCAATGTTTTTTAATCGGTCGTAGATTGACTGCTCAGGCACTACAACAAGTTTTTCGGAAATAATAGTTAACCTAAAATTAGCCAATAATTCAATGGGCATTTTAATCTGTTCAGCATCACTTTGTGTAGTAATAAACAGAAGTTTATCGTTAATCCTAGATTCTATATAATTATCTTTAGCAACAGAATATAAACTATCGACTAAAGGATTATAATCTTTAGTTAGAAGTTCTAACCTTTCAGATATAGTATTAGCTCTAATATCTGCAGGATAATTACTATAACCTGTATTGATAAAAAATAAAGTATCTACACCTAATACTACAGGGTAATCATTTAGTATACTAACTTTTGATTCATTTAGGGTATCGTTCTGTACTTCAGTTTCATTATTCTGAGAAATAATCAAAAAAGGAAACCAAATAACAACGAAAAAGAGTCTGTTTATTTTCATGTGTCTATATTATTTTATTAAATAGGTCATCCCGATTAAATTTCGGGACAGGCTATGCTGTTCGCTATTAATCATTCCATTATGTTTGAAAAATTTTAACATGCTCGTTTCATATAAAATCAATATAGTCGCTAAAGTATTAAAAATTAAAATCACATAAAAAAAGAACCGAATAAATCAGTTCTTCACGCTGTTTTATTCGGTTTCTAATTAAAGCGATAAGATTACTAAGCAGGAACTTCCTCTTTGGTAGTTCTTTTGTTGTAGATCTTTTCGATCAATTCTGGTACTTTTTCGAAAGCAGCAGATAGTCCATGGCTTTTTCCTGTTTCTAAGAAAGAAATTTCGTCTCCCTTAGTTACTAAAAATCCAATAGGCTCGATACCTACTCCTGCTCCAGCACCCATTCCTTCAGTTGTATGAGTTTCTGTTTGTCCGCCTTCAGCAGAGCCAAACCCCATACCTGTTTTGATTACAGGAACGCATTTGAATTCTCCCAACTCAAATTGTGCTCCAATCACTGTCTCAGTCT
>Ga0164313_10003173_pt1 | contig 14670 bp, 12 predicted proteins | sample GuaBasSedimGuay4_FD_113735 | JGI IMG/M metagenome (GOLD analysis project Ga0164313, IMG submission 113735) | Subseafloor sediment microbial communities from Guaymas Basin, Gulf of California, Mexico - Guay4, Core 4569-4, 0-3 cm | ecosystem: Environmental > Aquatic > Marine > Hydrothermal vents... | reverse complement strand
CCCCGCCAGCAGATCACCGGACCGTCGGCGCCCGCTTCAGCGGTGTGGTTGTAGACCACATCAAGGACGACCCGGATACCCGCCCGGTGGAGGGCTTTGACCATGTCCCGGAACTCATCGACCGGGCCTGTCGCCGAACGGTCCGAGCTGAACGGAGCGTGGGGGGCGAACCAGGAAACGGAGCTGTAGCCCCAGTAATTCGTTTTGCCTTCGGGGGCGTCCTGGGGATCGAAATGGTGGACGGGCAGCAATTCGACCGTGGTAACGCCCAGTTCCTGAAGATGGCCGATTTTTTCGATCAGTCCGGCGTAGGTCCCCCGCAGGCCAGAGGCCAAACCACTGGACGGGTGGGCGGTGAAGGCCCCGACATGCATTTCGTAGATGACCTCGCGCCCGGCGGGGGGGGGCAGGGGGCGGTCGCCTTCCCAGTCGTAGGCCTCGGGGTCCACCACGACGCTGCGCAGGGCGCGGGCGCAATTGTCACCGGGGCCACGGGCGGCCTGGCGGTCGTAGATTCCCTGGCCGGCCACCGCCAGTCCGTAGGGATCGAGCAGGACTTTTGTATCGTCGAACCTGTGGCCGTCCGCCGGCTGGTGGGGTCCGGTAATCCGCCAGGCGTAGACCTGGCCCGGGCCGATCCGGGGCACGTAGACATGCCAGTAGTAGTCCGTCCGGTTGGCGTTGGGGTCCAGATCGATGACCCTCGAGGGGGCGGCATCATCGGGGTGGGCGAAAAGCAGCAGCCGGACTCCTTCGGCATACTTGCTGAATACGGCGAAATTGACGCCGCCTGACATGACTGTGGCGCCCAAAGGGGCAGGTATACCCATGGGTGGGATGCGGGGGCCGGGTTGATTCAATGCTACCGCCAGGGTGAGGTGATTACAGGCCATGAGGCTGTGAGGATCCAAGGATAGCCATGTTTCCCCCCGGGGTCATCATGGAATTTTCCCCAGGCGGTTGATAATGCGGGTTAAGTCCGCTTGGGGCCGGGTCGATGTACAAGAAGAGGCAATGGATCGTTTGATCAACCGCCAAAACCCGGGGGAAGTTGGATCATGCTGCTTGAAACCCTGAATGCTCTTGACCAGGCCGGAGTTCTGGCCCTTAAGTCCATCTGCGGGTTGGAGGTCACGGGAAGGAGTGTCACGCTGGTCCGGGAAGGCCGTCAAAGCTTTTTGACCCAGGGGACATTGCGAATCAAAGGGTGCGCCCTGCAAATGGTCCACCTCGGTTGTGACGAAAAACTATCGGCAAAATTGGGTGAAATCCAGGCGGAGTCCAAAGACCGGTCCGGAATGGATCGTCTGGCCGGCAGTTTCCTGACCCACTTGCTGGATAAGTTCGATGACCGCAATCCGCGCGGTACCGTCGAAAGCTTCCAGGAGGCCCCCGTCACCCTGCACACACGCGGGGTACGTACCTTTCAATTCCAGCTGGAAACAAATCATGGGCAGCTGTTCTTCCTGGCCGAAGTGCCGTCGCGCACCGAGATGGCCATTGCCAAAGGCAGCGATTTTCCGACAAGCATGGAGTCGATTTATCTGCCTGCCAATTGGCGCGGCCGCGAAAAACTTTCCGACCAGGAGGCGGTGGACAGTTTCCTGACTTTCCTGCGGAAAACCGAGGGAGACGTATACCTGGAAGCTCCGTCGGGTGATGGAACCGCCACCATGAATGTGGGGCTGCTGCTGGAAATCTGTCAGGTCGGCGACCATCCCGCGATGAAGCTCATAACCGATTTTTCGGACCCGAAAATGGGTGTTCCGGAACCGGGAGCAACGGTCAGGGCCAGTGTGGGGATTGGCGACCGGTCCCTTGAATTCGACCTGAATTATCTGGCCTCCGCCGCTCACGAATTGGCCTCGGGATCCCGGTTGCCCTGTGCCCTGTTTTCCCTGCCCGACAGGGTTTCCATCGGTCAGCGCCGCCGGTCGTTCCGGGTTTCGGTCTCGTTGCCGGTCAAGGTTGAGCTCGAATCGGCTTTGGGCACGGGAGAGGTTTCTCCCTGGTCCGATACGGATTTCGTATCCGAGAAAATCAGCGGCCGCCTGGCCGACCTCAGCTTTTCAGGCGCCCGCATCAACGCCGAAGGGGCCCAACTGTGCCCTGGTTTTCATAGGGACTGCCGCATCGTCTGCCGCCTGTTTTTTCCCGACATGGAGGAACCTCTCCAGGTTCAGGGTGTCATTCGCCGGGCGGCCGCGGGCCCAGCGGACCGCAACCTGTGGCAGGACGATATCGGTATCGAATTCCTCGTCTCCCCCGACGGGGACCGGACGGCCCTTGATTACATCCGTCAATATGTCCTGCAGGTGCAAAGGGAAAAACTGGCCCAGCGGCTCCAGGTCGTCGGCTCCTGATACAACACCTCCGACTTCCGGGGGGAAGGAAATGGTTGGGTTGAAACCTGTCCATGGGATAGGTTTAACCCGACATCCCATTCCCCAACGGATCCTGGTGCCGTGTTACAGATTGCCCTCACAGTTTGCGCTTTTATCCTCCTGGTACTTTCCCTGTGGATTCATGTCGTCTCCCGCGCGGAGCGGGAGTTTGTTGCCGCCCGCAATTCCCTGCTGATGGCGGCTGTGTCTCCCATGCCCTATTTGGGTTTGGCCTGGATCAAATTTCCCGGATCTGACACCGCGGGACTGGTTCTGCTGGGCCTGACCCTGGCCCTGGGCGTGGTTCTATTGATTCCCACCGGCAAACCCAGGAACATTGCGGACCCGGCGCCCGGCGGTCGTCTGGATGAGCGGACCATCATGTTCTCCCGCTCCGCCCTTGAGCCCGGCGAGGAGCGTTTCGACAGGTATTACGAGGAATTTCCGGATCATAAACCAGGGGACGACAGGTTTCGCGCCTTGCCGGGTTTGATGTCTCCGGACGCTCTCAAGTTCGAACCGCTGTCCTTTGCCGCCGCCGCCGCGAGTTTCGAGACCGTTGAAGAACTCACTCCTTTGGTGTCGGGTGTGCCCGCCCCGGAACGGGTTCCCGTAGATCAGGAAGAGGTGACGCGCTTCATCCAGGGCTGGACCCTCAAGCTCGGGGCGGCCGCCTGTGGAGTGACTCCGTTGCGAGAACATCATGTCTATTCGGTCAAGGGTCGCGGTCCCGGGTATGGACGGGAAATCGATCTGCTTGGGGAAGAGGGCCACCGCTTTGCCGTGGCCTTCACTGTGGAAATGGATCACCACCACCTTGGGGCTGCTCCCGAGGGACCCACCCTCATGGAATCGGCCCAGCAGTATCTGGCGGCCGGTGCCATCGCGGTGCAACTCGCGGCTTTCATCCGGCGACTTGGCTGGAAGGCCGAGGCCCACATCGATGCCAACTACAAAGTGGTCTGCCCGTTGGTGGCCAGGGACGCGGGGTTGGGGGAGATCGGCCGCATGGGCCTGCTCATGACGCCTAATCTGGGGCCGCGCGTCAGGCTCGCGGTGGTGACCACGGATTTACCTCTGACAGTCTCGGAGCGGAATTTCGACCCTACCGTGCTTCACTTTTGCGGCATCTGCCGAAAGTGCGCGGATATTTGTCCTCCCCGGGCCATCCCCGCGGGCGGTCCTGAAGCGGTCGATGGAGTTTCGCGGTGGCAAATCGATCAGGAAGCCTGTTTCGCCTACTGGTGTTCCGTGGGGACCGATTGCGGCCAGTGCGTCAAGGTCTGCCCCTATTCCCACCCGGATAATCTGCTGCATAACCTGGTCAGACGGGGATTGAAGAGGTCCTGGATCTTCCGCCATCTCGCCCTGAGGATGGACGACCTTCTCTATGGCCGCCGCCCCGGCCCTTCGCCGTTGCTGTCATGGCTGCCACGACGGAAAGGGTCGGCGCGTACCGGACGCGTGTCTGATTGACGATCCTCATTTCATTGGTTAACCTGATGTACCCCTGACCATCAGCTCATTCATATTATCGGTTCCACCCGGAGTGGGCCGTGGAGTTGCCATGATCGATCTCGAACGTCTGAACGACCACTCGCGCCAATTCGCCACCCAGCTGTTCAGGCGGTGGCCCGAATGGGTTCAGCACGCGCGCTTCGACCCCTATGAGGATTTCGAGAAGGAGGCACTTCTGGTGGAGGTGCCCCGGCCTGTGGACGGTTCGAATCACGGGCTGTTCATTACCACCAGCGAGTGGGAAGTCTCCGTCGGCTTCGGAGAGAATTTCCACACCCGCTTTGGGACCAGTGGGGAATCTTCCACTGGTGATTTCTATGAAAAGGCCCTGGAGTTCATTTCCGCTTTCGTGGAGGAAAAGCTGGTGGTCGCCATCGCCTACCAGGAAAAGGAGTGGCTGGGGTCCTGGAAAATCGAACTGGATACCGAATCCCTCGAGGATGTGGAGGTCGGTCCGGGTGAGATGGTGAAAATCCGATCCTGGCTCGGCACCTACGACCGCGAACTTCTGCCCGCCGAATAATGCTGGATTATGGTCAGGCGGGGGTTGAATCCCCCGCTGAATCCCCTATAATTCCAAAATTCAATGAATTGGTCGGGAATGTCTAACTCGGGGCAGCAGCCCCAAAGACCGGAATGTCCATGACCTCCTACGAACGCGCCCTGTTGATCGCCAATCCCGTTTCCGGCCACGGCCGCGCCCTGCGCCTCGGGCAGCAGGTGCGCGAATCGCTGGAGTCACGGGGTGTGGTCTGCTCGGTGCGGGTGACCAGCGGGGAAGGGGATGCCCTGCGCTGGGCCGAAGCAGCGGGCCGTGAAGGAGACGGCGGGCCTTTCGACCTTATCGTGGCCATCGGGGGAGACGGCACGGTCAGTGAAATCGTTTCGGGTCAGGCCCGGTCGGAAAATAAAGTCCCCATCGCCATTGTTCCGGTGGGAACCGCCAACGTGGTGGCCATCGCCCTGTCGCTGCCCTGGTTCCCGGGCATGGCCGCGGGTAACATCCAGGAAGGGCGCACCGTGCCCTTCGACGTGGGCTACCTGCCCCAGTTGGACCGTCACTTCCTGCTGATGGCGGCGATCGGTTACCCCGCGAGCGTGATCCAGGATTCCCCCCGACGCCTGAAAAACCTGTTCGGGTTTTTTGCGTATGTTGGCGCGGGAATCCGCAATGCCCTGAAACTCGACGACGCCAGGATCTTTATCGAGGATGAAAACCAAAAGGTCCACAAGTTCGAAGGAAATACGATCCTTTTGTCGAACATCGGCAAGATCGGGGACATCAACTTCAAGGTGACACCCGACACCAGCGCCCACGACGGACTTTTTGATCTGACGGTTATTTCGGGCCGCTCGCTGTGGGGCGCGATCGGGGTGCTGTTTCGTATGCTGACCTGGAGATACAAGCCGTCAAACAGGTTACATCATTTCCAGGCCCGGAAGGTTGTGATATCCACCGATCCTCCCGTGCCGGTGCAACTTGACGGTGAGGACGTGGGCCTGACCCCGCTGGAGGCGGAGATCATCCCCGGGGGAGTGCATTTGATCGTCGGAGCGCGGTACCGCGAGAAGGCTGACGAAGGTGGTTTCCTGGACGAATTTAACCTTCCCCAGATCTGGCCCCGGGAGCGGGGCTGACCCCTTGTTTCGGTCCGTTGGTCTTGCCAAAGACCCCGAAATCCTGTACAATTAATCATGCTGACCGGCTCGTTAATGTGTGTAACATCTTGCAAAGGTAATTTTTGAGAAATCGCGCACTTACAACAGCCAAAGGCAGCACTGGGAGGGCTCTTCAGAGGCTCTCCCTTTTATTTTGATTCATTAAAGTGATCCAAAAGTTGCCCATTTTCTCCTGATGACTATCCTATGGCCGCCAACCCGGCCTTTTTTCTTGTGCCAAGGAATCGCGAATGCAAATCAGGAATATTGCCATTATTGCTCACGTCGACCACGGAAAAACCACCTTGGTGGATCAGATCCTCCGCCAGTGCCATGTCTTTCGTTCCGGCCAGGAGGTTCAGGAACGGGTCATGGACTCGGACGACCTCGAGCGCGAACGGGGTATCACCATTACCTCCAAAAATTTCGCCATCACCTACAATGATACCCGAATCAACCTGATCGACACTCCGGGGCACGCGGATTTCGGGGGCGAAGTGGAACGTGTCCTGAAGATGGCCGACGGGGTTCTGCTGCTGGTGGACGCGTTCGAGGGGCCGATGCCCCAGACCCGGTTCGTGCTGCAGAAAGCCATGAAACTGAATCTCAAACCGGTGGTCGTGATCAACAAGGTGGACCGGAAAAATGCCCGGCCCGCCGAGGTTCTGGACGAGATCTTCAACCTGTTTCTGGAACTTGACGCCAACGACGACCAACTGGACTTCCGCGGGGTCTACGCCGCGGGCCGTGACGGCTGGGCCGTGAGCGAACTGGAAGATGAGCGTAAGGACCTTTCCCCGCTTTTGGACCTGATCATTTCCCATGTCCCGGGGCCCGAGGTGAAGGAGGGTCCGCTGCAGATGCTGGTCGCGGCCATGGATCACAGTGATTATGTGGGCCGCATCGGGGTTGGCCGCATTGTGCGCGGAACATTGAAGGTCAAACAGCCGGTGGTTTTGTGCAAGCGGGACGGCAGCGAGGTCAAAACCCAGGTCCGGCAGCTTTTCGTATTCGAAAATCTCGGCCGCCGCGAGGTCACTGAAGTGCAGTGCGGGGATATTTGCGCGGTGGTCGGTCTGGATGGCGTTGACATCGGAGACACCCTGGCCGATGCCGAACATCCAGAGGCCCTGCAGATCATCGAGATCGACGACCCCACCCTGTCCATGAACTTTCGTACCAACGACAGCCCGGGTTACGGGCAGGAGGGCAAGTACGTCACCAGTCGCCAGGTTCGGGACCGGTTGTTCCGCGAGGCGGAACGCGATGTGGCCCTGCAGGTCGAAGACGCCCCCGAGGGTTTCAAGGTATCCGGCCGGGGTATCCTGCACCTGTCCATCCTGATGGAAAACATGCGCCGCGAGGGCTTCGAGTTCGTCGTCGGCCAACCGCAGGTCATCTTCAAGGAGATCGGCGGCAAAAAAGCCGAACCGGTGGAAATCCTGACCGTTGACGTGCCCAACGACCTGGCCGGCACTATCATCGAATATGCCGCCACGCGTAAGGGCGAAATGATCAAGATGGAACAGAAACAGGAAAGAACCTTCCTCGAGTTCCATATTCCCAGTCGTGGCCTGATTGGATTCCGCAGCAAGATGCTGAGGGCGACTGCCGGCCAGATCGTGATGCACCACCGTTATCACCAGTACGAATATTTCAAGGGATCCATTCCCGAACGGACCAATGGCAGCATCATATCCCTGAGCCCGGGCAGGGCGGTTGGCTTTGCCCTGGACGGATTACAGGATCGCGGAGTGTTTTTCATCGAACCCGGTGACAATCTCTACACCGGCCAGATTATCGGTGAATACACCAAGGATGACGACCTGGTAGTCAACGCCCAGAAGGCCAAACAGCTGTCGAACATGCGGGCCAGCGGCACCGACCGTAAGATGAGAATCGCCCCGCCACTCAAGATGAGCCTGGAAGAGGCCCTCGAGTACCTGAACCGCGACGAATTTGTCGAGGTCACGCCCCTGTCCATCCGCTTGCGCAAGATCCTGCTCGATGAAAACGACCGCAAAAAAGCGGCCAAGCGGGCGCTAATGTCCGAGTCGCCTGAGTAGGCGGTCGCCAGGGAGAAGTGCCATGGTCCTGCTGGAATTTTCGTTGTATCCGACCGACAAGGGCGAGAGCGTCAGCGAGTACGTGAAACGCAATCTCGAGATCATCGACGACAGTGGCCTTCCTTACCGCCTGGGCGCCATGGGAACCACCATCGAAGGCGAGTACGACGAGGTCATGGCGGTGGTGAAACGTTGCCGTGATGCCATGGCGGTTGATTGCGGACGCATTGCGATCCAGATCAAAATCGATGACCGCCAGGGACCAGCAGGGCGTCTGGACGCCAAGGTGGAAACACTTCGCACCAAGACCGGCAGGGATTTGCGGTCCTGAGTTTCTGTGGCGCGGTCCTTGCCGTTATTTCTGCATGTGTGATTTTAGAAATGATACCGCTCAGGGTGCAATTTGCACCATGGATTTGACTAATAGCAGGATTGGGTTCCCTGGAGATTGCCGGTGACCCGCCGGTGCAGTGGAAACGGAGGGAGACAGCCTTCCCAGTTGCCGCTCTCCCTGGAGACATCATCGGCATCAGCTTCCACTAATGCTCCCACCCCCTCGGAAATGGCACTGGACAATAATTTCCGCGTAGCTGCGCGGGACCTGAAGCGTGATCTCGTTCGTTGTATGTTTTTTCTGCGATCGATTTGTGACGGCAAGGTCCATCTTTCCCTGGGTTACATGGATATCTACAGCTATGCCGAAGCCTGCGCTGGGTTCAGTCGTCACCAGACGAAGCGAATGCTGGAAACTGCAGCCCGATTACATAATTTGCCGGATACACGAAAGGCCTTGGTGGCCGGGGACATCTCCTTTAGTAAAGCACGCGCGATTGCTGATCGCGCTGATCCGGAAACGGAAAACCACTGGCTGGAATTGGCTGCTGATATGAGTACCGCCCAATTGCCCCGACAACTGCCAGTACCGGCGCATGCGCCGGTTCCTATATCTTCATCTGCGCCAGCGCCCTCACCCGCGCCGCCGCAATCATGCGCGCCGAAACCTTCCCCCGTCGCGCCGAAGTCCGCAGATGAACGGTGCCACATTTCCTATTCGTTGACCCCATATGAATACCAGGTTTGGAGTAACCTCAACGAACTGCTTTGCAAGCAATACACTGGAGAGAGCAAGGCATCATTGCTTCTGCGCGGGATGGAGGTCTTGAGGAAGGGAAGACAGGCCCCAAGTGGCCCGAGCCACACCCTTCTGCGCGTTGATTTGTGCCCCTCCTGCAGCGAAGCTTCGTTGCAAACCGGTCGGGGCAGGTTTCAGGCTCCAAGATCATTGCTTGAGGCCTCGCGTTGCGATGCGGTGATCGAAGGCAAGGATGGTCACCGCCGCCATGTCATTCCGCCACGCTTGCGCCGGGCGGTCCTGCGTCGCGACCGCAACTGCTGCCAAACCACAGGTTGTTCGCACACTCAATTCCTGCAGATTCACCATCGAGTACCGGTCACCCAAGGTGGGAGCACGGAGCTGTCAAACCTGTTGACGATGTGCAGCTCCTGCCATCGCGCCCTGCATGAACGAGAGGAAGCCTTGAAAAGGGCGGCCCGCGATCCGGTAATTTAGTATCTTGGTTTCAATGCAAAATTTTCTTATGGTGCGAATTACGCAGTGAGAAAACCGGTACATTTAAGAAAATGGAATCCTGGATGAGAATCGACCTGACTCCACCGCCCTGGGCCACCCATCTACTCAGCGACCTTACCGACTGGCAGCGCGCCCCGCTGCCGGTGGATAAAATCGCCCCTTTCGAAATTCCCGACGACGCCTATTTCGAATATGCCTTCCAGGACGCCGAGGGAACCCGTCGCCCCGACCCGGATAATGACAACCCCCGCCAGAATCCCTGGTGGGAATTCGCCAGTAATATTGCGGGACCGGATTACAGAGCCGATCCCTGGGTGGCGGATAGGGATGTCCGGCCCCGGGGCCGGGTACTGCGCATGGAAATCCCCTCCAAAATCCTGAACCAGACACGCCGGGTTTTGGTTTACTCTCCGGCCGGCATGGCGGAGGACAGTCTTCCCTTGATCCTGTTTCAGGACGGGAAAGCATATTACGGATGGGGAAGAGTGCCGCAGGTTCTGGATCAACTGCTGGAGGCCGGCAAATGCAGCCCCGCCCATCTGGTTTTTGTGCCGCCACGGGAAAGAACCCAGGAATACGGTTTCAATCCAAAATACCGGCAGTTTCTCATCGAGGAACTGATCCCGACCGTGGAAGCCCGGATTCGGTGTGATTCACGGCGTATCGCGTGGGGAGCCAGCCTCGGTGGTCTGCTCAGCGCCCAGCTGGCCTGGGAGAGGCCCGATTTGTTCCAGAAGGTGGTGACCCAGTCCGCGGCCTTCCTGTTCTCCCCCGAAACCCTCAAAGCCAATCCCTTCGTGGGGAATGAATTCATGCTTTCCCAGGTGTTGGCCGCCGATCCGCCTCAGCTGGAATGGCATCTGGATTGCGGAACCCTGGAGTGGCTTTTGCCCAGTAACCAGCGTCTGGAGCAGGCTTTGGTCCAAAAGGGGGCATCCGTCAAACTGGTCACCAGGGCTGCCGGGCACAACTGGACCAACTGGCGCAACGGGTTGGCCCAGGGTCTGCGCTTCGCCCTCGGTGACGGGGCCTGAAACTACTTCCGCTTTTGGTCATCCTGCACTTGAAAATTCAATTACGAAATCACATAGTTATGGAAGGGATTCACTCATGCCCCGGGTATGAATTGGGGATTATTCCACCCACAGCAAAGGTTGAAAGACATGCGTAACGTTTCCGTTCTACTTGTATCGGTTTTGATTCTCCTGGTCGCCGGCGTCGCTTTGGCCGGCGAAAGTGACAAGGTTTACGGCGAGGGCGTTTCCGCTCCCGATACCATGTTGGTCAGCGAACTCATGGCAACTCCCGAGGCCTACATCGGCAAGACAGTCCGGGTCAAGGGAACCGCCGTCGGTGTCTGTGCCCACCGCGGTTGCTGGATCAACCTTGCCAGCGATACCGAAGGCGAAACCGTTCGGGTGAAGGTCAAGGACGGGGTGATCGTCTTCCCGGCCGAAATCATGGGTGACATGGTTGTCGCCGAAGGTGTGTGGACGGCCAACGAGCTGACCATGGAACAGACCAAAAAAGTATGCGCCGCCCAGGCCAAGGAAGAGGGCAAGGAATTCGACGAGAAGAAAGTTGATGCCTGCATGACCCTGTACCAAATCAGCGGTACGGGTGCCGTCGTCGCTTCCAAATAGCATGGAGATGCGCACATTCCGAAAGTGGTGCAGGACTTTCCACCGGGAACTCGGGTTCCTGGCCGTGGGCCTGACGTTGGTCTATGCCATCAGTGGGATCGCCGTCAATCATGCCCACCATTGGGACGCCAACTACGAGCGGACCCTGGAGCGGTACTCCATCGAGCCGCCCGGCACCGGGCCCACCTCCGAAATCGAACCGGTCGTGATGGAGCGATTGGCCATCACCGAGCCCGTCAAGAGCACTTGGCGGGCCGGAGAGACCGAGTTTCAGGTCTTTCTGGAGGGCGGGGGATACGATGTGAACCTGGCCACCGGTGAAGTGGTCCGGCACGGATTTGCCAAACGGCCCCTTTTATTCGACCTGAATTTCATGCACCTGAACTCGGGCAAGGCCCCCTGGACCGGCATCGCCGACGTGTATGGAGGCATGCTGATCGTGATGGCCTTGACTGGTATTTTCCTGGTCCGTGGCCGCAAGGGGCTGACGGGCCGCGGTGGGGTGCTCATGGCCCTCGGTTTCCTTTTGCCCATTCTATATGCCGTGGTGTCGCGCGGGGGCGGTTGAGCACCGTTTTTCCGCCCCGGCGGCCCCGTTTTCGGGGGCTTGACTCCCATGGTTCCGCCACCTAGCTTATGCAGATCGGTTCCCCTGGTTTTTCAACGGGTTAATTGCGTGAAACCAATGTCTTTTTCTCTTTCGGGCCGGCGTCGGCAGGTGACAAAATGGGCGTGACCATCGGCATCCGCAGGGAAGACAAGAACAAGTGGGAACGAAGGGTCCCGCTGGTTCCCGCCGATCTTGCCGAACTCGCCAAGGATCCCAATCTCAGTTTTACGATTCAGCCGTCGCCCATCCGGGTCTTTCCCGAGGAAGAATACCGTCAGGCAGGCGTCACGGTGGACGAGAGCCTGGACGACGCGGACATCGTCATCGCGGTCAAGGAAATCCCCATCGAGCTGCTGCAGGAGAAAAAGGTCTACCTTTACTTCTCCCACACCATCAAGGCGCAGGATTACAACATGCCCATGTTGAAACACCTGCTGGATACCGGCTCCACCCTCATCGATTATGAACGGATCGCCGACGAGCAGAACCGCCGCCTGATTTTTTTCAGCATCCATGCGGGCTACGCGGGCATGATCGAAAGTCTGGTTGGGCTGGCCCGGAGGATGGAAAGCAACGGGGTGAAGACCCCGCTTCTGGAACTCAAGCATGCCTACGAGTACGGGTCACTGGTCGAGGCCAAGAATCACCTGCTGCAGATCGGTGATCGCATCAGGTCCGAAGGGATGGGCGACCATCGCGAACCGGTGATTATCGGAGTGTCCGGGTACGGAAACGTGTCCCGGGGATGCCAGGAAATTCTTGACTGCCTTCCTATTACGGAAATCGCGGTCGGCGACCTGGAAACCACCGCCACGGCGACCGTGGCTCAGGTCGGCCCCCTGGTGAAGGTTGTCTTCAAGGAAGAGGACATGGTGGAGCCCAAGTCCTCGGACGCCCAGTTCGTGCTCCAGGATTATTACCAGCGGCCGGAGAACTATCGCGGCGTTTTCGAAAAATTCCTGCCGCACCTTGATGTGCTGATGAATACCATCTACTGGGAAGATCGCTACCCCCGCCTGGTGACCAAAAAATGGGCCAATGCCCAATACGGTCCGAACAAACGTCCGCGCCTGAAGGTCATCGGAGACATCAGCTGCGATATCGAAGGCAGCATCGAACTCACTCTCAAGGCGCCCATGCCCGACCAGCCCTGTTTCGTCTACGATCCCCAGACCGGGAAAGCCCAGGACGGAGTCGTGGGTGACGGCCCGGTGATCATGGCCGTGGACAATTTGCCCTGTGAGCTTCCCCGCGAATCCTCGGAACATTTCAGCTCGGTTCTGGGGGCCATGGTTCCGGCCCTGGGCCAGGCGGATTTCAATTCCGATTTCGAAGGGCTGCATCTGCCGCCCTATCTGAAAAAAGCGGTCATTACCCACCGTGGTGAGCTGACCCCGAACTACCGATACCTTCAGAATGCCGTGGACAAGGTTCGCGGTTAGGCTCGCCAGCCGGGGGCCGGGAGGAAACCAGGGTGCGCAAAATTCTCGTATTGGGAGCCGGCATGGTTGCCGGTCCCCTGATCAGGTATCTGCTTGACCAAGGCTATGGACTCACCGTTACCAGCCTCGACCTGGAAGACGCCGTCAAACTGGTGGGCGACGACCCCCATGGTCGGGCCCTCATACTGGATCTGGACGACGGTGAAACCCTGGCTGCCCTGGTGGAGGAACACGAACTGGTGATCAGCCTGGTGCCTTACCGGTTCCATCCTCTGGTGGCGGGTCACTGTCTGGAGAAGGGCCGTAACCTGATCACGGCTTCGTACGTGTCCGAGGAAATGCAGGCTCTCGACGGGCCCGCCCGCGAAAAGGACCTGATCTTCCTGAACGAGATCGGCCTGGACCCGGGTATCGATCATATGTCCGCCATGCGCATCATCGACGACGTGCACGCGCGCGGTGGCAAGATCCGGCACTTCCGTTCCTATTGCGGCGGTCTGCCGGCTCCCGAGGCCAACGACAATCCCTTCGGCTACAAGTTTTCCTGGGCGCCCCGGGGTGTCCTGATGGCCAGCCGCAACGGGGCCCTCTACTGGAGGGACAACCACGTGGTCCAGATTTCTCCCGAGCGCCTATTCAGGGACATGCACCTGTTGAACGTGCCGGGGGTGGGGGATTTCGAAGCCTATCCCAACCGGGATTCCCTGGAGTACCGCGACGTCTACCGGCTCGGTGAAGAAGTGCGCTCGGTCTTTCGGGGTACCCTGCGGTACATCGGTTGGTGCGACACCATGTACAACTTCGTCAAGCTGGGGCTGCTCGACGACGAACCGCGCGACAGCAAGGGCATGAGTTATGCCGGTTACATGCGCGTCCTGCTGGGTGCCGATCGCTCGGAAGACCTGAGGGTCGTCGCCGCGAACCGCATGGGACTGCCCTCGGACAGCCTGCCCGCCTGGAACCTGCATTGGCTGGGCATGTTTTCCCGCAGGCCCATCGGCCGTGACAGTATTTCTCCCCTGGATCTCCTGGGCGATATCCTGCTGGAAAAGCTGACCTACGGACCCGGCGAACGAGACATGGTGGTGCTGTTCCACGAATTCAAGGCCTGGTTCCCGGACGACGACCATTACGAGCGTCTGACCAGCAGCCTTGTCGATTACGGTGTGCGTTACGGTGACAGTTCGATGTCCCGGACCGTTTCCCTGCCGGCGGCCCTGGCGGCCCGTTTCATTCTGGAGGGCAAGTTCCCCCAGCGCGGCGTGGTGCGTCCGGTCCATTCGGAAATATACAATCCGGTTCTCGATGAACTCGAAAACCTGAACATAGTTTGTGCTGAGGAAAAGACCGCTTACTAGCCCGGCCTTCCCGGTCGGGTTCAACTTGAAATGGGGATGATGATCATGGCCAAGAAGACAGTGAAATTGGTGACCAAGAACCAGATTTTCAAGGCCCTGGGCCTGAAGGCAAAGATGAAGGGCGCCAGCTTCGGTGGAGAATGGTTCGCCGACAGCGGGGATTACCTCACTTCGAAAAATCCCACCACCGGCGAAGTTCTGGCCAAGATAGAACAGGCCAGTTCCAAGGATTACGACAAGGTCATGAAGCAGGCCCGCGCCGCATTCCTTACCTGGCGTGAACTGCCCGCTCCTTTGCGCGGCGAGATCGTGCGGCAGGTGGGTGAGGCCCTGCGCGCTAAGAAGGACATGCTGGGCGCCCTGGTCAGCCTGGAAATGGGCAAGATCTACACCGAGGGT
>Ga0164313_10003172_pt1 | contig 14672 bp, 8 predicted proteins | sample GuaBasSedimGuay4_FD_113735 | JGI IMG/M metagenome (GOLD analysis project Ga0164313, IMG submission 113735) | Subseafloor sediment microbial communities from Guaymas Basin, Gulf of California, Mexico - Guay4, Core 4569-4, 0-3 cm | ecosystem: Environmental > Aquatic > Marine > Hydrothermal vents >... | reverse complement strand
GCTGTCAGGTAAACGATAACCACAGGCATTTTTGGTGAAGGGTGGATCCTCTGGGTCTCGCGTGAGTCAACGATAGACTGCAGCGCAGACTGATTGTACTTAACGGGATCGTTCAAAACGAGCTCGGCCAGCTTGAGAGGGTCCTGTACACGGATGCAACCGGAGGAAAAATTCCGTTCGGTGTGTGAAAACAGCTCACGATGGGGGGTGTCGTGTAAAAACACAAAGTGCTTGTTTGGAAAAATGAACTTAACTATACCCAGAGAGTTATTCGGGCCGGGATCCTGGCGAAATGTATAGGGGGCACTTCTGGTGTATTTATTCCAGTCAACGGTAGCTGGATCAACAAACTTGCCCTCTCTATCAATGACCCGGATATTTTTCGATGCCAGGTAGTCCGGGTTTCTCTTGATAGCCGGCAATGTGTCATTACGCAGGATGCCCGGCGGGATTGTCCAGGTGGGATTGAATTCCAGATAGGCAATATCACCGCTGAAAACCGGTGTTTGCCGGTAATTTTTGCCTACCGTGACACGAGTCTCCCACTCGAGTGCACCATCCCTGAAAAAAAGTGCCCTGAAGCCCGCGATATTAACCACAATCATGGTGTCGACTGCTTCCTGGTTGGCCCAGCGTAGTCTTTCCAGGGATGTGCGTATCTGGTTGATACGCTGCTCTACCGGCACGTTCAGCTCTTCAATAGTTTGTTTGCCTACAACACCGTCCTGTCCCAGACGATGCCTGAGTTGAAAAGCCTTCACATCCGCTTTGAGTGATTGATCAAACACAGGAGAAGCCAGCATGGCCCGGTCCTCAAGATGACCGGTTGCCGCCAGTCGTTGGCGAATATCCGCAACCCGGGGGTCGCTGTCCCCGGTGCGCAAGGTCGGGCCTTCCGCTACCGTGGGCCATCCGCCTTTGCTGGCGATATCACGATACAGTCCCATGCGGGCTTGTAACTGTTTGTAAACAGGACCTGTAGGAGCGATCATCTGGATGAAGCCGGTCAGTGAAGATGACGCGAGTGCCTGTTCTATGCTTACCGAAGGTGCCTGTTGGTGGAAGGTTTCCCGTCTGAAGTTGATATCAGGATCCAGACTACTGGCTTTCACTTTACCAAAGCGGCGGTGGTAACCGTAGCGCAGCAGGCTTTCGGTTAACAAAATATCTACTTCGGCTGATATTTCAGCGGAAGGCTGCGCCTGGCGTTGTTGCAGGACCCGGTTTAACAACTCACTGTTGTAGTCTTCCGGTATGAGGCCGTGGTCTGCGGAATCGTTGATTAAGTCCATCAACTCGCTGATCCGCGTAGATTCGGTCCAGTAGGGAGCGAATTTATGCTCCTGATAAACCTCAAGCAGGAAGGCCTGGGTTAGTATATCGACGCCACGTATTGAGAGATCATCAGTGAGCAGCAGTTGCTCTATATCCTGGCTGGTTTTTTCCGTCGTTACGGCCGTTTTTGCCTGCAACCCGACCGGCCCGGCCAGCATAAGAAAGGTAATAAACAACACCGGCACCCGCTTGCGTGCACTCATAAAATGGTCTCCTGTTACCAATATCGAACCCTGCCTGTATCAACATGCACAAAATCTGATTTGGCATAATACCCTACTCCGCCGAGCTTGAGCGTTTTTGCGGTATCGTGCAATACTTTGAGATCAAGCCCTCTCAGGCGAACATCAATGGCATTACCGATGACGTGCTGGCTGTTTTTTGCCACTGCGGAGCTTTTGCTGCGAAGCATGTCGTTGGTTTCGGGTGAGCGGTAGGCCGAAATGACCTCCCATGTATCGGTAGATCCGGTGGCCTGCTGTATCTGCCACAGCACATCCATCAAATGCGGATCAAGATCGTGTTGTTTTCCATTCCGCCAGTCGGCCAGGAAAACCCTGATATCTGTGAAGGCTTTGTCGTCATATTCGCCCTGTCTGAAGTAGATAACCTGCAGGGATTTACCGGTATGTGTATGAAAGAATTTGAGCGCCCTTTCCTCTCCGGTGTTGCCGGAAAGGCTGCCAACAACGACCATGCTGATGAGCAGCAGGGAAGTTTTCAGTAATGATTTCATTGGTGAATCCCAGGTTCATTTGCAATATGGTTGGAAAGCTGGAATGCTGATTGGTTCCAACGGCGCATTATATCCTGCCAGGCCGCCAAAACAGTTAAGACGCGGCGGTGTTTTATCACTAAAGTCAGTGCCATTAACCGACAAGAGACCACAATGAAAAAAATTCTGATATTGATAGTAGCGGGGCTGATGTGTACTCCAGTCCTGGCTACCGAGGACATCGATTCCGAGCACGCGAAAAAGACACTCGAAATTTATACTCATATTATTGGTATTGAGTCTTCAAAAAACCTTGGCAATGTGCCCGGGGTTGCAGATTATCTTGCCTCTGAGCTAAAGGCGGCAGGCTTCCCGAAAGATGATATAGAAATTGTGCCTCTTGGCGAGACCGTTTCATTAATCGCACGTTACCGCGGTAATGGATCTTCAGGTAAGGCACCCATTCTGTTACTGGGCCATATGGATGTGGTTGAAGCGCTTGCCAAAGATTGGGAGCGGCCACCATTTGAACTAACCCGTGACGAGAATTATTTTTATGCCCGTGGCACGGTGGATAACAAGTTTGGTGTTGCTCAGTTGACGTCCACTTTTATACGGCTCAAGAAAGAATCCTTTGTACCAAACAGGGACCTGATCATTGTTTTCTCCGGCGATGAAGAAAGTAGCATGGCGACCACACGCATGTTGGCCTATGAGCGTAAGGATCTGGCCAAGGCCGAGTTTGCGCTGAATTCTGATGCCGGTGGTGGTGACTTGAACGTGGATGGCAAAGCATTGGTTTACCTCATTCAGGCTGCTGAAAAAACCTATGTTACCTGGGAGGTCACAGCACTTAATCCAGGTGGACATAGCTCCCGTCCCAGGCCGGACAATGCTATTTATGACCTGGCAGACGCTATCACCAAAATTCAGCATTACAAATTTCCGGTCCGCTGGAGTGAGATGACTCTGGCTTTCTTCGAAGAGACCGGGGAGCAACTGGGTGGTGAGCTGGGGGATGTCATGATCGCATTTGCCAATAACCCGCGAGATGTTGCTGCTTCAGACCGTTTGGCGTTGGAATCTTCCTACGTAGGTACCACCCGCACAACCTGTGTGGTAACGATGTTGAAAGCGGGGCATGCTGAAAATGCCCTGCCACAATCCGCCACCGCCACCGTTAACTGCAGGGTATTTCCCGGGGTACCAGTAGAGGCAGTTAAAAAAGCCCTCCAGCACGTTATTGATAATGATGCGATCGAATTCAGGCAGCTGGGTGAGGCCACGGAAAGCCCTATTTCCAGACTACGTCCGGATGTTGTAGCCGCCGTAAAAAAAGCAGTGCATGCACGTTACCCTGGTTTACCTGTCATGGCCTACATGGAGTCCGGTGGTACCGATGGTATGCATTTTCGCAAGGCCGGTATCCCTACCTGGGCAGTTAGTGGTTTATTTATGAACCCGGATGAAATGTATGCCCATGGGCTCAACGAAAGAGTACCGGTTAGCGGGTTTTACGGTGCGCTGGATCATTGGAGTATTATTCTCCGGGAACTGGCTGGCGATTGAGCTTGCCGCAGGAGCGGGGGGGGCTGAACCGGGTGCCCTCAAAAAAGTAAGGAAGAGGGAGTGACAGCGTCATTAGTCTTCTTTTCCGCTTCTGGAATAATAGTTCTTTCGGAACCGCTCAACGGTTGCTTCATTTTCTTCATCGTCCGCATTGACCTTTGCCAGTGTCGCTTGAGCAAGTGCGATACTCGCCTCCAGGTTCTCGGAAACAGCAAGCCAGGCCCCTTGTGCGTGCAGGCTTCGGCAGCTATCCAGATCATGCCCACGCGCCAGTATATCCAGTGATGGAAATGTACGATGCAGCAGGGAAACGACTTGCTCGGTCGCTTTAAAGTCATCGATAGTGACGATCACAAGGCTTGATTCACCCACGTCCATGCTCATCAGGACATCGGGTTGACGCGCATCACCGTAGAATACAGCCCGGCCGGATTTGCGTCCCCACTCGATGACACTTGCATCACTGTCTACAGCAATATAATCCACGTTGCGCATTTCAAGAATTTGCCCGACGCGGCGCCCAACCCGCCCGAAACCCACAATTACCACCGGTGCAGATAGCAAGCCCTCTATTTCCGGCCCTTCTGCCAAAGAGCCTTTCTTTTGCAAACCAGCCAACCGGTGGGCCCATCCGGCAAGCGGTGGAGTAGCCAGCATGCTCAGCACCACTATGAGCAGAAGTTGCTGAAACAAGCCTTCATCAAACAATGCACCTTCGAATGCTACCGCAAAAAGAACCAACGCAAACTCCCCGCTTTGGGCCAGCAGCAGCGCAATGGCCGATGCAAGACCAGTTGAGCGAACAAACATCCTGGCCAACAGCCAGAGGACAGCAGCTTTGGTGAATAGAAGCAGCGATACCAAGCCGGCAAAAAACAGGGGATTTGCAAATAATTGCTTTAACTCAAGGGACATACCCATTGACATGAAGAACAGCCCGAGCAGCAAGCCCCGGAAGGGTTGTATCTCGGCCACGACCTGGTGGCGGAACTCCGAATCAGCAATCAAAAGCCCCGCCACGAATGCGCCCATCGCCATGGATAAGCCGACTTTCGCCATCAGCACAGCAGTGCCGAGAACCAGGAGCACTGCAGTGGCAGTGAAAACTTCCGGTGATCCCAGGTGGGCCACACGCTGAAGTACGGGTTGGAGCAGATACCGCCCGCCAAGGATTATCAGTACAAGAACGATCAACGCCTCAAGCAGCGCCAGACCGATGTCCTCCGAAATGGTGAGGTTCGCTGCACTTAACAGGGATGCCAGGGCAAGCAGGGGAACCACGGCCAAATCCTGAAGCAGCAACACAGCCACGGAGGATCGCCCGTAATTGGACGTCAGCATTTTCTGTTCTGTGAGCAGTTGCAGCACAAAGGCTGTTGATGAGAGGGCCAAAGCGGGCCCAATCAATATGGCTGGTCGTAACTCGACCCCAAACACAAAATGGGCCGCTGCGGTTATAAGTGCCCCGGTAATGATTACTTGCAGGCTGCCGAGACCAAAGACCATGCGCCGCATCTGCCACAATCGTGAGGGTTTTAGCTCGATACCGATAACAAACAGCAGCAGCACTACTCCGAGTTCTGCAAGATGGTAAATTTCGGCACGGTTGTCGATCAGGCCCAGCGCTGATGGTCCGACCAGAACCCCGGCGATGAGAAAACCGGGTACTGTGCCAAGTCCTGCCAAACGGGATAACGGTACCGTTATCACCGCAGCCGACAGGAGAATAATAATATCTGTTAGATAAGCAAGGTTCATTCCGCGCTACTGAATAGGGAACAGTTACATTTTACCCCAGGAAAGGGCCCTGAAAAATCATTGTGTACAAATTTCGGCAGTGCCGGGAGAACCAGGGTGACTAAGCAGTTAAACTTAGTATTACCTTGTGATCACCCATCCCCGTTGGTCTGAACCTAACAGTCTTTCGGTCTAAAGGCTTAATCAGGCGGTGTCTTCATCTTCCAGGAGTTCTGGATTGCAGCGAACAGTATGGCCGTCGTCAGACCAAATACTACTATCCCGATCATCCCTTCAACACCTGACAGAATATGCCACGGTGCCGTCAGGGTGATGTCGCCATAGCCAAGCGTGGTGATAGTAACAATAGAAAAGTAGAAGGCCTCATGAAAGCTGTCCAGCCCGGCATGGCCGGGTAGCAGCAGGTACAGGAACGCCCACAGACAGGCTTCCAGAGCGTGCAGTAAGACGAGTACAATCGTGGTTGACATGACCGGCCTGAATATCAGTGGTTCCTTGTGATGGTGGTGAAAACGTTCAACACGAGAGCTCAGGTATCTGAGCCAATAACTTGCCCCCAGAGAATGAACTCCGACAGTGAGAGCAATCATTACAATACTAATCGTCAGTATCAGCATAATTCAGAAATAGAATGTATGGCGAGTTGTTTCAGTGAAAGATGCAGATTAATCATGCACTAAATAGTATCACCATAAGTAAAGGGGCACCATGTTGTTTAGGCATGACAAACCGGTTTCTACAAAGTTAATTCGTACATCGGGAAACGGGTCATCAGCCCGAAAAAAATGGTAGAGTTGTACGAATGAAGAGCGTGAAAGCATTATCCCTGCCACTATTGTTATTGACGGGCGTTTTCTTCTGTCAGCCGGCGGGTGCTCAACAGAGAGGGTTGCAGGCCACTCTGGCACAAATGGCCGAGCTCCTTGCGCAACAACAACAGGAACTGGATGCTCAGCGTAAGGAACTGGCTGAACAGCGGGAGTTAATCCAGCAACTAATGGGCACACAGCAAACGGTTAAGCAAGAGCCCGTGCCTGGTCCGGTGGGGAAACCGGTTGCCACACCCCCTGAAGCAAGCATCGCCCAACAAACCGGCACGACACCAGCAACAGCTACGCCCGCTAGCCGCGAAGATCAGAGTGCTCAGGAACAGGCTAAAGCAGCATTAGCACAGCAGCAGGACGACCCTCAGGTAACTCAGGCGGAGATGCTTGCTGAGCTGCAAAAAAACCTGCTTGATCCTTCAAGCACAGTTTACGATAAGGATTTTCCGGGTGCCTGGTACCTGCCTGGTACAACGGCTGCAATGAAAGTCGGTGGTTACGTCAACCTGTCCCTCGTTAACAGTTTTGATCCGCTGGCAATTCCGGATCGTTTTATTGTCGGCAGCATTCCGCCAGAGGGCGTGATCGTGCCTGGTGCAGTTGAAGGTACCCAGGTCTCTGCCCAGCAAACCCGGGTGAATCTGGAATACCGGGAGCAAACTAACCAGGGTGAGATTCGAGCATTTGTGGAAGGGGACTTCCAGGGCAGGGAGGACGTGTTTCGTTTGCGCCATGCTTTTGGCCAGTATCGCAGCTTGCTGGCAGGCAAGACCTGGTCTGCATTTGTGGATGCCGACGCGCACCCTGAAGAAGTGGATGTCGAGGGTATCAATGGCCAGGTATTGCTGCGGCACTCCCAGATTCGCTGGACCCCGAAATTTGGTGAGAACCTGAGTCTGAAATTCTCACTGGAAGATCCTGATACCGACGTCAGTAATGGCGAAAGCCAAAGAGGCCTCTTCGACCTTGTTGCAAGTCTGAACAGTATGCCGCTTGGCCCGTTTGGCGACTGGAACTACCGGGTGGGAATAGTTTACCGGGTTTTGAAGGCGATCGATACTGATAGCCCTTTGCAGGGCGAGGGTGATTTCCGGAAAACAGAGAGCACGACTGGTTGGGGCATAACCACGGGTGGCCGTCAGCCAGTGAACCGCTGGGGCGGAAAGGATTATTTGTTGTGGCAACTGACCTACGGTAAAGGTATTGGCCGATATATCAATGACCTGAGCACTATTGGCGGCGGTGATGCAGTTTTCGACCCCCATGGGGAGCTTCATGCGCTGCCTGTGTTTTCAGGGTATGTTTCGTACCAGCATCGCTGGCCTAAAAAGCTTAAGCTTATGCGTTCCTGGCCGGGGGTTTTAAGATCCAACTTCACCCTGAGCTGGGTTGATATAAGCAATTATAAATTTCAGGAAGGAGGTGACTACGCCAGTACACTGCGCGCCTCGATGAACCTGATGTATAGTCCGACGAAAAATATTCTCACGGGGATCGAGCTACTTTGGGGTGAACGAGAAAACAAGGATGGCAGCAAGGGTACAGCAACACAACTACAGTTTGGCATGCGTTATATATTCTGAATGATCATCGCCACCTACCGTTATCACGGTAGCTCCCGGTACTTGCGCCGGGTCATCATCAAACAACGATCAGCTTAGGCTTTCATCGCCGGGGGTCGAATCAAAATGCACATCAAGTTGCGGGAAGGCGATTTTAATACCGGCTTCAGCAAAGGCATCATTTACCTTCAGATGCAGGTCACTTTGCAGCAATGCGCGTTGCGAAACATCACTGAAAAAGTATCGTGCCGACAGGTTCAACGAGCTATCACCAAACTCCCGGAAAAGAGCCCGGGGCACGGGGTCTTCGAGTACCATCTCGTGACTTTCCAGTATATCTTGCAGGATGGCCAGCGCCTTGTTTACGTCACTGCCATAGGCAATACCCACCTCCAGACTCCTGCGGATATTGGTATTACTCAAAGTCCAGTTTAGCAAGCGGCCGGTGACAAACTCCTTGTTAGGAACCAGCAGTTCTTTGCCATCAAAGTCACGGATCGTGGTAGCCCTAATCTCGATCCGGGTCACGCGTCCGGAACTATCTCCCACCGATATCACGTCTCCTACCCGAATGGGCTTTTCGAAAAGAATAATCAAACCACTGATGAAGTTGGCAATGATCTCTTGTAAGCCGAAACCAATACCAACGCCCAGTGCAGCAACCAGCCATTGTAAGCGGTCCCACCTGAACCCCAGAGTGGAAAAGAAAGAGAGAGTGCCCACGGTGAGAATTAAATACCCGAGTACCTTGATGACAGCGTAGCGGGTTCCGGGGGAAATCCTTTGCCGGCTTCTCATCACCAGCGACAGTAGTTGAGGCAAATGGCGTGCCGCAAAGAATGTGATGAAGCCGATGAACAGGGCGAATGCTACAGATGCCAGTGTGATGTTGGTTACAACTGTTTCGCCTTGTGCTGAATCGCTGATCGTCCACAGCGTGACCCGCTGCATGGCTTCCATGGCGCGGAACATGGGTGCCCAGATATAGGCTAGCCAGAGGGCGCCCAGAGTTAAGGTACCGGCTTTCAAAAACTGGGAAACAGACGCGCTGATTGTAACGAGGTCATTTTCCTCCTGGCCGGTTTCTGGAGTTTCACCTTCATGTATGGCCTGCCTTGCAGCCAGTATTTCGTTAAAACGCACCCGGCGGCGGGTAACCAGTAACCAACGCTGCATGAAGTAGTAAAAGAAAATCAGGCTAATCACGACCAGCAGTGAATTTAACAATGCTTCAACCACCATATTGGCGGTGTAAAGGTAGCCAAAAAGAATACACAGGATGAAAAAGCCGGTAACAAAAATTACCGGGAAGGTTTCCCCAAAGCGGGTGAACCCTTTCCGCGAGTGTTCACGAAAGTCTGATAACAGGAAACCGGAAAGTATGATGCCAAGAATCATCATGGAAATGATATAAAGGAGGCGACCCGTTATTGCATTGATGGAGTCAACCTCCAGCTTTAAAACAAATGCAGTGACCAGCACCACCGGCCACCACCACAACATTAGCTGTGTCGCAGAATGGTGTATTTCTTTGCAGGTGGCAGGGTCCCAGCCAAAATGCCCGGGAGCAATTCCATTCTCTTTAGTCGCTGTTCGCAACAGGAGGATCATAAACAGGATCTTTGCAGATTCGAACAAGTCGGTTTTTTGGAAATCAGACACCTCGGCGCCGGAGATCACCAGGCTACCTGCTAAAAGCATTACCATTAGAGGGATTGCACTACCTCGCAAGAGGGTAATCAGCAACGAGCGGAAAGTGAAACGTATTGAATCTTCACGTACCCGTCCCACTTTTTCATTGATGCTTTGCAGGTGTGAATTCAATTTTGTTTGTACACCCAGCAATAATAAGGCGAGGGCAAACAACAGGCCGATCATCGGCGTTAACGGGTCAAATCGCAGAGCAGAAATTTTAGTGCTCAGGGTCTGTAGCTCGTGCTTGATATTTGAAAACAAGGAAAGTGAAAATGGAGGGTGGCTTGGCACCCATAGAATCCGGCTGCCGAGATAACGTTGATACGCTTCAAGCTGCATTTCCAACTGTTGGCGAACCTGGTCTATGCTTCCGTGTGTGTTGATCAATTCGGTTTCAGAGGCGATTAATGCTGTCAGGAGTTCCCGTTTTGAGCGGACGAGGCTCTTGGCCGCATCAAGCATGTTTTTATCAATGTCCGGGTCTGCTTTGCCTGTTTCCCTGGAAAACCCGTTTGAAAGGTAGTTTGTCGTATTTGATATGGCAGTCAGTAAATCTTCATACTGGGTACGTCGAATGACATGCTCCCCTATTTCACTTGCTACTCCGGTTCCTGCCATTTGAGTGTGATAACTATCAGTCTGGTGCCAGTGCATCATCAGCATGTGGCCAAGAGACGGGCTGTTTCCCGAAAGGGATACGACTTGCTGTACTGCTTCAAAGCGTTCGTTCAAAGTCTGTGACTGACTTTCAATGCGGAGATCTTCTTTCTTCAATGTAGCCAGTGAATCAATGAGGTCTTTGCGTTCCACCCGTAGTTGAGAATTGCCTTCAGTGAGCTGTTTTACAAACCCGTAGCCGGGCGCATCTTCGTTGAGGCTGGTACTGGATTTTGATTCGAGCACCTCCTCCCGCGAAGTCACTTCTTTTACCAGTAATTCAATTGCAGATGTCAGGCCTTCGAGGATGAGGGCCTGTTCGTCACTTTCAGCCTTTCGTCTGTTGTAGCGAGCGGGCTGACTGGACAGGCGAGCTTCCAGTGCTTTGCGTTCAGAGGCCAGTGCTTTGCGTTCAGCCAAAACAGACCATTGTGATGCCTCGAACCTGGACGGCTGCAAATCGGGATCAATAGTGACGGCTGTGCCGGATAGTTCCTTGACCCGTACATCAATGACTACAAATCTATCCTGGATTGTATTAGCGCTACCTTGCTCGGTGGCTATTTGTTCATCCAGCGTGCTTTTTGCTGCCTCGGTATCGTCCTGTTTTGTTCGCAGCAGTGCCAGTTTTTTATCAAGATTCTGTTTGCTGAGCTTTGAAGCTGACGCTGCATCAATGTCATGTGAGTGGTAGTCGGTGGATTCCATGCGGTCACGAATTTCAGACGCCTCCCGGGGAGCATCAGTCTGAGCTTGCACATGAGATTTTTCAGCTGCGGTGTGTACATCAGCCTCTCCAAGCCAATTGAGTACCTGTTGATAGCTGTCGAGAGTTGTATCGCTGCCTGTTTCGCTACCGGCATCGCGAAGCGCCTGAATTCTTACTGTTACCAGTTGCTGGCTTAGCTCATCCGGTTGCCCGGTCGTTTGCGCACAAGCGGGCTGCAGGCCAATAAGCAACAAGGTAAGCAAAAGAAAACACTTAAGAATATTCAACGCATGACTCCACACGGATAAAGGTAATGAACTGCACTGTAATATAGCTTCGCAGGACCCGGGGCTAATCAACCGTGTAACCCGGTTTTATCGCAGCCGGATGGGGCACTAACACCGCCTGGCAACCCTGCTGGCGTAATCACCGTACCCGGTTTGTGGCCTATTGTGTAACTTCAGCCTGTGGACCGCTAACTTCCTGAACCGGTAGCCAGGCTTCATCGGGATTATAGGACGGCATGGCTTTTGCAACTTCAGCACCATCCGGTCCCAGATTCTGTTCATAAACAATGCCTGCATGACTGACCAGGAAACTCATCACACCGCTCTCACCATACGCTTCAGGCCAGGCAATCAGGGCGAAACCAGCCCGCATCTTATCGCCCAGTATGTAGCTGTAGGCACCGCCCTTGGCGTTTGCTCCTTGTGATTGCAATATCCGGTAGTGATAACCATGGTAACCATCGCCCGGTGTGTCGTTAGCCATCAATGGCCCGAGCGGGCTGAGTTGATCGTCATCCCCGCGCTCCCAGAATAAACCATCGTGTGTGCCGGGGGTGCTGATGAATCGCTGTGCATACTCCAGCATACCGTTGCTATTTCGATCCTGCTGGGCATACTCCATTTGAGCATCGTAATAGGCCAGCACGGCCTGCATGGTGGAGAGTTCATTTCTGCCAATGCGCCGAATGCGTATACGTTCATATCCTTCGTCAACATCAAAATACCAGCCCGACGCACCTTCAGATAAAGGGATGGGCATTGTCCACCCACCTTTACCGATGGCGATCAGCATCGTGTGTTCGCCTTGAGGTACCAGGGTATTAGACGTTTCCCAAGCGTTAATATAATTGTCAACATCCTCTTCGTCGACGTACTCCAGGGGCAAAACATCCTCGTAGTCGGCTCCCAGCAGACTGGTAAGCATTTCCGCATCATGATTCTTAAGCGCCAGTGCAAAGGCATTTGCGCCATTAGCGGGTGCCGTAAATACGGCCTGACCAAGGGTGGGGTCAATATTCAGTTCTGCACTTGCGGGGTCTGTATCTGAGCACGATGCTGTGCACAGAACCGCACTTGTAAACAGCAAGCCAAACAGGCTTTTTGTGATAGTGTTCAGCTGGCTGACAACAGTTAATCGAGTAGTAATAAGTAGTCTGTTCATGTCTATCTCCTGTTATCAGCGACGACGACCGCCGCCGCCGCCTCTTCGGCCACCCATGGAGCGGCTGCTCGACATGCCACGGCTCATATTCTGACTTGAGCGGCCCGCATTACCTGAGTTAGTCAGGGCGCTGCTGCGGGAGCTGCCGCTGTATCGGGAACTACCGCTGTATCGGGAACTACCTGTGTTCCGGGAGTTACCTGCACTGCGGTTATTACCTGTGTTCCGGGAATTACCTGCATTGCGGTTATTATTGAAATCACGGTTGGCATTATTAACCGAACTCCTTGCCCTGTCGCCGCCGGAGCCTTTCAAATCCCTGCGGCCTTCGGAAGGGCTCACCGCACGCTTATCCAATGTGCTACGGGCTGTGTCACGTTGTGCGTCGCGACCGCGGAAATTATCACGTTGGCCAGAGCCGTCCCGCTTGTTGGAAAATTGGTCCCGGGTTTTTTTATCCCCGTAAGGTACACCACGACGGTTGTTTGAGTTGTGCTTCCAGTTGGAGTTGCCGCCCTTGCCACCCTTGCCGTCCAGCTTGTTGCCAACATTGATATTGTTGAACTTGTTAACATTGATGTCTACATCACCACGGCCCCAGCCACACCCTCCCCAGAGGGAGTTGGTAATACCGATACCAATACCGAAACCAATGCCACGCATCACCGCGCCGCCAAACCCGTAACCGTAGGGCTGGTAATAATAGGGGGTGTAATGTGGCCACCACCAGGCACCATATACGACCGTGGGATTGTAGGAAGGTACATAAACAATCTGGGGGTCAGCCGGTTCGATAATAATGACTGTCTCACTGGATGTTCCGCCGGAGGACGCCTCATCGGTCGTTGGAGCCTCTTCAGTAACCGTTTGCTGCTCGGTTGTTTTGAGGTTACCTTCATCCTTGGCTTTCTTTCGTAATTTCTGAACCGTGTCCATGACGGACTCTGAATTTGCCAGGAAGGCATCACCTAATTTCTGAACCCAGTCCGCTTGTTCACCCATCATGGTCAATACTTGTGGAAAGGCAACCAATGACATCACGCTGGGATCCCAGGTTTTGTCTTGCACAGCTTCCACCGCAGTATCACCGTTTTGGTCGGGGTTTTCTTTTGACCATTTGACAGCCTCGGTTACGTCGGCCGGGTAAGTAGATGCCATCAGTATCTGGGCCAGCAAAGCATCCGGGTACAGGGCAATCGGTGCCATCATCTGGTCGAGTTCCGCCTCACTGAAGCTTGCATCTTCAGCCTGAGCAGTCCCGAACCACAGGCAAAGCATAGCGACGAACAATATTTCGCCAGAGATCACTAGCAATTTTCTCATGGGTCGTTCCTCTTGAATGTCTACTGTCTGATGGTGGTTTAATTAATTCCCGCCGAATTTATTGTACCAGACTCCAGTTGCAGGTTTGTGTGGGTTATTGAGTTTCAATCGAGTTTGAAGCCGTTCACGTTGTTAGGTAACATCTATCAGGATAAGCAAGACTTAAGCAAATTATATTTTTAGACATTTTATTTAATCGTATACCCGTTTTGGAGGAAGGACTGGCATGGAAACAGAAACAGTCGCATTAATTGTCGTGCTGGTTGTATTGGGTTATGGGTACATCTCACGATTATTGCAGCAATTTAATGTTTCCGGCCCCATGGTTTTTATGCTCATAGGGATATTGCTGTCACCTTTGGGTTTTTCGGTTGTAACAGAAAGGCTCAACGCAGAAGCGGTACAAATTACGGCGGAGCTTGCCCTGATTATTGTTTTATTCAGTGACGCTTCCGGTTTGCACTTGAAAAAACTTAAGTTGGAATGGAAGATTCCTGTCAGATTGTTGTTTATTGGTTTGCCGCTCACAATCGTGTTCGCAGCTTTTGCTGCTAAAGCCTTTTTTCCCGGTGAAGCGGTACTCTATTTGTTAATGATGTCACTTATTCTTGCACCGACTGATGCCGCGCTTGGAAAGGCTGTTGTTACCGATAAAAAAGTGCCTGAAAAGATTCGCTCCAGCATCAATGTTGAAAGCGGGCTAAATGACGGGATTGTTTTTCCGGTACTTATTACCGCTGTGGCGATGATTGCCAGCGGGGCAGAGTCTGCCCATGGCAGTGACTGGATGACGTTTGTTGCAAAACAGATTGTGTTTGGAGCGATTATTGGTGCCGGTATTGGTTATATCAGTGCCCGGCTTGCCGCCATCTCCAATCACAGGAACTGGATGTCTGAAAGTTATGAAAACCTGATCCCCATTGCCTTGGCATTATTATCGTATTTTGCGGCAGAATATTTTCAAGGAAACGGGTTTATTGCCGCTTTTTTTGCCGGATTACTCGTTGGGAACTACAGCGAAACCCTTCGTGACCATGTGGAGAACTTTGCAGAAAGTGAAGGTGAATTGCTCATTC
>Ga0164313_10003170_pt1 | contig 14683 bp, 9 predicted proteins | sample GuaBasSedimGuay4_FD_113735 | JGI IMG/M metagenome (GOLD analysis project Ga0164313, IMG submission 113735) | Subseafloor sediment microbial communities from Guaymas Basin, Gulf of California, Mexico - Guay4, Core 4569-4, 0-3 cm | ecosystem: Environmental > Aquatic > Marine > Hydrothermal vents >... | reverse complement strand
TAGAAGGGCCCTGCCCGTCACCTTCACCGGTATGGTTATAGACCACGTCGAGGATGACCTCGATGCCTGCGTCGTGGATCGCACCCACCATTTCCCGGAATTCATTGGCGGCATTCTTGTCTGCATAGCGCGATTCGGGTGTGAAAAAGTTAATGCTGTTATAACCCCAGAAGTTTTTCAGCCCCCGCCCGACCAGGAACCCTTCATCAATAAAAGCATGTACCGGCATTAACTCAACAGAAGTAATACCCAGCGCCTTCAGGTATTCCAGAATTCTGCCATTGCTCAGGCCGGCGAATTTGCCTCGTTCATGTACAGGGATATCGGGGTGACACATAGTGTAGCCACGCACATTGGTCTCGTAGATAACGGTTTCAGACCATGCGACCGGTCGCTGCAAACCCTTGGGCACAGGCACACTGGCAGTCACAATGCACTTGGGCATCGAGCCAGCGCTATCCGTCGAGTTCGGCCGCAAAGGACCTGCACCGTTTAACGTGGAAAGGTCATAGTCAAATACCGATCCGGACCACTCAAAAACGCCATCCAGCGCACGGGCATACGGATCAATCAGTAGCTTTGCTGGATTAAATCTCAAGCCTTCGGAGGGCAACCATGGGCCATGTACCCGATAACCATATCGTTGCCCCGGTTGGCAACCAGGCAAATAGCCACACCAGACACCGTCGTGCTGATCCGGGAGCCAGTGTTTCTCCAGCTGCCGGTGATCGGAGTCGAAAAGGCAGAGCTCAACCGCCTGGGCCGCCGAGGAGTAAAGTGCAAAATTGACGCCTTCACTATCATGATGGCTTCCCAGTCGATCCGGACTTCCGCTTTGGATCATAAAGACCCGACTGAAACCGCTTCGAGACGCCAGATGTTCTCGTTGTAATCACGCATCGTGCGATCTGTTGAGAAACGTCCCGATGTTGCACTATTGAGAATGCTCATGCGTGTCCAGCGTGCCTGATCCTGGTAGGCCTGGCCGGCACGCTCCTGCGCATCAACAAAACTTCGGAAATCGGCAGCTGTCATCCATGTGTCCCGGGGGTTCCGAACCGCAGCCATTACCTCATCCAGCACCCCGGGTTCAAAGCGGTTGAAGTGGCCGTTATCCAGCAAGCGCATGACGCGACGAAAGTCCTTATCGGCATCAATGATCGCCTGCGGATCATACCCTTCACGCACAGCAGGGATCTCCTCCACTGTCAGGCCAAACAGGAAAAAGTTTTCTTCACCAACTGCCTCGAGAATCTCCACGTTGGCACCATCCAGCGTGCCAATGGTAACCGCTCCATTCATCATAAATTTCATGTTTCCGGTGCCCGATGCCTCCTTGCCGGCGGTTGAAATTTGCTCGGACAGATCAGCTGCAGGACAGATGAGCTCCATGCCTGAAACGTTGTAATCAGGATAGAACACCAGTTGCAAACGACCCGTCATGGCTGGATCGGTATTGATCACAGCAGCCACATTATTGATCAGCTTGATAACATTTTTCGCCATCTCGTAGCCAGGTGCCGCTTTACCACCAATAATGATTGCACGTGGCGGCAGTTGATCACCATCACCACGCTGAATACGGTCGTACAGGTGTACCGCGTGCAACACGTTCATTAACTGGCGTTTGTACTCATGCATGCGTTTGACCTGTACGTCAAACAACATTGCCGGATCGACAACAAGGCCTGTCTTGTCTTCAATATTGGCCGCCAGCCGGACTTTGTTTGCCTGTTTAACCGCGCGCCATTCGGCCTGGAAAGCACGATCATCTGCAAGCGGTTTGAGCTTCTTCAGCAGTTCCAGGTCAGTAATCCACTCTCTACCGATACGGTCATCGATCAGGCCGGCAAGCGTGGGATTGCAGGCTGCCAACCAGCGCCGCTGGGTGACGCCATTGGTCTTGTTGTTAAACTTGTCCGGCCACAGGTCGGCAAAATTTTTGAACAGCCCCTGCTTCAACAAACGCGAATGCAGTTCAGCGACACCATTGACCGAGAAGCTGCCGACAATGGCAAGGTATGCCATCCGCACCACTTTCTGAGGTGTTTCCTGTATCAGCGACATGCGACCGAGAACATCCAGATCACCGGGCCAGCGCTGGCTTACTTCCGACAGGAAACGTGCATTGATCTCATAAATAATTTCCAGCACGCGTGGCAGCAGAACTTCAAACATCGCCACCGGCCATGTTTCCAGCGCCTCGGGCAATAAAGTATGGTTGGTATAAGCCATTGTAGCGGTGGTGATTTCCCAGGCCGCATCCCACTCGAGACCGTGCTCGTCCATCAACAGGCGCATTAACTCCGGTACCGCGATCGCCGGATGAGTATCGTTCAGTTGAAAACAGTGCTTTTCGGCAAATTGGCTGAAATCAGCACCGTTCAACCTGGTCCAATCGTGCAAAATATCCTGCAGACTGGCAGAGGCCAGGAAAAATTGCTGGCGCAAACGCAATTCCCGGCCATTTTCGGTTTCTGCGTTCGGGTACAGCACCATCGTGATGTTTTCAGCCTCGTTCTTGGCGGCCACCGCATCGGTGTAACTGCCTGCATTAAATTCTTCCAGGTCGAACTCGTCAGTGGCAGTCGCCGACCACAATCGCAGTGTGTTAACAATGTCATTCTTGTAGCCTGGAATAGGTAAGTCATAGGGGATGGCCAGTACATCGTGGGTTTCAACCCAGTCAACATGGATCTTACCCATGGAGTCTCTGAACCTTGCAACACGTCCACCAAATTTAATCGTCCGGGCCCGTTCGATACGTTCGATTTCCCAGGGGTAGCCTTCCCTCAGCCAGTCATCAGGTTCTTCCATCTGATGACCGTTTTCAAGCCGTTGACGAAACATCCCATAGTGGTAACGAATGCCGTATCCGGTGACCGGCAGGCCCAGCGTGGCACAACTGTCAAGGAAACAGGCTGCCAATCTGCCAAGGCCACCATTTCCCAGCCCCGCATCATGCTCCTGCTGATGTATATCTTCCAGTTCAACACCGAGCCGGTCCAGGGCATCTCCGGTTTCTTCGGTAATATCGAGGCTCAGCAGTGCGTTTCTGAGCAGGCGACCCATCAGGAACTCCAACGACAGGTAGCAGGCTCGCTTTCCATGGCTGGTTTCAAGTTTGTTACTGGTCTCAATCCACCGTTCCATCAGGCGGTCGCGGGTCGCATGCACCAGTGCCTGGTAGAGAAATGGCTCCTTCCTTCGCACCGTGCGTCTACCCAGCATGCGGCTGTGGTAGTGAATGGTGTCGGCCAGGATGGCGTCAGAATCCATACCCAGGGACGGCAGGTTCATAAGTTCCATATCACCAGGCTTATCACCCGTTGACCCGTCAGTTTCTGACCGTACGATCATGTATTCATTCTCCAATTCTTAACATTATTGTCGCCAGCGGTGGCAAGTCAATTTGCAGGGATTGCGCCCGGCCATGGGCTTTAATCTCCTCGCTGTGAACGGGCCCGGAGATACCGACACCGCTGCCACCATATTCTCCGGAATCAGTGTTGAGCAACTCCGAATAGTCGCCGGCCTGCGGCACACCAACCCGGTAACCGGACCGAACCAGCGGTGTGAAATTGCAGATGCAAACGACAAAACTGCCATCACCAGCACGACGCAGCCAGCACAGAACGCTGCTGTCAGCATCCTGCCAGTCTACCCACTCAAAACCTTCAGCGCTGAAATCCAGTTCATGCAGCGCTTTTGTTTCCCGGTACACCCGGTTCAGGTCACACACCAGCTTCTGGACACCTTTATGTTTTGGATCTTCCAACAGGTGCCAATCCAGTGATGCATCGTGGTTCCATTCACGCTGCTGGGCAATTTCCGCACCCATGAACAAAAGTTTCTTACCCGGATGCGCATACATAAAACCATAGTAGGCACGCAGATTGGCAAATCTTTGCCAGTCATCACCTGGCATCTTGCCCAGCAATGAGCCCTTGCCATGAACAACTTCATCGTGGGATAACGGCAATACAAAATTCTCATCGAAGGCATAAACCAGCCCGAAGGTCATCTTGTCATGGTGATATTTGCGGTGCACCGGGTCTTCCGCCATGTAGGACAGCGTATCGTTCATCCAGCCCATGTTCCACTTGTAGGTAAAGCCCAGGCCGCCGGCATCGGTGGGTCGCGATACACCCGGCCAGGCGGTTGATTCCTCCGCATAGCTGGTGGCCCGGTAGGTGTGGATGATCTCATTGAGCCTGCGGATAAAATCTACCGCCTCGAGGTGTTCGTTGCCGCCATCCTCGTTGGGTAGCCACTCACCTTCTTCACGGGAATAATCCAGATATAACATCGAGGCAACCGCATCCACCCTTAATGAATCGATGTGAAATTCATCGATCCAGTACAGCGCGCTACCCACCAGGTAGTTGATTACTTCGCGACGGCCATAATTGAAAATCAATGTACCCCAGTCCGTATGCTCACCTTTGCGGGGGTCTTCATGCTCATACAGGGCCGTGCCATCAAAACACCTCAGTCCGTGCTCGTCTTTCGGAAAATGGGCCGGTACCCAGTCCATGATCACGCCAATACCAGCCTGGTGGAAACAATCTACCAGGTAGCGGAAATCGTCCGGATCACCGAAGCGCTGGGTAGGTGCAAACATACCTATAGGCTGGTAACCCCAGGAACCATCAAACGGGTATTCGGTGACCGGCAAAAACTCCACATGGGTAAAGTTCATATCGCGGACATATGCTACCAACCTGTCAGCCAGTTCACGGTATGTCAGGTATGCACTTTCGTCGCCACTACGCTGCCATGAACCGAGATGGACCTCGTAAATGCAGATTGCCTGATCCATGTCCGGGGTCACGGGCCTGGCTTTAGTCCAATCGCTGTCCTGCCACTGATACTGGCTTTCATAGACCAGCGAAGCATTGCCCGGTGGTGGTTCGTGATATTGTCCCAGCGGGTCGGATTTAAACGGCAATAGTTCACCGGATTGATCCAGCATTTCAAACTTGTACTTGTCACCCGGACAGACGCCTGGCATGAATATTTCCCATATGCCGTTACCGGGGTGCACACGCATGATATGGCGGCGGCCATCCCAGTCATTGAAGCTGCCGATCAGGCTGACACGGGAGGCATTCGGTGCCCAAACTGCAAAAGCCGTACCATCAACGCCGAGCATTTTCGCCGGATGTGCCCCCAGTTTTCTGAAAATATCCCGGTGTGTCCCCTGCCCCATCAGGTAGAGATCAAGATCTCCCATCGAGGCCGGAAAACGGTATGGATCCTCCAGGTCATAGCTATTACCATCAGCGCTGCTGATGCGCAAAAGATAACGACGGGTCCTTGCCGGCATCTTCGCTTCAAATATCCCACCCGGATGTACTTTATTCATCGGGCACAACAATTCTCCACTAACCGACACCAGCGACACTGTCGTCGCTTGCGGCTGCAGGGTGCGGACCACGCGAATCTTGCCTTCCTTGTGCAGTCCCAACAGGGAAAAGGGATCGTTATGCCAACCACCGGCCAATGCATCCAGTGCTGACTTTTTCATTTTAGCCGGCATGTTTGTAGAGTCCTTGTTGGTACGTTCGGGCCGCTATGTCCCAGCTAAACCTCTCATTTTTTGCATTGCTGCATATTTCCTGCCAACGCTGAGGGTCCGTGGACTTGATCGCGACAGCATCCAGTACCGTATGCACAAAATCTTCCGCCTGCTGAGCAGGTGTGTCACCTTTAAAAACAAAACCAGTCCGGCCGTCTTTGACGGTATCTTTCAGACCGCCTACCGCATGTACCACACAGGGCTGCCCGGCCCGCATGGCCAGCATCTGGCTGATGCCACAGGGTTCAAAGCTACTGGGCATCAGGAACAGATCTGCTGCGGAATAAAGTGGACCTGATAATGAGTCCACGTAACCGCGCAGGTAAAGAAAGTTGTCCGTTGAACGTGCAATTGCTGCAAACCTGTCCTCAAGCACTTTCTCACCACTGCCCAGCATGACGAACAACGAGTCCGGGCCGAGTGAATCGAGAATTGCCTCCAGCGCCGTTGTTTCGCCGCCTGCAGGCTCAAGAAACAATGGCACCTTCTGATCCGCCACCCGCCCGATCGACAACAGCAGGTTTTGAGGTCGCCTGCCTTGCCGGTCGGCAAGCCATTCACTGGCTGACAGGCTGGCATTCATAATATCGGGCCGCTCTCCGATCAGCTGCAAGAGTTCGTCCCAGCGCGGAGCAGGGTCGGGATTCTCTGGATACATGCAACCATTGAGTATGCCGATCAAACGGCCCTCATCATGTGCTTGACGTAATTCCAGCTCAAGGCCTTCGCCACCGCTGAACCCGGTCGTGCTGTCACTGGGCAACTGGATGTCCATGGCGTAACTTGGGGAAACCGTATTGATGCCATCGACAAGACGTATGGCCGTGGCCATAAAATTGATGCAATTGTCATATTTCGGGTCTTTTAATTGCTCATCATGTTCAAGCAACCCATGTTCAAATAACTTGGGAAACCATAACTGCAAAGACGACTCGGGGCCGGTCAGCGGCCTGACACCCTGGTAAGCAAGATTGTGAATGCTGAATACTATGCGGACCTTTTTTAACGGCGCATCCGCACTGCCGAACTCCCGTAACGCTGGTATTAAGCCCATATGCCAGTCATTCAGATGCAGCACGTCCGGCGGTGAACTGCTGTCATTCACCCACGCAGCCAACACCGCATTAAAAAATGCAAACTTGGCAGCATCGATTGCAAATGGCTTCCCCGCTTCGTCGCTGACATAAATCTGGCCCGGCCCGTGCGGAGATAACAAGGGGTGTTCGATGACAAAATGTGAAACCGGGCTATCCGCAACGGGGACCCGGTACACCTCGGCAATATACCTTTGCCCGGCGAAGCTGGTTTCCACCGTTCGGTATAAACTGGCACCGGGCAATTTGTGAAGCATACCGTAGGACGGCGTAATGACCCGCAGATCCAGGCCGCGTGCTGCCAGCGCCAGCGGAAGATCACGCACCACATCGCCCACACCGCCGACTTTGCCGCCAGGCAAGGCGCCATTCTCAGCGGCTACCAGCCATATACGCTCAATACTCACCGCGTGACGTGCAGCTTTTGTTCAAGCATGTCGGGGGTCACAAGCGTATGGCCACCTTCTGTGACACGGAAACCACGTGCCCGGTCAGCATCCAGGTCAACACCGATTTCCATGCCTTCGGGTATCACCGAACCACGATCAATAATCGCGCCACGGATGGTACAGTTTTCCATGATTTCACATTCTGGCAGGATTAATGAATCTTCTATCACGGTGTGGGAATGTACTTTGCAATTGGAAAAAATCAGAGACTTCCTGACACTCGCACCGGAAATAATGCAACCTGCCGAAACCATGGATTCTATCGCCTCACCACGTCTGCCTGGCTGGTCATAAACGAACTTTGCGGGCGGCGCCTGGATTTGATGGGTATAAATTGGCCACTGGTCGTCATAAAGATCAAGTTCGGGCAATACCGAAATCAATTCCATATTGGCTTCCCAATAAGCGTCCAGCGTACCCACATCGCGCCAATAGGCCTGGGCCTGGGTTTCCTTTTTTCTGAAAGGAAACGCGTAGACCTGGTAGGAATCGATAATGGATGGAATGATATTTTTTCCAAAATCATGATCTGAGCCGGGCATATCGGCGTCCTTGATCACCTGTTCATAAAGAAACTCGGTGTTAAACACATAATTGCCCATGGACGCGAGGCAATAACCTTCCTTGCCCGGAATTGAAGCCGGGTGTTCCGGTTTCTCATTGAATTCGATCACACGGCCATTTTCATCCACGGTCATTACACCAAACTGGCCGGCAGCTTCTTCAAGCGGTACTTCCACACAGCAGACTGTCATATCCGCTTCTTTCTCTGCATGAAATGCCAGGAAAGCACCATAGTCCATCTTGTACACATGGTCTCCTGCCAGGATCAGGACAAACCTGGGGTGATGCGTACGAATAATGTCCAGATTCTGGAATACCGCATCGGCGGTACCCAGGTACCAGCCCTCGCTGACCCTTTGTGAGGCTGGCAGGATCTCGATAAACTCACGTTGCGATACCTGAAAGCCCGTCCAGCCGTGCACCAGGTGACGGATTAACGAGTGTGCCTTGTACTGTGTGGCCACACCGATGCGTCGAATTCCGGAGTTAATACAATTGGAAAGCGGAAAATCAATAATACGTAACTTGCCGCCAAAATAGACCCCTGGTTTGGCACGCCAGTCGGTCAATTCGAATAGTCGGGAACCGCGGCCCCCGGCCAGGATCAGGGCAACCGTTTCGCGCGTCAGGCGACTGACAAAACGGCCTTGATCCGTAAGGGTTTGAGTACTCATTTGTCTACATCCTCTTACGCTGCTGGTGACAGGTAAAGTGTAACTCGAAACACTCAGGAACGGGATGTTTCCTCGACTAATTTAGCGACAGATTGGCAGAATTCCAGTGATAATTGATCATCGCTCACCCGCCAGCGCCAATTATTTGTTGTGGTACCAGGAATGTTCAACCTTGAGTCGGAACCCAGGCCCAGAAAATCCTGCATGGGAGCAACCGCAAGTTTAGCCCTGCTATTGAAGGCAAAACGTATCATGTCCATAGAGATGGTCTCACGGGCTCCCGCGGTCACTTGCAGTGCGCGTGCTTGATCTTTGGAGATTTCCTGTTCGGACCTGGTATCTTCATCGCCGCCCAGAAACCAGCCCAGTGTGGTGTCATTGTCATGGGTGCCGGTATAACAAACGCAGTTTTCCTCGACCGCATCAAGACTGAATGTTGGGTCACCGACTGTAAACTGCATCACCTTCATACCGGGTAAGCCGTGACGATGACGCAAGCCGTCAACTTCAGGCGTTATTACACCAAGATCTTCAGCCACGATTGGCAAGCTGCCAAGTGCAGCCTGCATTGCTTCAAACAGGGCGTCACGTGGACCGGGTAACCACTCACCTTCACGTGCGGTTTCAGCACCGAAGGCAACCGACCAGAAAGATTCAAAGCCACGAAAATGATCAATCCTGACCAGATCGGACAGGTTGGCCGCATGTTGCATGCGTTCTATCCACCACTGGTAACCATTGGACTCATGAAATCCCCAGTCATAAAGCGGATTGCCCCAAAGCTGGCCATCGGCGCTGAAATAGTCCGGCGGAACACCGGAAACCTGTGATGGCGTGCCATGCTCGTCGATCAGGAGTATCTCAGGATGAGCCCAGGCATCAGCGCTGTCGAGGGCAATGTAAATCGGCATATCCCCGAAAAGATATACCTGGTGTTCGCTGGCGTAGCGTTTCAAAGCCCGCCATTGCAGGTCAAACATGAACTGGATGATCTTGATCTGCTCAATGGCCTCGCGATTACTTTCACGCACCTGTTGCATCGCCGCCTGCTCGCGATGGACAAAAGCCTTGTCCCATTCCGGCCACGGGCGTTCACCATGTATGGTTTTCAGAATACGATAAACCGCATAATCTCCGAGCCAACGGCTGTCATGCAAATGCAGAAATGCCACGAAGGCTGATTTAAGTTCCGCGCTCGCCACGGCCGAAAACCGACCAGCAGCCTTGGCCAGCAAAGCATGCCTGGCCGGAATCAGGTTTCCATAATCCACACTTTCGGAAGGCAGGCCGGTCAGTACTTCTGCCTCTTTTGCAGTCAGCAGGCCAAGTCGAATCAGGGGCTCAATACCGATCAACATTTCATTGCCGGCAAATGCGGATAATGGCTGGTAGGGTGAATCGCCATAGGCTGTAGGACCCGTTGGCAGGAACTGCCAGACCTGGATATTCATACTTGAAAGCGTGTCGATAAAAGATTGCGCACTATCACCGATATCACCAATGCCGTAAGGGCCCGGAAGTGATGTGAAATGTATCCCGACACCGGCCGATTTTCCGGCGGGCAGTATAGCCGTCGACTTAGCGGGCGATTCACTGCCCGGTCCTTCTGTTGCTGGTTGGTAATTCATGTTATTCCTGAGGTCTGCCGGTAAAGCTGACGGGCACAATAGCTGGCACCCAACAGCCCTGGCTGCGGATGCAAAATCAATAATGTCGGAACCCTCTCCATCAAAGATCGATGGCGCCCCTTATTTTCAAATCCTGAGCGGAAACTGCTGGTCTTCAACAGATCCGGATAACGCTTGACGATGCCTCCAGCGAGGTAAACACCATCAAAAGCTCCCAGCGTCAGCGCCAGGTTGCCTGCCACCTGCCCCAGTGCCTCATAAAACAACTGGGTCGATTCCGCTGCAATCACATCTTCATTGGCCAGCACACGGGAAAAAATTTCTGCCGTCGTGATCCTGGTTTCGGGCTTGCCGTGAATCTTGCGCAATGCCTGGTAAATATTTTCCAGACCGGGCCCGGATATCAGGCGTTCGTCGGACACGCGTTCATAGCGTTGCCGTAACTGCTTTAACACTTCGAACTGCATGCGGGTTTCCGGTGCAAACCCGGCATGGCTGCCTTCACCTACAACCGGGTAAATACCATTCGCACGGCCCAGTAAACCGCCGGCACCCAGGCCGGTGCCCGGCCCCAATACTGCCAGGGTGAATTCGGTTTTATCCTCAAGTTCTGATGGTACCAGCCCGATGGTGTCAACATCGTTATCGTCCAGCATTGGTATGGAATAGGCAATGGCTTCAAAATCATTCAGTAAACGTATGCTGGCTGAAGGGTACTTCTGTTGCAATTCCCGGCCATTAATCACCCAGTTGCTATTGAGAAAACGTACACTGTCATCCACAACAGGGCCGGCTGCGGCAAGGCAAATCACATCCGGCACAATACCGCCAATGCGTTCAAGATAATCAGCAATTGCCTGTTCCGCAGATTCATAGTCTGCAGCAGGTAATGTCAGTTCGCCGGAGAACTTTTTTTCACGGGGGCCTGTTTCATCAGGGCAAGCCAATGCAAAACGAGCATTGGTACCTCCGATATCGCCAATAAGAAGCTTAGGTTCAGACATCATTTTCACCACTTTCAACCAGTTTAACAATATTAGGCTGGATTAATCAGAGCTCAAGGTCATTCAATTGACCGGAGCAAGCATCCCCGATGCAATTGCCGCGGTCTCGCAGCATTATCCAGACTTCAGGGAAGGCGCGTTTGTTGAATGGGAAAGGGCAGTTGCATGAGGCGAGCAGATTGGAATTGTTTCGTGCCTGATTTTCTAACTTGTCAGTACCTTTGAACGGCTTATACTCATTTTGATATCATATACGATATGACATACTATACGATATCATGTATAGGTTCGTTTTAGATACCGATGTCATCATTGCCGCAATGCGGAGTCCGAGTGGAGCATCTGCTGCTTTATTAGGAGCAGTACTCGATCACAGGATAGTGGCGCTGGCCAGTGTGCCGTTATTTTTTGAGTATGAGGCAAAGTGTACTTCGCCGACCCATTGGACAGCCGCAGGTCTGACGCAGGAAGAGGCCCTTGTTTTCGTGAATGGCTTGGCGGCTTTAGTTAACCCGGTCAAAACACACTATTTATGGCGTCCTATGTTGCGTGATCCCAATGATGAAATGGTTCTTGAAGCAGCGGTCAATGGTCGTGCCAACGCCATTGTTACCTTTAATTTACGGGATTATGGCAATGTGCCCGAAACATTCAATATCAAAGTTCTGACACCGGCCAGAGCTATCAGGAGAGTTAGAAATGAGTAAGACATCCACCTATCCATTACGGCTGCCTAAATCCTTGAAGGATGAAGTGGCAAAAGTTGCCAAGCGCGACGGTACCAGCATTAACCAGTTTATAGCCATTGCGGTCGCTGAAAAAATCTCTGCGCTGGAAACCGGGCAATTTTTTTTGGAACGTGCCAAAGGTGCCGATCTTGAAGCCTTCCGAACCATTCTGTTCCGGCCAGGAGGAGAAATGCCCCGTTTGGGCGACGAGTTTGAACGCTAGCCCGCACTATTCATGAATAGTCCGGGCCAGGAGGCTGTCGGATTCATGCTCCAGTGTACGTTCAATGCCTGCCTGCATACCTCGCTCATACCCATCGCAGCCACATCCATTACCACACCGAGTGCGTCAAGGATCTTGGTCAGGAAGGTATTGCCAAATTAACTACCCGAAATTAGTACAATCGGTGCATGAATATGTGCATTAGAACCAAAAACAGTACTGATTCAAATGCAGTACCATAAGCATCAAATCGTTCGCAGTAATGGTCAGAAAGAATGAAAAAGAGTCATGCAAACTATGTACCCCTGACACCGATCAGCTTTATACGCCGAACGGCCGAAGTTTATCCCACCAGAGATGCCATCGTTTACCGGGAGTTTCGTCAAAGCTGGTCAAAAACGTATGAACGCTGCGTACGTTTTGCTTCTGCATTAGGAAAATGCGGAATCAGAACCGGTGACACCGTTGCTGTGATGGCACCCAATATTCCACCCTTGTTCGAAGCACATTTTGGCGTGCCGATGTCAGGGGCGGTATTAAATGCGCTCAATACCCGTCTGGATGCAGCAGGCATCGCTTATATCCTCAATCACAGCAAAGCACGCCTGCTGATTATCGACTCCAGTTTCACCGACCTGGTCAACGAAGCGTTGGCTGACATCAAGGAAAAACCTGCGGTCATAACCATCCTGGATGAGTATGGTCCTGAATTCACAGGAGACTGCGAAACTGACTACGAGTCATTTATCGCCTCGGGCGACCCGGATTTTGCCTGGCCGATGCCCGATGACGAATGGGATTCTGTTTCCGTCAATTACACTTCCGGTACGACAGGTAATCCCAAGGGGGTGGTCTACCATCACCGCGGCGCCTATCTTAATGCCGTGGGTAACAACCTTGCCTGGGCCATGCCGCACCATCCTGTCTACCTCTGGACCTTGCCCATGTTCCATTGCAATGGCTGGTGCTTTCCCTGGTCCATCACGGCCATGGCCGGCACGCATGTTTGTCTTCGAAATATCGAAGCCCGTGCTATTTACGAAGCACTGGCTGCAGAGCAGGTAACACACCTTTGCGGAGCACCGGTTGTCATGAGTATGATGGTCAACGCAGCTGCAGAAGATAAAAAGAGCCTGCCGCACAGAGTCAAGATGATGACCGCGGGTGCAGCACCGCCTTCAGCAATTTTAGGCAAAATGGATGCAGCCGGTTTCGATGTCACACACACCTATGGCTTAACCGAGGTTTACGGCCCGGTAGTCGTGTGTGCCTGGCAGGATTCCTGGAACGATTTGCCCGCCGGTGAACAGGCTCGCCTGAGGGCGCGACAGGGTGTCAGGTACCAGGTGCAGGAGGAATTTACGGTTGTTGATCCCCAAACCATGCAAACAGTTCCTGCCGATGGCGAGACGATGGGGGAACTGGCCTTTCGTGGCAATGTTGTCATGAAAGCCTATCTTAATGATGAGAAAGCAACAGAGCAGGCTTTTGCCGGTGGCTATTTTCACAGTGGCGACCTGGGTGTCATACACCCGGACGGTTATGTGGAAATCAAAGACAGGTCCAAGGATATCGTGATTTCCGGTGGCGAAAATATCTCGACTATCGAAGTCGAAAGCACCCTCTACCAGCATCCGGCAATTTTGGAAGCCGCTGTAGTTGCACAACCGGATGAACACTGGGGAGAGCGGCCCTGTGCATTCATTACCCTGCACCCGGACAAACAAGCGACAGAGGACGAGATCATTTCTTTTTGCCGCGACAATCTTGCACATTTCAAATGTCCTGCACGGGTGATATTTGGGGATTTACCTAAAACAGCGACCGGAAAGATTCAGAAATTCAAACTACGGGAGTCAGTAGCAGGTTAAAAAGCAAAATGCACCTGGGCTCACAGTCGCGAACAACGGGTAGCGAACAACGGGTCAAAAAGAACACAGCCCGGTCGTAACACCCACCTGTCAGGGGATGTCCGACCCCATAACTACGCAACTGTATGTACTCATGGACCGATTCTACCAATCCAGGCCACTTAACTTGTCAGTACCGAAGACCGCGACTATTTGGGCAATTCTGTCTCTTTCACAAGCGGACCAAAATACAGCGCATTCACCCACAAGCGTTCAGTTCCACGCCAAAACCCGCGAAATATCGGGTTGTTGGCAAAGCGGATGATTGTGCCCTTACCCTCGCGCTCAGCAATAACTGCAGGCTGGTTGCTCATTTCCTCCAGCCGCGCCTCGCCGATAAATCCACTCAACAAGGGCTTTTCGGTATAACTTACCGGCGTGGTAAACGAGTTTTCACTGGCTTTCAAAAGCGTGGTTCCCTTACGGAATAACGGCAAACCGATCTCGTAACCCCAGGCAACCGGGTGTGTCACATCCACTTTGGTCGTCACAATGGCACCGCCGATGGTGCGCTCGGCCTTCTTTTGGTCAAATTCATCATAGGCAATTTGTCCCGGCTCATCAGCTCCTGCCTCAGATTCATCCTGCTCACCATTACAGCCGTCCTTTGAAAAGCACAATGTCTCAGCCCAGCCCGAAGCGCGCTGAATAGTGACCAGTACGCCTCCATCACTAACCCATGCTGCAATACGCTTTTTCAAGTCCCCACCGATAGCCTTGTAACTCCCATCCACCATAAGCAGGTGAGTGTAACCAGCCAGGCGGACTTTCTTCAGCTGATTCATGTCAACCATGACCGGCGCAACTCCCAGGCGCTGATCCAGTACG
>Ga0164313_10003168_pt1 | contig 14688 bp, 11 predicted proteins | sample GuaBasSedimGuay4_FD_113735 | JGI IMG/M metagenome (GOLD analysis project Ga0164313, IMG submission 113735) | Subseafloor sediment microbial communities from Guaymas Basin, Gulf of California, Mexico - Guay4, Core 4569-4, 0-3 cm | ecosystem: Environmental > Aquatic > Marine > Hydrothermal vents... | reverse complement strand
GACCGCTGCGGTCTTGCCGACGTGGAGATCCACCCGTCCCTCAGCGCCAGGGTTTGCCGGGTGACCGTACGTGTCTTGAAGGGGTTGGCCGCAGGGCATGAATGCCCTGCCTACAGCTCTGAATGATCGAGGATCGTGGTCTACCGCCACGAGACGGTGGGGTCAACCCCACCCTACGCCGCCGCAGGCGGACCAGAAGGCCGGGGCCGCGGGTCAGACAATCACTTCCATCGACAGATCGACGGACTGGGCGCTGTGAGTCAGAGCGCCGACGGCCATGAGATCGACCCCGCTGGCGGCGACTGCGGCGGCGTTCGCGAGGGTGATTCCCCCGGACGCCTCGACCACGGTCCGCCCGGCCACCATCTCCACCGCATTCTTGAGCTGTTCCGGTGTCATATTGTCGAGCATCACCACGTCGACGCCGATCTCGAGGCCCTCCTCGAGCTGCTCCAGGGTGTCGACTTCGAGCTCGACCTTGACCGTGTGACCGATGGCCGCGCGAACCCGTTCGACCGAGGGTCTGACACCCCCGGCGAGGGCAATGTGGTTGTCCTTGATGATCACCGAGTCATCGAGACCGAACCGGTGGTTGGACCCGCCACCACAACGCACGGCGTATTTCTCCAACGCCCGAAGCCCTGGTGTGGTCTTTCGCGTGCAGATGATCCGAGCCGGCCAACCGTCGACCTCGCGGACAAAGGTCCGGGTCAGAGTGGCGATGCCGCACAACCGCGCCAGCAGGTTGATCGCCGTCCTTTCGGCGCTGAGCAGGGACCTGGCACGCCCCTTCACTTCGAGGATCACGTCACCTACCTCGGCGTCATCGCAATCGGCCGTTCGGTGGACGACCTCCGCCTTGGGGTCGAGGAGGTGGAAGGCCATGGCGGCCACCGGCCCGCCCGAGACCCGGCACGGCTCCCGCGCGATGATCCTCGCACGGGCCTCGAGATCGTGCTCGACCACCGCGTCGGAGGTCACATCCCCGGCCCTCCCGAGGTCCTCGAGAAGGGCGTGGCGGAGCAGGTCTTCAAAGAGGAGTTGGTGGAGTTCGGGCAAAATCGGTTTGGCCATTGTCATTTCTCCCATGGGTCGGACATCCACTCGGTGTGGCGTCCGGTTCGTTCTTTTCGCTGGTGACTGTCGAGCGGCCGCGGATCGAGCGGTCGGGTTCCTTGGAAAAACAAATCCTGTTCCCAGTGCCTGCTGGGCGCCGGAAAATCGCGTCGGCAATGGGCGCCGCGACTCTCGGTTCGCACGGCCGCGGCTGTGGTGACCAGACGCGCCACCGTGAGCAGATTTGCGACCTCACTTAATCCACACCCGAGAACTCGATCCAGTCTGTCGAGCTCGAGCTGCGCTCTGCGGAGACCGGTTGTCGATCGAACGAGACCGACATCGCGCCACATCAGCTTTCGCAGCTCGGCGATGACCGGGTCCCCGGCACCGGACCACGGCTTTTGAGCGAGTTCGAAACCGGCACGGTTCGCCACCGTCACGACTCTCTCAACCGTGGCGTTCTCCCGCTGTACATCCGTCAACGCCCGACCGACCCTGCGGCCGTAGACCATGGCTTCGAGGAGCGAGTTGCTCGCCAGGCGATTGGACCCGTGAAGACCCGTCCAACTGGTTTCGCCGCAAGCCCAGAGCCGTTGCAGCGTGGTGCGTCCGTCGAGACCGACGACCACGCCACCCATGTGGTAGTGGGCCGCGGGGATCACCGGCATCGGACGCTCTCGCGGATCGAGATCGTGGCCGAGGCAGAGTCGGAGCACCGATGGGAATCTGTCCTCGAATCTGTCCCGGAGGCTCGTCGCATCGAGGAAGACCCGACCGCCCACCTGGATCTCGTTCCAGATCGCCCTGGCGACGACATCCCTGGGCGCGAGTTCGAGCCGCGGGTGGACACCCTCCATGATCCGGCGACCGCTCTCGTTGACGAGCAATGCTCCCTCGCCGCGGAGGGCCTCGGTCAGGAGCGGTTTTGTCTCAGCAGCAACATCCAGGGCAGTGGGGTGGAACTGGACGAACTCGAGCCCGGCCAACGAAGCTCCGGCTCGAGCCGCCATGGCCAACCCGTCACCGGTGGACTCGGCGCGATTGGTGGTCGCGGCATAGAGCCTGCCGATGCCGCCGGTGGCCAGAACCACTGCGTTGGCCGCCATCAACACGGGCCGGCCATCGGCATCGGCACCGAGCAAACCGACGACCCGCCCCCGATCGAGTACGAGTTCGAGGGCGAGACAATTGTCAAAGATCTCGACACGCTCCTCGGCAGCAACGGCGGCGCCGAGGGCGCGAACGATCTCGGCCCCGGTGGCGTCGCCCTCGGCGTGGACAACCCGCGCCTGATCGTGGGCCCCCTCGCGACCGAGTTCGAACTCACCCGATCCCAATCGATCGAAGACCGCGCCCAAACCAAGAAGTTCATCAATGAGTTCCGGCGCCTCCCGGGTCACGGCGCGCACCACCTCTTCGATGCACAGCCCGACTCCGGCATCGATGGTGTCGCGAGCGTGGCTCACCGGCGAGTCGGATGGGCCCACGGCCGCAGCGACTCCACCCTGGGCGAGGGGGCTCGAACCGCCGGCCGCGTGCTCGGACTTGCTGACGATCAGGACCTCTCGGTGACTGGCGTGCAGCGCCGTCATCAGCCCGGCGATACCGCTGCCGATGACGATGACGTCGGCGGTGCGGACATCTCCCGGGGAGAAGGAAAGGGCTGTGCTCACCCGCGTTCGCCCCGCCCGACCTCCAGCATGCGCTCCACTGCGCGCCGCGCACGCGCTGCGACATCGGGAGGCACCTCGATGGCGAATCGACGCTGCTTCAGCGACGCCACGATGCTCTCGAGGGTGATCTTCTTCATGTGCGGGCACATGGTGCACGAACGGACGAAGTCGATCTCGGGAAACTCTCCCGAGACATTGTCGCTCATGGAACACTCGGTGATCATCACGACCTTCTCGGGCCGTTTGTCACCGAGGTAGCGGATCATTCCCGAAGTCGACCCCACCATGTCGGAAGCTTCGAGCACTTCGAGGCTGCACTCGGGGTGGGCAATCACCTGAACGCCCGGGAACTGCTCGCGATAGGCAGTAACATCCGCCACCGTGAATTTCTCGTGAACCTCACAACGGCCGGTCCAGAGGATGACCTCGACATCGGTGTTGGCCTCAACCCATCGACCAAGATACTCATCGGGAAGGAAGATCACCCGGTCGGTCCCGAGGGATTCCACCACCTCGACCGCGTTGGCCGAGGTGCAGCAGACATCGGTCTCGGCCTTGACCTCCGCCGAGGTGTTGACATAAGTGACCGCCGGGACCCCCGGATGGCGTCGCTTGAGTTCGCGGACATCGGCGGCGGTGATGGAATCGGCCAGCGAACAACCGGCTTCGAGATCGGGGAGGAGGACCGTCTTGCCCGGGTTCACAATCTTTGCGGTTTCGGCCATGAAGTGGACCCCGCACATGACGATCACATCGGCGTCGGCCTCCGCCGCCCGTTTGGCCAGGGCGAGGGAATCGCCGGTGATGTCGGCAACACCGTGGAAGACCTCGGGGGTCTGATAGTTGTGGGCCAGAATCACCGCTCCCACCTCTTTCTTGAGGCGGTTGATCTCGTCGATGAGCGGTGCGTGGACCGCCCACTCCACTTCGGGAACGACGTGCTTGATCTTGGCGTAGATCGCGTCAGTATCGGTCATTGTGCCTCCCACAGTCCGGGCGTGGAAATCGTCCCGGCTGCTTGGTGTTCAGTGTAATGCCGGTTCTTTTGGTTGTCCAAAGACCCACGTCCGTAGCAGCGTCCTTTCACCTCCCGATGCTCCAAACAGTCACCAACCCTGCCGACATGAAAATCCTCCCGTCCCTCAGCGCCCGGAATTACCGGATGGCCAGACCTGCCTTGAACGGGTTGGCCGCAGGGCATGAATGCCCTGCCTACAGCTCTGAGCAACTCGGAGGCATCACCTGACGGCTCCTCAACCGTCGTGCATGACCGCTCCTGAAAACGCTGGCATATGGCCTTCACAGGGGCGTGCCGGATACGCCATTGTGCTTCGAGAGGTCGCACCGGCTGCGCGACACGCTCCGCACAATGGCGCTGCCGGGCAACCCTCGCGGTGGATCGCTCCGGTGCACCTCTTCCGGCAACGATGGAGGCCGCCGGCGTGCCATCGGCGTGGTCGCAGTCCTTCAATCAATCAGCCGCGCGACCACGCCGATGGTGCGACGCTGGGCCGCTCGGGCGGACCAGAAGGCCGGAGCTGAAGGAACCGGAATCGCACACATCCCCCACCTCCCGGCGCCTCCCGCGATCCCACCGATACCCTATTCCAACCGCTGCGACACTGATGGTGGGGTCAACCCCACCCTACGCCGCGGAAGGCGGACCAGGAGGCCGGGGCTCTGGGAAGCAGCGATAGCGATAGCGATAGCGGACGGTTCGCCACTACCGACACCTTGTCAAGCGCGACGAGTTCGCCGCATCTCGCATCTCGCATCGAGTTCCGACCACGTACAATCCCCTCATGACCAACCCACCCACCGACAACACCACCGTCATCGACGGCGTAACCCTCCACCTGGCGCGACCCGTGACAACGATCCCGCCGTGGATCGGCCAAACCGAGGTCATGCTACAACTGCTTGCGGCCTGGACCTGCTTTTCAGACACCGATCTTCCGCTCAACCCCCGTCTTCTCGGCAAGCCCGGAGTCGGCAAGACCACGTTGGCCTGCGCCGCCGCCGGTGAGATCGGTCTCGATGTCTTCATCGTTCAGGCGACGACCGACACCCGGCCCGAGGATCTGCTCGTGACCCCGGTGCTGGCCCCCGACGGCGGGGTGCGATATATGGCCTCACCACTGGTCACTGCCATGCTTCACGGCAGCGTCTGCATCCTCGACGAGGGCAATCGGATGAGCGAGAGGAGTTGGGCGTCCCTGGCCCCATTGCTCGATCACCGCCGCTCGGTGGACAGCGTGGTCGCCGGCGTGACCATCGCCGCATCACCAGCCTTCCGCTTTGTCACGACCATGAATGACGACGCCTCGACGTATGAACTCCCCGAGTACATCCACTCGCGCCTCATGCCGCAGATCTTCATCGACTTCCCGGAAGAGGACGAGGAGCGTGCGATTCTCCAAGCTCAGATCGACGGTGTGGATCCCGAGGTCGTCGACTATGTCCTCGGTTTTCTCCGCGCCGCCCATCACGCCGACCTCCGGTACTCGGTCCGAGACGGCCTCAACGTTGCCCGCTATGCCATGAAACGACTCCACCGAAAAGAAGCAACCGACGCCGCAGCCGCAGTGGACACCGCCCTCATCCTCGCCCTCGGCGATGACGCCGATCCGTTTCTCATCGGCTCGTGACCAGCTCGAATGCCGCCCTGGATTGACGTGAACACGAGCCGGCTCACCGCATCGACTCCTTGGGGGCGAGACGCCCGCACCACACTGGCGCTCTGCCTTTTGTGGCGCCGGCGTCTCGCCCGCGTGAGAACCACCGAGTTCGGATTCCCGGGGCCGGATGCTCCCTTGCCGAACCTGTTCTCCTCAATTCAAAATTCAAAATTCAAAATTCAAGATTTGCGATGGACTTAGACCGCATCGCCCCCATCGCCGTCCCCGGCATCCGGATCCTGCCCGTGCTCCACGACCGGGTCGACTTCGGCGCCCTGGTCACCCGGGTGATCGCGGCGTGCGATCCCTCGGTGATAGCGGTCGAGCTGCCCACGACCATGGCCGATGCCGTGGACACCGCCATCGCACGGCTGCCGCAGCTCTCGGTGGTGATCTCAGAGGAACCCGGCGAAGATGCTGTGGTCTGGATCTCCGCGCCCGGAGATCCCATGGTCGAAGCCCTTCGGTGGGCTGCGGAGCACCATCGACCGAGGGTGCTCATCGACCCCGATGTGCGTCATCCCGGCCGCCGCCACGAGAGCTTCCCCGATTCCCACACCATGCACGAGCTCGGCGCCGAAAAATACCTCGAGATCGTGACCCGGATGGCCGACGAAGAAACCCACGGCGACGTGGACGCCCTTCGCGAACGCGGGATGGCCCATCACCTGAAAGAAGCGACGGAGAAGACCGCCGGAACGGTGCTGGCCCTCGTGGGTGCGGCCCACGCACGACGGTTGGCCGATCTCCTCGGCGGGCCCACGGCGCCGCCTCTCGCCCGTCAACGCAGGACCTCGGTTCTCCTGCGCAACCTCCACCCAAAGGATCTGACAGGAATCCTCCACGATCCGCCCATCGCCCACGCGGTCCACGAGCACCTGCGAGGCCCCTGGCTTCCAAAGGAACCGGAGTTTGGCGAGACCCTTTCGCGCCGCATCGAGCTTGTCCGGGATGGGATCCGGATCGTCACCGGGGAACCCATCAACGACGAGGCTGACCGCGCCCACGCCCTCGCCGCCTGGGCTTCCCATCATGCGCATCGGAACGCATCCTGCGGAGGGCTCGTCATCGATCGCGCCGCCCTGGGGCGCGTCATCTGGCGGGTCGCCGCTTCATCCTGGGAAGAGCAGACCAAGAACACCATCCAGCCCTGGCAGCAGTCTCTCTTTGAGGATTTCACCAAACGCCACGCCCGGGTCCAGGGAATGCTCGTGCCCGGTCTCTATGAGTGGGTCGTCGGCGCCCGTGGAGTTGGCGACGACAATCTGGCGTGGGAGGCCTTCTCGGCTGCCCGATGCTACCCATGGCAGAGCCCCCAGGCAGAGATCGAGACTGCACGGGTTGATGGCGAGATGCTCGATCTGGGCACGAGGCGAGTCCAGTTCCGCCGGAGGTTTTTCAAGGTCGAACAGCGGCTCGTTCCCGTCCGATCTCGACCCACAACCACCGATCCCAGCGAATGGCTCGAGGCTTTCGACGGAACCGGAATCTGCTCCTACCCGCCGGAAGACATCGTGGTTGAAGACTACGGCCGATACCTCAAGACCAAGGCAGTGTCCATTCTCACCGCCGAGAACACTCGATCCGAACCCTTCACGACCAGCATGCTCGACGGTCTCGATCTGCGCGAAACCCTGCTCAAATGGCATGAAGGCCGGGTCTGGGTCCAGGAGAAGGGACGCGCACCCGGCGACGCCGGTGCAGTGGTCGCCATCTTCGACGAGGACGTTCAAGGCTCCGGCTATCCCTATCTGCTGAGTTGGCTCGGAGAGCACGAGCAGGAATCGGATATGGCGCTCTACGCCACCGACCCGACCCAACAGATCGTCGGCCCCGGAATCATGCGTTCGACCTACGGCGGTTTCATGCTGACCTATCCACCGGGTCGGCTCTACGATGTCTGGCGGGACAGCGACTATCAGTTCGCCCGATCCAAGGCCGAGGTCCTGATAATGGCGGCCATCGACTACAGCCAGGAGAAGCTGGTCGTCCACCTGGCCTCCTCGCCGCCGGCCGATGTGATGAAGGCTTACGCTTCGCAACAGGGCAAGCGGATCGTCCACATCCCACTGGGGAGCGTCTCGCCCATCACCGTTCGGAAAATCAGAGTAGTCCACATCCTGGCGGGTCACGACAAGCGGGAGGTTGCGAAGAGTTACGTTTGGTGATGCGAGATGCGAGATGCGAGATGCGAGATGCGAGATGCGAGATGCGAGATGCGAGATGCGACGAGATCGTAGACTCGCGCAATATCTTGTCAAGTATCTTCTCGAGGAAATCCCTTGACGTGTCCTTGCGATGGATCCAGCAGCCAGCAGCCAGTGTCCAGCATCTGCGATGAGCTGCGCCGGAATCCAGCAGTATCCAACTGCGATTTCGATCGGTGACTTGCGGCGTTGCCGCAACTCACCGATCGAAATCGCGTATCATTCCCAGGGGGATTTCCGCATTCCTGCAACCTCGCAGCGTGGGGCGGCATAGATCGAGATGGGCCGGCGCTCGCGATCGACCCTTCTGGAGGCTCGAATGAACCGTTGGTCGATGCTCATATTGGTGATGACGGCAATGGCTGTCGCCTGCAGTCCTGCAACGGAGGACTTCTGGTTCCAGGGGAATCTCGAGCAGGCATCCCAAGAGGCGAAGAAGAACGACACCCTGGTCTTTATCGAGTTCAACACCGAGTGGTGCTCGTGGTGCCGTCGTTTGGAATCCGAGACATTGACCGACCGTGATGTTCGGCGGGAGTTGGGCGAGATGATCGCCCTCCAACTCGACGCCGAGAAAGAAGGGGCCCAGGCCGCCCAGCGTTTCGGCATCGAGTCGTTTCCGACCATGATCTTCCTCGATCCCACCGGCGAAGAGGTCGAACGTATCGTCGGTTATCTGCCCCCTGACAAATTCGTCACCGAGGTTCGCCGGATACGAACCGGTGACACCCTCTATGCATGTCTCCAGGAACTCCAGGAAGACCCCACCAACGCCGACGCCATCCGGCGGGCCGTCGAAGGACTCCTCGAGCGCTCCGACCCCGAGGGCGCCATCGCCAGGATCAAGAAATTCGACGCCCAGGACGGCCACTCCCACGACACCTGCAAGAAGCTCATGTTCCTCGCCGGTCGCGATCTTCACTACCGCGTCTATCTGAGGGCGGCCAAGGTCTATCGCGAAGGGTGGAAGGCCACCATCGACATTCCACCGGTACCGGGAACCAACAAGCTCAACGCACTCTATGAAGCCGGACTGCCGGAACTCGAGCCAGACGAGCAGGCGACGCTTATGCGGAAGGCCCGGTTCGAGGACGCCGCAGAGCTGCTCGAGATGGTCGATCTCGACACGGCGGACGGCGACGCCTTCTTTGCGTTGGCGGCATTCGCCTTTCGCGGTGGTCACTACGCAATCGCAGCCGACCATTACGATCGGTGGTTCGAGGACCCCGCTACTCCCCACACTGCGGATATGCTCAACCGCGCCGCATGGCAGCTCTATCTCGCCAGGGAATCGCTCGACACGGCGGTGGCCATGGCGAGGCAGGCATTCAGCCTCGATCCGTCGGCCGATATTGCCGACACTTTCGCGCGGGTGCTCTATATCAGTGGCGAACACGCCGAAGCCATCGAACTCGAGAAGAAGGCCGCCGAACTGTCGGACGGCGGACGGGCGGATGGCTACCGTGAGGCCGTTGAAAAGATGAAGACCGGCGTCGACCTCAACGATCAACCGGCATTCGAGACCTATCCCGGCCCCCGCGAAATCAGCCTCTAGCAATCCCTTGCCTCATCGATCGTGGATCCTCGGTCGGTGGGCTTGAAACACGAAGAGCACGGAGGACCACGGTGGCTCCACGGGGTTTTGATCCAAAATCCATCGCAGTTGAGGAATTGGGGAGCGGACAATCTGCGATGAGTCAATCAACTCTCTGTGGCTTCTCCGTGGCTCTCTGTGCACTCCGTGTTTCAAACAAACTCATTCGGCTGCTTCAACCGATGCACGAAGTCGGAATTAGCCCCGGCATCGAGGTCCCACTCTCAATTGCGATGCTTTGCGATGGTCTTTGTGACCTTCGCGATGAATGAGCTTTGTGTTCTTCGTGTTTCAAACACATAGCCGACGAGACGGCACGCCTTGAACGTCAGTTGGAGCCTATGACTCTGGCGTCGCCAAGTGTTGAGAATCTGTGGTCACAGACGAGGAAGTTCCGTGGTATTCACTCGGCGCGGAGGGCCTCGATGGGATCGAGATCGGCGGCCCGTCGAGCCGGGGCGACGCCGCTGACAACACCAACCACCAGGGACATGACCAGCGCTGCGACAACCGCCCCGATGGGGGTGCTCATGGGCAGGCCCGGCACCGCAGCGCGTGCCAGCGCAATGATTCCGAAACCGCTGACGAGTCCCAGAACACCTCCGGCCATGGAAAGCACGACCGCCTCGAGGAGGAAGAGAAGCTGCACCGTGGATCGGGAGACGCCGATGGCGCGAAGCAGACCGATCTCTCCGGTGCGCTCGTGAACCGAAATCCACATGATGGTGAGAATCCCCATGGCGCCGACAAAGAGCGAGATGCCGGCAATCCCCGACACCGCCACCGTCACCATCGAGATCACCCGCCCGAAGGTCTCGAGCGCCTCGGTCTGAGTGGTGATGGTGAAGTCCTCTTCGCCCCGGTGACGTTCCATGAGCATGCGGCGGATCCCTTCGCGAACGGGATCGATGGCCTCTGAACTCGCCGCCACCACATCGATCTCGTGGAGCTCGTCGATGTTGAAGATGTCCATGGCCGTGGCAACCGGGATGAAGGCCGTGTCGTCGAGATCGAACCCGAGGAGCTGGCCCTTGGGCTCCATGACACCCGTCACCAGAAAGGAATAGCCGCCGATCCGGACCCTGCGCCCGAGCGGCGACGCTTCGTCAAAGAGCTCGCGCGCGAGTTTGGCGCCGAGTACCGCGAAGGACCCCCGGCGATTCGGGTCCATTCGTGGCAGAAACGACCCCTGCGCCACGTTGAATCTCCAGGCCTCTGCCGCCTCCCAACCAACGCCGTAGATAAAGACGGCGCGGCCGCGACCGCCACCTTCGACCCGTGCCTGACCGAACGCCATGGGAACGACCTGGTCGATCTCGGGCAGCCGGCGAAGAGCCTCGGCGTCGTCGATGGAGAGCTTGTGGGTTGTCCCACCGAGCACCCCCGGCATCCCCATGGTTTTGACCTTGCCGGGGTTGATCCCGATCAGGGTCGTGCCGAACTGGGTGAACTGGCCGACGATGTAATCGCGGGTCCCCTCCCCCAACGAGGTCAGAAGGATGACCGCAGCCACCCCGATCCCGACCCCGAGCGCCGAGAGAAACGACCGCAGTCGCTGGCCGCCCAAAGCGCCGATGACGAAACGGACAATCTCGACGGCGTCCACTACGGCCGCCGCTCGACTGAATTCTCAATTTTGAATTTTGAATTTTGAATTTCCCATCGCATTGCACCATCAAGCACCTGCGGTGGAATCGTGTATTGGGAACTCAAACCAATGATCTGTGTTTTCATCGCCGAGCCCCAATGAACACTTTCGATGCAATCAAGAATCCAATCCTCATCGCAGATCACCCGGAGCATTTGCGACGTAATTCATCATTCATAATTCATCATTCATAATTCTGTGTTCGTCATCGTCCCACCAACGCTTCGACGGGATCGAGCATCGCGGCTCGTCTGGCGGGAACGACGCCGAAGATGACCCCGACACCGAGCGAGACCACGAGCGAGGCGACGACTGCCCAGGTCGGTGGAGCCGCGGGGAAGGTCGGATAGACCTGGACAAAGGCTCGGATCGCCAACCAACCAACCGCCAGACCCACGGCGCCGCCCAGACTCGAGAGCACCGTCGCCTCGGCAATGAAGACCGCGAGCACCTGCCGGGTCGAGGCGCCCAAGGCCTTGAGCAACCCGATCTCGCGACGGCGTTCGGCCACCGCCACCAACATGACGTTCATGATCCCCACTCCGGCGACCGTGAGGGAAACCGACGCGATACCCACGAGGGCCAAGGTCAGAACTCCAAAGATCGAGTTGAAGGTCGAGACGATTGCGTCCTGGGTGATCACGGTGACGTCCTCGACCCGGTGCCTCTCGGCCAGGAGCTCGATCACGGCCTTTTTCGCGGGCGCCAGGCTTCGTTCCGAACCCACCTCAACGAGGATCCGGAAGAGCGACGAACGGTTGAACATCCGCATGGAGGTGGCGACCGGAATGAACACGATGTCGTCGAAGTCGAACCCGAGCGATCGCCCGCGGGGGGCAAGGACCCCGACAACTCGAAATCGCCAATCACCGATCCGGATCAGCTTGCCCAGCGGCGAGGTTGCACCGAAGAGCTCATTGGCGACCTTGAGCCCAAGCACGACCTCACTGCCGCCCCGATCGGGATCGCCGGGGCTCAGGAATCGACCCGAACCGACCTCGAGCCGCCTCACACTGACAAGCTCGGCAGTGGTGCCGAAGACCGCCACCGATCGCGACCGTCCCTCGGCCCGAACCATTTCGGTACCGGTTGCCAGGGGCGCCGCTTCCACCACGAACGGAATCCGGTTGGAGACCGCCCGATAGTCGTCGATCGTCAGATCGTTGGTCGTCCCGCCAAAGGGAAGCATCCCGCTGGTCTCCACCTTGCCCGGGATAACGATGAGCAGGTTCGTCCCCAATGAACTGAACTCCTGCACCACGTACTGCCGCGCACCCTCTCCCAACGCGGTAAGGGCCACAACCGCCGCGATACCCACGGCCACCCCGGTGACCGACAACGCGGTCCGCAACCGGTGCCCCCGCAACGCCCCAATCGCAAAACGAAAAAGCTCGGCGGCGCTCACGACCGCAGCCATCGCGAATTTTGAATTATGAATTTTGAATTATGAATTTTCCATCGCATTGAATCCACGCTCTTTTGCGATGTAATTAATAATTCATAATTCATAATTGAGAACTGTGTGCTCACGTTCGCTCCACAATGTCGCCGTCATCCATCCGCACGGTGTTCTTCGCCCGCGCGGCAACCTCGGGGTCGTGGGTGACGAGGACCACCGTCTGGCCGTCACGGTTCATGGCCTCGAGCAGATCCATGACCTCAAATGCCGAGGCCTTGTCGAGGTTTCCCGTCGGTTCGTCGGCGAGAATGAGCCCCGGCTCCATCACCACGGCGCGGGCGATGGCGACACGCTGTCGTTGACCACCCGAGAGCTGGTCCGGACGGTGGTGCATCCGGTCGGCAAGGCCGACAGCCGTGAGCGCTTCGGCCGCGCGGCGTCTCCGTTCGGATCGGGGAACGCCTGCGAAAAGCATGGGCAACTCGACATTGGTCTGCGCGGTCAGACGAGGCAGCAGGTGGAAGAACTGGAAGATAAAACCGATCTCGTTCTGGCGCAGTTTCGTCCGTTCGAGATCCGAGAACCGACCCAAATCCCGATCACCAAAGGTGTAGCTCCCGGATGTCGGTCGATCGAGACAACCGAGGATGTTGAGCAGGGTCGATTTCCCTGACCCGGACGGACCGATGACCGCGAGGTAGTCTCCTCGCTCGATGGTCAGATCCACCCCGTGAAGCGCGTGGACCTCGGAATCACCGACCTGATAGGTCCGCCAGAGATCACGGAGCTCGATCATGGCGTTGCGATCCCAATCGCTATCGCTATCGGTATCGCAATCGATGGTGTCGTCTCTCGTTGCAGGTCACTCGCGGCTCGTCGATTGCATGCGTTGGGGCCGATCCGGCTTGGAGAATCGACCGCCAGTGTGGTGCGGGCGTCTCGCCCGCAGAGGCCATTGTTCAAGACCGGCCAACCCATGAACCCAATCTCTGCGGGGAGGTGGATTGATTGTCCACATCGAACATCGATAGCGATAGCGATAGCGATAGCGATAGCGAGCGAATTCATAGCATGCATGCCCGATTCACTTCGCCTCCGCCAGGACGCCCTCTTTGATCTCGGTGGTGTCCCGCGCCGCGACAATCCGATGCCCCTCTGACAGACCTCCCAGGATTTCGGTGAACTGCCAGTTTCTGAGTCCGGTCTCGACCGTCGTCACCTGGAGGACTCCATCGACGAGCATATAGACCTCGCCGTCCTCCGCCACCGCCGAAGAGGGCACCCGGAGCACATCCTGCCGCTGATCGAGGATGACATCGACATCCGCCGAAGTCCCGGGCAGCACACCGACCATCGCTTCCTGCTGGTCGAAACTGGCTTCGATCTCAACCGTGCGGTTCTGCTCGAGCATGTCCAGAACATAGGGTGCGACCCGGCTGACCCGACCGTTGAAACGCACATCGGGTCGCGAGTCCACGCTCATCCTCACCATCTGGCCGACCATGACCCGTTCGGCATCCACCTCGTCAATGGGCGCGCTGACATAGACCGAGGCCGGATCGAGGAGATCGATCACCGGCGGGATGGGCACTCCCGGCGGCGACGGCGTGATCCACTCACCAACCTCGGTCGAGACTTCGGCGACGATCCCGGCAAACGGGGCCCGCAGCTCGGTGAACTCGATCTGGACCTCGACCACCGCCACCCTCGCCGAAGCCTGGGCCACCGCAGCCGACCCTGCGGCGCACGCAGCACGGCTCCGGTCGCGCTCCATCCTCAGGGCGTCGAGGCTCTGGTCCGATGCGATCCCACTTTCGTGCAATGAAGTGGTGCGCCCGAGTTCGATCTCGGCGAGTTCGGCCGCGAGACAGGCTTCATCGGCCCGTGCTTCGGCGGCTTCAACGCTCCTGCGCGCCAGCGCGAGTTCGGCCTGCTGCGCCCGATCATCGAGCTTGAGCACGAGATCCCCCGCCACCACCGTCGATCCTTCGAGGAACGGTGTCGCAATCACCAACCCCCCGATCTGAGGAGAGAGCTTGGCGCGCCGGTGAACCTTGACCGTTCCGGCGCGGGTGTTGGTCACGGTCTCCTCGACCACCCCTCGTTCAACGGTGGCGACGCGGACCTTGATGATCTCCGGTTTGAGGACGGTTAACTTGAGGACGACGGCCACCATCGCAATGACCGCCCCGGCTATGATCCATCGTTTAATTTTCATCTCACTAGGATTCTACGCGCGCGAGGGACCCAGGGGTTCGAAATCACGCTGATCAATCGTGTTAGAGTTGCGAGTCCGTCGCACCGAGCAAGGGAGAGTTCACGGAAGAAGGCAAGGGCACCTGGCGATTTCCGCGTGCATTCTGGACCGGCAACGCCGCCGAACTCTGCGAACGGGCGGCGTACTACGGCACCTTCATTGCACTTCGGACT
>Ga0164313_10003167_pt1 | contig 14690 bp, 18 predicted proteins | sample GuaBasSedimGuay4_FD_113735 | JGI IMG/M metagenome (GOLD analysis project Ga0164313, IMG submission 113735) | Subseafloor sediment microbial communities from Guaymas Basin, Gulf of California, Mexico - Guay4, Core 4569-4, 0-3 cm | ecosystem: Environmental > Aquatic > Marine > Hydrothermal vents... | reverse complement strand
TATTTGTTCATTTCCTTTTAATACTTGATTTACCGCTAAAAGGAGTGCAAAATTACTGCTTATTTATTGATTTTCAAAAAGTTTATGTTTGAAAATAAATTAAATGCCATAAATACTAGTTTATATACATAAATCATTCAAATTAAAATGATTTGTTTTTCTTATTGTTTTTTAACTTGTTAAACCTATATAATAATGTAAACACTATAAAAACAATGATATCTATCATACTAGGATAACTGATCCTTTCTCATCTTTGCATATAATTAAATAAATAATACTGACCTAGAGAGAGCCATTTAAAATCATGATAATTGAGATGTTGCAGGAGAGTTATATATGGTACTCTACTTACTATTTTTATTTCCATGAAAATACAAAGCAATTTAATTGTAATATTTATTCTTCTAAATTGCTTATTTAATTGTTATTCACAGAACAATTATAAACAACACGATAATCCACTGAATCATACCTATGAGACTTCTGGTGATTATATTCAGTTAATTCTTCCTATTTCTGCTGGATTAACTACAATAATTAAAAAAGATTGGGAAGGGACTAAACAGTTTGCCTTTTCTTATGCTACAACTTTAGCGATTACTTATTCATTAAAAACAATTGTTGATAAAAAAAGACCGGAAAGTAATACTCTTTACAATTCATTTCCTTCTGGTCATACAGCATCCGCTTTTTCAGGCGCTTCTTTTATTCAACGTCGTTATGGCTGGAAATATGGGAAATGGGCATATCTACTGGCAACGTTTGTTGGCGTAAGTAGAATAGAGGGAGGAACACAATGGCATGATCCATGGGATATATTAGGGGGTGCAGCAGTAGGGATTGGGAGCACCTATATATTTACAAAACCAAATCAGCAAGACAAAATTGATATTGGATTCATTACAGGTAATGATAACTATGTATTAACTTTTAATTATAAATTTTAAAAGGGACTCCTTGATATTTATCATAGTATTAATGATTCCTATTCTTACCTTTGCAAAAAAAATAATATAAATGAAGTTACCCTACGCAGAGCCCTATAAAACTAAGATGGTTGAATATATAAAACCATCCACAGAAGAAGAACGCAAAATATGGATAAAAGAAGCTGATTATAATTTATTTAATCTTACTTCAGAAAAGGTTTTTATAGATCTTTTAACCGATTCTGGCACCGGAGCTATGAGCGATGAACAATGGGCAGAAATGATGCGTGGAGATGAAAGTTATGCAGGCTCACAATCTTTCCTGAAATTACGTGATACCGTTAAAAGAATAACAGGCTTTAATCATTTCCTGCCAACTCATCAAGGGCGTGCAGCCGAAAATGTTTTATTTTCGGTTATGGTTAAGGAAGGTGATATCGTTCCAGGTAATTCTCATTTCGATACTACCAAAGGGCATATTGAATTCAGAAAAGCAAGTACCCTAGATTGTACTATCGATGAAGCTTTCGACACTTCTAATAATCACCCTTTCAAAGGAAATATAAATTTAGATAAACTGGAAGAAGCTTTAAAAAAACATCCAAAAGAAAAAATTCCCTTTGTTATTATTACTGCTACTTGTAATTCTGCTGGTGGACAACCTGTTTCTTTAGATAACATTAAGAATGTATCTGCCATCTGTAAAAAATACGATATCCCTTTATATTTTGATGCAGCCCGTTTTGCTGAAAATGCCTATTTCATTAAAATAAGAGAAGAGGAATATAAAGATTTCACCATCAAAGAGATCGTAAAAGAAATGTTCTCTTATGCTGATGGAATGACGATGAGTGCCAAAAAAGATGGTCTTGTAAATATGGGTGGATTTATTGCTTTAAACAATGAAGAAATTTTCAAAAAAGCAACCGTTTTCAATATCATGTTTGAGGGCTTTATTACTTATGGTGGATTAAACGGAAGAGATATGGGGGCTTTAGCGGTAGGACTTGATGAAGCAACCGAATTTGATTATTTAGAAACCCGAGTTGGGCAAGTTGCATTTTTAGGGCAACAATTAACAGATTACGGTATTCCTGTTCAAAAACCATTTGGTGGGCATGCTATTTTCTTAGATGCCAACAAATTTGTTCCTACTATTCCTCGGGATGAATACAGAGCCCAGGCTTTGGCAATAGAACTTTATATAGTTGGAGGAATTAGAGGTGTTGAAATTGGCACAATACTAGCAGACAGAGATCCTTTCACTCATAAGAACAGGTATCCAGAATTAGAATTGGTTCGCCTTGCAATTCCTAGAAGGACTTATTCATTAAATCATATGCGGTATATTGCTGCGGTGTTAAAGAATATATACGATTCTAGAGGCAAAGCAAAAAGAGGCTATAAAATTATAGATGAAGCACCTATAATGAGACACTTTACGGTTAAATTAGAGAAATTAAGGGATTAGTTGATTTTATAATATCCGCAATCCATTTTTGGAATTATTATCAGGACTGATTAAGCATACTTCTTTTTCATTCACTGCTCCTAACACCAAACATTCACTCATGAAGTTGGCGATTTGCTTTTTGGGGAAATTTACGACTGCAATCACCTGTTTGTCAATCAATTCATTTTTATCATAAAGAACAGTAATTTGTGCAGCTGTTTTTTTAATTCCTATTTCTTCACCAAAATCAATTGTTAACTGATAAGATGGATTCCTAGCTTCAGGGAAGTCTTTTACTTCCAAAACGGTCCCGACCCGCATATCCACTTTTTCAAAATCATTCCAAGTTAGCGTATTCATTGTAATATTCTTTATACGACTTTAAATATAGTTTATTTATTAAAATTGAAATGTAATTTGTAACTTTAAATCTAATTATTCAACTAATAAACAAAGCGAACATAAACACCATATAAATGTCATTAACTCCATCAAACATGATGCCTTTAGGAACAAAGGCACCCAATTTTAAATTAATTGATCCTGTTAGTTCCGAAATGGTTTCCCTAGAAAAAATCAGAGGAAAAAAAGGAACAATTGTCATGTTTATTTGCAACCACTGCCCTTATGTTATTCATGTAAATGAAGAAATTGTTAGAGTAGCAAACGATTATAGAATTAATGACTTTGGATTTGTTGCGATTAGTAGCAATGATGTTAAAAATTACCCGGAGGATTCCCCTGAGAAAATGGTGATTAGTGCTTTAAAAAATGATTATACCTTTCCTTATTTATATGATGAAACGCAAGAAGTAGCAAAAGCTTATGATGCTGCTTGCACACCAGATTTTTATTTATTTGATGCTGAATTAAAACTTATTTACCGAGGTCAGTTAGACAATTCCCGCCCCGGAAATAGTATTCAAACAACGGGACGAGATTTAAGAGAGGCTTTAGACAATGTCCTTAATAATAGTCCACAGCGCACTGATCAAAAGCCGAGTATGGGCTGTAATATCAAGTGGAAAAAATAAAAATAGTTGCCTTTTATTTTATCTTCTAAATAAATCTTTATAAATTCAGACATATACGATATATCAATAATAGTAGTTATACAATTGTTGTAGCACATTTAAAAAAAATGCAGAATATGAAAAATGCTAAGATCTTAATAACTCTCTTGCCCACTTTCGGGATTTTGATTTTCATAGGACTTTCTGTCTATGCCGCTAGTCTATATCCAGGAGGTTCACAAGCGGACATAAACTCGGTCGGATTTGATTGGCTTAACAATTACTGGTGCAACTTAATGGGTGAAAATGCAATGAATGGACTTGAAAATCCCGCAAGACCAATTTCCATTCTCGCAATGATTATTCTTTGCTCGAGTATGACACTTTTCTTCTTTAAATTTGCAAAGCTCTTTGTAAAAAGCAGAATTTGGAAAATGACAATCAAAATTTCAGGGGCTTTAGCCATGTTATCAGCAGTCTTTATTTTCACAAGATATCACGACATTATGACCACAATATTAAGTATTTGTGGTGTTTTGGGTATAATCGGAATAATTCGAGCACTTCATAAAAACAATTTGACCTTTTTCAAAATAAGCGGAATAGTCTGTATGATACTTGTAGGCATTAACAACTTGTTTTACTACAGTGAGAATTTAATAGAGTACCTGCCAGTGACACAGACAATCAGCTTTATTCTAATACTTGCTTGGACAGTCGGACTTAATTTAAATATGAAAAATAAAAACGTGCTACAACAAAGTACTATTTAATAGTGCTAAGTAAAGAAGCCGTTGGCAACAATTTAAGAACGAATAACTTATAAAATTTTGATAGTAAAAAAATTAGAGAATACAGAATTTGATATAATTGCTGATTGTTTTTTAAAGTCTTTTGAGAATTACTATGTTAAAGTTCCAACTGATAAAAATTACTATAAAAATAAATGGAAAACAGCAAAAGTTGATTATGCTCTATCCTATGGAATGTTTGATGGAGAAAAATTAGTTGGATTTATAATAAACGCAATTGACAAACGAAATGGAAAAAAAATTGCATTTAATACTGGAACAGGTGTACTTCCAGAATATAGAGGAAAAAGAATTGTTAAATCAATCTATGATTTTGCTATACCAGATTTAATAATAAATGGAGTTACGAAATGTTCATTAGAGGTAATCATTGAAAATACTAAAGCAATAAAATCTTACCAAAGCATTGGATTTGATATTTGTAAAACATTTAATTGTTTTAGTGGTGAAATCAAATTAAACTCAAATGAAAAAATTGAGATGAATAAAGTTGACTATAATACTTTTGATTGGAAGAACTTACCAAATCAAGATTTATATTCTTGGGATTTTAACTCAGAAGTAATTAAAAATGGAGATTACGATTACTATCAAATTACAAAAGACAATTTTATCGAATCTTTTTTTGTTTTGAATCCCAAAAACGAATATTTAGCGCAATTTGAGATTTTAAAAGAAAGTAAAGGCTGTTGGAATAGATTATTTAAGGAGATAAAAGAAGTTTCAAATTCCATAAAAATAATAAATGTTGATACAAGGTTAAACAAGAAAATAGACTTTATCAAATCAATTGGATTGTCGAATACTGTTAATCAATATGAAATGGAAATGAATATATAAACTGTATCCAATAATGTATATAATTTATTGCTAGTACTAGCCTACTTACGAAAATGGAAGAAAATGATAAACCAAGACTTTCGAGATTAACTGCTATTATTACACAGTTGCAATCCAAAAGACTCATTACTGCAAAACAACTTGCTGAAAGGCATAATGTAAGTATAAGGACAATTTACCGAGATATTCGGGCTCTCGAAAAATCGGGAATACCCATTATAACGGAAGAAGGTAAAGGGTATTCTATAATGGAGGGGTATCACCTTCCCCCTGTCCTATTTACTGAAGATGAAGCCAATGCCTTAATTACTGTGGAGCAGCTAGTGATTAAAAACAAAGACCAATCGTTTAGCGAAAATGTGTCTAGCGCTATAGAAAAAATAAAATCGATTTTAAGATATTCTCAAAAAGGAGATGCTGATTTGTTGGCAGACAGAATTTATTTTGGTGCTAATCAGAATGAAGAAAAATCGAGCAATAACCTAATGCAGATTCAGTCCGCTATTATCCATTTTAAGGTATTAAAGGTGGTATACTATTCTTCCAACAAAAAACGAACCACCAGAGACATTGAGCCTTTTGCCATTTATAGCATCAATGAAAATTTTCTACTCATTGCCTTTTGCAGGTTGAGAAAAGACTTTAGAGCCTTTAGAATAGATTTCATAGAAACACTCGTTCAGCAAAACGAAACGTTTAAACCGCATAATATGACTATACAAAAGTATTTTGAAGATTATGTGCAAAAACAAAAACACCCCTGACATACCTCTGTCACAACTCCAATATATCTTTGTACTTTATAAACTAAAAACAATTAAAAATGGAAATTTTCAAAATTATTACTCTTTCTTTATCAGGTCTTTTACTACTCCTTGTTGGTATAATGAGGTTAAGCAACCCAATAAAAACGTATTTAAAAAATTCAGGTATAAAACTTGAAAATGATGCCAACTTGCTAAACGAAATGAGGGGTATAAGTTCAGTTCAGTTATTTGGTGGCATAATTATATTGCTGGGAATTTTTATTCCTCAATTAACATTTACTTCATTTGTTGTTGCAAGCTTTATTTTTCTTGGTTTTGCAATAGGAAGAATTATAAGTATTGGGATTGATGGAAAACCAAATAAACAGTTGATTCAGGGCTTGGTTTTTGAAATTGTTTTTGGTTCTGCAAATGTTTTTTGCCTTTTTAATATTCTAGCATAGAAAAATAAAGCCAGTGGATAACAAAGAACTGTTATAAAAAAAACACAGGGCGTTCAGTACTAAACCGAACGCCTTTTTGTATTTATAAAGTACAGCAACTATAAAATTTGGGGTTTAAAGGAAAAATAAAAGCAAAATATTTATATTTGGCTAAGTACCTATACGAAACTAAAGTGCTCATTAATTGCCCTATGTTTCTTATACTAACCGTTACAATTAAAAAAGATCAATGAAACAATTAATTTTATTATTATTTTTTATATTCAGTTTGACTTTAACAGCCCAATCGGAAGGCTATAACGGTAACTATGAAGTAAAATATAAAAATAATGATGGAAGCATTATTGAATATAAAATTAATTTAAATTCAAGCGGTTCATTTATATTCCATTATTATGCTAAACATACGAGATCTAAGTCTCCCGAACAAAACATATATGGAAAAGGAAAATGGAAAGCTGATAAAAATATAATTTCTTTTATTATTGATGAACAAATTGATTTAGATGATACTCATATATTAAATTTCAGAAACACAAAAGCAAGAATTGACAGGAAATCACCTAGAAATAAAACTCCAGAAATCATTCCAGATTTAATGAGGTTTTTCAAATCTGATATCTCTTTGGTTGAGGGCTTGAAACTTAAAAAAATTAATTAGTAAGGTACTAGAACTAAGAACTGTGGTGAAAAACAATAAAGAATATTAAAATAAGTAACTTTATAGAAGATTAAAAAACCAAAACCTTGCACTCATTAAGTCTAACAAATAGCCAATGATAAAATTCTTTAGGAAAATTAGACATAAACTTATAACTGAAAATAAAGTTAGTAAATATCTACTTTATGGCATTGGAGAAATCGTACTTGTTGTTATAGGAATTTTAATAGCCTTGAATATCAATAATCAGAATGAATTAAAAAAAAATGAACAGGCCGTAATAGCTTCACTGAAGGAAATTCAAAATGATTTATTAATAGATATTCGATCATCACAAATCTTTGTCGATGATTACTTGAAAATGGACTCAATTAAGGTGAAAATTTTTGATTTTGAGAGCCCATGGACTTATGAAGATTATAAAAATGGAAACTTTAAAATATTAGGAAACCTTTACTATTCCTTTTTGGCAAAGAAAAATGGATACGAGAGTCTAACGAGACAAATTGACTATATGCCTAAAAAGTTTGATAACACTTTAAACGATATAAAAATATTATATGTAGATATGTTAGATGACATTGAGATATATAACGAAAGAATACAGCATACCGTTTATACCAATCTAGATTGGAATTATGATCAAAATTGGACATTGCATCAACTAAAGTATGGTGAGACATCAAAAGAAGAGATAGATTATTATATTTATGATGATAGATATAAAAAGTATATACTCAAATATTGGAATGATATTGAAAATATTTTCAAAAGCAGCCAGAAATATAGAATAAAAGCGATTGAAACTTATATAAAAATAGACTCAATACTTATCAATAAAGATAAAGAGCTACCCCTATATGCATTGGGTAAAATTACATCAAAAAATGATATCGAAAAATATCTTGGAATATATACATTTTCAGATGAGGCAATTCCATTTTCTGCTAAATTATTTATTGAAAATAATCAATTATACTCTGTAAATAATTCATCGCTAAAAAGAAAACATTATAAACTCAATGAAGAGCTCTATATGTTCATGAATTCAAATCCATATTATCCCGTTATATGGAAATTTAGAAAAACTAAAGAAGGAAAAATCAGTATGCACTTTTTAAATGCTAATGTGCCAGATCTTTTTAAAAAGAATGATTAAAATAAATGTAATAGTGAAAGACTAATTATTCACCCAATGATAAAATTCTTTAGAAAAATTAGACAAAAAATGCTTTCAGAAAGCAAATTTAATAAGTATTTGATTTATGCAATTGGTGAAATTATTCTTGTTGTAATTGGTATTTTAATTGCTTTATCCATAAATAATTGGAATGAGAATAGGAAAACTCAAAATCAGTTAACATTAATATTATATAGCTTAATTGAGGATTTAAATGATGATTTGGAATATTTGAATGATGAAGTTGAGCTGCATGAATTTAGGATTAACTGTTTTCATTACCTTCTTGAAAAGTCAGACATTAAAAAGTTTGATTCTAAACGTATACTAAAACAAAGCAACACCTATTGGAAAGGTGCCTATCCTGATACAATTAATCTTAAATTTGCAGAGCAATGTATTATGGCTTCCGTATGGGATTATAACGTTAATATTCAGACTAGTTCTATCGATGAAATGAAGAATTTGGGAATCTTTTCAAACATACAAAGCAATGCACTCAAAAAGTCTATTAATAAGTACTATGGTTTTATGCCTCAAATTCGGCAGGATTGGAATCGAGGTTTAATTACCGACTGGAGAAAATTCTTACTGAATAATTATGACATTATTCCATCTGAAGAGATTCAATCTTTGGTAAACCCTATTGAGTTTGTGAAATCCAATAAATCAGTATCAAATAGAATCAAAGGCTTAGAAGGTCCTGCCCAATATAGATTAGAAAACGTAAATATTGCTATCAATTTAGCCAAAGAGGTCATCAAACTCATCAAGGATGAAATTGGTGATTCTGATGTGGAATAATGAATATACTAAAGCGCAACAAAGAACTGTAATAAAAAACACTGATATTTCTTTATAACCAACCACTACCAATGATAAAATTCTTTAGAAAAATACGCTACGACCTTATGGAGAAAAATAAAACTGGCAAGTATCTAAAATATGCCCTTGGTGAAATAGCACTTGTGGTTATTGGAATCTTAATTGCATTAAGTATTAATAATTGGAATGAAGACAGAAAAACTAAATTAAGGTCTCAAGTATATATCAATAAATTGGTGAATGATCTTAAGATTGACACACTAAATATTAATGCATTAATCAAAAAAGGGAATGCAAATAAAGTGAAGGTGATGAATTATTTTTCTTATTTTAATCAAGGTAATATACCTCTGAAAAAATTAATTGATAGTTGTAAAACCGTAAATCCACTCTATATGAGATATATCCCTGTAAATCATACATTTTTAGATATGCAATCCTCTGGCAATACAAGTTTACTAAATGATTCACAGCATAACGCGCTTATAGAATTATCTTCTGATTATGAACAGTTACAAATAATAATTGAAAAAATAATTAATAGTTCAATCCATGAAATAGATGAAAGAAATAGACACTTGGGCTATCCAGATGATTTTTTTGAAAAACTCGGGAAAACAGCTAGCGAAGATAACAAACTACAATGGCTTATTCATCAGCACTTAAGTTTCAATAAAATTATCCAACTCTATGATTATATTGAGAGAAGAGGTCTGAGGATAAAAGAAAAATCTGAAGAGACTATTTTAATTTTGAAAGGGAAACAAAAATGAAATAGAATAGTCAAAAATCAATTACTAGCATTTTGTTTCTTCAGCATCTCCAAATACATGGTTTCAACCTTTACTCGGGCCCAAGGTGTACGACGTAAAAATTTCAAACTCGATTTCACTGAAGGATCATGTGTAAAACAGCGTATATTAATAATATATCCTAGATATTCCCAGCCATATCGTTCTACCAATTCATTGATAATTTGTTCAAGTTTTATACCGTGAAGCGGATTATTAGGCTGAGCTTCCATTAACAAAAAAAAGTTTTATAATTAGCGTCTATTACTATTATTATTGCGATTTCTGTTTCTATTTCTGCTAGCATTTCTATTATTTCCTGAATTAGCTCTATTATCAGGTCTTCTCGAGTTTTGTTGTCTTCTTCCTCCTCCTTGACTTCTTTTTATAGGCTCTGTTGATGCATTTGGATCAGGCTCAAAACCTTCAACAATTTCAACTGGAATTTTCAATCCAACTAACTTTTCAATATCTCTTAAATAGCTCGTCTCTTCTGTACATACCAAAGACACAGCTTCACCACTAGCTCCTGCTCTGCCTGTTCGCCCAATTCTATGTACATAATCTTCCGAAATATTAGGCAATTCAAAGTTTACTACATGTGGCAACAATGGAATATCTAAACCACGAGCAGCAATATCTGTAGCAACTAAAACTCTAACCGAAACATTTTTAAATCCAGCCAAGGCTTTAGTTCGTGCACCCTGACTTTTATTCCCATGAATGGCTGCTGCAGAAATACCAGCACTAAGCATTTTTTTACATAAGTTATTTGCGCCATGTTTAGTCCTAGTAAATACCAATACTTGTTTCCAATCACCTTCAGAAATTAGCTTAATAAGCAATCCTGCTTTTAAGCCTTTGGCTACGCGATATACTTTTTGCTCTATAGCATCAACAGTAGTGTTTTCAGGAGTTGCTTCTACCAAAACGGGCTGATGCAAAAAGGTGCTTGCTAATTTTTTAATCTCATTGGAGAAGGTTGCCGAAAACAGAAGGTTTTGTCTTCTTGTTGGCATCATATTAATAATTTTTTTAATATCTCTCAAAAAGCCCATGTCAAGCATTCTATCAGCTTCGTCTAAAACCAATATTTCAATTTTAGAAAGTGATAATATGCCTTGGTTTTGTAAATCTATAAGACGCCCTGGAGTTGCAATAAGTATCTCTACACCATTTCTGAGGGTTGCCACTTGTGGCCTTTGCTTAACACCTCCAAAAATAACGGCAGAACGAATGTCTAGAAATTCACTATACGTTTTTACATTATTATATACTTGGGCTGCCAACTCGCGTGTTGGCGTTAATACTAAAGCTCTAATAGGACGATGACTCAATCGCTGTCCCTGAGACAACTTTTGAAGCATTGGCAATGTGAAGCCTGCTGTTTTACCAGTTCCAGTTTGGGCTGAAGCTAATATATCCTTCCCTTCTAAAATTAAAGGAATCGCTTTTTGCTGTATTGGAGTTGGTGTTGTATAGCCTTGTTTAGTAACGGCTTTTATTAAGGCATTGGATAAGCCTAAGGAATTAAATGACATATAAATGATTGTGCAAATGACATTCTAATCTATAGCGCCATTTTTTATTAGGCTGCAAACTTAAGTCTATTTTGCACCATGTCCTTGATTTTGTTTGACTTTGTGGTAAAAAAAGGTGAACTTCGTAAAAAAAAATTAAAAAAAATCAATAATAGCAAACAAAGAACTGATGATAAAATTATTTCAAAAAATTAGACAAAGATTATTGATCGAAAATAAATTTAGCAAATATCTTCTTTATGCTATCGGAGAAATAATACTCGTTGTAATAGGAATTTTAATTGCTTTGCAAATTAATAATTGGAATGAAATTAGAAAAATTAGAAATACGGAGCAACAATATTTACTGTCACTAAAAGAAGAATTCAACTTTAATAAGGGTGAATTGAAAAGCATCATAAACCGCAATAAATTGAATTTTGATTACGCATTAAAAACATTAAATAATACAGGACCTGAGAATCCCGAAATAACTGAGGAAGAGTTTGGAAGTTTACTTACTAATTCCTTATCTACTGAAATCCAATTCGATCCAAATCAAGGTGTTTTAGATGAAATAATTAATTCTGGTAAACTAGGTATATTTGGTAGTAAGGAATTAAAATTTGCACTATCATCATGGAGTGGAATCTTGTATAGGGTAAGATTGCAAGAGCAAGAGCTCCTCAACATGAGATCCAGAACAATAGAACTGGTGAGAAACAATGCAAACTTAAGAAAGGTACTCGGTGACAGACTTTTAGCGATAGGGATTAAAAAAACTAAATTTGAGCAAGGAAATCTTCATTTATTGAAATCTGTAGCATTTGATGGGCATATTACTGGTTTTACTACAATGTCCTATAGCCTCAATAATAATCACTATCCCAAATTGCTTGAGGAAATTGATACAATATTGTTATTAATTGATGGTGAAATAAAAGAAAATAAAGACTAGCATAGATTGCATATTTTATCTATTATTGATATTTCAGTGAATTAGAAATCCAATTTAATAATCCAATATAGACCATGAACAAATTAACAATATTAATTTCCCTGCTTTTTATCACTCAAATAAATGCACAAGATATCAGTGGTTGGCTGGGACATTATACAGGAGAATTAAAATCGGAAAGCATCAAAGGCAATACTAATGTCTACCATATGGAATTGAAGCTTGAAGCTAAGACTGATAGTATTTTCAACTGGGTAATTATCTATGGAAAAGAAGAGGACAGCTTAAGAAGTGTACGGAATTACCTTTTGAAAAGAACAGCAACAAAAAATCAATTCATCATCGATGAGCAGAACTCCATACTCCTGGATATCAACTTAATAAATAATAGTTTTTATAGTATTTTTGAAGTTCAGGACAATCTAATGCTGGTGGAATACCGTTTATTAGAGAATCAGATAGATTTTATTTTAACCGCTGGACATGGACGAGCGGAGACCGGCAATAGTGTATACGAGGGGGAAGAAATCCCAATGGTATATTCCTATAAAACAACAACAAGACAGCATGCTTCGCTAAAGAAAAAATAATGGAAATACAAAGAATAGAATCTTAAAAATCTATTTCACTTCCATCAACTCCACATCAAAAACCAAAGTCGCATTTGGAGGAATCACTCCCCCTGCTCCCTGTTCTCCATAGGCAAGATTAGACGGAATTACAAAACGAGCTTTATCTCCTTTGTTCAATAACATGATCCCTTCATCCCAACCTGGAATAACATTACCCTGTCCTATAGGAAATTCAATCGGGGCACCTCTTTTGTATGAATCGTCAAAAACGCCTCCATCCGAAAACATTCCTTTATAATGTACAGCTACCGTTTGCCCTTTTTCTGGCTTTGCCCCTTCTCCTTTTTGAATGATCTTAAAGCGAAGTCCACTTTCGGTTTCTTTAAATCCTTCAGATAAATTTCCTAGTAATTCATCTTGTTCCTTTTTAGCAGCGGCTTCCCGTTCTAACTTAGCCCCGGTAAATTGACGAAATGTTTCAACTGCATTCCATTTTTCAGCTTCTGTACCTATACGAAGAATAGAAACTTCTTTCATAGAATCTCCTTGTGCAATACTGTTTACAACATCCATTCCTTCTACAACATTTCCGAATACTGTGTGCTTATTATCTAACCATGAAGTTTCAATATGAGTAATAAAAAATTGACTCCCATTGGTTCCAGGTCCAGAATTAGCCATAGATAGAACGCCAGGTCCTGTATGTCTTAGATCAGGATGAAACTCATCATCAAACTGGTAGCCTGGGCCACCAACACCAGTTCCTAACGGGTCTCCCCCTTGTATCATAAAATCTGGAATAACTCTGTGGAATTTTAATCCGTTATAATAAGGTGTTCCCTGTGGAATTGCATCATTTTCTAGATTTCCTTCCGCTAGGGCAACGAAGTTACCTACCGTTCCAGGTGTTTCTTTATATGTTAAACTGATTAGGATTTCTCCTTTTTCTGTAGTGATCTTTGCGTAAATACCGTCTTGCATGACTTATTTTTTAAATGAGGCGCAAAGGTACATATTCAACACACTAATTCACAAATTTAAATTCAAATAAAATTAAAGGAAAGATTGTTTAAAAAAATCAGGATGATATTGAATATTAATTAGCCACCTCGCTAAAGAATTTTATGCGATATAATCTAAGCTCTTCTTCTTCATAGTCACCATCAAACTCTTCCATTGCACTTTCAATATCGTCGGTTTCGGCATCTTCTAAAAAATAATCGTGTATTTCTTCTTGCTGATCTTCATCCAGAATTTCTTCCAAGGCATAATTAATATTTAGCCTTGTACCACTATTAACAATGGCTTCCATTTCTTTTATTAGATCGATCATCTCCATTTTCTTAGCATCTGCGATATCGGACAAGGGAAGTTTTTTATCTACATTAGTAATAATATACAATTTCAGGGCGCTATTGGTTCCTGTTGATTTTACTATAAAATCGTCTGGACGCATCACATCATTATCTTTGACATAATTGCTAATTAGCTTTACAAATGGCTCCCCATATTTTTTTGCTTTTCCCTCTCCTACCCCATGTACATTAGCCATTTCTGAAATGGTTATTGGATATTTCAATGACATATCTTCTAAGGATGGGTCTTGAAAAATTACAAATGGCGGCAAGCTTAAGGTATCTGCAACTTTTTTTCGTTCAGCTTTTAAAAGAATGAACAGTTTATCATCCGCAGCATTTCCTCCTTTTTGATTAACAATAATGGCATCATCATTTGCCTCTTTATAAGAATGATCCTCCGTCATCATAAAGGAATAGGGAGAAGTTATATACTGAATTCCCTTCTCTGTTAATTTAACAAGGCCATAGGTTTCTATATCCTTCCGAATTAATCTCTCTACAAGCAATTGTCTAATTAACGCCATCCAATAGGCAGCTTCATGATCACTGCCAGAGCCAAAATAAT
>Ga0164313_10003166_pt1 | contig 14691 bp, 14 predicted proteins | sample GuaBasSedimGuay4_FD_113735 | JGI IMG/M metagenome (GOLD analysis project Ga0164313, IMG submission 113735) | Subseafloor sediment microbial communities from Guaymas Basin, Gulf of California, Mexico - Guay4, Core 4569-4, 0-3 cm | ecosystem: Environmental > Aquatic > Marine > Hydrothermal vents... | reverse complement strand
AGCGCAAGGCGGGGGCACGGGTGGCGTGCTGGAAGCACGTCTCCGTGCCACCAACGCAGCGACCTTCCGCTTGGCTCTCATCCTCTGGACGGGTCTGCGGAAGCGCTCAGCCGCGTTCCTTTTGCGACAGAAGCCCTTACAGGGATTCTCGTCGCAAAAGCGCCTTGCTGAGGCACTCCCGCAGGTCCCGCCAGCACGCAATCTGAATGTCGATTCGCCCTAATGGAACTCCAAGAAAGTTCCTCCCCTCCGATCGGCTCGTCTGATGATCCCATCCGAAGCGGCTGGCCTGCCTGCCCGCCATCTTGTCCGGGCGTAGCTCGCGAAGCCTGAAGCTTTAGCGACGGAGGGATATTCGAAGGGGTCAAACCTTGATGGCTGATGTCGGCAGAATCGCTGCCTCGGTACCTGCATTGGCATGCACGAATGCAAGGAATGACCCCGTGGCCACATGGTAGGGCGCGTCGCCCGCAAGGTTGTCGAAATCCATTCGTCTGTTGGGAAGATCCCGTCAAGGTTGAGATCGAAAGCAGGGGGCATTCCGCCAAATCGTGCATTGACATGGTCGATTTGGCGGAATGACCCGACAATTAATGCAAATGCCCTCCGGCACCAGTCGGATCGCCGGGATTTTTACATTTGATCGGGCCTCCGAGGCCTCCATCGATCGGTTTTGCTTCATTGCCTGGCAATTAATGCAAATGCCGCTTGCCTGTGCTCCGGCCGGAGCCTTAGCTTTGCGCAAATTTATGCACCTTTAAACCGGGGCCGTTCTGTCTCCCGACACATGGTATCTGCCAACCAGGAATTCAATTACAATAGCAAGATCGAGGGTGAGGTCATCGTCAGTAAGGCCTCCGCGGTGGTGAACTGGATTCGGACCCATTCGATGTGGCCGATGCCGATGGGCCTGGCCTGTTGTGCGATTGAGCTGATGGCCGCCGGTGCATCCCGATTTGATATCAGCCGATTCGGCATGGAGGTCATGCGTTTCTCGCCCCGCCAGTCGGACGTGATGATCGTGGCCGGCACGGTGACCTACAAAATGGCCCCGGCGGTTCGGCGCATCTACGACCAGATGGCAGATCCCAAGTGGGTGGTTGCCATGGGAGCCTGCGCCTCGAGTGGCGGCATGTATCGTTCCTATGCGGTGCTCCAGGGCGTCGATCAGATCCTGCCGGTGGACGTGTATATCAGCGGTTGCCCGCCCCGTCCGGAGGCGCTCCTGGACGCCATGATGAAACTGCAGGACAAGGTTCGCAAAGAGCCTGCGGTCGGAAATCTGCTTCGCACCTGACAGCATGGCCATCGCCGATCTCCTACCCGAAGTCTCAGCCAGGTTTCCGGAAATCACCGAACGCGAGAGCCTCGATTGGCTCGCGATCAACGTCCCCGCGTCGATTCTGGTGGCAGTGATGACCTATCTGCGGGACGAGCAGGGTTTTGATCTGCTGACTGACATCTCCGGCGTGGATTGGGACAAGGACACGCCGAGGTTTTCCAGCGTTTACCATCTCCTTTCGACTGGGAAGCACACCTATCTCCGGGTGGTCACCGATTGTGAGGGGGACGATGAATCACCCCGCGTTCCCAGCCTGGTTTCGGTCTGGCCGGCGGCTAATTGGCATGAACGTGAGGCCTTTGACATGTTCGGCATCCGCTTTGAAGGTCATCCGGACCTCCGCCGGATCCTCATGTGGGACGACTATCCTTACTTCCCGTTGCGAAAGGAGTTCCCGTTGGCCGGGATCGAGACTGAATTGCCGGATCCCGAAGTCGCCGAGGAGACCGGGGTCGGGGTCAAGGCGGCGCCGATGGCGGGCGGTCCCTTTGTCGCGCCCCAGGAATCACATATGAGCCGTCGCGAGCCCAGGGCCCGTGACGAGAGTTGGAATGAAGGCCGGGAGAAGCCTCAGCACCAGTGATCTCACTCTTTCGTCGATACTGACATGGCCAACGATTACGCATTTCCCGATGTGGCCGGCCGAGCGGCCCAAGCGACCCAGGATCTCGAGACCGAGAAAATGTCGATCAGCATGGGGCCTTCGCACCCCAGCACGCACGGGGTGCTGCGCCTGCAGCTCGAACTCGACGGCGAGACGGTGGTGAAGTGCGACCCCGTTGTCGGCTACCTCCACCGCGGTGACGAAAAGATCGCGGAGAACATGACTTATAACCAGTTCGTCCCCTATACGGACCGATTGGATTACCTGGCGCCCCTGGCCAACAACGTGGCCTATGCCCTGGCGGTGGAGAAGCTGGCGAAACTCGAGCTCCCGCCTCGTTGCCAGGCGATTCGTATGCTGGTCTGTGAATTGGCCCGCATCTCTTCGCACCTGCTCGGGGTCGGAGTCTACGCCATGGACACGGGGGCAATGACGGTCTTTCTCTACACCTTTGAGGATAGAGAAAAGCTCTATGCCCTTTTCGAGGAACTGACCGGAGCGCGATTCACGACCAGTTATGCCCGCATTGGGGGCATGTCCCGCGACATGCCGGACGGATGGATGGGGCGTGTCCTGAAGGTCTGCGACGAGGTTCTTCCCAAGCTCGAACTGGTCGAGAAACTTCTTACTCGAAACAAGATCTTCCAGGACCGGACCGACGGCGTCGGTGTGATTTCGAAGGAAGATGCGATCGCCTATGGCTTGAGCGGTCCCAATCTGCGGGCGACCGGGGTCGATTTCGACCTGAGAAAACAGATTCCCTACCTCGGTTACGAGAACTTCGAATTCGATGTTCCGGTGGGCACCAAGGGGGATTGCTTCGACCGCTACACCGTCCGGCTCGAGGAGATACGCCAGAGTGTGCGCCTTGTTCACCAGATCATCGATAAAATGCCGGACGGCCCCTGGTATGCGGAGGATGCCCGACGGATATTCGCCCCTCGCAAGGACAAGGTACTGACCGGTATGGAGGAACTGATCCAGAATTTCATGCTGGTGACGGAAGGGCCCCAGATGCCGGCAGGCGAAGTCTATTTTGAAGCGGAAAACCCAAAGGGAGCGCTCGGTTTCTACATAGTTTCAAAAGGCGGCGGGGTTCCTTATCGCCTGAAGATCCGTTCACCGTCCTTCACCTCCCTCAATATTCTTCCCAAGGCCGGAGTCGGCTGCCTGGTGGCGGATCTGTCGGCAATTCTTGGAAGCCTGGATTTTGTGATGGGAGAGTGCGACCGCTGACCGGCGGAGGACCGAATTTTGACCACTGGAATGAAGCTCAAGCCTGAGACAGTAGAGATCATCGAAAAGGTGATTCCACGCTACCCTGAGAAACGGAGCGCGGTCATGCCCCTGCTTCACCGCATCCAGGAAGATCAGGGAGTGATCTCAAACCAGGCCATCGAGTGGGTGGCTGACCGGCTGGAGATGGCTCCGATCAGGGTCCTTGAGGTGGTGACCTTCTTTCCCTATTTCCGGCAGGAGAAGCTGGGCAAGACCCACGTCCGGGTCTGCCAGACCCTGTCCTGCGCGCTGATGGGGGCCTACAAGGTCGGCGAGGAACTCGAGAAGGCCCTCGACTGCAAGATGGGCACGACCCGGGCTGATGGGAAGGTCACCCTGGAATACGCCGAGTGCCTGGCCAGTTGCGGGACGGGACCGGTGGTTCTGGTGGATGAGAACCTCTACGAGAACCTGAAAACGTCCGAACTTGAGCCCCTGGTCGACGAGATTAGGAAACGGTCTGAAGCGGGTGAGGAATCCAAGGAAAGGAGCGGTGATTGATCAATATGGCCGTGACTGAGCACCGAATTCTCCTCAAATACGCCGACGAGCCCGATTACTCGGTCGATATCGACTGTTATCTCGAGAAGGGCGGCTATGAAACGCTGAAAAAGGCGCTGACCATGAAGCCGGAGGATATCCGGGTGGAGGTCAAAAACTCCGGTTTGCGCGGGCGCGGTGGAGCCGGTTTCCCCTGCGGGGTCAAATGGCATGACCTGGTGGACCGCAAGAGTGGCAAACCCATCTACCTGATCTGCAACGGGGACGAATCGGAACCCGGCACCTTCAAGGACCGGCAGCTGATCCACAAGGACCCGCACCAGTTGATCGAAGGCATGATGATTTCCTCCTTCGCCAACGACGTGCAGCTGGCCTTCATCTATATCCGCGAGGAAATGCCGCTCGGGGCCAGGATCCTGGAAAAGGCGATCGAGGAGGCCCGGGAAAAGGGACTGCTCGGAGACAATATCCAGGGGTCCGGCTATTCCTGTGATATCATCGTACATCGTGGCGCTGGTGCCTATATCTGCGGAGAGGAAACCGGTCTGATCGAGTCCCTGGAAGGGAAACGCGCCTATCCGAGGATGAAGCCTCCATTTTTCCCGGCTGCGCTCGGGCTCTATAACTGCCCGACGATCGTCAACAACGTTGAGACGCTCTGCAACGTCGTCCATATCCTCAAGATGGGCGCCGAGGAATACACCAGGATCGGCCGGCCGAAGAATGCCGGCACCCGGATCTGGTGCGTGAGCGGCCATGTCCGGAAGCCCGGCTATTACGAGGTGGGCGCGGTCACCATGGGTGAGATGCTCCACGACCTCTGTGGCGGACCCCTGCCGGGCCGACAGTTCAAGGCGATCGTACCGGGCGGTGGCTCGATGAAGATTCTCAGGGCGGACGAGCGCTTCAAGGGCAAGGATGCCGATGGTAACGAGATTGAATACGGGTTGGAGGACATCCCGCTCGATTTCGACGGTATCATGGCGGCCGGTTCCATGTCGGGTTCGGGTGGGATGATGGTGATGGACGACTCGGTCGACATACTCGAAGCCCTGGCCAACCTGACCGCATTTTACGCCCATGAGAGCTGCGGGCAGTGCACGCCCTGTCGTGAAGGATCACTCTGGGCCAGCAAGATCACCGCCCGGATGTGCAGCGGCGACGCCCGTCCCGGTGATCTGGATACCCTTTATTCCATGGTCGGCAATATTGGCGGCCGCACGGTTTGCCCGATGGGCTTTTCCACCACCTGGCCGGTCCAAAGCTATATTGACAAGTTCCGAGACGAAATCGAGGAACGCGCCCGGGAGAACCGCTGTGGCATGGGACGGGACGAAAGACTGATCCAGAAATGAGCGAAACCAAGCAGGACGACGGATTGATCAGCATTTTCGTGAACGGCACGGAAGTGCGCTGCGCCCCGGGCACCAACATGATCGATGCAGCGGCCATGGCCGGCATGGAGATACCGCACTATTGCTACCATCCAAAGCTGTCGGTTTCGGGCAATTGCCGCATGTGCCTGATCGAGCTCGGCCTTCCCGGTCGGGACCGCGCAACGGGCAAGCCCTTGCTGCACGATGACGGAAGTCCGATCATCTCCTGGTTTCCGGGGCCTGCCATCGGCTGCGGCACCAAGGCGGCCCCGGGAATGCACATCAAGACGCAGTCCGACATGATCAAACAGACCCGGGAAGGGGTCATGGAGTTTCTCCTCCTGAACCACCCGCTCGACTGCCCGATCTGTGATCAGGCCGGCGAATGCAGCCTGCAGGAATTTTCCGCCAACTACGGGCAGGGCTACAGTCGTTTTGTGGAGGAGAAGAACGTCAAGCCGAAGCGCACCGTGCTCGGTCCCCGGGTGACCCTTGACGACGAGCGCTGCATCCTCTGTTCGCGTTGCATCCGCTTCTGCAGCGAAGTCGCCAAGGACGATGTTCTTGGTTTTATCGATCGGGGCAGCTATACGACCCTGACCTGTTTCCCTGGCAGGCAATTGGAGAACAATTACTCCCTCAATACGGTCGACATCTGCCCGGTCGGGGCACTGACCAGCACGGACTTCCGTTTCAAGATGCGGGTCTGGTTCCTGAAATCGACCCCCCGGATCGACCTGGAAAGCAGCGTCGGATGCAATACCGAGGTCTGGACCCGCGAGGGCAGAATCTACCGCATCACGCCTCGTCGCAACGATGAGGTGAACGATACCTGGATGCCGGACAGCGGCCGTATCCTCTATAAGGCGGTCGAATCTGAAGATCGTCTCAACGCCTGCCGTATCGACGGGGAGGAGAGACCGACCGATGAAGCCGTGGCCGAGGCCGGGAGGATTCTCGGAGAGGGATCGGTGGCGATCGTCGGTTCGGGTGGCAGCAGCGTTGAGGAGCAATTCCTGCTCCGGCAACTCGGCGATGCGATTGGCGGGGCCCCCACTCACCTGGTCTCCAGGATCGGTGAAGGCGACGGGCTGCTCCTTTCCCGGGATCGCAATCCCAATATCCGTGGCGCCCTGATCACAGGCCTGATCGACGAACTTCCCACCGAAAAGCTGGACCGACTCGGTGCGGCTATCGATGACGGTTCGGTGCAGACGATCCTGGCCGTGGGCGAGGATCTGGGTGTGGCCGGGATTACGGAGGACCAATTGAAGAAGGTTCGTATCATTTCGATCGCCTCCCATGAGTCGGCGACCTCCCGGGCCGCGGCGGTCGTTCTGGCCGGGTTGACGGTTTTCGAAAAGAGCGGCTCTTACATCAACCAGCAGTTCCGGCTCCAGAAATCGCTGATGGCGTTACCCGGCCCGGGCGGAGCGGTTGATGATCGGGTGCTTCTTGCCACCCTCGTCGCGCGCCGGACCGGCGAACGGGCACCGGCAACCATCGAAGCAATCTGGGAAGCCATCGGATCAACCATCACACAGCTCAGCGGCGTATCCTTCGAGTCAATCCCGGAAACCGGTCGGTTGATTGACGGCACGGCCTTTGATAATCTCCCCTTCATTGAGGAGGAAACGCTCCATTTTCAACCGGCTGTGCCCTGAACCCAAATGGACTGGACAACGCTATCAATTCTAGTCGGCAAAGCGCTTCTTGTGGTCGTCGTCCTGATGGGGCTCTGCCTCTATTCCGTTCTGGCCGAACGCAAGGTCTCCAGTTGGATCCAGGGCCGGATGGGACCCAATCGGACCACGCTGCCATTGATCGGCGCCATCCCGCTGATCGGACCGTTCCTGACTCGGCTCGGGATCTTTCAGCCCTTGGCCGATGGCGGAAAATTCCTCTTCAAGGAGGAGATCATGCCCGGCCACGTCAACAAGGTGTATTTCGTACTGGCACCGATCCTGGCGCTTATTCCGGCACTCCTGACGGTGACGGTCGTGCCGTTCGGTCGGGTGATGGACGCGACCGGGGAACTCGTGCCACTGGTGCTGGCCAACCTCGACCTGGGGGTTCTCTTTATTTTCGCGGTTTCGTCCCTCGGCGTTTACGCCATCATCCTGGCCGGATGGGCCGCCAACAGCAAATACCCCTTCCTTGGCGGGATTAGGGGCTCGGCCCAGATGATCTCCTATGAACTGGCTCTGACCATTTCGGTGTTGCCGGTATTTCTCTGGATCAATGCTCCGGGCGGGGAGGGCACGCTGAGCCTGGTTCGGGTGGTCACCGCCCAGGACAACCTCTGGTTTGTCATCTGGCAGCCCGTTTCAGCATTGATCTTTCTGATCAGTATGTTTGCCGAGACGAATCGCCTTCCGTTCGACATGCCCGAGTCGGAAACGGACCTTGTCGGCGGGTACCATACCGAATACGGGGCCTTCAAGTTCGGTCTGTTTTTTACCGCTGAGTACGCCCACATGATCGTCGGTTCGGCCGTGATTGCGCTGCTCTTTTTCGGCGGCTGGCATCCGCTGCCCTTCGTCACGCTCGAGGACCTTTCGGTCTGGACCGGCCTTGACGTTTCGACCGGAGTACTCGGGGCGACGCTTTCGGTCCTGATCGTGCTCTTCAAGATCTTCTTCTTTCTCTTTCTCTTCATCTGGGTTCGGTGGACGGTCCCTCGCTTCCGTTACGACCAGGTGATGCGCATCGGGTGGACCATGTTGCTGCCCCTTGCCATCGCCAACCTGGTCGTCTACGCCATCATCATTGCCCTGGTGGATCGGGGTGGATTTTAAAGTCATGGCCAAAGTCATAGAACGAAAACCGCTGACCCTGGCCGAGCGCACCTATCTCCCGCAGGTCGTGAGCGGATTGAAGACGACGTTTCTCCAGATCTTCAAAAAGAGTGTCACCCTCGAGTATCCGGAACAGCGACCTCCGATACCTCCGGGCTACCGGGGCGTGCCCACCCTGGTGAAGGATCCGGATGGCCGGGAAAAGTGCGTGTCATGCCAGCTGTGCGAGTTTGTCTGCCCGCCCAAGGCGATCCGCATTCAGCCGGGCGAGATCGAGAACGAGGACTACGCCCATGTGGAGAAGGCACCCCGGGAGTTCGACATCGATATGCTCCGCTGCATTTACTGTGGACTGTGCCAGGAGGTCTGTCCTGAGGAGGCCATTTTCCTGCAGGAGATCTATACGCTGTCCGGCTACGGTCGCGCGGAGATGGTGAACAACAAGGAGAAACTCTACGAGCTGGGAGGTACCCTTCCGGACAAACACTTCAAATGGGAGAAAAAGCGCCTGGCGGCCGAACACGGCAGAGCGCATTGACTGTCCGACCCGGCATCATTCGGAATCTGAAATGACCGACATCCTCTTTTACTTTTTTTCAGCGATCACCGTGGTTTCCGCCCTGCTGGTCGTTCTGAACCGAAACGCGGTCAACGCAGCCATGTTTCTGATCGTGTGCTTTCTCGGCATGGCAGCCCTCTTTGTCCTGCTTGGGGCCTACTTCCTGGCCGCGCTCCAGGTCCTGGTTTACGCCGGGGCCGTCGTCGTGCTCTTCATCTTCATCATCATGCTGCTCGACGTGAAGGAACGGAAAAAGAACTCCCTTCAGCCGGTCACCGCCGTGGCCAGCATTCTGGCGCTCCTCCTGATGGTCGGCGCTGTTTACATGATTTTCTCGCCGAGAAACCTCAATTCGGGTGAGGCGCCTGCGGTTGCGACGGGCAGTTCACTCAAAGCCTACGGCGAGCAACTATTCACCACCTATCTCCTGCCCATGCAGGTGACGGGTTTTCTTCTGCTGATCGCGATGATCGGGGTCATCGTCCTGAGCAGGCAGGTGCGGCCGGTGGGCCGCGGTAACTGAGCGTCTTCATGGTAGTTGGACTGGAACATCACCTGGCAGTCAGCGGTCTGCTTTTTGCGATCGGGTTCTTCGGCGTCCTGTTGCGTCGCAATACCCTGGTCATCTACATGGGCCTGGAGTTGATGCTCAATGCGTCCACCCTGGCCCTGGTGGCCTTTTCGCGTTTCAACGGGACGATGGATGGCAACGTCTTCGTCTTCTTCATCATCACCGTGGCTGCGGCCGAGGTCGCCGTCGGCCTGGCCATTATCGTGGCGCTGTTTCGGAAGCGCCAGACCGTGCAGGTGGATCAACTCAACGCGCTCCGGAATTGACCGACCTGTACGGCCCAACCTGAAACCACTTTCATGCAGCCCGAGACTCTCGCCCTGGTAATCCTCTTTTCCCCCCTGGCCGCCGCCGTGGTCAATGGAGCGCTCCTTCGGCGTCGAGGCGCCACGGCTGCCTCGCTGAGCGTTCTGGCGGCCGGCGTCAGCCTGGTCGCCGGTCTCTTCCTGATCCTGACCGCCGACCCCTTTGCCGTATCCGCAAATTGGCTGACCCTGGGGAGCTTTTCGCTCGATCTCGGCCTTCTCTACAACCCGCTTTCGGCCCTGATGCTCTTCGTGGTCGTCCTCGTCGGTTTCATCATTCATGTATTCAGTCTTGGATACATGAATGATGATCCGGATCGCGGACGCTTTTTTGCCGGGATGTCGTTCTTCATGTTCTCCATGATCGGGGTCGTCCTGGCCGACAACCTGATTCTGCTGTTCATCTTCTGGGAACTGGTCGGCCTGAGTTCGTATCTTCTGATCAGCTTCTACTTCGACCGACCTTCGGCGGTGGCCGCGGGCAACAAGGCATTCATTGTCAATCGGGTGGGGGATTTCGGATTTCTGCTTGGAATCATCTGGGCTTACTGGGCCTACGGGACGGTGAACATAGAAGCGCTCTCCTCCCTGATCGCCGCCGACGGGGCCATCCTCAAGACGGGAATAGGACTATTGGTCTTCTGCGGCGCGGTCGGCAAGTCGGGCCAGATTCCGCTCCATGTCTGGCTGCCCGACGCGATGGAGGGCCCGACTCCGGTCTCGGCCCTCATCCATGCCGCCACCATGGTCGCGGCCGGGATCTACCTTCTCTGTCGAATCGGTGCCATCATGACGGGTGATGCCCTCAATGTGATTATCTGGATCGGAGCGGCGACCGCGATCTATGCCGGGTTCTGTGCGTTGCCGCAAAAGGACATCAAGAAGATCCTGGCCTACTCGACCATCTCGCAACTCGGCTACATGGTGGCCGCGTTCGGCCTTGGGTCGAAGCTGGCACTGCTCGGCGGCGACGCCCATGCCACCCATGGAGCGGTCAACGGCGGTGTGGCCGCGGCCATGTTTCACCTGACCACCCACGCCTTCTTCAAGGCCCTGCTTTTCCTTGGCGCCGGTTCGATCATCCACGCGTGCCACCACGAACAGAATATCTTCAACATGGGTGGCCTGGCCCGGAAGATGCCGGTGACCTTCGTTACTTTCAGTCTTGGATTCCTGGCGCTGATCGGGTTCCCGGCACTGGCTGGATTCTGGAGCAAGGACGCCATCCTGGCTCTGGCCTACGAAAACGGAGGCGCTGTCTTCTGGGTTCTGGCCTTTGGCGCCCTGTTGACGGCCGCCTATATGACCCGCCTCTGGGTGGTTGCCTTCTTTGGCCAACCCAAGACCGGCAACGCGGAACAGGCGAAGGAAAATGGTCTGGTCATGACCCTGCCGTTGATCGTCCTGGCCGTTGGGGCGGCCATCGGAGGGGCTCGCAGCCTTTATCCCGAGGCATTCGGCCCGATTCTTGATGCCGTTCCACATCCCGAGCAGGGTGCCGGACTGATCATCACGGTCTCGATTCTGGCGATGGCGATCGGGGCCCTGGGCGCTTTCTTCTTCTACAAACCCGGCGCCCACCAGGACAACCTGCAGCGATCGATGCCCGGTCTTTTCCGCTTCCTGGCCGCAAGGCTGTGGTTCGACAGTTTCTATGATTGGTACGTCGCCAAAGTGCAGCAGCGCTTCGCGCAGTTTCTTTCGTTCATGGAGCAGGTTTTCATCTCCGGACTCATGGTTCGCGGCGTCGCAGGACTCACCGGCCTGGTCGGGCTTGGCGCGCGAGCCCTGCACACCGGTAACATTCACGGCTATGTATTCTGGTTTTTCTTTGGCCTGGTGGCTCTCTGGCTTCTCTCCGTCGGCCTGTGAGGATGATCGCATTGAATTGATTGTGGCGTTATGAATGAACTAGGACCCAATCTCCTCCTCGGCTCAATCGGGGTGCCTCTGTTCGTGGGCATACTTCTGCTGGCCTACCGGAATCTTCCTGCATGGGTTGTGCGGATTGTTGTTTGGATCGGTTTTGGCCTGCCCTTGGTCGCGGCGTTGACCCTCTGGTGGTCCTATGCACCGGTGACTCCGGGTGGATACGACTTTGTCAGCCAGTATTCGACCGGCCTTGAAGCCCTGGGCATATCCCTGCACCTCGGCCTCAATGGTGTGGCTCTGCCTCTCTTCATTCTGGCCGCGGTGGTCGGCCTTGCCGCCGGCCTCTATGCGTTAAGCTCGGGAGCGGAGCGACTTTCCCATTACCTGGCCCTGCTGCTCATCATGCAGGCCGGCTTGATGGGTGTCTTTGCCTCGATCGACATCTTCTTTTTCTACCTCTTCCATGAACTGGCCCTGATACCGACCTTTATCATGATCGGCGTCTGGGGTGGTCGCGACCGTCACTACGCGGCCATGAAAATGACAATCTACCTCACGGTCGGGGCCATGTTGTCGCTGGCCGGCCTGATCGTCCTGTATGTGAAAAGTGGAGCCGAATCATTCGATCTGATCGCCATGCGTGAAACGCTCGCGCTCTGGCCGCTCACCGAAACCGTGCAGCACAACGCTTTCGGTCTGCTGCTTTTCGGGTTCGGCATCCTGGTTTCGCTCTTCCCCTTCCATACCTGGGCACCGCTCGGCTACGGTGCGGCACCCTCCTCGGCCGCCATGCTTCACGCGGGTGTGCTCAAGAAGTTCGGGCTCTACGGCCTGATTCAGATCGCGGTGCCGCTGATGCCGGGCGGAATCACGGGCTGGGCGCCACTCCTGTGCTGGCTGGCCCTGGGGAATGTGATTGTCATCGGACTGATCACCCTGACCCAGCGCGACCTGAAGCAGATGATCGGATACAGTTCGGTCATGCACATGGGCTATGCCTTTCTCGGCATCGCCGCGTTGTCGGTTCTCGGAGCCGGTGGTGTTATCCTGCTCATGGTGGCTCACGGTCTGACCGTTGCCCTGCTTTTCCTCCTGGCCACCTGCGTCCATCATCGGAGTCAGACCTTCGATATGGAGGAAATGGGAGGCCTGGTCAAAAAGACACCGGTCCTGGCCGCCTTCTTCACCTTTGCCGTGCTGGCCAGCATTGGAGTTCCGGGGCCGGGACTGGCCAATTTCTGGGGCGAGTTTGTCATCTTCCTCGCGGTCTGGGATTACCATGCCGTAACTGCGGCGCTTCTTGCGGTGGGCATCATCCTCTCGGCTGTCTACGGTCTGCGGGCCGTGGCCAAGATCTTTCTCGGACGTCCAACCGAACCGTTTCGCGCCACCTTGGACGGCGAGATAAAGGATTTGCTCTGGGGTGAGCGCCTTCCGGCTCTTCTTCTGATCATAGCCCTTCTCGGCATCGGATTATGGCCGCGATCTCTGACCGATGCGGCCAATGCGAGTCTGGAAGCCAACTATCAACTGCCAACCCAGGTGGTCGAGGCCACCGAGCCCTGATCCCGGGTACCCTTCAGTCTCATGGATTCGATTTCGTTGAAAGTGATCGCCGACACCAACCAATGGCTCGCCATCTACCCCGAGTTGGCTCTTGGATTGCTCGCCCTCGGCCTGCTGGTTTTGGAGCTCATACTGCCCCGGTCGGCGCATCGCCTGATCCCGCGCATCGCCATCTGGTTACAGGTTTTGCTCCTGGTTTACCTGGTGCTCCTCGATCGGGATAAATTTTTCGCCGGTCCGGAGATCACCTTTGACGGTCTCCTCCTGCATTCGCCCATGGGGCAGATCATGAGGGTGTTCTTCATCCTCTGTTCCATCCTGGTCTGTTACCTGGGTCAGGTGGCTCTCGAGCGGCAGTCAATGCCGCGAATCGAGTTCTTTCACATCGTTCTGGTCGTATCGGCTGCGATGATGCTTCTGGCGCAGAGCAATCATTTCGTGATGCTCTTTGTGGCCCTGGAGACGGTCACGGTTGGATTCTTCATTCTCGTCAGTTATTTCCGCCACAACCCGCTCACGCTCGAAGCGGGATTGAAGTACCTGATTCTCGGTGCGCTCAGTTCCGCCATCCTGCTTTTCGGCATTGTGCTTCTCTACGGAGTGGGTGGATCGCCCGACCTGCCGGGATCGAGTACGACCTCGATGAATTTTGATTCCCTCCGGGTTTTTCTCGAAGCCAATAGCGGAAACGTGCTTGCGATCGTGGGTGCGGTCCTGGTCATTGCAGGCATCGCCTTCAAGGTGGGCCTGGTGCCGTTCCAGATCTGGATACCGGATGTTTACCAGGGGGCACCGACCCCGACGACCGCCTTTTTGGCGGTGGGTTCAAAGGGTGCCGGCATCGCCCTGTTGATCATCCTCCTCCATCGGGTGTTCGTTCCGCTCCAGAGCGTTCTCGTTCCCATGCTCGGTGCGATGGCGGCAGCGACCATTCTGTTTGGAAACCTGGCCGCATTGACTCAGCGCAATACGAAACGACTGATGGGCCTTTCCGGGGTCTCCCATGCGGGATTCCTTCTGCTGGGCATTATCGCGGCGATCTCAATTCCCTGGGCGCGTGGCGCCGTCGTTTTTTACCTCTTTTCCTACCTCTTCGCCACCTTCGCCGTCTTCGCGGTTATGACCCATCTGGCCGGGCCCGACGATACGGACCAGGAACTTGACCACTACCTCGATCTGGCCAAGGAGCAGCCGTTCCTTGGCACGGTCCTTGCCATTGGCCTCGGTTCGCTGGCCGGTATTCCCCCGCTGGCCGGGTTTATTGGTAAAGCCCTCATTTTCGTGGCGGTGTTTCAGGCCGGAATGTACGGACTCCTGGCCGTGGCCATTCTCGGGGTGATCATTTCGATCTACTATTATTTCGGTTGGATCAAAGCGGCCTATTTTGATACCTGGCAACTGCCGGATCAGGATCAGCCGGACGTTCCAGCGGCAAAGATCGCCATTACGCCCTATGCCCGGTTGGCGATGTTGGGCCTGACCGCGGCCACAGTGATCCTCGGTTTCTTCCAGGGGTCATTCGGGAACTGGCTTCTGACCACCTGGTGAAAGAGTATCACCGACTGCTTCGCCTTGTCCTCGATGAGGGTGCGTTCAAGGCCGACCGGACCGGTACCGGGACCCATGCGATTTTCGGTGCGCAGGCACGTTATCCGCTCACCCTCGGCTTTCCGCTGGTCACCACCAAGAAGCTTCATGTGCGTTCGATCATCCATGAACTGCTCTGGTTTCTGAAGGGAGACACCAATGTCACCTATCTTCATGAGAACAGAGTGACCATCTGGGACGAGTGGGCAGATGAGAACGGGGATCTGGGTCGGGTTTACGGTGCCCAATGGAGGGATTGGCGGAAACCGGACGGTGGACGTGTGGATCAGATCGCTCAGGTTGTGGAACAGATCAAAACCGATCCGGACAGT
>Ga0164313_10003165_pt1 | contig 14695 bp, 9 predicted proteins | sample GuaBasSedimGuay4_FD_113735 | JGI IMG/M metagenome (GOLD analysis project Ga0164313, IMG submission 113735) | Subseafloor sediment microbial communities from Guaymas Basin, Gulf of California, Mexico - Guay4, Core 4569-4, 0-3 cm | ecosystem: Environmental > Aquatic > Marine > Hydrothermal vents >... | reverse complement strand
CGGGCAAAAATACCGATAAGTATGATTTTAATATTGATGAGCGTCAGCATGGCCTTTTCTGGGACAATGATTTTCTTTTTGGAGAAAATTGGGGCCTGAAGATCGGAGGACGGGTGGATAAGGCGGAACTTAAATTTGAAGACAAGGTTCCGAATAAGGTTGACCAGGACGAAACCATGTATGGCTGGTCCGTGGCCCCTTCCTATCACTTCAGTGACAGGGCTAACATATATGCTTCCGCAGGAAGAAATTTCTGGTTTCCCACACCTCGTTACTATGCCTGGGCAGCGGAAAAAGGCGGTAATGAAAACCAGCCGGAAGACCTGAAGCCTGAAGAGTCTCTAACATACGAACTGGGGTATAAACATATGGTTCATAAGGCTTTCAACGTTGCACTAACCGGATTTTTCACTGAATATAAAGATAAATTTGCCTCTTATTACGACACCGCTGGCACCTGGAAGGGAATGAAAAATATAGGTGAAGCAGAAATCAAAGGTCTTGAGCTGGAGACAGACGGACGACTGTGCCAATGGTTTGGTTATCGCCTGATGGGAACTTATCTAAAGGCTAAATGGACCAAGGGGCAGATGCGAGTCTATGAACATCCTTCGAATACAAAGGTTATGCGCAATCTGGACGGATATGAAATTTACGGAATTCCCAACTACACTTATGTGGTCGGGTTAGATTTTTATCCCCTTGAAGGCCTCAAATGCAGTATGGATATAAATGGTTATGGATCTTACTATTTGGATTATATAAACCGTATAAAATACGGAGCAAAGACCACCGTTGATGCCAATATATCTTATAGTATAAAAAACTGGAAATTCTGGGTGCTTGGCAAAAACATCTTTGATAGAAAGATTGAAAGGGCTATCAACTCGACTGGCCGACTTACCGCGGCCAATGGTGAACCTAAAAACGCCTACTACGTCAGGGACGGAATATGCATTGAGACAGGCGTGAGTTATTATTTTTAGAGACTTTGACAGCGAAAAGGCGGTCATGGTGCAGCGGTGTATCCACATTGTCATACGCCATGATCGCCTGCAGGAAGGTAAAATCGATGCGTCAGATGAAACTTACCCGCGGAATTATTTTGGGATGTATTGTCCTTGCAATTTCTGCTTCTCCGTCATTTTCTGGAGAAAAACGCAAAATCACATTGCTCACGGGAGTATCCAACTCCTATAACTTCGGCACGGCAATAGCTGAAATCGTCGGTTCCCCTGAGATCGGCAAAAATTTCTCTATCCAATTTTACACCGATGAAGATGTAAAAAGGGCTGGAACAGATGAAAAGATCCGGGAAGATATCTACCAGACGGATATCCTCCTGGTGGATATTATGTACAGAGGATTAAGACTTTATGTTTCAGAAAACATCAACTTTAAGAAAACAAAGGTATATTCTACGCGCTTTTCACCCATGGACGAGAAAGGCAAGAAATTTATTTTTGACCGGAAAGTACTTTCATACAGCGCTTCCCCCACAAAAGAGAATATTAAAAACCTGCTTCTTTTTCTCCTTAAACGGGATTGCGGCCTTAATGTTCAGTTTAAGGAACCGATGGCCCTGCCTACATCCGGAATTTTCCATCCGGATGCCCCTAAAGTTTTTACCGACTTCGATGAATACCTGGCATGGTACCAGAAAAACGGTCGATACCAGAAAGACGGATTCTGGGTAGGAATTACGGAGTATTCCCGCTATGCTGCCACAGGTGAAGTGGGTAAGATCTCAAGCGCGTTGATTCACTTACTGGAAAAAGAGAATATTAACGTCGTTGCCGTCTATTCATATCCCTCTTATCATGCTGTAAAGGAGTTTCTTTTGGATAATCAGGGCAAGAGTCGCGTCGACATTCTCTGCGGGCTTTCCTTTAAACTGGGGGCTGTCAGTGACGCGGAGACTCACAGGCATTTAAGCCGGCTCGATGTTCTCCTATTAAACGCTATGCGTGTTTCCCGTCCTGTTTCAGAGTGGAAAGAATCCCCCCAGGGATTGAATTCTTTTGAGATCTCTTCACGAATTTGTAAACCGGAATTCAACGGGTTGATCGAGCCATCTGTACTGGGGGGACTGGTACCTTCTAAGGAAAGATATTCAGGTAAGGCGGTTTACGCTTTTCAGCCGATTATCGAAAACATTAAATTTTTCATCCGGCGAATAAAGGCCTGGAAAAATCTTCACACAAAGCCGAACAAAGATAAGAAGATCGCCATTTTCTATTACAATCATTCACCGGGAAAACAAAATGTGGCAGCGAGCTATCTTAACGTCTTTAGAAGTTTGCAGGAGATTTTAAGCCGGTTGCGGCAAGAGGGCTATTCCATAAATGGAAACCTTCCATCTGAAAATGATATTAAAACCCTTGTCCTTCGGAGTGGACGCAATATCGGCACATGGGCGCCCGGTGAGCTTGAAGAACTGGTTGCCACGGGAAAAATCATTCATCTGCCCGTTGGCGAATATTTAAAATGGTTTGAAAAGCTTCCAAATGGCTATCGGGAACAAGTGGAATCACAATGGGGAAAAGCCGGGGAATCCGAGATCATGATGAAGGATCAGAAGATTATTATCCCTTGTGTCGATTTGGGGAATATCATCCTCCTGCCTCAACCCACGAGAGGCTGGGGCGATGATCCCATGAAACTGTATCATTCTCCCCTGGTCTGGCCCCATCACCAGTATACAGCGGTTTATCTCTGGTTGAAAAAAAGATTTCATGCGGATGCAATTATTCATCTGGGCCGCCATGGCACACATGAATGGCTTCCCGGTAAACAGGCCGGATTGAGTCTCTCCTGCTCCCCTGAAGTTTTAATCCAGAATCTTCCGAATATCTATCCGTATATTGTGGACGGTATCGGTGAAGGATTGCAAGCCAAACGGAGAGGAAGAGGCGTCATCATTGACCATCTGACCCCGGTTTTTAAAAAAAGTGGCATTTATATGGAATACCGAAAATTGGCCGGCCTGATTGAAGATTATAATATCGCCCTGAACCGGGATGAAAACGTGGCTAAAGAAAAACTGAAGCGGACTCACACACTGATTCAAAAGCTGGGTATCGATAAAGATCTCGGATTGGAAAAAATCGACGAAGATGCCATAGAAGAAATTGAACATTACCTGATCGAAATCGGGCAAACAATGGTTCCATATGGTTTACATACCTTCGGCCAATCCCCTGCAGGGGACGCCTTGGAAGAACTCGTGGTTGCAATCCATGATAGAAATGACAACATGCGTCTGAATGTCATCAAAGAAAAAGTGGAGCGTTGCGGCCCGATAGAAATGGAGCGTCTCATTCACGCCCTTGAAGGTCGATATATTCCGGCTGGACAGGGTAACGACCCAATCAGAAGCCCTGAAGCGATTCCTACCGGAAAAAACTTCTATGGTTTTGATCCTAAAAAGGTTCCATCCAGAGAAGCGTATATTTTAGGTGAAAAAACGGCAAAACAAATGATTGAAAAATATCTCAAAGAAAAGGGCAATTATCCGGATAAAATCGGCATTATTCTCTGGTCCTGTGAGACCGTGCGCAATGAAGGCATAAACGAGGCAACTATCCTGCATCTTTTAGGAATGAAACCGGTCTGGGATAAAAATGACAGGGTTGTCGGGGTAACGCCGATACCGGGCGCGATCCTGAAGCGACCCAGGATTGATGTCCATATTCAGTCCTCGGGACTCTATCGTGATTCGTTTCCGAATGTCATCCTTCTTTTAGATGAAGCAGTGCGACAGGCCGTTCAGATGAAGGATGTGGAAAATTTTATTGCCAAACACAGTCAGAAAATTAAGGGTTGCCTTCTGAAAAAGGGATATGGCGAAAAAGACGCGGAACGTTTGAGTAAGATAAGGGTATTTTCCGCAAAACCGGGCAGTTATGGCACAAAGATTTCGGAGCTGATTCCCAATAGCGGGATCTGGGAAGATGAACAGGAAATTGTCGACGTCTTCATTCATCAGGTTTCATATGCTTACGGAAAAGGTATCTGGGGAAAACCTCTCAAATCAGCATATCGCAAGAATCTGGAAGATATCAATATCACCATGCACAGCAGGTCAAGTAATCTTTACATGACAATGGATAATGACGATGTTTTTCAATACCTGGGCGGCCTTTCTCTGACGGTAAAAAGCGTGAGCGGGGCGTACCCTGATGTTCTGGTCTCCCGCCAGGCCGACATGGATAATATTTATATCGAAGATGTTGAAAAAACGATCGGAAAAGAGTTGCGTAGCCGCTACCTGAATCCGGAATGGATCAAGGGAATGAAAAAGGAAAATTATGCGGGTGCGAGAGAAATGGAGGATTTTGTTGAAAATATGTGGGGATGGCAGATCACGACGCCTTTTGCGGTGGATGCAGCTAAATGGGAACAGGTTTATGAAGTCTATATAAAAGACAAATACGATCTGGATTTGAAGGACTTTTTTAATAAAAATAACCCGTGGGCCTGCCAGTCTATTTCAGCCCGAATGCTTGAGGCCGTCCGTAAAGACTACTGGAAAGCGTCTGAAGAAATAAAGAAGGGTCTGGCCCGAACATACGCCCTGAACGTGATTGAAAAAGGCGTGGCCTGCTGTGAACATACCTGTAACAACCCCATGCTTCAGCAGTTCATGGCCAATATCATTTCACTTTACGGGCTGTTGACACCCCAGCAGATGGACCAGTTCAAATTGGAACTCGCAAAGGCTACTGGCCGGACCCAGGAAGAAAATGAGGCAGCACGCAAAAAAATCCGGGAAAGTTTAGCCCAGACCATCAAATCCATTCAAAGGGAAGAAAGCGTCAACATCAAGACAGAGGGCAAAAAGATAGAAGGCTTTGAGATGGTCGAAGAAAAAGCTGAAAAAACCCAAACCACCGCTTCTAGCGCCGAATGGATGGTGATGGTTATTGTGGTAGGCCTTCTGGTGCTTTTATTTACAGGATGGAAACGTATGAAGATCTGATCAATTCATGGAGGTCAATGTCAATGTTAAAACAACTATGGATAACCGGTATCCTGGTCGCCTTTTCTGTTTTTGGGATAAAAGTGGGTTTGGGTCTGGGAGCTCAGATATACAACAGGAGCGTGCCCCTCGGTAAAAAAGTCATCTTTTTTGTTGGATGCCTTTTTATCTATCTGATCCTTTTCTTTTGCCTGTATTATGTGATTACCCATTTCAATTTGTTAAATTATCTGGATCACTTCGTAAATATACTCCAGTACGGCATGCTGCTTCATTTAGCAGTGGCTCTGGGGCTTCTTCTCTGGGGAGGCAAGCTGCTCCTTCAAAACCCTGCTGAGCATAAGCATCTTCCCCTTCGTGCCAGCTTGCTCCTGATTTTGCCCTGCCCTGTATGCGCAACGGTGATCCTTCTTAACCTCACCTTTGCCTATTCGCTTTTTACCTTATCACCGCTTTTAACCACTTTAACCCTTTTCGCCCTTTTCAGCGGCATAATTTTTGTTACATCTGCTATTATTTTTCCGTTTCGCCATAAAATCGGTTCCGGGAATTCTTTTCTGGGCTTATCCATGACTTCAATTGCTCTTTACTTTCTTTTTACGGTTATCATAGCGCCCATCTATCCGGAAATAAAGGCCGCGTTTACCATGGCAGCTTCCAACAGCCCGGTAAGTCAGATAGACCTTTTTCACACGTCTATTTTAGGAGTGATTGTCTTTATTCTTGGATGTGCCGGATTTATGAAGACTTACTTTGCAAAAGGAGAAATTAAGTGAATATCTTTCCCGCGTTTCAAACCATCCTGTACACAATCTCAACCGCCATGCTCTACCCTGTGGTGATTCTGCTTATTTTTCTTTGTCTCTGGCTGATGGTGTATGCCGGAGGATTTCTGGCTGAACTGATAAAACGAAAATATTTTCGTTCTGACAGGCACCTGGCGAATTTTTTGGAAGATATTAAAAATGCAAAAGGTTTACCGTATGAACTATCCGAAAATCTACCTCTTCATGTTACAAGCTATGCAAATGAACTAAACAATATTGTCCATGGCGGTATTCTGTTTCGTGATGAGAAAGTTGAAGATCTGAATCAACGGAAGGAACATTCACTTACAAGGGAGGTTGATAAGATACGTCTTATCGTACGCATAGGGCCGAGTCTCGGACTGATGGGCACGTTAATTCCCATGGGCACCGGTCTGGCCGGATTAACCCAGGGTAATATGGCGCAGCTTTCATCCAGCCTTATTCTGGCCTTTACAACCACGGTTGTAGGATTGGCTCTTGGAATCACAGCCCATTTATTTTCAGTTGTCAAAGAACGCTGGGTCATCGAAGATATGCGTCATATAAACCTGATAACTGAAGCCATGACTAAAAATATTAAGGACTAACCGGAAATGAAATATCTGAAAAACAGCCGGACAGGACGTTTGGGAAAGGCAAAGCAGGAAGATCCTTTGCTCGGTGTGGCAAATCTTTTTGACGTGGCGCTTGTTTTTATTGTGGCGCTTCTTCTTTCCCTCATGGCAACTTACCAGATTCTGGATTTCTTCTCTGAAACGAGCGAAATAACTATTATAAAGAAGAATGAAGATGGACAAATGGAGATTATTACCAAAAAAGGCAAAGAGGTTAAGGTGGAAAAAGTAACTGACAAGAAAATTGGCGGAGAAGAAGGAACCAAATTAGGGACAGCTTATCAACTAAAGAATGGAAGGATGATTTATGTGCCGGAAGAGTGAGCCTATAAAGCAAAGGTCAGAAGTCAGAGGCCTGAAGCCCAAAAATAGGCTACTATGGATATGTATAATTGCCCTCTGTCTATATATTTCGGTATCTTTTCAGGTGCTTGCGCAGGACAAAGAGAAAATTACCCTGCTTGTAGGCGCATCCAATTCCTACAAGGTAAGCGAGGCTATTTCCGAAGTAGTTAAAATCCCTGAGGTGGCTGATAGCTACGACTTTTACTTTTATACCGACAAAGATCTGGAAAACGAAGAGATTGACCAGGAGATTATTGCCCAATCCAAGATTTTAATTGTAGATATTATGCATCGCAACCTGGCTGAGTATGTCTTAAAAAATGTGAATTTTGAGAAGACAAAGGCCTACGGTGTGCGAAAAGGGGCAACAGAAACAAAAAAGATATTCTCTGACCCTATAGTAAAACAGTACTATAACCCGGCTATTAAAGAGAATATAAAGAACCTTCTTCTTTTTCTCCTTAATCGGGATTGCGGTCTTGATATTAACTATGGAGAGCCGCGGACTGTGCCTAAAACAGGTATCTTTCATCCCAAAAGTGACAAAATCTTTGTTAGCTTTAAAGAATATCTCGCCTGGTATAAACAAAAAGGACTTTATAAAGAAAATAGCTTCTGGGTAGGAATACCTGATTTTTCTTCCTATGTCTTTCCCGGAGAAACAGGAGATGTGGTAAGCTCGCTCGTAGAACATTTAGAAAAAAACAACATCAATGTCTTGCCCGTTTATTCTTTTCCTTCATATCTTGCGCCGGAAAAATTCTTTTTTGACGAACAGGGAAAATCCAGGGTTAATCTAATTGCAGCTCTTTCCTTCAAATTTGCTGCTATTGACGATGAGAAAACTAAGGGAAATTTAATAAAATTAGGAGTTCCCCTTCTAAATGGTATCAGGATATTTTTTACGACCATCCCTGAATGGAAAAAATCTCCTCAAGGCTTAGGGCCAATGGAGCTTTCTCATGCAGTATGCACTCCGGAATTTAACGGGCTAATTGAGCCTTCTGTTTTAGGCGGAAGGGTAGCCATGAAAGATAAACGCGCCGGTAAAGAGGTTTATGCGCATAAGCCTATTGCGGAAAATATTGAATTTTTCATCAAACGGATAAAGGCCTGGAGAAATCTCCAGACAAAGGCGAACAAAGATAAAAAAATTGCCATTATCTATTGGAACCACACCCCGGGTAAACAGAATGTGGGAGCAAGTTACCTTAATGTCTTCCGCAGTTTGGAAGAGATTTTAAAGAGGATGCGCAAGGAAGGCTATGCCATCAATGGAGAACTTCCTTCAGAAGAAGAGATTAAGAAGCTTGTCTTAAAAAGCGGCCGCAATATCGGCTCCTGGGTTCCGGGTGAACTTGATGAACTGATTAAGAGCAAAAGAGTTATCCGACTACCTGTCTCTGAATATCTGGAATGGTATGAGGAGATAGATGAGGACTACAAGGAAAAGTTAGAAACCGAATGGGGCAAGGTAGAAGATTCAAAAATTATGATTAAGGACAAGGAGATTATTATTCCTTGTGTAAACTTAGGCAATGTTATCCTTCTTCCCCAGCCTTCAAGGGGTTGGGGTGACGACCCGATGAAACTATATCATTCTACACAACTCTGGCCGCATCATCAATACACTGCCTTTTATCTCTGGCTGAAGCATGAATTTAAGGCCGATGCTATTATTTCACTGGGAAAACACGGCACCCACGAATGGCTTCCCGGCAAGCAGGCCGGCCTCAGCCAGTCCTGTCCACCTGAGGTTCTCATCCAGGATATCCCTAATCTTTACCCATATATTGTGGATAATATCGGTGAAGGAATACAGGCAAAACGCAGGGGACGGGGTGTAATTATTGATCATCTTATTCCGGCAATGAAAAAGGCCGGGGCTTATGAGGAGTATCGGGACCTGGCTGTTTTAATAGACGAATATAACGATGCCCTTACCCGCAGCTCTGAACTGGCTAAAGAGAAGTTCAAGAGAATTAAGACCCTGGTGAAAAAACTGGGTCTGGATAAGGACCTTCTTCTTGAAGAAATAAACGAAGAGGCTGTAGAGGAGATTGAGCATTATCTGATTGACTTGCAGGAGGCCAATGTGCCTTATGGCCTGCACACCTTTGGCATCTCTCCGCAAGGGGACGCGTTGAAAGATTTCAGTCTGTTGATCAAAGAAAGGAACGAGGAACTCTCTTTAAGTGAGATTGAGAAAAATTTGAGCCTTTGTCATCTGGAGATAGATCGTCTCATTACTGGCCTGAAAGGAAAATATATCCCTTCGGGCGAGGGAAATGACCCTTTGAGAAATCCTGAGGCCATCCCAACAGGAAAAAATTTTTATGGTTTTGACCCGGCAAAGGTTCCATCAAAGGATGCCTATGCCCTAGGCAAAAAACAGGCCGAAGAGATGATAGAAAAATATTTAAAGGAAAAGGGAGAATATCCCGACAAAATTGGACTTGTTTTCTGGAGTACAGAACTACAGCGTAATGAGGGGGCTCAAGTAGGCACAGCGCTTTATCTTTTGGGAATGAAGCCTGTCTGGGATAAAAATAATAAGGTAACCGGGGTTGAGCCCATTCCCGGAAAAATCCTTGGCCGGCCAAGGATAGACGTTCATATGCAGACTTCAGGCCTTTTTCGTGATTGCTATTCCAATGTAATTCTTCTTTTAGATGAGGCCGTGCGTCAGGCGAGCCAGTTAAAGGATGTGGAGAACTTTATTGCCAAACACAGTCGGAAGATAAAGGAATATCTGGTAAAGAAAGGATACGGCGAAGAAGAGGCAGAAAACTTAAGCAAAATAAGGGTGTTCTCTGCCAGGCCAGGCAGTTATGGAACAAAGACAGATGACCTCATTGCCAATAGCGGCCTCTGGGAGACCGACGAAGAAATCGCCGATGTGTTCATTAATTTTGTTTCCTTTGGATATGGAAAAGGTGTCTGGGGAAAACCGCTCAAATCCGTTTATAAGAAAAACCTTGAAGATATTAAGATTACCATGCACACAAGGTCCAGTAACCTTTATATGACAATGGATAACGACGATGTTTTTCAATATTTAGGCGGCCTCTCTTTGGCAGTAAAAAAAGTGAGTGGTGAATATCCCGATGTTTTAATCTCTGACCAGAAAAATCCTGATGCTGCCCATATTGAGGATATTGAGAGGACTATTGGGGAAGAGCTGCGCGCCCGTTATCTTAATCCTAAGTGGATTGAGGCAATGAAGAAGGAGAATTATGCAGGGGCAAGGGAGATGAGTAGATTTGTAGAATTTATGTGGGGCTGGCAGGTAACCACTCCATTTGCCATTGATAAGACCAAGTGGGAACAGGTTTACGAGGTCTATGTTCAGGATAAGTACAAACTCGAACTCAAGGAATTTTTTGATGAACACAATCCATGGGCAATGCAGTCAATCAGCGCCCGGATGCTGGAGGCCATTCGCAAGAAATATTGGGACGCCCCGGAGGAGATAAGAAAGAGATTAGCTGTAGACTATACAATGAGTGTTATTGAAAAGGGTCTTGCCTGTTGTGACCATACCTGCAATAACCCGGCCTTAAATCAGATGGTGGCGAATATTATTTCTCTTCCGGGAGTTTTATCTCCTGAATTAGTCAATCAATTTCAGGCAGTTATCTCCAAGGCAATGGGAATGGATCTGGAAGAGGCAGTAGATAAGAGAAAGGCATTACAGGAGAATCTTGCCCAGGTTACCAAAGAGATTCGTCAGGAGGAAAAGGTAGTTAAAGGCAAGAAACCGGATAAAGAAAAGATTGAAGGATACGAGATGGTTGAAGAAAAACCGGAAGATACAAAAATAACCGTCTCGGGTTCATCATGGATAATAATGGCCATTGTCATTGGCCTTATTGGTCTTTTGGCCGTCGGGTGGAGAAAAAAGATATAGCAGCAGGCCTTTTATGTATCGAGGCATACGAACAATCAAGTGAAAATCTAAAAATATGAACCGTTACCTTTCATTATTTCCTTTTTTTATAGGGGGTTTACTGTTTTTTCTTTTATCAGCTCCGCTTCTGGCCGAAGATCATTCAACCCGGGTTGAAGGCCAGGTCCAAAGCCTGGCCCCGATCACTGTTACGGCGGAGCTGATTCCCCAATATGTGAAAAACCATCCCCAGAATGTGGTCATCATGAATCAGGAGGAGATAAAGAAACGGAACTTCCTTGAACTGGGAGAGGCCCTTGCTTCCATGCCTGGTGTGGATGTGAGGCAGCGCAGCGGTTCTATGGGAACAAAGATCTCCATACGGGGCGGCGGATCAGGTTCTGTATTAATCCTGGTGGACGGCAGACCGATCAACTCCAGCCAGTATGGCGGGGTTGATCTGGACAGCATCCCTATTGAAGTCGTGAAGAAGGTCATGGTGTTCAAGCCACCTGTGCCGGTCTGGCTTGGGCAGGGTAGTACAGCAGGGGCAGTCAATATTGTGACTGTAAGTCCAACAAGAAGCACATCCAAAAAGAGCAGGAACAAAGGCCGGTTCAAGATGAGAGGCGGATCCTATGGTGCGGCCAATGTCAGTTGCACATACACCGTTTCCCATGATCAGGGCGGCGTCATGCTCACGGCCGGGGGCGGTCACAAAGACGGGAAACGGCCCAACAGTGACCGGGACAGCGGCAACTTCAGTTTTAATTGGAGCAAAAAGAGCCAATTCCAAACCCGATATGACCTTAACGGCCGCTATTACCAAACAGAGCACGGATCTCCAGGTCCTACTGATAATGAAACCCCCAATGCCAGACAGAATTACCGGAAGGGGTCGCTTGACTTTCACGCGGACGGGCTCATTGGTGATACAGGCGAGTTCACCATGAAATGGTATACGGATATGGAGGACCTCAAAGATAGAGCCGATGACGGGAGAATATCGACATTAGAGAGCTACAAATACGGGATGAAGGGTGAAACCATTTGGGCACATGAAGAGGAAGGGGCTTTAAGTCTGGGGGGCTTGTTAGAAAGAAACGAGGTAGAACATGATATTTCAGGTGATCATCATCGTGAAAAGGCGTCACTTCATTTGCAGCACGATCGTGAAATTTACGATTTCACAATCAGCCTTGGTCTGAGGGGAGAGTACTCCAGCGATTTTGGATACTTTCCTGCTGGAAACATTGGTCTGAGCTACGCTGTTGGCCGAAACACCTTGCTCAAGACCAATGCCGGATACTCCGCGGAAATTCCCACCTTTAATCAATTATACCAGCCAAGCCACGGCTCTATTGACCAGGTAAGAGGGAACCCGGACCTAAGTGAAGAAGATATTTATTCCTATGATCTGAGCCTGGAGCATAGCTTCAGCAAGAAGACTGTTCTTAATGCAACATTATTCAGGACCGATACCAGAGACATGATCATTTACTTAAGGGATGAAAACCGGATCTATCACCCGGATAATATCTCACGGGCTTATAAGCAGGGGGTGGAGATCTTTTTTACCTCCAAATGGCCGGGAAATATCTCCCTGGACTTGAGCTACATTTACCAGGACACGGAAAACAGGGAAACAAGCAGTGACCTGCCATATTCGCCCCGACATAATGCAAAGCTTACAGGAAAATTTGTGCTTCCAACAGGGACAAAGGTTGAGACAATATTCAAGGCTTTAAGCCACCAGTATAGCAGTCCAGGCACTGTTCAGTCTAAGAAATTAGATTCCTATTGCGTGGTAAATCTAAAGACTATTCATCCGATCTTGATTAAATCGCGGCCCTGTGAAATCTTCGTCCATATTAATAATCTCTTTGACACAGATTTCGAGTCCCATGCCGGTTATCCTGACGATGGGTTCAGGTTCATAGCCGGCATGAACATGAATTTTTAGGGAAGAACGTAATGAAGAAGACACCTATTGTTATAACAGCTTTCGGCACCACCACAAAGGCGATGGATACCTATAATTATATGGACAAGATTATCAGAGAAAGATTTTCTAACCATAAAATCGAGTGGGCATATTCATCAAGAATGGTCAGGGATTTCAGCAAAAAAAGAAAAAACATTGATTTAAAGAGTCCCCAGCAGGTGCTGTCCGATCTTGTCGCTGAAGGTTATCCCTGGTCCATTGTACAGTCGATTCATCTTATCTGCGGAAATGAGTTTGATCGTCTCGTTGAAGAGATTCAGCATGTACCGATTCGTACGTCAGTAGGGCTTCCCCTTCTGCACAGTCCCAAAGATTACGATAGAGCGGCTGCCGGCATCGTCGATTTTCTGCCGGCATTGAAAGAAGAATGTGTCATCATGGTAGGTCATGGAACCGATCATCCTATGTGGGCAGCCTTTATCGCCTTCGAACACAAGCTTCAGGAGCGGTATGGTTCTGACATCCATGTGGGGATGATCGAAAATGAAGACTCCTGTGAGCGGATTATTCAGGCGGTTAAGGAAAGCGGGAAAAGGAAAGCTCTTTTAATACCTTTTATGCTTGTGGCCGGTGTCCATTTCAAGGAGGATCTTGTTGGAAACGGCGAAGATTCATGGAAAAACAGGATTGAAAGGGAGGGGATTGAGGTGCGAGCCATTGATAAGGGACTTGGTTTTCATCGGCCGATTGTCGAGATTTTTATCGATCATATCAAGGATGCCCTCGATACCATTCCAAACACAGCCTCCTCAGGTTTTGCATCCTGTTAATTATTTTCTATAGAACTTTTGGGAATAATAACATACTCAAGTTTCGCACCCACTAATTCCTATGAGCCTTCCCTGCCTTTTAAAGCTTTTGTTGCATAGAGGGGGTACGAAACTTGAGTAACATAGTAACAGGGTTCAGGTGTCAGGAGTTAGATTAAATATAGAGTCTTCCCCTGGCACCTGAACCATGGCCCCTATTGATTGGAGGAATAATGCTGGAAATATTCATTAAGGGCGGACCTGTCATGTATCCGCTTTTGGCCTGTTCGATTCTTGTTCTTACTGTAATAATAGAAAGGGCTTTGTTCTGGATAGGTGTAGATATGCATCGCGATCAGCATCTTATAGATGAGGTTCTTGAGCTATGCAGAGCAGGGGATTGGGAGTCGGTGAAAATGAAGACAAAAGGGTCAAAAGATTTTATTATAAAAATACTTGTAACCGGCATTGTTCACAGAGAATTTTCCATGACCAAGGCCATGGAATCTGCTGCCGCAGAAGAGATCAGGAGGTTGCGTCGATATATGGGCGTGCTGGATACCATGATTACCGTTGCGCCTCTTATGGGAATTTTCGGAACAGTTATCGGTATTATAATGTCATTCGAGGCTCTGGGCTCAGCAGGGATAGAGCACCCACAGGCTGTTACTGCGGGAATAGCGCAGGCGCTGATCACAACGGCAACCGGGCTGGGGATAGCCATTTTGTCTGTATTTCCTTATAACTTCTTTAATCTCCGTATTGAAAAGGCTGTGCTTAATGTAGAAAAATACGCAACCAGTCTTGAAATTGTTTATGAAAAGCTGCTGCAGGGCTCTGGTGTGAAAGAGGAGGATCATGCATGAAGCTCAACCTGAACACAGATAAAAAAGTGCGTATTGAGATGCTGCCTTTGATTGACATAGTTTTTCTTTTGCTGGTGTTTTTTATATATGCAATGCTATCAATGGCCGTTCATCGTGGATTACCGGTTTTGCTTCCGGCTTCTTCCACTGCAGGAATTGAAAAAACATCAACACTATCAGTGACAGTAAAAGCAGACGGAACGATTTATGTTGATGAAAAGCTGATTTCCATTGAGAACCTGGCCTGTTTTTTAAAAAAAAGGGCTGAAATTGATAAGGATACCGGCGTTCTCCTTTTTGCTGAACGAACCCTTTCATATCAAAAGTTATTCCGCATTTTAGATCAGATAAGGATGGCAGGTCTGAATCGGATTTCTCTTCAGGCGGAGGCTGAGCAGCAACCGTGAAACGAATTCTGATTGCTGCGATAATAGCTG
>Ga0164313_10003164_pt1 | contig 14696 bp, 10 predicted proteins | sample GuaBasSedimGuay4_FD_113735 | JGI IMG/M metagenome (GOLD analysis project Ga0164313, IMG submission 113735) | Subseafloor sediment microbial communities from Guaymas Basin, Gulf of California, Mexico - Guay4, Core 4569-4, 0-3 cm | ecosystem: Environmental > Aquatic > Marine > Hydrothermal vents... | reverse complement strand
TGCCGGTTCGAGCCTGTCTGCCGACAAAGGCAGGCCCGGCCTTCGGTACAAAGGGAAACATTTATGTTTCCCTTTTATTTTTAATAAAATTACTATTCAATTTTTGGATCATACTCATAAGGGAGCATATCAGAAATTCTTTCTTGACCAAAATAGCCAAAAGTATGAATTCCAAATTTATCAAAATATCTCCCTTCTATATCAATCACAACAGAGTCTCTAGCAAGTTCTAAATATGAACCTTGAGCATATTTATTATATTTCACCGCATAGTTTATAAGATTACTATTCTCATCATAATCAGGGAAGTAGTAGATTCTTAAAAAATTTGAAAAATTAAAATGTCGTTCTGTTAAGATATTTCCATCGGATAACAAATTCTTTGCCGAAATAGGAATCTCAGTAAATGGACGAGCAGCTTCCCACGGTACATTTTCAACGTAATAAATAAAGAAGCCCACTGAATTTAGAAAAGAATCACTTTTAGAATTAAGGGAGTCAATTTTATATCTGTAATTGGCTTCTAATGAGGAGTGTCTACTATTAGGAAAATTATTTTTCAAACTTATTGAATCAATAAGAGAGTCATCAGATAACTCATTAAAAACAGAATTACTCATAAACATTGAATATCCTCTATTAAGAGTTCCCAAAAAATGTCGTAAGGATCCTTTGTAGGTTTCACTCCTATTTTCTTCCCATCTTACAGAATCAGATACTGAATTTGACAATAGGGGAAGAAAAACAGCATTCCCTGAGTATTTTGTATAATTGTCGGTAGCCTCAAAGTAATCTAGAAAATATTTAAGTCTGTAACCTAACGATTTGTTAGTAATTTCAATCGGATCAGTTGAGGATGCAAATAGTATATTGTCTTCTTCCCAGAAGTCGATTTTATATGGGTCAAGTATTTTCGTGCTATCTGAGTTTTCCCCTTTCCCAATAAAATTTTCTCTGAAGAATTCAAATTGCTCAAGCCAAATGTCATCTTCATCATCAGTCACAAGCACCGTTTCCAATTCATATGCTTTTAATGAAAATCGTATTACTCCTAAATCATTAAACTTGCGTAGGAGCTTTACTTCTCTTTTTATAAAATTGTATGCAACATGAGAAAGAACCACAGTAAATGTCCCTTGTGGTAATTTGCGGAATTCGAAATATCCATTTTTATTTGTAGTAGTTCCAATTTGAGTATTTGCAAGATATATATTCACATCCTTAATTGGCTTTCCATTATAACTATCAATTACTTTGCCATATAAAGAAAGATTTTGAGCTAATAGAAAAGCATTCAAAATAAAAATTAAAATTGTTGCTATAAGAACCAAAAGTTTGAGATTCATTTTTTATCTTCTTTTTTTACTTCCTGAACAGCTGCCATCTCATAAATTCTGATATTAACTATAAATTGTTTTCCATTGTCCAATATTACTCTTTCATTATTATCCCATTTTTTTATTGCTTCCCTTTGATCTGGTCTTACAATCCAATCTGTGCTATCATCCAGTGATATAAATGTTCCGCTGCTATCTATTTGTGAAATATATGAGATTCTCCCTTCATTAAATTGCAGAATATCATTAATACTTGAACTTTTTTCATAAGATGTTCCCAGAAAAGAGACAGTATATTCAACACCATTGATGTAGGCAGTACCACTTATGCTGGAATCATAATATGTTATAATTACTTTATCGCCTGGAGTATTAATCGAGAAGTGACCAAATCCCCAAATGGTACCATCTTGTAAAATAATGGATGCTTTTTCAACTGTATTAATTCTTGAATGGATATATCTGATATCTCTATCAATAAAAGCGAAGTCACTCGAGCAAGCAGTAATAAAAAGAATGAATAGAATAAATGAAATTAAAAAGATATTGAAAATAGCTCTTGATCTATTTTTCATTGTTTTATCCATTGGTAAATTATTAAAGATACAATTTAAAAAAATCATAGTATCAACAAAACTTGATCACGATCGCGAGTTGTGAAAAATGCTGCCTAACATCTCAATATATCTATGTTCATATATTATAAGTAAAATATCGGATATCACGCATTGCGTATAACAAACCTATAAATTAATTATTCTTTTCTTTTTCCGTTTTCAAGATTTACTTTTCTTTCCATTTGGTGAAGTACATAACGGCTGATGCATAAAGCGCCGCAGTAAATAATTTGCGAGTCTACATCTTTTTACATATTGTTTTCTAACCAGTTTATAGATTCATATAGAACAGGATCATAAACATAAATTGTTGGGTCTTCTCTAAACTCTCCTTCAATGACTCTATCGGGTGTAATTTTATACCCATATAAATTTCCATCCCTATCTGCCATCGTTGATACGGTTAAAATTAGCATAGCTCCATCACTTAAAGGAAATCCTCTATTCGCCGTTGATACTCCAAAAGTTTCACCACCAAAGCTTTTAGTTTGTTCTCTTCCTCTAAAAGCAATTACCATTGCTTCTCCAGAACTAGCAGTACGATCATCTGTTAATACTGCTACATAAGGGTTAGGATTTAATAGTTTATAGTAATTCTCAACTTGTACTATTGTTGAGTTGCCTAATATTGATTTTCCATCTTCATAGTACCAGTTAGTAATATTGCTGTCAGGGTCAACAAATTTCCCAGCTAATCCATTCCCAAGTATTGGGCCTACTCCGGCTAGCATTGGCCACATATTTCCGCCAGTATTCTGCCTTAAATCAACTACCCACCCTTTTACGATAGAAGTATCTACCTCTTTAATCAAGTCTTGTATTTCAATTGCAAATTTAATTGTAGCTTCGGTTGAACCCGAAAATGGAGGTATCCTTAAAAAACCAATATTCTTAGTAATCCTAATTCCTAACAATTCTGTATTAGTCTTAAATAAATTATTAACGAAATTAGAATGAGATTGAACGGTTGATGTTAATTGAAGATTATTGTTTGGTTCAATAAAAAAACTATGGTTATCTTCCAAATTTTTCAGTGCATATTTTATAGCATCATATGTTTGCACTGTTTCTTGTGCTCTACCAGCAAATTCAAATGCTTTTTCTCTAAATGGTGTCCAGTCAATTTTGTATCTATTTATTGAATGATTCTGCATAATATCTAATGCAGAATTAATATATTCCTTAGCGATTGGAGAGATAGTTTGAGGGGCAACAATATTGTTATTTGAATCTTCACTACAAGATAAAAGAAGAATTGTGAATAATAGAATAAGAATTTTCCGCATAGTATTTAATCCACTATTAAGTTTGAACTATATAGATGCTTTATTGGTCGTATAATTTTAATAGAGAAATGCAGTTTTTCAATAGATTTAAGTGCACCCCTATCCCAAATAGTCGCTCAGCTCATTTCTTTAAATGAAGGTAAGAAAAAGGTTTACAAGTTAAAAGAGAATAGTATTTTTTACTAATTTTTATTAAAACAATGAGGTTGACAATCTAATTTATTTTTCTTAATTACTACTTACAATCGAAAGAGTGATTCAACCTTGAGCTAAACCTTCTGAAATTTATAATTATACAATGAAGTAGCAGAATATTAGTTTTGTCTGGTAGCAATAATTTAATTTCATCAAAACAAGGAAGGATAAATGAAAAGATTGATAGAGTTTTCAATTGGTCTTATTCTCTTACTACTTGCGGGATGTGTAACCTCTGACTCCGGATTAAATTCTTATGTTGATCCTATCTTTAATCTATCCAAAATAAATAAAATTGCTCTCTTCCCAATGGAGAATTCAGACTTTTCTTTTAGCGAAGAAAGAATATTAGATACAAAAGTAATAGCTGCTCTACATAGTAAAAATCCAGAGTTAGAAATTATGAGTTCTTATACAACAATTAATTTATTAAATGCTTATAATCTTACCCAGGTTTGGTCAAATTATTTATATAATTATGATTCTTCTGGACTTCAAAGCAAACATGATTTATTTTTATCGTGGGAGACTCTTAAGATCGATGCAATTCTTTTTGGTGAGATTGTAGGCATTCATAAAGTCGATGGTAGAGATGATCTTTTTGCTATTGATGATGTACATGGAGGGAATCAGGGTTTGACAAAAGTAACCGTAAAATATAGAATGCTTTCAACTAATGAAGCAAAAATAGTTTGGGAGTCTACATGTGATGGGATCAAAAAAACTAGAGAAATAGAAGTGTCAGCACCTCCAGTAATAGATGCAGTAAAATTGGCGGTAGATATTATATTCACGAATTTACCACCTCAAAAATAATTTTTATTTGCTTCGCACTGGTTACTTTTATTACTTTGCATATTTACAAATTGAAACCACATTACAATCAGTTTTAATAAAAGTAAAATAAAGCTAAATTTAACAATGTATAGAAATAGTAAAGTTCAGTTTATTATAATTTTCGGAATTCTTAGTTTCATTGCAATAAGTTGTAATGATACAATTGTCGATCCCCCACCGATTTCTAATCACATTCAAAATGGAAGTTTTGAAAATAATGATATTCCCACGCTGGAAGGATGGCGATATGGGAACCAACAACTTGCTGAGCTAATTAATGATGCACCACCAAATGGTGGTAGCTGGTCACTGCAGCTCACAGCCGATTGGGCTCCGACAACTGCATTTGTATATACACCAGTTTTAAATGTTCAATCTGGAGATATTGTTGAGTTATCTGCATTTGTTCTGGTAAAAGAATATTTAGGTGGAAGTGGGATTATTAAGTTGGTTTCTGGTCCAGATATAAATGCTGAACGTAGTAAAAGTATTTCAAGTAATGATAGTGTGTGGACGCAAATATCTCTAACCGATACTTTAAACCTAGAACCAAACGATTCACTATGGGTTGTTCTATCTGCACCAATCACTGAAATTGTCCCATTTAAGCAGTTATTTGATCTCGTAAAATTAGAGAAAGTTTCAAAATAAGTAAGAAGCGTTGTACCACCTAACGGTTAAATTATGGTGAGTTGCAAAAACTATTAATCAGAGATGAGGTTTTTATGAAAAACAATTATTCTGTTCAATTTTTTATAATCATATTAACGCTGGTTGTTGTTGTTTCCTGCAATGATTCTACTTCCCCTCTTCCAGAAAGTGATACTCTTATTTTAAATGATTCCAATTATGTAGAACTAAATGAGTTCATTTTTAATTCTAACGAAGAGATAAGATTATCATACTTAAACCTTGCGGAGGATTCTAGATGTCCATTTGGTGCTGTGTGTGTGTGGGAAGGAAATGCGAAAGTAGATGTTGCATTCATCACTGAAAATGTGACTCATCTTTTAGAATTAAATACTCACTCTGATTTCCAGAGAGATACTACCATTAATAATTATTATATCAAGTTAATTGATGTTGAACCTTATCCCCAATTGGATAGCAGCCATGTTAATAAAGATGGCAGAATAAAAATCTATATAACTAAAAATTAGTAGGATAGTATATATGTTTAAAGTATCACAAAATGGCACAGATCGTTTAGATATCGAGATGAGTGGGAAACTCAACGCTGTCGAAATGAAAATTGCTTTGGATGAACTTGTTAGCAAATCACAAAATATTGAAAATGGAAAAATGTTGTATGAAATTATTGACTTTCACCTTCCCTCCCTCCGTGCAATCGGAATTGAACTATCTCGACTCCCTTCGATGCTCAGTTTTATGAAAAAATTTGATAGAGCTGCTGTATTGACAGATAAGCTTTGGTTAAAGAGAGTAAGTGAATTTGAAGAGGCAATTTTCCCATGGCTCAAAATTAAAGCTTTCAGGAGGGAAGAAAAACTGGAAGCTGAGACCTGGTTGATGAGATAGAGCAGATTATTATAAATCCTAGCTTAGATACCAAATATTTAATTCAATTCTTATATGAACTCATTTTTTCCACTTAATCCTTAACAAAAAAAAATTAGCGAACATTCTAAATTAATTAATAATGGTTTTGAAATACATTATTCATTATTTTTCATAATTGCAACATGAAATACTATGAAGATCTAACGATTACGTAAATTTAAATTAAGAGGAATCCAATGAAAAAATATTTTCTAACAATTTCCATTTTATTAATTGCAACAATTCAATTGTCAGCTCAGGTAAATGCAAGAATGCTGCAATATCCAGATGTATCAAAAACAGATATCACATTTGTTTATGCTGGTGACATTTGGGTTGTGGCAAAAGAAGGTGGCACTGCTGCACGTTTAAGTTCTCCTGATGGTGAAGAAAGATTACCAAAATTTTCTCCCGATGGAAATTTGGTAGCATTTCAGGGCAATTATAATGGCAATAATGATATTTTCGTTATTCCAACCTTCGGTGGAAAACCTACCCGACTCACTAACCATCCCAATACAGATCGAATGATTGATTGGTACCCAGATGGGAAATCAGTTTTATTCTCCTCCTTCAGAGAAAGTGGAAGACAACGTTACAGTCAGTTTTATAAAATGAGTAAAGAAGGTGGAATGGCTGAAAAATTACCTTTAGCATATGGTGAATATGGGTCTGTTTCTGAGGATGGAAAATTGCTGGCGTTTACAAAACGAACAAGATTATTTAGAACTTGGAAAAGATACCGCGGAGGTACTGCAGCTGATATATGGTTGTTTAATTTAGATGATTACTCATCACATAAAATTACAGACAATAGTGCAAACAATGAATTACCAATGTGGCATGGAAAGGATATTTATTTTTTATCGGACCAGGGTTCCAATAAAAGATTCAATATTTGGAAATATAATTTGGATGATAAACAATCTATTCAATTAACAAATTTCAAAGACTCTGATATTCACTTCCCTTCTATCGGTCCGGATGATTTAGTTTTTGAAGCTGATGGAAAATTATATCTTTTAAATCTTAACTCAAAAGAATATAATGAAGTTAAGATAAATGTTGTAACTGATGAGATAACATTACTTCCACAAAAAAAGAAAGTTTCAAAGAATATTCAAAATTCTTCAATAGCATATAACGGAAAAAGAGTTATAGTTGAAGCAAGAGGCGATATTTTTACATTACCAGCAAAGCATGGATTTGTAGAGAATATAACTCAAACTTCAGGTGTTGCTGAAAGATTCCCTGCATGGTCACCAGATGGAAAACTTATAGCATACTGGAGTGATAAAACCGGGGAATACGAACTGACCGTTAAAGAATTTGGAATAAATGAAGAAGAAAAAACTTTAACATCTTTTGGTTCCGGTTATCGGTATAATATCTATTGGTCCCCAGATAGTAAAAAGATAGCATTTATTGATCAAGCTATGAAAATTAAAATCTACAATTTTGATTCTGATAAAATTGTTGATGTTGATCAAGGATTATATATGTACGAAGGTGCGTTGAGAAACTTCAGTGTGAGCTGGTCATCAGATAGTAAATGGCTTGCTTACTCGCGTGGAATAAATAATCAGTTGACGGCTGTATTTATATTTGATACTAATGAGAACAAACTTCATCAAGCAACAAGCGGCTTTTACTCAGATTATGATCCACGATTTGATCCAGAAGGTAAATACCTTTACTACATAACAGCGAGAACATTTAAACCTGTTTACAGCAGTTTTGACAATACGTTCATCTATCCAAATGCAGCTACAATTGCTGCTGTTCCACTAACAAAAGAGATTCCTTCTCCCACTGCTCCGCGTAATGATGAAGTTAAATTGAAGGAAGATAAAAAAGAGGGAGACGATGACGAGAAAGAGGATGATGAAAAGAAAGAAGAAGTAAAAAGTGTGGAAATTGATTTTGATGGATTTGAAAGCAGACTTGTAATGCTCTCCCCTGAAGCTGGCAGATATGCTAATCTTCAGGCTGTTAAAGGGAAAGTGATCTATCATAAATTACCAAACTCCGGTTCGGCAGCTAAAGATAAACCTGTAATGTATTATGATTTAAAAGAACGTGAAGAGAAAACAATCATCAAGAGTGCTGATGGTTTTGAAATCTCCGCTGATGGTGAAAAAATGCTTGTTGTCAAATCACAAGGGTCCCCTTCTCTATCTGTTATTGATATTAGCGCAGATCAAAAAATGAAAGATATGCTTCCTATTGAGCAAATGGAAATGACAGTCGATCCAAAAGCTGAATGGAAACAGATATTTACAGAAGCATGGAGATTGGAGAGAGATTATTTTTATGATCCAAATATGCATGGCGTAGATTGGAATTCCATGAAAGATCAATACGGTAAACTTTTGGAAGATGCAGTTACACGTTGGGATGTTAACTATGTTTTAGGTGAATTGATAGGTGAAATGAATGCATCCCACACTTACAAATATGGAGGTGATACCGAAAAAGCTAAAAATGAAAATGGAGGATTGCTTGGTATTGATTGGGAATTGAAGGATGGTGCATTTAGAATTAAAAAGATAATTTCTGGTGCTTCATGGGATAGTGAAGCTAGATCTCCATTAGCTGAATCTGGAATTGAAGTGAGTGAGGGAGATTACATTCTTGCAGTTAATGGTATTCCTTTGGATATTTCAAAAGAACCTTACGCAGCATTTCAAGGTTTGGCTGCTAAAACAGTCCAGTTAACAGTGAATAATAAACCAGAACTTGATGGTGCAAAGAATATTTTAGTTGAAACATTAAAAAGCGAAAGTCGTTTACGTCATTTAGCATGGATAGAAGGAAACCGTAAAAGAGTTGATGAAGCTTCTGATGGAAAGGTTGGTTATGTTTATGTTCGTAGTACAGGTAGAGATGGACAAAATGAATTAATTCGTCAGTTTGTTGCCCAGATTGATAAGGAGGGTTTGATAATTGATGAACGCTTCAATAGTGGCGGACAAATTCCGGACAGATTCGTTGAAATGCTTGACAGGAAACCACTTGCATTTTGGGCTGTGCGTGATGGTAAAAATTGGCAATGGCCCCCTGTTGCTCACTTTGGTCCGAAAGTAATGTTAATTAATGGATGGAGCGGCTCAGGCGGAGATGCTTTCCCAGACTATTTCAAAAAACGTGGCCTCGGTCCATTAATCGGAACCAGAACATGGGGTGGCTTAATTGGATATACAGGGAATCCAGGATTAATTGATGGTGGTGCTGTTACCGTTCCAACTTTTAGAATGTACGACCCCGATGGAAAGTGGTTCAAAGAGGGTCACGGTGTTGATCCCGATATTGAAGTGATGGATAATCCAACTGATCTGGCCAATGGTAAAGATACCCAGTTGGAAGCTGCAATTGCTGAGAATTTAAAACTAATTAAGGAAAATCCACACATTCAGCCGAAACAACCTGCTTATGAAAAGAGATAATTAAATTTCAATCATAAATTCTAATTATAAACCTCTTCCATAGATTATTTTGGGGGAGGTTTTTTTTTACTAAAATATCATCCCACTATTATATTCAATCTTAACCTATCAAAAACTTCCGTTATTATAGTAAAAATTATATTAGACAAATACTCCATTATCTTATTTAAGACTTTTTGTCTTTTATTATTTCTTTCACTATCTTAAGTAATTCACTAACTCAATTAAATACCAACATCTATTTCCGCCACAAATTAAGTCGGCACTAATATTAGTGGAGCCAACAAAAATCACTTTTCCCTTTCAGAATATTTTTGTGAAAAACATATTTTTCTAGTCCTAAAGTTAGGAGTACATATGATCGATGAAACATTAATAAATAAATTAAATGAATCCCTGCGTGGAGAACTTATTCACCCTACAGATAGTAATTTTGATGAATCCCGCAAAGTCTATAACGGTATGATCGATAGACATCCCTCGCTGATTGCAAAATGCGTTGATGTTGCAGATGTAATTACTGCAGTTAATTTTGGAAGGGATAATAATATTTTAACTTCAATACGTGGTGGTGGACACAATGCTGGCGGATTAGGAGTTTGTGATGACGGACTTGTGATTGATCTTTCTAAAATTAATTATACACGAGTAGATCCAAAAGCGAAAACAATTCGTGTAGGTGGAGGTTGTACATGGGGCGATGTTGACCATGCAGGACATGCATTTGGACTTGCAGTTCCAACCGGAATTATCTCTACAACTGGTGTAGGAGGACTTACGCTGGGTGGTGGATTAGGTTATTTAACTCGTAAGTATGGTTTGACAATTGACAACCTATTGGAAGCAGATATGGTCTTAGCTGATGGAAGTTTTGTTACCGCTAGCGCTCAAGAAAATGAGGACTTATTCTGGGCTATTAGAGGTGGAGGCGGAAATTTTGGGATTGTCACTTCATTCTTATTTAGAGGAAATCCAGCCCATACTAATTTTTCAGGTCCTACTTTCTGGGACATCAGCAAAACAGAAGAAATATTAAAATGGTACCGTGATTTTATTCTAAAGGCACCAAATGATCTTTATGGATTCTTTGCCGTTTTAACAATTCCTGGTCCTCCTTTCCCAGAAGAGCTTCATGGCAAAAAGGTTTGTGGCATAGTATGGAATTATACTGGTCCACATGAAAATGCAGAAGAAGTATTTAAACCGATTGATGACCTTGATCCATTATTCAAAATGGTTGGACCAATGCCGCATCCAATGTTAAATGGAATGTTCGACGTTTTTTATCCATCTGGATTGCAATGGTATTGGAGAGCAGATTTTATCAAAGAGATCCCAGATGAAGCTGTTGCACAGCATGTGAAGTTTGGAAATGAACTCCCTACACCTCACTCAACTATGCACTTGTACCCAATTAATGGAGCTGCGCATGAAGTTGGAAAGGATGAAACACCTTGGGCTTATCGTGATGCAAATTGGTCACAAGTAATAGTTGGAGTTGATCCCGATCCTGCCAATAATGATAAAATCACAGCTTGGACAAAAGATTATTATGATGCTGTCCATCCATATTCAGCTGGCGGAGCGTATGTTAATTTTATGATGGATGAGGGTGAAGAAAGAGTGAAAGCATCTTATAAAGATAACTACGAAAGGTTAGTAAAAGTTAAAAACAAATATGATCCAAACAATTTCTTTAGAGTTAATCAAAACATAAAACCGGAATAAAATAGAAGATAATATTTACTAGAATTTAATAAGGGGTCCATATCGGACCCCTTATTATATGTGAATGTTAGATAAAGATTAGTGCGAAGTACATTGTGCAAACTACTCTCCAAGGGACCCCTTATGAGAAGTAATTATAATTCTGATTATTTCTTTCGATCACACCATGATAAACCTGCTGCCGGCAGTCTGGTCATGGTTCTACCTGAATACCAATTTAATATTTCTCCCATCATTTATTTAACATTTCCCTATCTTATCGTTTAAATTAAATTATGGAATAGAATGAAAAATATAATTCCCACTTTATTCAGCCCTGATAATGAATTTTTTAATCTTACAAAAGACTCCAAAAGAATAACCCATATATGGCTATCATCATTTATTCTACCAGTTATATTCTTAGTGCTTGCTGGTCTTATAGCAGGTTATATATTTAGACCTTTACTCCTTGGTGATCCAACTCAATATTCTTCATCAACGCGTGAAGCATTTCAACTCTACTTCATGTTTGGAACTGCAATATTATTAATTTTTCTCTGGGTCAAGTTTTATGAAGGAAGACCTATATCCACTATGGGGTTTACAAAAAATAATGCATTAAAAAAATATTTATCTGGTTTTGGAACAGGCCTATTATTGAACTCATTTGTGATTGCTACAATGGCATTATTTGGATCTATAGAAATAGCATCAGAGAAGACTTTTTCATTAGATATTAATGGATGGATGATGATTATCATTTTTCTCTTTGGATACCTCATACAAGGAGCTTCAGAAGAGATACTCACCCGTGGATGGATGTTGCAGGTTATTGGAGCACGTTACAAGCCATGGATTGGGGTTATCATAACTTCCCTATTTTTCTCTTTCGTTCATCTTGGTAATTCTGGGGTAAATTTTATAGCAGCCACAAATATAGTTTTGATAGCTCTTCTATTTGCACTTTATGTTATGCGTGATGGAAGCTTGTGGTTTGTTTGCGGCTGGCACAGCGCATGGAATTGGGCATTGGGTAATGTTTTTGGTTTATCAGTTAGTGGGCATAATGAGGTCACATCTGTTATTGATTTAAATACAACTGGGAATGTAATTTTCAGCGGTGGTGATTTTGGACCAGAAGGAAGCATCGTTGCAACATCTATATTTGTAGTTGCAATAGTTATGGTAAGCAGTAAAATAATTAGAATGGAAAAAGTAAGAAGTGAAAAGTAAAAAATTAGAAGTAAGAAGTTAGAAGTAAAAATAACATCAAACATTATAACAAATGTGGATGAGATCTTTGAAGAAGAAAAACAAATCATTAGATCAACACCATTCTTAAGAATGGTGTTACGCCTCCGCAAAGGAATAGTAAAACAACTGCTTCAGCAGTTTATAAATCTGCTGTCTGAAGGACTCCAACGAGGAAGTAGATAAAAAAACAGACTGAACAAAATTTCTTATTCGGTCTGATTAACATTCACTTATTCTAACTCTTTATTTTTTGCATATGCAGGTTCCAATTCTAACCGAGTCTTCCCTTTTCTAAAAAGTCTCCTTAAATCACTAATTACATAGAGTGAAGAAGGTAACATAAGAAGTGTTAGAAGTGTTCCGAAAAGTAATCCAAAAGCAACTGAAACAGCCATTGGTACAAGAAACTGACCTTGCTCACTGGTCAAAAGTATAATTGGAGTTAATCCGGCAGTAGTTGTAATTGTAGTAAGTACAATAGGTCTAAACCTTGCAATACCAGCTTCATATAATGCTTCGCCAACATCTGTACCTTCGCGAACAAGACGATTATACTTATCAACAAACACAACGGAATCGTTTATAATAATTCCAGCTAGTGCAACAATTCCAAGGAATGAAAGTATTGAGACTGGAATACCAACAACCCAGTGACCAATTACTGCTCCAATTATTCCTAAAGGAATAAGAGACATAATTAGCAATGTTTGCAGATAAGATTTAAATAGGAACATTAAAATTGTAAACATTACAAGTACTGCGATAGTCATTGAGTAAGTCATTGATTGAATCATTTTATCAACTACTTCAGCTTGCCCGCCAAATCTTTGGGAAACGCCTTCAACTTGACTAAGTACATTGGGAATAATTGTAGAATTTAATTCCTTTAATATTATCGCTAAATCGTTTTGTGCGTAATCTAAATCTGCATAAATTGAAAGCGAACGCTGTCCGTCGTCGTGTCTAATTCTGCGCAGACTTCTTTGAATATGATAATCGGCAACTTCCTTAAATGGTACGTGGAAACCAGCTGGAGTGATCACTTTTAGATTTTCAATCTGACTTACTGCAACTCTATTCTCTTTATTAAAACGCACCCATACTTTTACTTCGTCTCTGCCCCGTTGAAGTCTCATTACTTCCTGACCATAAAAGCCTTGTCGCAGTTGAGTTGTTAAATCTCGTAGAGTAAATCCGAGAGCTTTCCCTTTTGGTTTAAGGTCAACAATAAATTCGTTTGCACCAAGTGGAGTATCATCACGGATATCTTTCACACCAGCTATTTTTTTAAGTTCAGCTTTCATTAACTCTTTAGCTTTCATTAACTGTGTATAATCTTGACTTTGGAAACGAACTGAGATTGGTGTTCCGCCAAAACTAAATCCACCGACAGTAACATTTTCAGCTTCTGGAACATCACCAATGTATTCGCTTAATTCATTAGAAAATTCTTTAATTGTATATTCACGTTCACCTGACGAAGGAAGCACAAAGAAAATATTTATTGTACCAGCATTCATCCAAGATGTAAAGTTTTGTATTGGATTTTGAATTCCATTGGCTGTATCTTCCTTAGTTTTCGCAAACTCTAAGGCTCTATCTATCATATCATTTCTTACAACATTTGCAACTTTTGCTGAAGTTCCAGCAGGTAGTTCAATTTGAATTCTTGCATAAGGAGCTTCCAACTCTGGGAAAAATTGTGCTCGAACATGAGACCCTTGAAATAGTCCGGCAATTAACAAAATTACTGTAATTACAGTTGCAGAAACAGCCCATCTATTTCTAAGACAGAATTTAAGAAAACGACCGTAAATATTGTTAAGAACAAAGGCAAGAAAATTGTCTACTCTGGCTCTAATCCGGGTGAGCACATTCTCCTTTCTATCAATATTTTGCAATGCTTTTGAATGAGCAAGATGAACAGGAAGAATAATTAATGCTTCAACCAAGGAGAAGAGCAATGCTATTATTACAACAGCAGCAACTTGCCAAACAAATTTTCCAAGCCCACCATAAAAATAAAAGTATGGTGTAAAGGCTACAATTGTAGTAGCAATTGATATTGCCACGGGTTTGATAACTTCCATAGTGCCATCTACAGCGGCGCGGTAAGGAGTTTTACCATGTTTTTCCCATTGTGCATAAATGCTTTCGCCAATAATAATTCCATCATCAACCAAAATTCCTATTACCATTATCATTCCGAAAAGGGACATTTCGTTAATACTAATATCAAGAACCCACAAAACAAAAAACATTCCAAATAGCGAAATTGGAATTCCTAGAGCAACCCAAAAAGCTAATCTAGTATTAAGGAATATTCCAAGAAGAATTAATACTAAAACTAAACCAATCAAACCATTTTGTGATAATAAATCAATACGCTCTTGAAGTTGATCTACCTCTTTGATGAATGAATCAAACTTAACCAATCCACCATATTTTGCTTCA
>Ga0164313_10003163_pt1 | contig 14699 bp, 10 predicted proteins | sample GuaBasSedimGuay4_FD_113735 | JGI IMG/M metagenome (GOLD analysis project Ga0164313, IMG submission 113735) | Subseafloor sediment microbial communities from Guaymas Basin, Gulf of California, Mexico - Guay4, Core 4569-4, 0-3 cm | ecosystem: Environmental > Aquatic > Marine > Hydrothermal vents... | reverse complement strand
CTGCGCGCGAGCGTGGACTGGTCTTCAATCGTGCGAAAGAACCCATGGCTGTTCCAGACATCCAGATCCACGGTGAGGAAGTTCTGGTAAACCGCGACGACGAGGGGAATCCCAATGGCGAGCCCGAGCCAAACCGTGTGCCTCGCGGTGCTGGGAACGAAGAACGCCCGAGCGATGAGCCCGAACGACAGCGCATAGGCTGTTGTCGTCGCGGCGCCGGCGGCCGCTGGAAGATTGGCCCCCATGACCACGAGACAGATACTCGTCAGCACCAACCCAACGCCCTCGACGATCTGAATAGTTCGTGCCTGCAGGGGACGCGAGCGACAGAGCAGCCACAGGCCAGCAACGGGAATCCACGCGACTGCGTGAGCCCAAAACGAGGGATGCGCGAGCTCCCCCTTCCAATAGCCAAACACGACCCCCAAGAAGATCCGGCCGATCAACGAGAGGAAGAGGAGGACCGCCACGGTGAGGCCAAACGCAGCCACCCGTTGCTGCAAGAACTCCCGGCTGTCAGTCGTCTGGCCTACTCCCGTGCTCACAAATCCTCGTCTGGCTCGTTGTAGATGACGAGGGGCCAGTCCCAAAGAAGAAAGCCAATACGGCCGTGAAATGGGGTGCTTTCAGCGAGTTTCACGTTCCGTTAATCCAACCGCGGGCTCCCGGCGTAACACGAATAGAAGGGAGATTTCGCCATGTTTTCGATAGCCAATAACCCGGCCGTGAACAACAGACTCCTCACCGAGGTCGCGACCTCCGGAGCCTTTCCGGACCCGGCCCTGTTCGTCTACGGTGTCTTGGCGGCCCTCGTGGTCGCGACCCTCTTGACCGCGTACGCCGTCACGCAACCTCACGCCGGAGACTGACAGGTTTGCATCGGCGCGGTATAAGGTCGCCATGAAGATGCCCGTTGAGAAGCGGCTCCATGAGCTGGGAAACGGCATCTTCGCGTACACGCAGCTACCCGGCTCGTGGGGTTGGAGCAACGCTGGCCTGATCACCGACGGCGATCAATGCCTGCTGGTCGATACGTTGTTCGACAAGAAGCTCACCGCCGAAATGCTGGAGTCGATGCGTAGGGCCGCGCCGGCGGCCGCTCGAATTGGAACGGTCGTGAACACGCATGGAAACGGCGATCACTGTTACGGGAACGCGCTGGTCGCCGACGCAGAGATCATCGGGACTCGTGGATGCGTGGAGGACCTTAGAGAGGCGCCACCGAGCCGCAACCAGCTGCTCATGCGGGCAGCCGGCATCATCGGCGGGCTTGGCGCGGGCGGCAGGGTGCTCGGCAGGGCGCTGAACGCGGTAGGAATCGATCGCGTGGCGCTACTCGCGGACGCAGCGCCGCTGGCAACCGCATTGTTCGGGGATTTCGATTTTACGAACAACGATGTCGTTCTTCCGACTCGAACGTTTGAACGCGAACTCAGCTTGACGGTCGGTGACAAGAGAGTCGAGCTCATCGAGGTCGGACCGGCGCACACCCTAGGCGATGCGGTGGTCTGGGTTCCCAAAGACCGAACACTGTTCACCGGCGATATCCTCTTCAAGGACTCCCATCCCGTGATTTGGGAGGGACCGGTCTCCAATTGGGTCGCCGCCTGCGAACGCCTGCTCGACATGGACATCGAGACGGTCGTTCCAGGGCATGGTCCACTGACGGACAAGTCCGCGCTCCGGGAGACTCTGCGCTACCTCGAAGCTCTCACCGAGCAGGCAAGGACCCGCTACGATGCGGGTATGTCGGTGGACGACGCGGCGCACGAGGTCGCGTTCGAGGAGTTCGATCACTGGATCGACGCGGAGCGGGTCTACGTCAACGTTCACACGCTCTATCGCGAGTTCAGCGGCGACACCGAGCCAGCAGATATCCTCGCGCTTTTCGCGGGGATGGCACGCTTACAGGCCCGTAAAGCAGGGGCGCTGTGAGGGTGGTCTCGAATGCGTAGCTTCGCTCTTTCGGCTGTGTTGGTTTGCGCCTCGGTGTTCGGGGGATGGGTGGGCGCGACGGCGTCCTCGACATCCGAGAGCATCGAACAGTGGATGAATGGGCCACATCGGGCCGACGGCAACGCGGATCGCAATGCGTTTCGCCATCCCAAAGAGACCCTAACCTTTTTCGGCCTGCAGCCATCGATGACGGTCGTGGAGATTTGGCCGAGCGGCGGTTGGTATACCGAGATTCTAGCCCCGGTTCTCCGCGACGGCGGCAAGTACTACGCAGCGGGATTCTCACTGACCGCGAAACGAACGCCCGCGTGGCGAAAGAAGATACAGCGCGAGTTCCAAAGTAAGCTCGCCGCGCACCCGGAGCTATACGATAGGGTGATCGTCACGGAGCTCTCGATTCCGGAGCGTACCGAAATGGCGCCGCCTGGAAGCGCCGATATGGTGCTCACGTTTCGCAATGTTCACAACTGGATGAAAGGCGACTACGCGCCCGGCATGTTCGAGGCCATCTTCGCCGCGTTGAAGCCCGGCGCAGTGCTAGGCGTCGTGGAGCATCGCGCCCCGAAGGGCACCAGTCGCGAGCAAATGGTGGAGAGCGGCTACGTCACGGAGTCTCACATCAAGACCCTCGCCAAGAACGCCGGCCTTCGTTTCGTTACGAGCTCGGAGGTCAACGCCAACCCGAAGGACACGGCGGGTCACCCAGCTGGCGTCTGGACCTTGCCTCCCACGCTTCGCCTCGGCAACAAAGACCAGGCCAAGTACCTCGCGATCGGAGAGAGCGATCGCATGACCCTCCGATTCATCAAGCCGGCTCGGAAGTGATCGCTCGTTCGAACGCCTCGAGAATCGGCGGCACCCGGTTTCAGGACGCTGCCGCAGCACACGGGCAGTAAGGGTTACGGGACGCCGGTCCAGCGGTTTCTGCTCCGATAGAGACGCTCGTGGCAGAGCGTGCTCGATCGCTTGCCAGGACATCTAGTCTCGGGGTACGCATCGGTCATGCGATACGCCGTTCTCCTTCTCTCGCTGACTCTCCTCACCGTCAGTTTCGGCTGCGCCGCATCGCAGACGAAGCCAAGCTGCCCCGAGGCAGGCGTAACGGAAGCGGGGTTTCCTGCCGGTGAAACACAAATCGCTTCACGCGCGGACGAGATCACGTGGGTGTCGTGTCCACCCACCCTCCCCGCTGGCTGCGAGATGGCAGTTCTCGAAGGTAACCCCAAACGAGAGATGCTGTTTACGGTTCGATTTCGAACCGGCAGCGAGTTTGAGATGAAGCCCCATTGGCACCCCCGCAATGAACGCGTGACAATCTTGAAAGGAAAGGTCGGCGTGGGCTTCGGCGACCAGATCGATCGCAAAAACGTCACCTGGTTCGGGCCGGGCGACTACTACGTCAACGCCAAAGACGCGCACCATTTCGTCCTCGCCGATGAACCAGCAGTGCTGCAGATCACCGGCATCGGCCCGTGGAAGGCGAACTTCCTCGCGGACGACTAGCAGACCCGGGTAGGATCTCTTTGGTCAAACGTATACCTTGCCCGCGACGCGGGCTGGCACCGTGACCTTCCTCAGCGCGCTGCGTTCCTCGAGCGCATCACGCGCGGCACGCGCTGTCCCATCTCGGCCCGTGCGTCTTCCGACCTTGGCTGTGCGGCTAGCCGCTCGGTAGTATCCGCAAGGTGTAGCTAATGCCTCCGATGACGAGCCCTTTCGTCGCCAGCACCGACGAAGGTGTCCCATCGAGCGTCCCGTTCGGCCTTACCGCTTCGGACCGCAACTGCATGAACGTGATGTCGTAGTGCGCTGGGTTGGTGAGCAGGAGGCCGGCATCTTTGGGGCCGTTCGAGTCGGTCCGGAGCTTCAGCCTGACGACCGCGGGCTGCCGGTGGCCGAGCTCGAAGGGCCCAATGAGCCTGGGGATTCCGTCGAGTGGGAGCTCGAACTTGCCACGTGGGGCCGTTCGCTTGAGACCGGGAGCGAAGTTGGGTCCGCCGTGATCGAAGCTAGGGTCGACCTCGATCAACGCTGGGCCCAGCCCCTCCCAGTCGACCTCTTGCGCGGTCATGGAGTCCGTCGTGATGAGGAGAAAGCTGTCACCCGGTTCCTGTTCCCCCACCATGGCGAACATGGAACCTTCGACGGGTGGCTCGATGAGCTCGATGAGGTGGTTGCTCCGCCAGATGAGGTCGTTGTCGGCACGAACGAGGCCTTGGAGGTCGCCCGACGTCACGACTTGCTCGAAAGGCGACTCGTCGATGTTCCATCGCGCGAGCAGGCTGTAGGTGCCGTCGTTCACTATCGCCGGGTCCTCCCAAACGAGCTCCACCACCTTGACACCCGGCTCTGGCCCCACGGTGTAGGGTTGAGGAACGCCGATCGGCTTCCATTCGATCTCGTCGAGGTTCGTGGTGGCCGGTGCGTAGTAGAGCTCCAACGTAGAGCTCTCGGCCGTGTCCCCGTTGTTGTGGAGCTTCACGTAGACGTAGTTGGTGCCCGCTTTCGGATTCTCGTGGCTGTGCTCGTGCTGTCGCTGTGGATCCGCCTCGTGCCTCACCCAGATATAGGGCGACTGCCACATCGGCTTGCCCACCGACGCGAGGTCTTTCGGTTCCCCCCCTTCATCGTTCCAATGGTCCTTCATCCACACGTTTGCGGCGACGCCGCTTCGTTTGCAACGATACCGGCTCACCGGTCCCGAGGTCTCCTCGAAGACGCGAACCATGTCAGCCGCGTCCTCGACCCCGGCGTCTTGCCCCTGATACTGGACATCTGGGTTTGAGAAAAGAGCGATGCGCCAGCACTCTGGCTCACCCCCCGCGCCGGCCGCGCCACCCATGCCCACTTCGCTCCCTGCGCCTCCGGCACCGCCGTCGGTAGTCGGCGGCTTCGCCCCGCAGGATTTCCTCCGGTGCATGATGGTTTGCCACGACGACGCCGCGTAGCCGCAATTGTATTCCAAGTTGTATTCGCCGCAGTCGTTGCCGTCGTGTCCTCCGCCCAAGTTGTGCCCGATCTCGTGGGCGAAGCTCATGTAGGCGACCGAGCAGTCGCGCTTGACGACCGAGTACGCTCGGTGTCGAGTGCTGGCGCCAGCTGCCCGCTTGGGCTGTTTCGCAATGCCGCAGTCCTCCGCTGACGGTCCTTCAAAAACCAAGGCGACGAGATCGGCGCGCGAGGACTCGCGCAGCGCATGAATCCGATTGAATGCCGGATCCAGCTCGTAGTCCTTCGGACCAAAATCCTGCGCCCGATTGGGATTGGCGAGTGCGCCGAGCAGCCTGCCTGCATTCCAGGCGCACACCAGCTCGCCAGTCGAAGCATCCTCGATACAGTCGTTCGGGAACTCAGGGGCCTCCGCCGTGCCGACGAGGTTCAGGCGGTGTTTGGCGCCGCTGTAGTCGTAGACCAAGTTGGTGTGCTCAACCGCGGTCGTGATCTCGTTGATGATCGGAACGATGCCATCTCCGGCAGCCGTAGGACCGGCTTCAGAGGCCTTGGCCGCGGCGGAAGTGTAGAGCACCAACAGATCGATCTGATCGATCGGATCCTCGCATTGAACATCGCCACCAGACGGCGGAAGAGTCCCTGACGCATCGGGAACCGAGATGCCTTCTCCCTGCGCCTCGGTCTTCCCGTGCTCGTAGAACTCGTTTTCGTCGTACACCTCGAACATCGCGGTCATCCGGGTTTTCGATCGTACGCGATAGAGCTTTCCCCCGATCCGAATCCGTCCTTCGATCGCGTCACCGATGCGCAGAAAGAATGCCTCGTCGCCATTGGGTAGCCGCGCCTCCCACGCCGCCTCATTTGCAGCAAGCCCAAGGGTCTGAGGCGGAACGGGCAGGAGCTCGAGCTTGACGTCCAAGAGGACAAACGTTGGGCTGAGGGGCTTACCCGGAACAAATACATCCGGGTCGATCGGTATCTCGCATTTCCGCGCGCAGTCCTCGATGTTCGCGGGTGGCGAGGATGGAACCACCAAATCCTTCTGACAGGCGACGACTGTCGCCAAGAGTATCAATGGAGCAAGTGCTCTCAAAACCGAAGTTGAAGTGATGCGCTCCCGGATGGGGGAGCGGAAAGCTCATCGTCGAAGGGATCGATGGGGTTGTCGCTGGGGTCGATCGGGTCGTCGATGGGATCACAGAACAGTACGCTACCATCGAGAACGCATGTGCCGGACGTCAGCGGCGCCCCGCAAACTGTGGCGCATCCGGCGCCCTCGATGGTGCATCGCTTGGGGCACTCAGTCCCCGACCCCATGATGGGCACCGCGAAGGCGCAGAGACCAAGGAGCGCAAGAAGTCGTGGTATCGTTCGTATCTTCATGGCCTCCCCTTCTTTCGGGACGGCGCCATGAAATCATCACCCTCTTGCTTTGTCCATACGTAATTGTTTTCGCTCTAGCGCCGTTCGAGCCTGTAGATGCGAGCTCCCGCGACCGGATCGACCTCCACGACACTGAACCGATAGTCGGGAAAGCTCTCGACGATCTCGTTCTGTGACAAGCGGGTGATTCTCGCCAATTCAACCCCCGGACTCAGCCGGTGGTACACGTAGTTCAGAACCTGGCGCTCTGGGTAGCCGAGTGAAGAGATGTACACGGGACACCCTCGCGTCAGGTGCGTGAGCATAGTGCTGGCGTGGTACTCGAGCTGGGCCTGGGTTTCGATGATGCCGAACACGAGCTGGTACGAAACGTCGGCCCGCTCTCCCAAGACGTCCTGGTAGTAGTACTTGAGCGGGTAGAACATGGTCGCCTCGTTGCCCCAAAAGCACGCTTGCGGCTCTAGCGCGGGAAGGATCGCAGCCGCATACCTCTCGACCCGGTCATACGAGCGCTTGTTCGGATTGAAGAAGTACTCGAGCGGATTCCAGAACGCGGTCACCTGCGCGTATTGTGGGATCCTGTCGAGCAAACCAATGCTCTGCTCACTGCGGGAAATCCAACCCGGAACGCTCGCATATAGCCACGGAATCAACAGGACGGTCGGCGTGAAGACGTAGACGAGCGTGCGCAGACCAGAGCCCCGACGATAAACCCAATCAATACCTACGATGATGAGAATGCTGGTCATCACGTAGGCGGGCAGCGAAAAGGCGAACATGTCCCACACGAAGTAGTTGGCGGACCAGACGACTTGGGCCGCCAGGGCGATAGCGAGGAAAGCGAACGAGACGCGGTGGTCTTTCTTCTTCAGCCATGCCATCAGCCCAACCGGAGCGAGCAAGAGCCAGGGCGGCGGGAAGTTGTAAACGAAGAACCCCCCGTAGAACCCCCACCAGAAGAGCCTTTCGCGAATCGAGAGCCCGGGGGGGAACATGTATTGTTTGAACTCGGCGCCGCTCGTCCGTTCGAACATTGCCCCAAGCGTGGTGACCAGAGCCCCCGCGTCCTCGACGAACGGCAGGTACGTCACCAGCTCCGATATGAAGACCCAAAGATAGAGCTGAAAGCCCAAGAGGAAGCAGACCATGAGGACGAGCAGGTTCGTCGCTCGAAAGACCCCCCGGCGCGAGTCGCGCGTCGTCAGAAGCGCAAGGAAGCCGATACCCACGAGGCTCATTTGGACGTGATTCGAGCAGGCCAACCCGAAGGCGAGGGTTGCCACGCAGAGGTCAGCAAACCGTCGACCCTGTTCGTACCGAATGACAAACAGCACGAGGATCGTCAGAAGCAGCGTGCTCAGCGTGTACACCTCGAGCATCGTGGAGTGCCACCACATGCTGTGGGACACCATGAGGACGAGCGCGCCCAAGACGGACGCGAACGCGTTCTGCGTCAGGCAGAGTCCGATCAGGAAGACGACGTAGACCGTCATCGCGCCAAGCAGGGCGCACAGTACATTCAAGGAATAGTGCGGCTCGATCGACTCCGGGGTGAGCCGTAGCCAGACGCCACCGAGGAGGTTGAACAGATTGTGGTTGTTCACCCACGTGCTCAGCTCCATGCGATGGGCCATCCGCGCGAGCAGTGGGGCGTCCACCCAGCCGGGAGTACGGCTCACGGTGAGCAGATAGAAACCAAGCGGCACGATCCAGAACCACCGCACCAGCAGTCGCCCGCCCGTGCGTCGGCGCTTGGCATCATCGGGGCCCATCTCGAACTCAATGTCGGGAGGGGACGCTACTCCAACTGCCAAGCGGCCGTCAACGCTCGCTTCCAATCGCGGCACCCGAGGCTGGTTTGGTTTTCAGATAGTCGCTACGCTGTGTCCGGCGTTCTTCATGAAGCCGACGGATTCCCTACTCTCCGCCTACGGCCTGTCTGCCTTGGGTGGCGTAATGCTCTTCCTCGGTTGGGCGGGTTTTGGGATTTGGCCGCTCGAGATGGTGGCTTTGGTCCCGCTCTGGGCTGCGCTCGAGATCATCGCCGACCGAGCGTGGGGAACCAAGCTCGGCGTCGGCTGGCTCTACGGCACTGTCGGGATAGCCGGCGGTTACCACTGGATGTTCGAGTTCTCCGAGGCATTCTCGGGCTTCGGCACGCCGATCAATGCCGCGCTCTTCGTGGTGTTCTCGATGTACCTCGGGCTTCAATACGGGATCCAAGGACTTCTGTACCTGTGGATTCGCGCTCGTGGAGGCAGCGTAGCCACCGCCGCCCTCTCCACGTTGATCGCGACCGAGTGGCTGTTCCCGAGGCTATTTCCCGACTACCTGGGAAACGCGCTCATCGAGCTGCCGTTGTTGGTTCAAACTGCCGACCTCGGGGGACCGCTGCTCGTCAGCCTGCTCGTAGGCATCGTCAACCTGGTGGTGTTCGAAGCGATTCGCTGGCGGCGCGGAGCGCGAGCCATGCCGCTCGAAGTCTCCGCCGCGGCGTTCGGGTTCGTCGCGGTCACGCTCCTCTACGGCGCATTCCGAATTGCACGCGTCGACGCGGAGGTCGCCGCGGCTCCCTCGATCGAAGTCGGCCTCGTGCAAGCCAACATGGGCATCTTCGAGAAACATGAGCAAATGCTAGAGGGTCACCGGCGGCACCTCGAGCAGAGCCGGGACCTCGAAGCGCAAGGTCCGCTTGACCTGTTGGTTTGGCCGGAGTCCGCCTACAACTATCCGAGGTTCGGGCGGGCACTCCCCGTCTTAGCGAAGGAGGTGCGCGCGGATCTGAAAACACCGATTCTTTTCGGTGGGCTGACGTTTGCATTCGAAGGAAAGTACGGCCGACTCTACAACAGCGTGTTTCTGATCGATCAGGACGGCTTCATCGGCCAGACCTATGACAAGACTCGCCTTGCCATGTTCGGCGAGTACATCCCGTTTGGCGACCGTTTCCCGCGCCTCTATGCGCTGTCGCCGAACAGCGGCAGATTCGAACCAGGAACGCACGTGGCCCCCCTGTCGCTTGGCCCGTGGCGAATCTCCACACCGATCTGCTACGAAGACGTGCTCCCAGACTTGGTCCGCAGGATGGTGACCGGCGCCAACCCGCACATCCTGATCAATCTCACCAACGATGGATGGTTTGGGGATACGCACGAGCCTTGGATCCACCTGCGGCTCGCGCAGTTCCGGGCGGTCGAGCACCGGCGCTACCTGGTGCGGGCCACGAATAGCGGCGTGAGCGCGGTCATCGACCCGGTGGGACGAGTCGTGGCGAGCACCCGCGTTGGGACCCGTGAAAACCTCCGCGCCACCGTCCACATGTTACACGGGCAGACGCTCTACGCCCAGGTGGGCGACTGGCCCGGCTGGCTGAGCCTGCTCGTCGTGGGACTCACGCTGATACGGCGCCAGCGGCCAGTAGGATGAGCTATCAGTCGGTCTTGGCGGGCTTCTCGACGAAGTCCGCGGTCACCCTGCCGGTCGTCAGCGCGTGCCCAATTCTGGCTCGGACCGTCCACGTACCCTTGTCGAAGCTCTCGAATCGCGGTCCTGTCACTTCGACGATCGGTCCCCTCGCATTGAGGTAGAAGTTGCGACCGTCCGTGCAGACGACGGAGTTCGCCACCGAGTTCGTTTCGACCGCGCCCGTGAACGCGGAACCGTCGTCGTACACCTGCACCCAGGTCATGCTGATGAGCGACGCTCCATAGGGGAACCTCTTGTCGCAGCGCGGGTCAGCGGTCGCCGCTGCGCCGTGTGTCTTGAATTCGAGAAGGGCCTCGATGTGCGCGTCTTCGGGGGCGCCTGTCGCAATCATGTGGTGAATCGTGGTGATGCGTCCTTCGGGATCGGCATCGATGATGAAGCTGCTACCCGACACGCTCTGATCGATGCTCCCCGGCACGATCTTGACAGGCCCGTTCTTACATCCCGCGGCAAACACGGATAGGGCCAGTGCGCCCGACAGAGTGATGATCGCAGCCTTCATAGCGAGCTCCCTTTCTCCTTTGCGCGGGACGGGGCAGCCTGCCGGCCGCTCCGCGCTACCTGGGGGCGGAGTGTCTCTCGTCTATCGGTGGTCGTCTATACGTAATTATGCACCGTTGGCACACATGGCCGGCCCCACGCCGCCATCACGGCGACACCTGGTATCTTCGGGATGCACGGGCTATCCAATTAGCGAGCCTCACTGGCCTCTCATGAGCTTACGCATCCCGACGGTCCGAAGAAGCACCTGCATTTCCTTGGTCGCAGTTTGCGCTTTGCTCGCGGGTGGTTGCAGGGCTGTGAGCTGCGCCGATGGCTTGATCGTCCTCGATGAGCGGTGCGCCGAGCCTCCGGAAGGCGGCACGTGCGGCGGTTGTAGTGAACACGAGTTCTGCGACACCGGCGTGACACCCAATACCTGCACGTGTGTACCGGGTTACGCAGGCGAACCGTGTGCGTTCGACGCGCTGATTCGAGATCCCGGCTTCCGGCAAGTCATCGACACGGGCGCCTGGATTAACGAGGACGGCAAAGGCGCCCGTGTGCTCCCTGGAGAGCTCGGCGACCTGGACCCGGGCGAGGGGGATCTCGACGACAGCGTGCTCTGCAACGGCGCGAGCCTGCTCCAGGTGGTCGACATGCCGAGCTACCCGCGCGCCGATCCGTTCGTGGTCGAGATCAACTACAAGGCCGAAGGCGTGCACGGGCTGGCGGTCGGGTTCGATCGCTCGTGGACTCGCCTCCCCGCAACTGGGCCCGATTGGCAGCCTGCGAGGTTTTGTGTCGGCGAAGGCGGCTACGGCCGAGACCCGGGCGGAAACGAGGTCGAAGTTCGCATCGCCGCATCCGAGCGGCTCGCCAACTGCTACGACCCCAATCCCGGGAGCATCATTCGGGTCGATCACTTTCGGATCATCCAAGCCGAAGACGGGGAATGCCTTGCGCCCGGGAGCGTGCGGAACGGGACGGTCGAACCGGGGGGCGAGGTGTGGCAGGTCCTGACGGAGCAAGAGGCGGAAGGCGGGTTCGCACCCGGCGAGGGGCAAAACGCGACGACCGGCGTGCGCATCACGAGGGGCGCCGGGCAGACCGGACGCGCAACCATGGCGACCCAGGTGTCGGTTCCGCTCGCCGCGTCGTTGGTGTCTCCTGCACTCGTCTTTTGGTGGAGAGGCTCGAGCGGGGACCTGTTCAATGTCGAGCTCGGAACGTTGATCGACCTCGACGACCGAGGCCGGCAGCTCGATACGCTGGCTGGCACGGGCTCAGGCCTCCCCTACATCTACTGCTTGCCGCCCTGGACGCACGGGAGCGAGCTCGACGTGTCGTTTTCGTTGCCGGACGACGGAGTTGGCTCGGTTGAGCTCGTGGTCGACGACGTCAGGATCACCTCCGCTCCGGATTGCGGCACCGAGCCAGACCTTCTCGACCCGGGCTTCGAGTCCGCTCCGAATCGCTGGCTTGGGGCATCGGTCGGCTCGTCCCAAGAGACGGTAGTGTTGCAAGAGAACAACCAACTGGCGCGCAGCGGCAAAGGTCTGTTGGAGTTCACCTACGAGCGGGAGGGCGCGACGCTCGCCATGGAAACCTATGTCTTCGTTCCGCCCAGTGACGGAGATGAAGGACCTGTGCTCACATTTCATTCGTTGAGCCCGGCGACCGCGTCGGCGGACGTAAAGTGGCTGCTCGGACAAAGCGAGGTCGAGACGGGCGACGTACTGACGGAGGTGAGCTGGCAACCCAACGAGGTCTGCCTGCCACCGCATTGGTCCAGTCGCTGGTTTCGTGTCCAAGTGCGGGTTGTATCGACCCCTGGTGTAACCGCCCAAGAACGCATCCTCCTGGACGACTTCTCGCTCCGGACATCTGCTTCGTGTCCAATCGAGTGACCTCGTGCGTCCGGTGACGACGCCCGTCGTCAGGGCGGGCGCGCTATCGCTCCGGACGCGAAGCTTGAATCCGCTGCGGACTTGATGCACTTTCACGAGGTGCAATGGTCGCGACTATCGTCGGTCCTCGTATGTCTGCTGTTCAGCGGCTGCGCGGACTCGTCGAGCTGTGGCGAAGGGTTCGAGCAACAAGGGAACGACTGCGTACCCATTTGCCCGGCGTGCAACGACCATGAGCAATGCGAGAAGACCACCACGAGTGCGCAGTGCCAATGCGTCGTCGGATACGCGGGCGATCCTTGTGAATGGAGCGGCGGGTTGCAGAACGCGGGCTTCGCGATCGATGAGTCCTGGTTGAAGACCAAAGGGGCCGCGATCCTGCCCCTGGCGATGGGGCCGTCCGGTCCAGGCATCGCGTCGTTCGCGAGCAGCGTGACCTGCAACGCCGGCGCCGTGTCCCAGGTCGTCGAGATGCCGAGTTATGAGGACGCCGAACCGTTCGTCATCGAGGTCACGTATCGAATGGAGAACGTTCTTGGCGTCGACGTTGGCTACAACCGGGCGTTCAGAACGCTGCGGAGTACCGTGCTGGGGTGGAACACCGACCGGTTCTGTCTCGGCGAGGCGGGCTACGGCGGCCCCGTCAATTTCCAAATCGCCGCCGCGGAAAGATTGCCGGATTGCTTTACGGCGCCGATTGGGACGATCGAAGTCGACAACTTCGAGATCCTCGTCGCGGAGTCAAACGAATGCCCCCCACCCGGGGCTGTCTTGAACGGCGACGCGAACGTCGGCGAAGGCGGTTGGGTGTTCGACGTTGAATCCATAGGCACCGGCGCGACAGAGGCCTCGCTCGTCTCAGGTGTCGGCCAATCTGGCTCCGACGGGGCCCGCATCTACAAGCCTGCCGGTGGGGACCGCCTTGCGGGTATGTACACCCAGCTCACGGTGCCCTTGGCGGATTCGCTGCCTTCGCCTGCCTTGCGCTTTTGGTGGAGCGCGACGAGGGACCGACGATACTACGTAGACCTCGGAACATATCCGGGCACGCGCAGCGCCGTTCGCCCGCTCGATGTACTGGAGAGCGACGGCGAGCCGCAGACGTCGACATATTGCCTGCCGCCTTGGATCCATGGGGGCGTCGCGGATCTCACGTTCACACAGCGTGGCGGCTTTACGGAAGACGAAGCAGAGCTCGTCGTCGACGGCGTCGAGATCATCTCGGACGAACGCTGCGGCAATTCGGCAGACCTTTTGGACCCGAGCTTCGATTCCTCACCGAATCGCTGGCCGGGGGTATTGGTGAGCATCGAGGAACCTGGAAGCGGTGTGAGAGTGCTCAACGATCCAGCGCGCGCCCACCCACCTGGCGCGGGTCTCCTGGAGCTCAGCTATGCAAGCAACGCTTCGAGGCTCGAGGCTCAGACTTGGGTATGGGTTCCTCCGAGCGAAGAGAACCGGGGCCCGCAGTTGGTGTTCTACTCCAACGTCCCGGCAAGTCCTGGGGCGAACGTATTCTGGGCGTTCGGAACGGCGGGCGCCATTCAGGATCTAGAGTGCGTCGATGAGTTCTGCTCAGGGGTTTCGCTGACCGAAGAGCTACCACCTGGCCTCGGCTGGCGCCGCAACGCGGTCTGTCTTCCGGCCGAATGGGCCGAGCGGTGGTATCGGTTCCGCGTCGCGATCCGGCCGTCAGACGACCCGTTCGAAGCCTTCGAGCCTCCGAGAACCGTCCTCCTCGACGACTTCGAGGTCAGGTCCGACGAAAGTTGCCCAACGCTCTAGGTGGTGCGCCAACCCGTTAAAGAAAGAAGCCCTGCTTCTTTCGAAACAGGGCTCCATAATTCCGGCGACGTCCTACTCTCCCACAGGGCCTCCCCTGCAGTACCATCGGCTCTGATAGGCTTAACTTCCGAGTTCGGGATGGGATCGGGTGTGACCCTACCGACATTGCCACCGAATCCGTAGAAAGTTTCTCTGTGCCGCTTCTGTAAGCGGATCAGAAGCAAGTTCGAGAGTCCGTGTTGATGGATTGTCTCGAGCTCTTCCTTCCAACCCTGATCTCAAGTCACGTACGAAACGTGTCTTAGAAAGAGGTCAAGCCTCACGGCCGATTAGTACTGGTCAGCTCCATGCGTTGCCGCACTTCCACACCCAGCCTATCAAACTCGTAGTCTACAAGTGGCCTTTAGGGACCGAAGTCCAGGGATACCTCATCTTAGGGCTCGCTTCCCGCTTAGATGCTTTCAGCGGTTATCGATTCCGTATATAGCTACCCGGCTATGCTTCTGGCGAAACAACCGGAACACTAGGGATACGTTCAACCAGGTCCTCTCGTACTATGGTCAACTCCCTTCAAGTATCCTCCGCCCACGACAGATAGGGACCGAACTGTCTCACGACGTTCTGAACCCAGCTCGCGTACCGCTTTAATTGGCGAACAGCCAAACCCTTGGGACCTGCTCCAGCCCCAGGATGCGATGAGCCGACATCGAGGTGCCAAACCGCGCCGCCGATATGAACTCTCAGGCG
>Ga0164313_10003162_pt1 | contig 14703 bp, 11 predicted proteins | sample GuaBasSedimGuay4_FD_113735 | JGI IMG/M metagenome (GOLD analysis project Ga0164313, IMG submission 113735) | Subseafloor sediment microbial communities from Guaymas Basin, Gulf of California, Mexico - Guay4, Core 4569-4, 0-3 cm | ecosystem: Environmental > Aquatic > Marine > Hydrothermal vents... | reverse complement strand
TACGATTCGATCAACAGCGCCTTGTTCACCACCTCTGGCGCGGTGGTGGCGGCGGATGGCGCTGGGTTCCTTCAGCGCTGGAAGCTCTCGGATGGCGCCTTTCTCGGACGCCGGCGCATCTACGACTATCACGCCAGCTTTTTCCCCATGCCGGGAGGGAAGCTCCTCACCACCACCGGCACCTTTCAGATCCTCGATCCTGTCACTCTCACCACGGTTCGTCAGCTGGCCCCTTATGCCCATGGAGCCGTAGGCGGCGTGACGGCCGACGAAAGTCGCGTGGTGCTTCGCGATGGCCGCGAGGCGGCCCTGTGGGATCTGGCGGCGGGCAAAGAAGTGAAACGGTGGTCGCCTCACGGCAATTTCTACACCGATGGGGCCACCATCAGTCCAGACGGCAAGCACATCCTCACTGGGGGCACCGATGGCATTCTGAAGATCTGGTCACCGGCCCTGACCGAGCGCCAGGCGATCCGTGGCGACGGGCCGGTGAAGAAGATCTTGGCGTTGGCCGATGGCACGGCGGTGTTTCGCACAGGCAGTGTGTTCATTCGCATCGACCTGCCCAGCGGCCGGGAGCGGTGGCGCAGCGATTCACAGCACAGCACCCGGGACGAGTTCCTCTTCTCTCGGGACCAGCGCCGTCTCATCACCACCGACGGCGAGGGGATTGTGTTCTTGGACATGGCCACCGGCAAACGGGTGGCCCGCCTACCGGTTGCCGATTGGCGTGCTGGCTCGGTGCTGGCGCTCTCGCCTAATGGCAAGCAGGTGATGACCACCCACGATCGCATGATGTTGATATGGGACATTGGCTGGGTAAAATGAGCCGGGCGGCGTGGCTCGCAGTGATACTGGCGGCCTGCGGGCCGGCCTCGGTGGGTGGCCCGACTGCGCCAGCTGGCCAGGCCACCGGGGCGGCGAGCGCAGTCCCCAAGGGCGTGCCGGCCCGCGCCTTGGCGGTGGGGCGCCATGGGCGATCAGCGGCCTACCTGAACGCTGACGTGGCCTGGGTGCCCAGCAGCCGTGATGACCGTTTCACCGCACATCGAGGTGGATCGCGTGTGACCCTCGGGTCGTTGCCGCCCGTATCTTCCTACAACGTCGTACTCCCTCTCGAGGACGGCAAGACGGCTATCGCCGCCAATTACGACTGGATGGAGCGCGTCGATCTACGGACCGGTCGTAAGCAATGGCGGCGGAAGCTCGAGGGATACCCCAAGCTCGACGTGAGCCCTGACGGGCAGCACTTCGTGGTGAGCAAAGACGGGCGGGGGCTGTTTCTTCACAGCACCAAGCACGGTCGGATGCTGGCTGAGCTGGTGCTCGACAAGGAGCATCGCGAGGGCACCGTTGCCTTCAGCCCGACAGGCAAACGACTTGCCTATCCTGACTATCAGGCCGGTGAGATCGTGGTGGTCGACGTGGCTACGCGCAAAGAGTTGGTGCGGCTCGGCGGCGTGGGTGCAGCGCGGACCTTGGCTTTTTCGCCTGATGGCAGGCAGGTTGCTGCGCTGCATTACAGCACCTTACGCGTGTGGGATCTGAAGAGCCGACGGACCGTTTTCGTCGACCACCAGGATGGCTGGAACCACTTCGCATTCTCTCCCCAAGGCGACGTGCTCTGGGTGGGCGGGAAAAAGGGGGTCATCGAGCGGGTCGTGCCCCGCTACGGAGCGTCCCGCGAGCAGCTCATCCTGCCTGGCGAGCCCGATGTCTACGCCCTCACCATGCTGCCCGCCGCGGACCAGGATGTGGCTTTCGTACGTGACGCCAGGCCCTACCTGTCGCTGGTCGATCTTCGGTCGGGCAAGGAGCTCGCGCGGCTCGAGACGACTCACCATCACATCGCTCTTTCTCATGACGGTCGCACGCTGGTTGCCTCTGACGGAAGCGCGACGGCTGTGTGGACCGTGCCGCCTGCGGATCAGCTTCCCGCCAAGCTCCCGGTGCCGTGGCGCCGCGAGCCTGGTCACCTCGACTCGGTGGAGGCGATCGCAGTGGGTGGCGGCCGGGTCGTCACCGGTTGTGGTGGTGGCACGGTCATTTTGTGGGATGGAGCTACCGGCAAGCCACTCAAGCGTCGCTTTGGCCACGCCCGACAGATCAGCGCGGTGGCCATTGCCCCGCAGGCAGGACCGATGCCCCAGGCCGTCGCCTTTGCTGGCGAGGACAACGGCGGGGTGTGGATCTACGACCGGAACCTCGACGAGCTCTTGGCTCACATCGCCCTCGGCGAGGCGGATGAGGTTCACATCGCCTTCGATCCCACCGGCCGGCGGCTACTGGCCAGTCGCATTGGCGACGGCACCGATCGCACCGAGGTGATCGACCTGATGACGAAACAGGTCGAGCGTACCTTCAAGCGCGTTCAGTGGGAGAGCTTCGGCTTCACCTCTGACGGTCGCTTCATGCTCGCCGGACCGGCCCCGGCGCAGCTGGTGGACTTGCACCGTGGGCTGCGGCTTCGCGAAGCGCTCAACCTGCCTCATGGTGATTACGGTGACTCGACGCTGACCATCGCTGACGACCGCTACCTCGTCGCCGCCGCCGTCAAAAACGAGCGGAGCTACCTCTGGATGCTGGGAACCGAGCGTCGGCGGGACGATCAGGTTTCGCTCCCCATGGCCTTCTCGCCGGGCGGCGATTACTTCGCCACCACCGGCGAGGAGGGGGCACCCTTGGTGCTGGCCACTGTCGATGGCTCGGTGGTTAAGGAGTTGTCCCCGGCGCCCAAGGTCCGGCGACCTGACGGGGAGCGGGAACGACCTTGGGCCCAGAGCATTGCCATTTCGCCGGATCTCAGCCTGCTGGCGGCGGGATACGACACCGGCGTTGCGCGCGTGTGGCGAGTGAACCTGGCGCAGCGGCCGGTCGGGGGCGCGACCGTTCTAGGTGCACCAACGAGCAAGCATTTGCTCGCCGATGTGCGTTCGGCGAAGAACGCGGTCGACGCTGCAGAGATCGACGTCCCAGTGGTCGACAAGCCGTTGCGGCAACAGCGTGCCTCGCGACCCCGGCGCCTGTTGGTGTCCCCTGACGGTAAGCTCTTGGCGGCCTGGTCTAGCTGGGGGGGAGCCAGGGTGCTGGACATTGGGACCGGTAAGGAGCGCCTGCGGCTCTACGGTGATGGTCGCGACCGGATCCGCAACCTGTCCTTTGGACCTGGCGATCGCCTTGCCCTTGCCCGTGACAATGGTCGTGGCGAGCTGCGGTCCCTGACCGACAGCACGGTGATTGGAGAGGCGAAGCGAGGCTGCCGCGCAGCTTTCGAGGCCACGGGCGACGCTGTTGCGTGCATTGGGTCGGACACCCAGTTGTGGCGGGATGGCAAGCGGGTTGGCCGAGAGCTCAAATACGCCTATCCCGACGTCGCCCTGATGACCTCAGACGGCAAGCTCATCGTCTACGATAGCTACGGCGATATTCGACTGGTGTCGGTGGGTCGAGACGGGCTCCAAGAGGCTGGTCAGATCAGTGACCATTTGGGCTCGGTCGATGGCCTTTCCCTTTCAGCGGACGGCAGGTTGCTGGCCAGCCTGGGCTCCAATGTGGCCTTGGTGCATGAGCTCAGCCCATCTCGGCTCAGTCGGACTGCGCCGGCGGGTCGACTGCGTCACATTTTGGAAGGTCATGACGGCGTGAGTGCGGTGGCCATTACCGCGGACGGCCGTCGGGTCGCCACCGCGGCTGGCCGGGAGGCTTGGATTTGGGATTTGTCCGAAGGGACAGTGGTGGCTCGCATCGAGGCCTCAGTTGGCATTGCCGAGGCTCTGGCCTTCGCTCCTGACGGCACCCTGATTGCGGCCGGCGGCCGCGGTACGTTGACCTGGTGGCAGCTGCCGTGACGTGAGGGGCGGTTCGAGCTCCCATAGGCAATCTGAGCCGTTGTGTGCCAGTCGATGCAGCGGTGACATAGCTCGAGCTGCTATCGTGTCGGCTCCACGCGCCTTGTTTCGGCGTGTTTCGGGCGGCCCGAGCTTTGCATAGGTTGCCTTGCGCAATGGTCATTGCGCAGAGGAGAGTGAGATGAAGCTTGCTGCTATCGGGGCATCGGTCTTGTGGGTTTTCGGCATCGTTGCGCTGGCACCGGGCTGCGGTAGCACCGTCGTCGACGGTGGAAATGGGCAGACCACGACCACGGATTGCGGGCCCATGCCAGGCGCCATAGATTGCATCAATCCCTGCACCCAACAGATGTACGGGCCGAGCTGCATCGATGGTGCGTGGACCTGTGCCGACCCCGATATGAGCGCTTGCGGGGACTGCGGGCCTCCAGTGGGGAGCATGGATTGCGTGGATCCATGCAACGATGGTTTCTACTTCCCTGTTTGTGAGGACGGCAGCTGGATCTGCGACCGCGGCATGGTCTGCGGCGGTTGCGAGGCGGAGTGGAGCATGGGCTGGGGCAACGACGGGTGGGATCAGGCTGAAGCCGTGGCCCTCGGGCCTGGCGGGAGCGTTGCCGTGGGCGCCAGCTTCTTTGGCTCGTTGACCTTCGGAGCCGCCGAGGTCACCAGCGCTGGCGATGCCGATGTGCTGCTGTTGAAGCTCGATGAGAGCGGGCAGCCCCTCTGGGCTCGGAGCTTCGGGGGTCTCGAGCGCGACGATATCGCCGGCTTGGCCGTCGATGGAGAGGGCAATGTCGTGGTGGCTATCGAGTTTTCGGGGGTTGTCGATTTCGGCTTTGGATCCATCGACAGCACCGCTGGCCGTACTGCGCTGCTCAAGCTCGGGTCTGACGGAGCTTTGTTGTGGGGGCAACAGCTCGCGTTCGAGGTCTTTATCGATGCCGAGGGGCTAGCGGCCAACGCGGGTGGCACCATCGTGCTTGCCGGCAGTCCGCTGGGGACACTTCACTTCGCCGGAGCCGATTTGCAGTGCACCGGTGACCACGGGATTTTCGTTGCCGAGCTAGATTCAGATGGGGATCACCTGTGGAGCCACTGCTTCGGGGGTCCTAGCTACGAGTACGTACGCGACGTGGCCATCTATCCGTCCGGTGGGGTGCTGCTGACCGGCGATTTTCGCGAGAGTCTCCCACTGTCCACCGTCACCCTGACGAGCGCCGGCGACTATGACGGGTTTGTGGCGTCCTTCGACGATGCTGGCGAGCTGCGCTTTGCCCACGCTCTCGGCGGCCCGGGCAAGGACCTCGGCGCGAGCATCGCACCCGACGGCAGCGATGGCGTGGTCGTCGTCGGTGCTTTCACTGGCACTGCCGATCTCGGCGGCAACTCGCTGACGGCCACCAACGAGTGGGATGCGTTTCTGGTGCGCTTCTCTGCGACCGGAGAGCTCAACGTCGCCCAAGCCATCATCGGCCTGTCCGATAGCTACGACCTGTGGGACGTGGCCGCCACGCCGGCTGGCGAGATTCTCATCGCTGGTCAGTTCACCGGCTCCACGAATGGGACACTCGAGACGGTATACAGCAAGGGATCCTCGGACATCGTGATCGCCAAATTCAACGCCGCTGGTGAGCACATCGCCGGCTGCTCCTTTGGCGGCTACAACTCGGATGATGTCGCCGATGCCGCCATGGCGCCGGATGGTCGGTTCGCCATCGTGGGTCGGCAATGGAGCGGCCCAGAGTTCAACCTAGGCGACGGCCCGCACGAGCATACTACCGACGGCGATTCCTTCGTCGGCGTGTTCCCCGGCGAGATGTGAGCTCCCAGCTGATTTGCGGCTCATCGGATCGTAGCCGAAGAGGCGCGCTAACAGGCCAATGGGTGTGAATACCAGGTAGTAGATGGCGCTCAGGAGTACGAAAGAGACGGCCAGGCCAAGCGGGAAGGTCACGTAGGATAGGCCGACGAAGACCAGGCGCATCAGCGGCGGGAACACCCAGCCTGCCACGGGGACCGCGACCGCTACGGCGGCTGTGGCCACCACGGTGGTCTCTGAGGCGCCGCGGGTTGCGACCAGGCCGGCAGCTGTGCCGAAGAACACCAGCCACACCAGCCCGAACAGGCGCAGCTGTTTGGGCGACGGGTTGGTGTTGAGGCGCAGGAGGCTCATTCTCGTCCCTTGGGTCGGTCAGTCGAGGGCGAACTGGGCGAGGTAGTCATCAATGGGATGGTCTTCGGCGTCCCGTTGCTCCGACTTGAGCAGGACGTAGTGTTCCAACACGAGGACGTCCATGTTGGTTGCCATGAAGCAGCGGTAGGCTTCGGCAGGGGAGCAGACGATGGGCTCGCCGCGGACGTTGAAGCTCGTATTGATGAGGACCGGGCAGCCTGTCTGGTTGGCGAAGGACTCGAGCAGCCGATGGAAGCGGCCGTGACGTTGGGCGTCCACCGTTTGGATTCGGGCCGACCCGTCCACATGGGTGATGGCTGGCACCTCGGAACGGCGGCGTGCCAGTAGCCCGAGCCCTTTCAGCTCTTGCTCGTCGACCGGGTCGTCAGCGGTGAGCTTGTCCGCGGCGGACCGCCTAATAGCCGCGCGAGCTTGCCAGAGGTCATGGTGAGGCCCTGGCAGTAGTTGAAGTAGGACAGACAGAGCTGTGTCCTGGGCCTTTGCAGACCGGGCCATCGTGGCGATGCTTCGTCGGGTGAAACCGAACTCGCGATCGAACCATGCGTTGCACCGCAGACACATCCGGGTAGGCCAGCGCGCTCAGCAGATCGCCTCGCCGATATCGACGATGGCCACGCAGCGGGCTTTGCCGACGCCCCAGCAGCGGAGCTGGCGAAGTTCGTCCGCGTTGTGGGGCGTGATCTGGGCACGGCAGCTCGTCGCGGGAGGTGCTCCTCCACTGGGGGCGCAGGTGGCAGCGCCGCCGCTAGCCACGACTCTTGATCACCGAGCGGTAGACTTCGGCGGTCTCTCGGCCCATGCGTTCGAAGGAGAAATGCGTAGCCCGGTCCAGGCCGCGCTGGCGGTACCGCGCTCGCTCGGAGGCGCTGTCGGCAAACGCCACAATGGCCTCAGCGATTGCGTCGGGATCTTCCGGATTGACGACGATGGCCGCATCCTCGGCGATCTCGACGGTGGAGGAGCAGTTGGCGGTGATGACCGGACAGCCCAAAGCCATCGCCTCGATCACCGGATAGCCGAAGCCCTCGTAGCGGGACACGAACAGTTGCGCCAGGGCGCCCCGGTAGGCAGCACAGAGCGCTTCGTCCGACACGAAGCCGGCCAGCAGCACCGCTGACTCGAGCTGCATATCCTGCGTGAGTCGCTCGATGTGGCTCTTCTCCGACGGAGAAAGCCTCCCGGCCCACAGCAGTGTGAGATCCGCCAGCCCGCTGCGTTGACGTGCGATGGCCAAGGCGCTGAGCATGCCTTCGGGGTTTTTGCGCCAGTCGCCCGCGCCGACACACAGAACGTAGGGCTGATCGGCCACGCCCAAACGAGCGCGATGCGTCGCATCGCCAGGCTGAGGATCGGGCGACCATCTCGACAGGTCGACGCCGGGGTAGACCACCGAGATCTTGTCGGCTGATACGCCGAGGATCTCCATTGCATCCCGCGCTGAACACTCGCTGATCGCCAGTAGGTGATCGGCCGAGTGGTAACGGCGGGTGTCCAGCAACCGGCGCCCGACGTGGTAGCCTTCTTTCCAGCTGCGGGCATAGCGATCCGGAAAGCGCAGCGTGATCAAGTCATACAGCGTCGTCACGCGCGGACAGCCTAACGGCCCTAGCGGGGTCGCATCGGGATGCATCGTGTGGACGAGCTGAGGTCGTATCGCCCGGACCGTGTGCAGCAGTCCCAGTCGCTGTTGCCAGGCCCAGCGTGTCTGGGATGACTGGGACGCCTGCTCGTGAGTCAGACGAGCGATGATGCTTGGCAAATCTGAAGATACCTGCCCCGGTCTCAACCAGCGGAGCGCCTCGATGCCCAGGAACCGCAGGCCCAGATCCTGGCTGAGCAGCCCGCGAGCCAGCATGGTGGTGTAGCGACCGATGCCGCGAAACCGCGAGTCGGTTACCAGGACGGATAGGTCGAGCAGCACGGAATCCACAGTCGGCGCAGCCTAGCCCGACTCGGGCGCGGCGAAACGACACTTCTGCCTCTGGTGCTGGTGCTGCGGCTAGGCTGTCCTGGCTTGGACTTCCTTTAGTGCTGGCTAGGACGGCTGGATGCGCACCCGGGAGACTGAATCGGAGGCGTTGCTCACCGACGAGTCGACGATGACCTCCACCTGGCCGTCGAGGCAGTAGGTGCCGTGCAGATCCATTTTGATCTGCCCCGAGTTGTCCTTCTGCATGATGTAGATGACCTGGGTGAGGGTGCCGTTGTTGACCTCGACACGCATGCCTGCAGGGTTGCGGTTGTCGGTGTGCCGACCCTCGATGTAGACGTCGTATTGTCCTGGATTGACGTTGAGCAGGAAGGTCGCCGTGCCTTGGCCTGAGCCGGCTGAGTAGAGGCTGTCGCAGGCCTCGTGCTCAGCGTATTGGGCCGTGTAAGCGTAGTTGGTGCAGGTCAGCACCCAGCTCGATCGGGGGGCGAAGGTCGCCTGGGTGTAGTGCTGCTCCACCGTGGCCGGTGGGTTCTGCGGGTCGGTGGGGCAGTTGGAGGGCGGAGCGGTCGACGGGCCGCACTCGCACCAGTCGGACTGATGCCCAGTGTTGGCGTTGCAATCCAGGGGTGTGGTTTCCTTCTGGCAACCGGCATCGCCGCCGTAGCTCGCGGTGCACTGCAGCCCCGCTGCGGCGCAGTAGGCCGCGCAGCCGGCGCTGTTGGTGAACACGCCGGCACAGTGGGTGGCGCTTTGGTCGCAGAGCTCGTAGGCCGGGTGCTGAGCGATACCTGAGCAGTCGACCGGTGGCGCCTCGGTGCCGCCGGCGCCGCCGCCACCTGGGTCGTCGGGCGGCGGGTCGTCAGGCGGCGGGTCGCCGGGCGGTGGCGCCTCGCCACCCACACCTGGATTCAACGAGCCACCAGCGCCAAGCGAGCCGCCCGAGCCGCCCAGGGCCTCGTCGGACTGAGTGGTCGACGATCCATCCAGGCCGATATTACCCAGGCAACCGACTCCGGCCAGAAGTGCGGTTATCGCGCCTAGAAACAAGGTGTTGTGAGTCTGCATCCTGTCACTCGGAGGACCGTTTGCGATGCCGCCGGTTCATTCTTCCAGCAGTGCTGCAATATGTGGACCATGGCGGTGGCTGTGGCAGCGGCGGCGTTCCGTCCCGTCAGCGCCGGACAGGCTCGCAGCCTGCGGTCTCACCGAGTGATGACGACGGTCGCCGTGTCGCCTGCCGGCACGTCCCACACCAGCAAGCGCCCCGGTCGTCGCTCGACTTGGCAGCCGTCGCAATCGACAGCGTAGCCATCGGGGTAGGCCCGCTGCGGGATGGCGATCTCGGTAGTTGCCTCGATGGCAGGGTCTGGTCGCCACTGGACGCTGAAGGTGCCGCTATCTTCGGCGTAGCTGAAGCTCATCGGATCGCCGGCGACCTGCGTTGGGTAGGGGCGTACCACCACGTCGAGCAATACGGTCTTCTCCGTGCCATCGGAGTTGAGCAGCCCGTAGCCCCCATCTCGGTCGTAGGCCCAATAGGCCGAGCCAGCCGCCACCGCGCCCTGACCATCGTACTCGGCGTCCATGTAGGCGGTGATGCCTGGACTGTCGGCGGTGCCGCCGTATTCGCCGATCCATAGCGCCGCGCCGAGCATGGTGGCATCGTCTTGCAGCTCGGCGATCTTGGTGATCAGCGCGACTCGGCGAGTCTCGTCGAAGCCCTTGCCCTGCTCAGCCGCCCCCGACAAGCTGGCGCGAAGGCCCCGTGCTACCGTCGGCCGTCGTCATGAACCGCTCATCGATCCGCGCCCTTTCCGTCTGCGCCATTTCCATTGGTGCCCTCAGCGCTGTCGGTTGCGAGGATCCGCCCCCGCCATTGGGTGGCACCTTGCCGCTGCCCGAGCCGCTGTTGAGTCGGGACGGTTTCTGCAAGCTCGTCTTCGAAGCGCCGCGCCGACACCTGGAAGCCCGCTGCTCGGCGGAGGAGATGACGCGCCCTGCCTATCGCTATCTCATCGAGCGGGCCGCGCGCCTGGCCACCCAGTGCAGGGACGACTGGGGCGTCGACGGGACGCGTGTGCAGTTGCCGTTCAATGCGGCGATGGGCTGCGCCGAGGCGCTCGAGCGAGTGTCCTGGAAGACCTCCCTACTCACCGACGACCTGTCGCGCATTCCCGCCTGCGCCAAGCTCACCGTGGGCACCCAGCCGGTCCGCGGCGGGTGCTCCGATAGCCGCGAATGTCAGCCGGGGCTGTGGTGTGGTGGTGCCCAGGGCGGCCGCGAGGGGCGCTGCCAAAAGCCGGTGGCGGTGGGGAAGCCCTGTGGCCCCCTCGATAGCGGGCTGAAAGGCGTCACCATCTCATCCTGCCAAGGTGGTTCCTACTGCGGTGCTCAGGCTGCCAGGTCGCCGAGCGGGGCCCCTGCAGGCCGCCAAGCGGGGGGTGGTCCCACCGACCAAACCCCTCCTGAGCACCAGGGACGGGAGGTGCGTCGTCAGGCTGCCGAGCACGGGATGATCGCTCTGCTCAATAGCGGGGGCTCGCCGGATTGGAGCTGGCGTGAGCTCGACAAGGTGCTTGGTGTTGGGTCGGGCGTTTTGGACGATCCGTTCACCGGTCCGCTGGGCTTGTCGGGTGTCGGCGGTCGCGACCCCAGGTCCGGCGAGCAGATCGGGCATGGCGCTGGCTACGGGCAGGGCTCCTCAGGGTGGACGGCCCGCCGTGGGCGCAGGGCGCAGGTGCGGCTTGGTACTCTGGCGGTCAGCGGACGGCTTCCTTCTGAGGTGGTCCGACGGATCACCCGCTACAACCTGGGTCGCTTCAAGCTCTGCCACGACAATGGTCTGCGCGACAATCCCGCTCTGCAGGGTCGCGTGACCGTCCGTATCGTCATCGGGCGGGATGGCGAGGTGTCCAACGTTGCTGGCGGCGGTGATCTGCCCGACAAGTCGGTGGTCTCCTGCGTGACCCGTGCGTTCCATGATCTGCGCTTTCCGCAGCCGGAAAGCGGCATCGTGACGGCCAGTGTTCCCATCGTCTTCACCCCGCCAGAGCTACCGGTGGCGGACCCCGCGACTGCGGCCTCCACTGTTCCTGTCGCCAGCGCCTCGGCCCGCGCAGCCCCGTCAGCTTCAGGCTACGACGGGGCGCCTCCCAGCCCGGCCGTCTCTCCCAACCTGTGCATCTTGGTGAAGAAGCTGGGTGACCGCTGCACGGCCACCCCACAGTGTGCTCCAGGTCTGACGTGCCGAGCCTCGGAGTGTCGAAAGCGCAAGCTCGCCGTTGCTGGCGGCAAATGCGACGGCGATGAAGATTGCACCGCTGGGCTCTATTGCGACCAAACCTGCCGGAAGGTGAAGCCGACAGGTCAGGACTGTGTGAGCGCTTCCCAATGCGCTGGCGCCTGTGGGGCCGACGGCAAGTGCATCGCCTTGTGCGGCGCGGGCTGAGGGTTTGGCCCGAGCAGGAATTTGCCGGAATAAACGAGAGGCCTCGGCTGTCCTCCGGGGGCCACTCTTGCTAGAAGCCAGCTCACGAAAATGGAAGACGTCCGAGCGCTAAACGAGTTCGTTGCCAAGGAAAGTGCCTTCATCGACGACCTCGTCAACGAGGTCGGCAAGGTCATTGTGGGCCAGACCTACATGATCGAGAGGATCCTCATCGGGCTCCTCGCCGATGGGCACGTGCTGATCGAAGGGGTCCCCGGCCTGGCCAAGACCCTCTGCGTGCGCACCCTTTGCGACGTGATCGACGCTGATTTTGCGCGGGTCCAGTTCACCCCTGATCTGTTGCCCGCCGATCTCATCGGTACGGTCATCTACAACCACCACAAGGCGGAGTTTACCTCCAAGTTGGGGCCCATCTTCGCCAACCTGGTGTTGGCCGACGAGATCAACCGCGCCCCGGCCAAGGTGCAGAGCGCCCTGCTCGAAGCGATGCAGGAACGCCAGGTGACCATCGGCGACACGACCCACAAGCTTCCCGGCCCCTTCATCGTGATGGCGACTCAGAACCCGATCGAGCAGGAGGGCACCTATCGGTTGCCTGAAGCCCAGGTCGATCGCTTCATGATGATGATTCGGGTGGGGTACCCGAGTCGCGAGGAAGAGCACGAGATCATCGAGCGGGCCACCAGTCCGACGGTGGCTGAAGCCAAGCCGCAGGTTGATCTCGCGCAGCTGCGGAAAGCCTCGGAGGCGGTCAAAGACGTCTACATCGACGATCGGGTCAAGCAGTACATCGTCGACGTGGTCTTTGCGACTCGGGAGCCGAAGAAGCGCGGGATGGCCGATCTGGCGGGGCTCATCGAGTTCGGCGCCAGTCCCCGTGCCTCCATCGCCCTCGCCCTGGCTGCGCGAGCCCACGCATTTCTCAAGCACCGGGGCTACGTGACCCCCGAGGACGTCAAAGCCATCGGCCCGGACGTCTTGCGCCACCGAGTGGTGCTCACCTACGAAGCCGAGGCCGAGGAGGTGACGGCCGAACAGATCGTGCATCGCGTGTTCGAGGTCATCGAGGTGCCCTGAGGTGATTCCCCGGGAGCTGTTGCGCCAGCTGCGATCCATCGAGATCCACACGCGGCGGCTCGCCGACGAGCAGCTGGCCGGTACCTATCACTCGGTCTTCAAGGGGCAAGGGCTCAGCTTCCGAGAGGTGCGGGCCTACGTGCCCGGGGACGACGTGAGGTTCATCGACTGGAACGTGTCGGCCCGGATGGACGCGCCTTTCGTCAAGGTCTTCGTCGAAGAGCGGGAGATGACGGTGATGCTGGTGGTCGATCTGTCGGCCAGCGAGCAGTGGGGTACTGTCCGTGCGTCCAAGGCGCGAGTGGCGGCCGAAGTGGGGGCTCTCTGCGCCTTCAGCGCCATCAAGAACAATGACAACGTCGGCTTGGTGCTCGCCACCGAGGTCATCGAGAAGCTCGTGCCGCCCAAGAAGGGCGAGAAGCACGTGATGCGCGTCATTCGCGAGATCATGGGCTTCGAGCCCCAGTACACAGGCACTAATCTGCGCTTGGCTTTGCAGACCTTGGTGCGGGTGGCCAAGCGACAAAGCGTGGCATTCCTGATCAGTGATTTCTTCGCTGACGGATTCGAGCGCGCCCTGGCGCTGGCGGCAGCCAAGCACGACGTGATCCCCGTGATGCTGGTCGATCCACGAGACGAGGAGCTGCCTGACGTGGGCGTGGCTTCCTTCGAGGATCTGGAGACAGGTGAGGACATTCTCGTCGACACCAGCGATCCCCGGGTGCGCAAGCACTACGCCGAGTCGATGAAGGCCATCCGCGATCAACGGGAGAAGCTCTTCCGCAAGCTGGCCCTCGATCGAGCGGTGGTGCGCACCGACCAGAGCTTCATCAAACCGATCCGCGATCTCTTTGCCAAGCGCGCCAGGAGGTTGGGTCGATGACCTCTTGGCCACAGCAACGAGGCACGAGCCATCGCCCCTCCGTTCCCCTTCTCTGTTCCCTGTTCTTTGTTCTTTGTTCCATTCTCCTTTTTCATTCGTCCCCAGCCGCGGCCCAAGATGCTGGCGCTCCACCACTAGACGGGGGCGCCAAGGTCTGGACCTCGTGCACCGAATATCTGCCGAAAGGCGCGACTCGACCGGGAATCGAGGCACGGGTGCCGACTCGCGGATTGAGTGGCTATGCGGTGCCCCTGACGGTGATCGTGACCCATGGTCGCGGTGAGACGATGATGCCCGGCGGCTTTCGCATCCAGCGTGGCAGTGATGCTATGCGCGCTTTGGAAGAGAGCGGTTGGGTGATTCCCGAGCCTGATGGTGGCGCTGGCCCGCTGATTGACCGACCCAAGAACAGTGGTGCGGACCAGCCGGTGACCACCACCTTGACCCTGTTTTTCGTGCCCCTGCCCGAGGAGCCTGGCCGTCACCAGCTGGTGTTGCCGCCGGTGCCCATCTCGGTGGGCCGAGCCAACGGTCAGGTGATGACCCTGTGCACCGAGCCACAGCGGATCACCATCGACGATCCGATTGCCAACGAGGTGGATCCGAAGGTCAAAGGTAACCCGTCACCCCGGCCCCAGCGCGAGGCATGGCCGCTGGCCAAACAGGCGACCATTGGCGTGCTCGCCGCCATCGCTTTGGCCATTGTGCTGGCCTGGCTGTTGCGCCGCATTCAGCAGCGGCCGAAGATTGTCCCGCCGAGGCCCAAGGTCCTTCCGTGGATTGCTGCCATGAAGGAGTTGGCCGAGATTCGGGGCTCGAGCTTGCTCGCCGATGACAGACACGATGAGTATTTCGACCGGGTGAGCGAGTGTGCCCGCCGCTATCTCGGTGATCGCTACGGCTTTGACGGGCTCGAGTCGACCAGCACCGAGATGCGCGTCATGTTGAAACGGGTCTACCCGCCGCTGACCAATCTGGACGCGATCGACCGTTTTCTCGATGACGCGGATTTCATCAAATACGCTGAGGTCGAGCCTACCCGTGACGATTGCGCCGCCTCCATCGATCGGGCTGAGGACGTCGTTCGAGTGACCACGCCGCCTGCTGCGGTGCGCATCGAGCCGAGCAAGAGCTCGTCGCGGAGGGCCGCATGAGCGGTAGCGACCCGAGCCAAGGCAGCAAGCCTGTGGTCCAGTCCACTGAAGCCGCCTCTCCTGGTGCCATCGTGCCCAGCGGGCGCTTGCCGCGGCCGAAACGTGGTGACCGTCCGGTGGTGTCGCGATCCAAGTCGCAGCGGCGGGGCTGGTCGATCCTCTG
>Ga0164313_10003161_pt1 | contig 14709 bp, 16 predicted proteins | sample GuaBasSedimGuay4_FD_113735 | JGI IMG/M metagenome (GOLD analysis project Ga0164313, IMG submission 113735) | Subseafloor sediment microbial communities from Guaymas Basin, Gulf of California, Mexico - Guay4, Core 4569-4, 0-3 cm | ecosystem: Environmental > Aquatic > Marine > Hydrothermal vents... | reverse complement strand
TGAAAGTGATTATGGAAACCGGGTTGTTGACTCCGGCACAAATTCAAAATATTTCTGAAACCGCTATCAACGCTGGAGCTGATTTTATTAAAACATCTACAGGTAAAATCCCACAGGGAGCGTCACTCGAAGCAGTTGCAATTATGTGCTTTCAAATAAAGGAACATTACCGGCTTACCGGAAAAAAAGTTGGCATCAAACCTTCAGGTGGAATTTCTACTCCCGATGAAGCCCTGCGTTATTTATTATTGGTCGAAGACGTTTTAGGGGAAGAGTGGGTCGAGCCTAATTTTTTCAGGATTGGGGCCAGTCGATTATTAAAAAATGCGATTGATGGCCTAACGAGTTAATAATTACATGCGTTGATGTAAAACCAAAGGTAGAAATACCAAGGTTACCTATCTAAAAACAACAACACGATTTTATCATTTTCAATTTTCTCGAAAATAAAACTAATGCCTTCGTTTCCAAATTTCTTACGCCCGGCGTCCAATTGCTTCCATCCTGCGTCAATCGACAGTTCGATAGCCCCTATTTTTATACTTTTATCATTTTTATACAAATGATAACTACTGGAATAGGTTAGATTAATAATTTTATTGTTCATGCTCTTAAATGTTGAATCAGCATCAAATAACCAAACAATCGAATTTTTATTTAGTCCGTACAAGCCATCTACACGTTCCATAACAACGGTATCATTTCTGGTTATTTCACTTTTTAAACCGGAAACAACCCAATATCCTGATATTATTTTCGGGATTTCTGCAATGGAATCTTTTAAATTGGCAAGTGAATTGCCTGATGATTCAAATTGATGGTTAAGTATGGTCGTTTCAAGGGTATTATAATCCAAGCCATCCCAATAACAATCGCCTTCAATGTATAAATTACTGTCAAGACCAATCCTTACATTGTAAACTGTGTTTGTTTCAGATGTTTTAGGGCATTTTTGATAATACAATTGCCTGGCTTTTACCAAGAAACGTTTCACCAATTGAATCAGGCTGCTGTCAAGTTCAGTTTCCCAAATAACTTCATTTTCATATTCGTCGAGGCTCCTTATTTTACTTGCAAATATCCTATCCCCTTTGGGATGAATATACAATTGATAATCGTTTGAGCCCACTTCGCCAACATAGTAATCTATCCAGATTCTTGGAAGCGGAAAGTGACCCTCCAGTTGCTCTAATTGATCGTAGTATTGCCTGGCTTTTTTATCATACTCAGTTGCGACCCTTTCTATGCTAAAACTGCTTGTATTTCGTTCATTATTGGTTATTGCCGTTTCATCAATTTTAAGTGCTTCATTATAATACAATGCGGCCAGGTTAAAAAATGCCCCGTTGTCATCCGGGTTTAATTCAACCGCTTGCTGATAAAGTTTTTCAATGGCTTGAAAAATCGGATATGTCCTGCTATACTTATACTGATTTGTAAGCATTGTAGCCCTCGACTTATAAACATTGCCCATTAATTCAACATAGGTTATTTCCAATAAACTATCTGCTGTTGCCAAATTGGCAAGGTACTCGATATCAGAAAAAAGTTTTTCATCAGACCTTGCATTTTTATAGGGGGAATAAGTAAGGTTTACCGCGTGATTGTAGCAAACAACAGCTTTTTTTTCTGAAATTGGCACGGTATTGAAATTCAGGTTTGATTCGAGAATCTCATAAAGCCAGATTTTAAAGTAAGTAAAAGCATTAAAATTTCGGGTTCCAAATTCTGCAAATTGAATTCCAGAAAAGCAATAAATAAGTCCGTTAAAAGAAGCCTCTGATTCACTTGGACGCATAATGGAAATGAGTAAATACAATTTTTCTTTTTCACTAAGGGCAGTAGGACGCCTTTTATCTCCGGTTTTGCAATCTTCCATTTGCATTACTTCATCTATCAATTCGTCGTAAGCATAAATGGCACTATCTGCCATATCAATATTGGCAACAATAGAATCTAAATAAATCTGGGCCCACTCAAATTTCATGTTTATCTTCGACCTTGACAAAACACATAGCGTAGAAGACCGACCGTAAGCTTTAATGCACTGATCATTAATTGTTCGTGTAAGTATTTCCCTGGTCTTCTCCTGGCCAAACATTGAACTGGTTAAAAGTAACAGCACCATCGTAATCTTATATTTTAGCATGTAAAACTTCATAGCGGGCTATGTTTTATCTATAATTATTGGATTCCGGTTTTTATCAACTTTTACATAGGTAAAATCACCCTCGGTGACTTTTATACTTTTTACTGCTTCGTACTCGCGATTAACCCAGGCTTCAATATGAACAGTCATTGAAGAGTTTCCTACTTTTAATAAACTTACATAGCAGCAAACCGTGTCGCCAACAAATACCGGAAGCTTAAAAGTAGTCGAATCAATAGCTACTGTTACTACCCGTCCTTTTGCAATACGCCGGCAATATACACCACCTGCAATATCCATTTGTGACAATATCCAACCCCCAAATACATCGCCCGATGGGTTTGTATCGGCTGGCATAGCCACAACTTGAATGGTTAGTTTTTCCATGAATATCTTAATTCAAAAATAAGAAATGATTTCTCAATAATACTGTAAATTTCTTAACTAATTTCAAAATATTAAAAGTGCATGGCTTTACGATGGCTTTTTTTACTTTTGTGAAGTAAAACAATAGGTATGGGTAAAATTGCATTAATTACAGGAATTACAGGACAGGACGGGGCTTACCTGGCAGAATTGTTATTGAAAAAAGGGTATGTTGTTCACGGGATAAAAAGAAGAAGCTCCCTTTTTAATACCGATCGTATCGATCATTTATACCAGGACCAGCATGAGAATGATGTCCGATTCTTTTTACATTATGGCGACATGACCGATTCGTCGAACCTTATCAGGATAATCCAGCAGGTAAAACCCGACGAAATTTATAACCTTGCGGCACAATCGCATGTGCAGGTTTCTTTCGAAATGCCAGAGTATACAGCCAATTCTGATGCTACCGGGGCCTTGCGTTTGCTCGAAGCCATCAGGGTACTTGGCATGGAAAATAAAGTACGCTATTACCAGGCATCTACTTCTGAGTTGTACGGAAAAGTGGTGGAAATACCCCAAACAGAAGAAACACCTTTTTATCCACGAAGCCCTTATGCGGTTGCTAAGCTTTATGCCTATTGGATTACCAAAAATTATCGCGAATCGTACGGCATGTATGCTTGCAATGGTATTTTATTTAACCACGAAAGCCCGCTCAGGGGAGAAACTTTCGTTACCCGCAAAATAACCCGGGCTGCTGCTAAGATAAAATTAGGATTGCAGGAAAAAGTTTACCTCGGCAATTTGAATGCACAACGCGATTGGGGACATGCCAAAGATTTTGTTGAAGGAATGTGGCTTATGCTGCAACAGGACAAAGCGGTAGACTATGTATTGGCAACAGGTAAAGCTCATTCGGTAAGGGATTTCGCAAGATTGGCATTTGCCGAAATCGGAATGGAACTCGAATGGGAGGGAAAAGATGTTGATGAAAAAGGAATTGATAAAGCCACAGGAAAAGTAATTGTTGAAGTTGACCCCCGGTATTTTAGACCAACCGAAGTTGACCTGTTAATCGGAAACCCCGAAAAAGCATATAAAGAGTTGGGTTGGAAACATAAATATACCCTCGATGAATTGGTTTCGGAAATGGTGCATGAAGACATTAAACTTTTTACAAAAGACAAGTATTTAAAAGAAGGTGGCCATCAAACTTTTGATTATTTTGAATAATGCATAAAGAAGATAAAATATATATAGCCGGCCATCGCGGAATGGTGGGTTCGGCCATTTACAGAAATCTTTTAAAAGCTGGATACGTCAATATTGTTACCCGCACTTCGAAAGAATTAAACCTGGTTAACCAAGTTGAGGTAGTAAATTTTTTCGCTGAAGAAAAACCTGATTTTGTTTTTTTAGCCGCTGCCAAAGTTGGTGGGATTGTAGCCAACAATACCTATCGGGCCGATTTTATTTATCAGAACCTTCAGATACAAAATAATGTAATCCATTCGGCTTATGTTTCAGATGTAAAAAAACTACTGTTTTTGGGCTCGAGCTGCATTTACCCCAAGTTGGCAAAACAGCCCCTTAAAGAAGATTATTTGCTTACAGGCCTTTTAGAAGAAACCAATGAACCCTATGCCATAGCTAAAATTGCAGGTATTAAAATGTGTGAGGCTTATCGCGATCAATACAGATGTAATTTTATTTCGGTAATGCCAACTAATTTGTACGGTCCAAACGACAATTACGATTTAATAAATTCGCATGTCCTTCCCGCACTTTTACGTAAGTTTCACGAAGCTAAATCATCAGGTATAAAAGAGGTGGTAATTTGGGGTTCGGGAACACCTAAACGTGAGTTTTTACATGTTGATGATCTAGCCGAAGCCTGTGTTTTCCTAATGAAAAACTATAACAGCAAACCCTTTTTAAATATAGGAACGGGTATTGATATCTCGATAAGAGACCTCGCGGAATTGATTAATCGGATTACCGGGGCGAATGCCAGATTGGTATTCGACACTTCCAAACCCGACGGAACGCCACGCAAACTAATGGATGTGTCGCGCTTACAACAATTAGGATGGAAATATCGTATAGAATTGGAAGATGGTATACGTCAAATATATAAAGAAGTGAAAAATAAATTCTGATGCGGACCTGGGGGCTATTCCTTGTTTTTATTTGGTTTTCCATTGTGGGAAAAGCACAGCCCGTCGAATTTCCTTTATTTAGCCCCATTCAATCACAAGCCATTCAATCGGTAGGGCAAAACGAAGAAAACACACATGTTTCTTATGGCCCTTTATATTATGACCAGATAAAAAACACAAACCGCATTCTGGGTTTTATGCCCGATAGTTCGAAGCATTATTATTGGATTACCCAAAAGCTTTTTAAAGAGAACCTGATTATCCTCGATAAACCCGATATTTACTTTACAATAGACCCTATTTTTAATTTTTCGGGAGGAGTAGATATCGCTGATACAACGAATAATTCGATGTATCAAAATACAAGGGGATTGATGATAAAAGGGTACTTTGGAAAAAAGGTGTCTTTTTATACTTCCTTTCTCGAAAACCAGGCACGCTTCCCTGATTATGTAACAAAATTTGTTAATAATACCGGGGTTGTTCCGGGTTCGGGCAGGGTAAAAGTAATCGATAATGGTGGATTCGATTATTCAATGGCAACGGCCTACATTACCTGGAATGCCACCCGCTTTATGCGCATTAAACTAGGAACCGATAAAGATTTTTTGGGAACGGGTTATCGGTCGATTCTGCTTTCTGACAATGCTTTTAACTACCCCCATTTAAAAATCGATTTGTGGTTTGCCAAACGCAAATTAAAATACACTTTAAACTACGCACTACTTCAAGAGCTGACAAGGTTACCAAAGGGAGAAACACCCGAATCGCTTTTCGAACGCAAAAACGGAATTTTTCATTACTTAAGTTATAAACCTTTTGCAAGTTTAGAAATTGGGGTTTTTAACGGGGTAATTATGCCCTTAAATCCTTTGGGCGAATCAACAGGTTATTATGTAAACTATTTTATGCCGATTATATTTTGGAATTCGATTGTAAATGGAAATAACAATTCGTTCGTTCAAAAGGCTGGATTAAATTTTTCCTGGTTCTTTACAAAAAAATGGAATCTTTATTTCCAGGTTGATGTTAGTTTAAATGAAAATCCTTCAGGTTTTATGGCAGGGATTAAAGCCTGGGGTTTATTTACACATAACCTTAATTTTACAATTGAATATTCGAAAGTTGGTAAAACCTTGTATTCAGACACGATTCGAACTTATAGTCATTATAACCAGTCTTTAGCGCATCCATTGGGTTCTGGATTCGACGAAGTGTTTTTTCAGGTTGACTATACAATAAAAAGATTTTTGTGGAAACTAAAATATAGTTATTCGTCCCGCAATTTACATGATGCGGTTTATTGGGGTTTTCTAAACAATTCGGATTTAGATATTTTGACCGATCTTTCGGCTCCAAGTGCTAATGCCCAACATTTGAATTTCGAATTTCAATATTTATTTAACCAGAAAACCAATATGAATATTGCGCTGGGTTATACCGGCAGAAAAAGTGGAATGAATAATATTTTTGGGGAAACCAACTACTTTTATATTGCATTCAGAACATCGTTACGTAATGTTTACACCGATTTTTAAAACCATAAAGCTTTGAAAGAAATTATACTCGGATTTTTAACTTCATTTTTTGTAGTGCTGATCACTACTCCATCATTGATTAAAGTGGCAAAACTTAAACACCTGGTTGATGTACCCTCCGAAGATCGGAAATTGCACGTTCGGCGTGTTCCAACTATTGGTGGCATCATTATTTTTGCGGCAATTTTATTTTCGTTTACAATTTGGATTCCGATAAATCCATACCTCGATCCGGTGGTTCTTGCTGAACGGGGCAACGAAATTAAGTACCTTACTGCAGCGTTGATCATTTTATTTTTTATCGGGATTAAAGACGATATTATCGGAGTATCTCCTGTGAAAAAATTAATAGCACTTGGCCTTGTTGGTTTTATTCTAGTGGTAATGGGCGATTTTAGAATCACAAGTTTCGACGGGTTACTAGGATTAAATGAAATACCCTATTGGGCAAGTATCTTACTTTCATTTTTTGTTTATGTAGTCGTTGTAAACGCATTTAACCTGATAGATGGTGTAGATGGCCTGGCCGCAGGAGAAGGGCTGTTAATAGGGGTATTATTTGGCACCTGGTTTTACCTGAACGATAACCCAACGTTGGCTCTTTTGGCCTTCACACTTTCCGGGGCATTGTTTGGCTTTTTGTTTTTCAATTTTTCACCTGCTAAAATATTTATGGGCGATTCGGGAGCAATGACCATTGGGGCAATAACTTCATTATTGGCCATTTGGTTAATTAGTAAAGACAATTCGGGGATGATATACCCCATTAGTGAAATAAAAACACCTATCGTTGCCATGACTATTCTGGCGTATCCGCTAACCGATACCCTACGGATTTTTTCCCTTCGGATCTTTAAAGGATTATCCCCTTTTGCAGCTGATAGAAACCATATTCATCATTGTTTATTACGCAATGGATTTAGCCATAGGAATGTGGTGTTCATCATTTTACTTTTTAATCTGATTATGGTGGGAATTGCCTTATCGACCGTTAATATTGATCCGAATTTGACCTTGGTTATTCTTGCAATTGCCGATGTATTATTGGTTACCATTATGCTAAAAATTAAAATAAAACGTGGGGCAAAAGCATAAATATATTATTGCTTTTTTAGTGCTTGCTGGTTCATTATCGGCCCAGCAGCAAATTCCTGGCCTATGGCTCGAAAATTCATTTACATACAAAACTCAGCAAGTTATTATCAGCAATCCTGATTTTCAATACCAATCAGGGGTTTTGCCTTTTTTGCAACTTGACTCATTAAACTTAACAAAAGATGATACTGCGCTTTTTAAAACCTCTCCCAAAATTGAAAACAATAAAAATTCAATAACTTTTTATCCTTTGCTTAATTTGGTTGGAGGGGTTGAAATAAATGATTCAACGCATTTTATAGGGCAACTGGGTGCTGGGTTGGCATTTGCGGCAAAACTTGGGGAAAAGTGGCAATTTTATGGAAGCGCTTATTTCGAAAGTCAAGAGGCGCCCGATTATATTTCATCATACATCCATACGAATGGGGTTGTTCCCGGTATGGGGAAAGCGTATTCGGGTTTAATGGATTATAACGTATCACGATTTGATGGCTTTGTCCGGTTTAGGCCCATTTCGGTTTTTCATGTGGAATTGGGTATTGGAAAACAATTTATTGGCGAAGGTTACCGCTCTTTGTTATGGTCCGATTTTGCAATGCCCGCCCCATATTTAAGGTTGAATCTTAATATCTGGCACATTAATTACTCGGCAACTTATTCCTCACTTAACGACTTGGCATATAACCCGCAAGGCCAATGGCAAGATGCCGGCAAATTTACTGCCCGGCATTATTTGAGTTGGAATATTTCCAAAACAGTGCAACTCGGATTGTTCGAATCGGTGGTTTGGCAAGCATCTGATAGTACACATAACCGTGGTTTCGATGTAAATTATCTCAATCCCATCATTTTTTATCGCCCGGTTGAATTCTCTATTGGATCAGCCGACAACTCCCTACTGGGGTTAAATTTTAAAGTGGACATAGCTAAAAAGTGGACTATTTACACGCAGTTGATGTTAGACGAGTTCTTACTAAGCGAAATCAGGGCCCGAAATGGATGGTGGGCCAATAAATATGCTTGGCAATTGGGGGTAAAATATAATTCCGATAAAAGCTTTTACCGTGCCGAGTTTAATCTTGCTCGTCCGTTTACCTATTCACATGGAAGTGTAAAGCAAAATTATGCGCATAACCACCAGGCATTGGCACACCCTTTGGGAGCAAATTTTTATGAAGGGTTGATTGAAGCCCGGTTTAAAATTGGTGAGCGCACAACACTAACTAATTTTGCGATGTTTTATTTAAAAGGCGAAGATCCTTCGGGACAGAATTTTGGTGGGGATATTTTTAAATCTTATATCAATCCGGCCAGAACCCATGGAAATTATATCGGACAAGGTAACCAGCGGATAGTTTGGTTTTATAAAGCACAATTCAACTACCTGCTTTCAAAAGAAAATAATATGAATTTGCTTGCAGGCGTGCAATTACGGACCCAAAGTTATTTGGGACAAAACAGCTTTAGCACGATTATTTATTTGGGGGTTTCAACACAAATCTGGAACCGCTATTCAGATTTTTAATGCAATCTGATTTTTTCAAATCGGTAATTAGTCTCTGCAAGAAAACTAGTGTTTTTTGGTGTGGCTGATAAGAAAATGTCAAGGTCGAGGCGTGAGAAGTCTTGAAATTCAGGAGTTTACTTTTGTAAATGACTGTATTTCAAGGCAAGCACAACGAAGAAATTGGCGTTTTCTTGCAGCCACTAATTAGGAAGCGCCAAAATTTATTTTATGTTTGCAACCTAATCAAAATCATCCCCATTTTAATTGACAACAAACAAAACAGCGGTACTTCAGCAGCCCAAAAGAGTTAGTAAAACCAAGGATTTATTGGCGTTTGCTAAATTCAGGTTAACCATTACGGTGGTGCTGTCATCTGCCATGGGCTTTGGTATTGCACCCGTGGCTTTCAATCTCCAAAATTTTTTATTGATCGTTTTTGGAGGCTTTTTGGTTACCGGTGCAGCAAATGGGTTTAACCAAATATTAGAACGGGATTCTGATAAACTAATGGCACGTACCCAAAACAGGCCTTTGCCAACAGGCAGAATGAGTGTTTCGCAGGGAATAATATATGCAACCATCATGTCGGTAATTGGATTGGCAATGTTGGCAAGTATCAACCTTTTAAGTGCAGTTCTGGGATTTTTGGCATTGTTTATTTATGTGGTTATTTATACCCCGCTTAAAAAAGTTACCCCAATGGCTGTTTTTGTCGGGGCATTCCCCGGAGCTATTCCACCTATGTTGGGATATGTTGCAGCAAGTGGCCATTTTGGATTTGAACCAGGAATATTATTTGCTGTTCAGTTTATCTGGCAATTCCCCCATTTTTGGGCTATTGCCTGGGTTGCCGACGATGAATATAAGAAGGCGGGAATTCGTTTGCTCCCTTCAAAAAATGGCCGCGACAGTTTTAGTGCCAATCAAATCTTATTATACAGCCTGTTCCTTATTCCGGTAAGTTTACTGCCCTGGAGTTTCGAAATAAGCGGTTGGTGGTCTGCTATTACCGTTGCTATTTTGGGCATTGGATTTGCCTGGTTTGCTTATGACCACACCCGAAAAATGACCAACAAATCAGCTTTAAAAATCATGTTTGCTTCATTTTTGTACTTGCCGCTGGTTCAGTTACTTTACTTATTGGATAAATTTTAAAAAGTTTTTGCACTTGGAAAATTCGCGTAATGTCCGCACTAAAACTATGTTGGTATATGTTGCTATCTTCAGCATAGTAATGTTGTTTGCAGCTTTTACCAGCGCTTATGTGGTTTCGATGGGCAATGGTTTTTGGGTAGATATTAAAATGCCCCGGGCTTTTTATTTAAGTACCATTACCATAATTATCAGTAGCCTTACAATGTGGTGGGCTGTAAAGTCCATTCAAAACAATAATCTAAAAGGATTTAAAACAGGGCTTACAATTACTTTGTTTTTAGGATTAGTGTTTGCGTATTTTCAATTCCAGGGGTGGAATGAATTAATAATAACCGGAAATCATGTTAGCGGAGATATCGGTAACCTAAAAGGGGAATATGGAAAAGACTATACTTTTTCTTACCAGGGATACCAATTGGTTTTAGAGGATGGGAATTTTTATTTTCCTAACGATTCGATGAAGGAACGCCCACTCAATGTTGAGATAAACAAAGATTTTAATGCAGCAAGTGGTTATTTTTATGTTCTTACTTTTTTGCATTTGTTACATTTGGCCGGAGGATTAATCTATTTGGTTTACGTGTTGGCCTTATCGTATAAAGACCGTTTTAACGCCCATGATTTTTTGAAACCAAAGTTGGTAAGCATCTATTGGCACTTTTTAGATATCCTATGGGTTTACTTGTTTTTGTTTTTATTATTTATTCATTAACATTGTAACAACGAATCGACTTTTAATAACATTTAATACAAACAGGAAATATGGCTTCAGAAGCTACTCAATCTATTGATAACACTGCGTTATGGGACGGAGGGCGATCCCCATTTGGCATGTCCTACGGAAAAAACATGATGTGGTTTTTCCTGGTATCTGATGCGCTTACTTTTGGGGGATTGTTAATAGCTCTCGGTTTTGCCCGGTTTAAATTTGCCGGTGAATGGCCGATGGGAGAAGAGGTTTTTCAATCCTTACCATTTTTAGGCAATGGTTTTCCACTGGTATATGTTGCATTAATGACTTTTATATTAATTATCTCATCAGTAACCATGGTTTTAGCGGTTGAAGCCGGGCATAGAAATGATAAAAAAACAGTGGCTAAATGGTTGGCGCTTACCGTTCTCTTTGGGATTTTCTTTTTAGGCTCGCAAGCATGGGAATGGAGTCATTTTATCCATGGTACCGAAGCCGGACTTACCCTTGCCGATGGTTCGGTTATTCATGGTGCAAACATGTCGTTTAATGAATATGGCCCACAACTCTACGCCAATTTTTTCTTTTTCGTTACAGGCTTTCACGGTTTTCATGTTTTTACCGGAGTGCTTTTTAATATTATTATTCTGATTATGGTTTTACGTGGTGTTTTTGAAAAAAGGAAACATTACGAAATGGTAGAAAAAGTCGGTTTATATTGGCATTTTGTTGACCTCGTTTGGGTTTTTGTATTCACGATATTTTACCTTGTTTAATTCAAAATTTTTAGAATTATGGAAAGAGATGACTTAATAGTAGATGAATCGTACGCAATAAATGCGCACCACTCAGAAGAAGCAGGTAAAAAAATAAGACGTGACATTTATAAAGTTACCTTATTCTTAACACTTGCAACGATTCTTGAAGTGTTTTTAGGAGCTTCATTTAAACGAAACGAAACATTTACATGGGATGTTATTGTTACTGTTTTTGCCATACTAACCCTTGTAAAAGCATTTTTTATTGTAACTGTATTTATGCACCTGGGCGATGAACGTAAAAACATTCAGCGCACCATTCTTATCCCTTATTTTTTCTTTATGGCTTATATGATTATTCTTATAACCATTATCGAAGGCGATTTTCAGGGTTTAATTCAAACGCTTCCTTTCTAAATAATTATGAAACCAGCCGGAAAGCCGCTTAAATACATCGGATTAGCGGTAATATTATTTTTGCCGGTGTTTATCTTTTTTTTACTCAGCAGAGGTGACCATTATTTTACCACATTGCCGCATTACGGTATAAAAAACCCAACAACAAAAGAGGTAAATGGCAAAATGGTTTCCGATACCATTTACCATGAGATAGATTATTGGAGTTTCACAAATCAGGATGGGGAAATGGTTAGCCAGGAAGATTACGATGGCAATATTTACATTGCTGATTTTATTTTTACTACCTGCCCCGGGATATGTCCGAAAATGACAACCCAAATGAATTTACTCCAATTAAAGCTCGACAACCCCGCTTTTGATGACGTTAAATATATTTCGTACACAGTTAACCCCGAACACGATACCCCGGAAATACTAAAAGAATACGGCAAGCAACATGGCGCTGATTTTAATCAATGGACTTTTTTAACAGGAGAAAAGCAAAAAATATATGAGTTAGGTGTCCACAGCTACCTGGTGAGTACCCAGGAAGATGCATTGGCAGAAGGGGGTTTTTTGCATTCTGAAAAGTTTATCCTGGTTGATTGGAACAGGAACATTCGCGGATATTACAACGGCACCGATGTTAATGATGTAGGCCGGCTGGCAGAAGATATCAAAATACTGATGAAAGAAAAAGCTAAAAATGAATCCTAAACGCAAGAGAATTATCATTCTTCTTTCTGTAGTTGTACCACTGGTTGTGGCTTCCCTTTTTGGAATACGGATAGAGACCACCATTGATTTTTCATTTCTTCCCAAAGTATATGCTACACTGAATTTCTTCACTTTTATAATACTGACGCTTGCTTTTATAGCCATAAAAAACAATAAAAGACAGCGGCACGAAAAACTGGTAAAAACCGCATTGCTGACCACTACTTTATTTTTAGTGCTTTACATTTTATACCACATTACCAGCGATACCACAGTTTATGGCGGCACAGGGGCTTTAAGATATGTATATTATTTCATATTAATCACCCACATCACCCTATCGGTATTGGTAATTCCTTTAGTATTGATATCATTGGGATGGGCAATGGACGGAAACTTTATTAAACATCGTAAAATGGCAAAAATTGCCATGCCAATCTGGATGTATGTAGCTTCAAGTGGAGTGGTAGTTTACCTTTTAATATCTCCGTATTACATGTAATAATCTGAGTTCGATTAATAAATTATATTTGCCACATGAAGATTAAAAACTACTTCATTAAGATTGGATTGCTTGTCTTTTTCTGGGTTTTCAACCTGGCAAGCGTGTTAAGCCAGTGCGCCATGTGTAAAGCCACTGCCGAAAGTGCAACCGACGATTATGGCAACGCTATTTCAGGCGGAATAAATACCGGTATTGTTTATATGATGGGCATGCCTTATCTTTTATTAGGCATTTTGGGCTGGGTGTTTTACAAAGACCGCATCAAGGGATTTCTTAAAGATTTTATGGAAATCCACAATTAGCACATCTGTATTTACGAAAATCATAAGGCTAAATCAATTAAACTAAAAAAGGTTTTTATCCCTAAATTGTAACATTCCGGATTGTGCAGCGTCTGCCTTTTTGAATTGTGTCCTGATAACTATTGGGGAAAACCACAAGAAATGACAATACAAACCTTTGAAAAAGAAATACTGCCCCTTAAGCACCCGATTTTTCGCTTCGCTTTATACCTGGTGAAAAACAAGGAAGATGCGTGCGACATCACCCAGGAAGTGCTGATAAAAATGTGGGAAAAAAGGCAGGATCTCGACAAGGTGGAAAATTACCGGGCATGGGCCATTAAAATTACTAGAAACAAATGCCTGGACCTTTTTAAATCTGCCCGGCGAAAAAATGTAAGCTGGAACGAAACGCTCGACAAAAAAACGACAATAACACCGTTGAGCATTCTCGATAACAAAGACCAAACAGATTGGGTTAAAACACAAATGGAATTGTTGCCCAACCTGCAAAAGGAAATTTTCTACATGCGTCATTTCGAAGAAAACAGCTACCGTGAAATTGGCGAAAGCCTGAATATTGACGAATCGAAAGTGAAAGTTTATTTACACCGTGCACGTGTATTTATAAAACAATCGCTCGAACAAAAACATGCCCATGGACTTAAAACAGGTTGATCAATTAATGGAAAAGTATTGGGAAGGGGAAACTTCCTTAGCCGAAGAAAAAGAGCTGCAGCAATTTTTCGCTTACGGCGAAATTCCGGAACATTTGCTGGCCTATCGCAAGCTTTTTATTGCCCAGGAGATATCCTTGAACCCTGATTTAGGGTTGGATTTCGACGCGGAAGTTCTTGCAAAAATAGAACCCCAAAAACAAACCAATAACTGGAATTTCGTGAGAATTGCAGCAATCGGACTGGTGCTGATTATTACAGCAATAGGGTTGTTTAAACTCGATTTAACAATCCAACAACCGGTAATAGCATCGCAAGAAGATACTTATCAAAACCCTGTAGAGGCCCTGGCAGAAACAAAAAAAGCATTTGCCATGATTTCGGTTGCATTTAATAAGGGACAGCAGCCGGTTTCAAATTTAGCAAAGCTGGACAAAGCAAATAAAAAGGTAGTTGAGGCATTTGGCCAAGCGTCACAATTACCAATACTAACAGAGTAAAGATGCACGGCTGTGCAGCTTAACAAGCAAACGAACACACAAACAAAAAAGATAATAATAACAATTTAAAAACAAGAAAAAATGAAAAAGATAATAGCCCTATTTACAGCAGTGTTACTGGTTGGCATCATGAATGCCCAAAGCCTGGTAAGTACCGAATTTAGTGATTACGAAACCAACGAAAATTTTACACGCGTTTCGATTTC
>Ga0164313_10003160_pt1 | contig 14711 bp, 9 predicted proteins | sample GuaBasSedimGuay4_FD_113735 | JGI IMG/M metagenome (GOLD analysis project Ga0164313, IMG submission 113735) | Subseafloor sediment microbial communities from Guaymas Basin, Gulf of California, Mexico - Guay4, Core 4569-4, 0-3 cm | ecosystem: Environmental > Aquatic > Marine > Hydrothermal vents >... | reverse complement strand
TCGATGAAATGAATGCCTAATCGTTGCATGCGACGCAGGCAGATCGCGTCTCTGAACACAAGCGTTAGTAGTAAAAATATCAATTCGCAGCAAGCTGCGGGGAATTAAACCCTAAAAGAGATTAAATAAAAATACTAAACAATAGCAAATGACCCAATACCAAATAGAAAATCGTTTTACGTAAACCTTTGAATATTTGAATTTTGTGTTTGTTTAGAGTTTGGAAAATTAGGATTTATTCAGGTGGTGTGAATTCCGTCATGGCCTCCTTGATGTCATCGATGGTGTCGTACAGCCACAGCACGTCCTCCATGCTCAGACGTCCTGCTTTCATGGGCACTCTTTCTGTCCCGTCCTTTTTCAACAACACACGCGGGCCGATCTGCACCTTGGGCTGTCCTTCGTTGTACTGGTTAATGGTCACCACCAGACCGGTTTCATCACACTTCCAGCGCTTTAAGACTTTATCTTTATCCGGATCGAACGGCATAGCTCCTCCACAATTGAATTTTCTTAAAATATTGTTTTCTATTAAAATGACTTACCATGATAAATACGAACAGCAGAGGACCGACAACCGTTAAATTCGATTGTTAGACCGCCAGCTTTGAAAAATCGGCAAACCGGTCAAAAAGGCCGGCAATGTCACCTAAAAGGGCCAGGCGGTTATTGCGGGTCTGCGCGTCTTTTGCCATGACCAGTACACCTTCGAAAAATGTATCCACCGCACCCTTTAGGGATGCGATTTTCAACAATGCCGTCTCAAAATCACCATCTGCGAAAAGGGCGGCAACCTGGCGTTCGACATCCTTGTAAGCATTAAACAACGCTTTTTCAGACGCATGCGTGAACAGGTCTTCACGGACGTCCCCTTGAATGCGGCCCTCGGTCTTTTTAATAATATTGACCACACGCTTGAATGCAGTTGCCAGCGGTTCAAAATCCGGGGCTACCTTGAGCGCCTCGAGTGCCTTGACCCTGTTCCATACATTGGGCACATTTTCCGTGCCGGCGCTGGTAACCGCTGCGACAACGTCCTTGGAAAATCCTTTTTCAACCAGGATGTGCGCCATCCGGTTCTGAATGAAGATGTACACTTTTTCCGCTGCCACTTCGATGGGGACATCGCTCTTTGCACCGAAAAGTTCGAGGCTCTTGACGATGAGATCACGCAGGGAAAAACCAAAAGCATTGTCCAGCATGATGTTGACGATGCCGATACCCTGCCGGCGCAATGCATAAGGGTCGGAGGCTCCTGTGGGAATCAGGCCCACGGAAAAGCATCCGCAGATGGAATCGATTTTGTCAGCAATAGCCAGTATGGCCCCGGTCTTTGTTGCGGGGAGCCGGCCACCCGAATATGTCGGTCGATAGTGCTCTTCCACGGCGCCGGCGACATCATGGTGTTCGCCGGCCACACCCGCGTACACCCTGCCCATCACTCCCTGCAGTTTAGGGAATTCCACCACGACCTGGCTCACCAGGTCCGCTTTGCACAATTCTGCCGCCCTGGCAACCCGCGTCTTGAAATCGGCACCCAATCCCTCGGCATCAGCCAGGTAAACAACCATTTTTTTTACCCGGCCCACCTTCGCTCTCATGCTCCCGAGCTTGGCCTGAAACAGGACCCCTTCAAGCTTTTCGATCCAGGGATCAAATGAAACCTTGACATCACTGCGATAAAAAAACTGGGCGTCGGCGAGACGGGCCCGCAATACCCGCTGGTGGCCCGTGGCCACGAGGTCGAGATCTCTGGTGCGTGTATTGTTGACAGCGATGAAGTAAGGCATTAGCCGCCCGTTTGCATCGATAACAGCAAAATATTTCTGATGTTCACGCATGGCCGTAATCAGGATTTCCCGGGGGATTTCCAGGAATTCATCGTCAAATTTTCCGGCGGTAGCGATAGGATATTCCACCAGGTTGGTGACAATATCCACCAATTCCTCATCCGGCAGGATTTTACCGCCAACCGCCGACGCGGCACGTTCGATCTCCTGAACGACCATCTGTCTGCGCACCTCAATATTCGCTATGACCTCGACACTTTTCAACCTGGCCTGGTAGACATCCGGATTATCTATCTTGATCTTGCCCGGATGCATGAAACTGTGCCCGTAGGAATGCCTGCCGCTTTTGATGTTCCCCAGGCTGAACGAAACAATGCCGTCGCCCAGCAAGGCCACAATGGAGTGCAGGGGCCGCGCGAATTGGATATTCAGCTCCGCCCACTTCATGGTCTTGGGAAATGGGGTCGCCAGAATGACCTCGGGCAGAAATTTCTTTAAGAGGGTCTTGGTGGCCAAGCCTCTTTCCGTTACCCTGGCGCTCAGATAGCTCCCCTTTTCGGTCTTCTTCAATTTCAACGCTTTGACCGAAACGCCCACTTTTTCGGCAAATTTCACGGCGGCCATGGTCAGCTTGCCGTCTGCATCGAACGCAACCTTTTCGGGGGGACCCTGCACATCCTTTGAAACAGTGAGTTGTTTTGGCGCCACACTCTCAACCATAATGGCCAGGCGTCTGGGTGTGCCGAACGTTTTCACATCCCCGTGTTCAATACGAGCCGTACTCAGTTTTTTCAACAGGTTTGAAGTAATGGCTTCCAGAGCGGGTGCAATATAACCCGCGGGTATCTCTTCCGCACCGATCTCAAGCAGTAAATTGTCCATGCTCACCTCTAACGTTTCGATAAATTTTCATGCTCAATCCCGCCGGAGCGGGAGAATAGTTCTCAATCGGGGTGTTACCCCATATACACTCAATGTACCCGTCACACCTACTTTTTCAGCAGCGGGTACCCCATGGCTTTTCTCTGCTTCAGATATCCCTCCGCCGCCGCCCTTGCGAGATTCCTGATACGCCCGATGTAGCCGGTCCTTTCGGTAACACTGATGGCCCCTCTGGCATCAAGCAGGTTAAAGGTATGGGAGCACTTCAGGCAGTACTCGTATAACGGCAGGACAAGTCCTTCCGTAACCATCCGCCGGGCTTCGTGTTCGTATTTGTTGAACAGGTCGAAGAGCATGTCCACATCGGCTTTCTCGAAATTGTAGGTGGACTGCTCCACCTCCTGCTGGTGGTGGACGTCGCCGTAGGTCACGGTGTCGTTCCATTTCAGGTCATATACATTGTCGACACCCTGCAGGTACATGGAAATCCGTTCCAAACCGTAGGTCAATTCGACCGGAATGGGTGATAGTTCAACGCTGCCGGCCTGCTGAAAATAGGTAAACTGGGTGATCTCCATACCGTCCAGCCAGACCTCCCAGCCGAGCCCGGAAGCACCCAGGGTCGGCGACTCCCAATCATCTTCCACAAATCGGATGTCATGCTCCAGGGGATCGATACCCAGCACTTTCATGCTCTGAAGATACTGTTTCTGAACATCATAGGGCGATGGCTTCAAAAGCACCTGGTACTGGTAGTAGTGCTGAAGCCGATTGGGATTTTCCCCGTAACGACCATCGGTGGGGCGCCTCGAGGGCTGCACGTAGGCCACGTTCCACGGTTCGGGTCCCAGCGCTTTCAGGGCCGTGTTGTGATGAAAGGTCCCGGCGCCGACTTCCAGATCATATGGTTGCGTAATGAGGCATCCCTTTTTGGCCCAGAATTGATCCAGCTTTAAAATAACATCCTGAAAATTCATAAAACTTTCCTCTGTCCGTTGTTAAAGTGGCCCCAACGTTGCAACTATGGGGTTGAAAATGCTCAGTTCATCCCTTTGTTACCCAGGCGGCATCTTTGATCAGGCAGCCGATTGGATCCTGAGCCCTTTGCGGTCTATGGCCGGATTCAGCAACCGGGCATCCGCTCTGGCGGAAAGAATTGTTTCCCACATCTGTCGCAAACTGTCAATATCTTCAACCGCTCCAAGCGCCCAGACACACCCGCCGCCGCCAGCCCCGGTAAAGCGCGCACCACACCCGGACGCAACGGCCGCTGCCACCAATTGCTTACCAATTTCATCCAGGACCCCCGGCGTCATCTCCTGGCGCAACACTACTTCCCGGTTCATACAGGCTACCGCCTCTCTATAGTTCATGGACGCCAAAGCTTCAATAAAATTGTGCGTGCACTCAGCCACCTGAAACCACTTTTCACGGTTCATCCCCGCGATGAATTGTCTTACCCACGCGCCATTGATATCCGCTGAGGTGTGGGGTATGCCGCAATACGCCACCAGAATTTGATCTGCCAGATCTTTGAATTTTCCGGGCTTTACCACAGAAACCCGCCTGAAAATCGGCGATTCAATGCTCTCAGGCCAATACCAGGCGTTCACCCCGCCGTATGCCGCAGCAAGATGATCCTGGAGTCCGCAGGGCACTCCCGCGACACTGGATTCGAGGACGTGCGCCAACAGGACAATCTTTTTTTTGGTAATCGATTTCTCCCCCCCGCGAGATAAAGCCTCCTGCAGGGTTGCTACGAGGGCAACCGCCGCTGCCGAAGATCCGCCCAGGGCGCTCCGTGGCGGTGACGAAGATTCGATGGTAATGTGTGTGCCATCAGCATTGAAATAGTTGGCCACCGCAAACATGAAACCGAGGGGGTGATCGAAGGGTGCCCGCCCGGAGGGGAACTCGGCACTTTCAAAACCTTTTGAAGTCACCCGGACAACCCCCTTTTCCCAGGCTTCGATTCGCGCGGTGGTTCTCAAGGCCAAGGCCATGTTGAAGGTGCACGGGCGCAAAAACCGCAACGGCACGTAAAAAGTACTCAAATCGAGGGTACCGCCCATATCGATCCTGCAGGGTGCGGATGCCGTAATCGGCGCAGACTTCAGGATTTCTCTTATAGCTTCCTGCATTAATTGGTTCCCCTTGTTCCGATTCCAGAATATCAATAACCACGCCGCTAGAAGATGGCATGGACAGTGGCCCCTGAAAAGGGCTAATATTTATCTCGCAAAGCTCACAGAGTCTCAGAGAAATAATTTAACCGCAAAGCATGGGCTTTCAGCTTAGCTGAAGGTTTAATGGGCAAATAAATTAAAATCAATCACGAACAGAATAAATTTGAATGCATCCTGCAGGCAGCAGGATGCATTCAAATTTATTCTGTTCGGATCTGCCGCAGGAATTTAAGGCTCCGGGGTTCCTTGCCCAGATGATAAGGCACAAAGGATTCCAGGAACCGAAGTCCTTCCTTCAAGGCCTGCGCCGAAAATCTGATTCTGGTCGCCTTGCGGATATCACCGTTGTCGATCCACTGAAGCTGCTTGATGGTCCCCCTTGAAAGGCAGTGTTCCTCTTTTCCATAGGGTGCACAACGCTCACAGACGACACCGCCTTTGGACAGGTCGAAATTCATCCTGTGGCGTGGTGCGGCGTCCGTTTCGATACTGCAGGTGCTGCAGTGGCTCAGGTTGGGACAAAGCCCGGAGAGGTTGAGAAAGCGCATTTGAAACAATATACTTAAAACTTCCCCGGAAACAGCACCGGCATCGAGTTCAGCCAGAACATGGTCCAACAGGTCGTATATACCGGTTTGTGCCCGGCCTTCTTCCAGCCACAAATTTGTCAACTCGGCCCAGTAGCTGGCGTAGGCGGTTTTTTTTATGTCGGTACCGATATTGAAAAGCGGTTTGATGAGGGAGGCCTCATTTACCACGGAGAGACCTTTTCCTCTCCCGCGGCTGACCACGATATCCAGGGAATTGAACAGTTCCAGTACACCACCAAACCGTTTCCGGCTGCGCTTGGCTGACTTGGCAATAGCGGAAATCTTGCCTCTGTCCCGGGTCAGGAAATTAAGGATGAGATCATAATCTCCATAGTCCACACGACGGATCAGTATGGCGGAGGTTGAATAGGTTGGCATGGTTGACCTTGAATACGAAAACAAACAAGCAGGAAATTCTAAAATCGAATGCACAAACAAGTATTTTGAGTGCTTAAATACCCAACAAGGTCGTTGCAATCGTGAAATAAAAGAAAACGCTGATTATATCGATGGAAGTGGTCACAAAGGGGCCGGTGGCCACAGCCGGATCGATATTGGCCTTGGCAAACACCATCGGAACCATTGACCCCACAAGCGCGGCAATGGACATGGAAGACAGAACCGCACAGCACACGGAAACAGCCAACGCCATGGTACCGAATGCCAACTGGGCAACAGCCCCGATAACGATACCGTAAGTCAACCCCAGGATGACGCCGATGGAAAGCTCCTTGAACACGACCGGCCAGAGTTCCCTGACATTGATCCGGCCGGTGGCCAGCCCGCGCACCACGATGGTCGAGGACTGGGTCCCAATATTACCGCCCATGCCCATGATGACAGGAATAAAGGCCGCCAGATACGCAAACTGTTTCAGACTTTCTTCGAAGCTTTCGATGACATAAAAAGCGATGATACCGCCAATACAACTCGCGAACAGCCATGGAAAACGGATGCGCGTGCTTTTAAAAACGGATTTTGTCTCGACGAACTCCTCGCCAACACCTGCCATTTTCAAAATATCTTCGGTGGCTTCCCTCCGGAAGATGTCGATAACGTCATCGACGGTTACGATCCCCACCAGTTTGTTGGTTTCGTCCACCACCGGAACGGCCAGGATGTCGTAACGGGCCACGATTCTGGCCACCTCTTCCTGATCCATGTCGGTCTTAACCGAAAAAACGTCCGTGGTCATGAAGGCACTCAGTGGGGTTTGCGGCGGTACGACCACCAGTTGCCTCAGGGAAATGACGCCGACCAGGTTGTCATATTCGTTCACCACATAGAGGTAGAAAGGCATCTCAACGTCCTGATGCTCTTTCTGCAGGGATTCAATAGCCTCCCTGGCGGTAGTCTCCTCACCCAGAACGATGAAGTCCGGAACCATGATACCGCCGGCCGTGTCGTCCTCGTACCGCAGCAGCCCTTCAACCTCTTCGGATCCCTCCTTTTCCATGCGCTGGAGGATCTCGTCGGATCTCTCTTCCGGAAGCCTGCCGATAATATCGGCGACATCGTCGGTGGGCATGCTTTCCAGGATGGACACGATCTCTTCCAGTTCCAGCCCTTCGGCAAATTCCAGAAAGGTGTCCGCCTCCATCTCGCTGAAGAGAATCCCTTTCTGTTCCGTATCGGCAATCATCTGGAACAGCTTGTGCTGATCCGACAGGGTCAGAAAGTCAAAAACCCTGGAAAGATCGGCAGCATGGGTTTTGTCCACAATCTTCTTAAGATTGTGCAAGGCATTGCGCCGCAGCAGCCGTTTGACACTATCGATAAGTATTTTGTTGCCATCACCCTGCATATTAAGATCCTGAAAATAAAAAATATATCTTTAAAGAAGTAAAATTGCAAGCAGAATTCCAACAGTCAATCGAGGCTACAGGTACGGCGGATGAGGGTATCGCGGGTGCTACCGGATAACTTTGATATGGGCCTTGCGCTTCAACTCCTCCAGCCACTCTGCATACTTCTCATCGACGGCTGCATTGTACAACTGTTCCTCAATTTCGGGAGAGGCCTCCTCGAAACGCTTGCCGCCCTCCATGGTCATGTCTTCCACAAAAAATATCTGGTATCCCTGGTCTGTGTCCAGTATGGATGTGTAATCACCCGCCGCCAGGCCTTCCAGGGCCTGTTGTATCAGCGGTGAGAAATCGGTATACCGGATCTTACCCAGATCCCCCCCTTTTGGGGCCAGGGGTGATTCTGAATATTCCCGCGCAAGGGATTCAAAGGATTCGCCCGCTTCCAATTTCTGTATGACCGCTTCCATTTTACCCATTGCCGCCGCCTTGGCACTGTCGTCATCATCGGAAGAGACAATCGTCATAATATTTCTGAGATGATACCGCAGATCGCCGCCGTAGGCGTCGGCGTGGTCATCGTAATATGCCCGGACCTCCTCATGGGTGATGACAATCTTCGAGCTCACCTCCTGGCCCACCAGACGGCTTCTCAGCGCCTGATTTCTTAAAGACTGCCGATATTCCTGGATAGTCATCCCTTGTGCCGCCAAGGCCTGGCGCAGATCTTCATCCGTCCACATCTTCGAAGCCTTGAGGCGTTCGAGGGATGCATCTATTTCCGCGTTGTTGATGGTAATCTTGTTTTTCTCGATTTCCTGATCTGCCAGCTTCTCGTCTATGAGGCGATACGTTATGTCATTTCTTACTTTGTAAAGCATCTGACGTTCTTTTTCTTCCGCATAGCCCATGGATTTAATCTTCTCTTCATACGGCTTCAGTTGGTGCTGCAATTCCAGATAGGTAATGATATCGTTGTTGACCACAGCAACGATGCGGTCGACAATTTCCTCCGCCTGGGCACTGCCGGCAGACCACAGCCCCGAAAGGAGCACGCCGGCCATAATCCACCACCGGAATCCGGATGAATCGAAATATTTAAAAATACGATTGTTCACCATATACATCATGAGCCGTTCATTTTTTCCCAGGCTGCGGCGTTAATATCGACATCATACATAGACTGCAGGTCTTTCAGCCAGGCCTGGTAAAATTGCTGAGCTTTCTGCTGGCGTACGAATTTAACCACTTTTTCATCGATATCCACATCGTTCAGTCTCTCGTGGCCGGCCGTGTCACTGGGGGAGTAATGGGCTTCATAAGCAGCTGATATCTCGGCAGGAGTGAGAACTATCGATATTTCGAGATCCTCACGGACCACCTTCTCTTTGAGCAGGCGCACCCGCAGCTGGGCTTTCCATAAACTGTATGAAATCGCCTGCTCCAAGAGGACTTTTTCAAATTCTCCTTCCGGATAGTCTGCCCGGATCCGATCGATAGCAGACGTCAGGTCCTGGTCGGAAATCTCGAGGTTCAACTCCTCGGCCCGCTCGAGAAGTATCAACTCCTCCGTAAGCTGGTGCAGCAATCGCAGCTTCATTTCCTTATCTACCGCCGGGTCAGCTTGCGCCGGCAGCGGAAATTCGGCCGAGACCGCATCGAATCGGCTATTGAATTCATCTACCGAAATCGACCGGTCGTTAACCCTGATCAGAGATACGACCGACAGCTGTGCGCCCTGATTATCGCACCCCGCGATTGTCATCCCCAGCATGATCAGAACCCATATGATCCACCGGCGGTTTGTATATTTTAATAGAGCCAACGCTTCAGTCCATAATGGTAGAGTGTCTTATTCATACCTGATAGAAACAATAAAGAGTACTGCTGTTTCTAATAAAATTATGCATTTAGGTGGTCACGGGTTAACATGAAGGGCAATATCTTTCAAGATATTTTTCGCTTGTGTAAGCCGGCCGTACGTTCCGGGATGCGACAGCTTTGTTTTTAAAATATGCCCCGGGGTCAGCCGGAAGCGATCACCGTGGGCCGTGATCATCGCAACGATACCGGTGGGGTTTTCCTGGTGCGCTTCGGAAAAATGCAGTGATAGATTTTTCTCTGAGATATCCACACGGGCCACCCCGGCTTTGCGTGCCAGTATTTTCAATAGGATTTTCAATAAGAGATTGCCGGCAGCGTCCGGCAAGGTGCCGAAACGGTCGATGAGTTCCTTCTTAACCCCTGAAAGCTCGGCCGTGTCCGTCATTTTCGCCAGACGCCGGTATATTGAAAGCCGTATATCGATGTCTTCGATATACGCTTCCGGAACATACGCCGAAAGGGCCATGTTGATTTCCGGCTCGAGTCTCTGGACATGACGCATACCTTTCAATTCACTGATCGATTCTTCCATCAGTTTTAAAAACATGTCATACCCCACCGCAGCAATATGCCCGGATTGGGATGCACCCAGAATGGTTCCGCCGCCGCGGATCTGGAGATCGCTCATGGCAATCTGGAATCCCGACCCCAGATCACTGTGCTCCATGAGTACCTTCAGCCTTTTTTGTGCGGCACGACCCAGATAACTCTCATCGGGGATGAACAGATAGGCATATGCCTGTTCCTCCGACCGACCGACACGTCCGCGGAGCTGGTACATCTGGGCCAGACCGAAGCGGTCCGCCCGGTTGATGATTATCGTATTGGCAGAAGGAATATCGAGCCCTGACTCGATGATGGTAGTACAGACCAAAAGGTCGATTTCCCGACGCATGAACCGCAGCATCACGCCTTCGAGTTTTTTTTCATCCATGCGCCCGTGGGCGATGTCCAGACGCACCTCAGGAACCAGGGTTTTAAGGTAGCCGGCTGTTTTTTCAATGGTATTGATGTTGTTGTGAACAAAAAATATCTGCCCCTTGCGCTTGAGTTCCTTACGGATCGCTTCCCTGGCAATGCCTTCATCGAATTCACAGATATAGGTGATAATTGATTGGCGATATTCGGGTGGTGTCGCAATGAGAGAAACGTCGCGAACCCCGACGAGGGACATATGGAGGGTCCTGGGAATTGGCGTTGCCGTAAGCGCCAGCACATCGACAGTGCTTCTGATCCGCTTCAGCTTCTCCTTGTGCCGGACGCCGAAGCGCTGCTCTTCATCCAGGACAAAAAGGCCCAGTTCTTTAAACCCGATATCTTTCTGGAGCAGCCGGTGGGTGCCGATAACGATGTCGATATCCCCTGATTTAAGCCCTTCGACGATCTTCTTCTGCTCCCCTTTTTTACGAAATCGGCTTAAACAGGCCACGTTAACGGGATAATTGCTGAATCTTTCCGAAAAACTGGCATAGTGCTGCTCAGCCAGCACGGTCGTCGGCACAAGCACGGCCACCTGCTTGTTGTTGAATACCGACATGAATGCGGCCCGCATGGCGACCTCGGTTTTACCATAACCCACGTCACCGCACACCAGCCTGTCCATGGGCGTAGGTTTTTGCATGTCCGCCAGCACATCTTCGATAGCCCTGAGCTGATCAGCCGTTTCTTCGAACAGAAAGCCGGCTTCAAAATCGCCCAGTTCATCTTCCACCGGTGCATGTCCGAATCCCTTGTTGACCTTGCGAACGGCATACAATTTTAACAATTCACCGGCAATTTTTTCAGCCGATTTCTTGGCTTTCTGTTTGATTTTTCCCCATGAGACCCCACCCATCTTGTCCAGCACGGGAATGGTGCCCTCAACCCCCATGTACTTCTGGATCAGGTTCATGCGTTCCACCGGAAGATAGAGTTTATCCCCGTCGCGGTACACGATCAGGATAAAATCATTGATAAAACCTGCCATATCAAGTTTTTTCAAATATTTATATTGACCTATGCCGTGCTCTTCATGCACGACAAGGTCATCGGTCTTGAGGTCTTCAAAGGCCAGGAGCTGGCGGTTCGTGGAGCCTTTCCGGCTCTTTTTGCGGCGTTTTCGGGCACCAAAAATTTCACGCTCTGTAACCACAGCCAGATGCTCCGCCGGCCACACAAAACCCGTGGAAACCTTGCCCAGGCACAGGTACACCCGGCCGTCCCGCCCGCCAAGGCCTCGCTGCCAGTACGGAAAAATCTCTGACGGGCGAACCGGTATTCCGTATGGCGCCAGCAGCGATTTCAAACGCTCTGTCTGGGCCACCGTGGCACATGTAACTGCTGTAACGTATCCCTTAGCCTGGTTTGCTTTCAGCCATTCAACCAGGGGTGATATCGCCTGCTCCCGGTTGCCCGGGTTTCTCAGTTCACCCGACAACAGCGTGTTGTCTTCAATATGGTATTGATATGTTTCAATTTCCGCAGGAGTACGGCCTTCGCCCAGGATAACCGGCAATATTTTAAATTCCAGCGGCCGGGTGTTATCGAGTTTTTCTTTCACCTGCCGCCAATCAAAATACATCTTATGCGGTTCCACAGCAAAAGACCCGTCATCGATGGCGGACTCAAAATTATTTATGAATTGTTCATGGGCGTCCTTCGCGCTTTTTTCAGCTGCCTCAACCTCTGCCGATACCCACAATGTCCCTTCCGGAACATATTCAAACAACGATTCCAGCCCGGGATAAATCAAGCCGATGAAGCTTTCAATACCGTTAAAGACACCTTCCTCTTTTATACGGCCAACAATTTTCCGGACTTCGGTCACGGGCAGGTTCAGCCTGGCGCCCTGTTCCCGGATGCGGGCAATGACCGCCTTTTTTTCTTCTTCCTTCAGAATCACCTCTTTCGCAGGAATGATGACAGCCTCTTTTGTATTTTCCCGGGTTCGTTGAGTCGCCGCCGAAAAAAAGCGGATACTCTCCACAAAATCTCCGAAGAACTCTATCCGGACAGGATCCGGGTACAGGGGTGAAAAAATATCAAAGATTCCCCCCCGGGCACAGAAGTCTCCGGGCTCTTCCACGATAGCTGCCGGCATATACCCGCCGGACACCAATTTTCTCACCAGGCCGTCCCGATCCACCTCTTCCCCTTCGAGCACAAGTTCCGAGTAATCCACCAGCGCCTTCTTAGGAATGATTTTTTTCATCAGAGCAGCCACGGTGGTCACCACTACGGGCGACTTTTCACGTTGGGTGAGATGATAAAGTGTGCGCAGCCGGGACGCTGCTGTTTCATTGTGGGAAGCCATGAATTTGAAAGGCAGTATGTTGTAGGGCGGAAAATATTCCACCACGTGTTCAGAATCATTCCTGAAAAAAAATCTAAGATCGTCACAGAACTGTTTGGCACTTTTGGGAGAAGATGCAACCACGACTGTGGGCATCCCCAGCTGTTCATACAGGCGTGATACCGCATAGGCTTTTTCCGCTCCCGAAAAACCAACGCAATCTATGGTCGATTTTCTTCCGGGAACCGCATCCAGCAACGTGTTCAATGTAATTTTTACTTGATTTTGGTTCATAAACAAAGTAGGGCAATTTAACCCGTAAAGCTGATTTAAGCACACAACCCAAATTTAAATGCGGGGCACGTTTAAGGCCGATGTAGCTCAGCTGGCAGAGCAGCTGATTCGTAATCAGCAGGTCCGCGGTTCAAATCCGCGCATCGGCTCCAATAAAATTAAGGGGTTACAGGTATTTATGTCTGTAACCCCTTTTTCCTTTTAAGCGCATAATAGCGCATATTAACCCAAAAATCGACACTTTTGTGTAGGAATTGTGTAAGTTTTTTTTGAACGTAAATCAAATATCCAACAGAAAGATGCGTGAATCACGGATGAAATGCATTAAATATTGAAAGGCCTATATGATGGGTTAATTGTGTTCCTTTGTAAGTCTCAGTTTTAAGAGGCTAATGACACGCTTTTATTGAATCGCCGCAAATGCCGATATATCGATGATTTTAAGCATGTTAGTGAATATCGGCTGGGTACTTTTGAGGTACTTTTTGTCGATTTGAGACGATTTTCTATAGCTCGGTACCCCAGTTGGTACCCCAAACCCGGTGGGTGGTTTTGAATACCGACGGAGGGATTTGAACCTCCGATCCCTATAATAATATCAATAGGTTAGATAGGACATGGCAAAAGGTACTCTGATCCTGGATGTGTCCAGAGATCTCGTCATACCAGTCTGTCAAGATCGGGCGTTGTGGGCAGGGGTTACCACCTGTTAAGCTGAACTTTAACTATCTGGAACTGCCATGGTTGAAACCAGTTCAATAAAACTTGAAAAAATCCGACCTGGATCGGTACAGGGGAAGTGTTGCCAAAAACTAACGGAGATTTTTTGCTTGACTTTGTTCTGGTACTCTCCAACGATTATGTAGATATCAGGGGTCCGAAAAACCACCGATGTTCGATTATTATCACCACCGACCAAACCTTGAGTTGGTAGGGTCTCCCTTGATACCGTGGGGATGACCAGATGGTATCGGCAATATTTCATTAAAATTCAGAAACTAAGCTGTTCTCCATTTATGTAGCCAGTTTAATTATGTTGCGAGTCGAGGTTTATTAGCGTCATCAGTTACGCATTATTTTTTTCGATCCCAAGATATGGTACCAGTAATTTTATATTACTGGTGATTGTCTCAGATGCATCATCACTTAGAATGATCTCTTTTTCGCCTCAAGTTGCTATTCTCACATTTCCATGAGACACAAGTGACTCGCGCTGTCAATTGTGATACATTTATCTTAAGATAAATAGTAATAATTAACAGATAGTTATGCAACAAAACCCTTTGGCATGTTTATTGCGATATTGGGCATCGTATTCAATAAATTAACCAGATGGCTAAACCAGATAGAGGAGAGGGACAATGAAAAAATTAAGAGCTTTCTGTTATATTCTTGCCACTATAACAACTATAGTTTTTGCTTCAGGCATTGGATTGGCGAACGACAAAGGCGATATCATTCACGATGCTGAGCACTATATCCTTAAGGCCCAGCACGGTGAGAAATGGGCTGCTGAGGACAAGCAAATTGATGAGAAGCTATCCGAAATTCGCAAGAAGAACGGTGATAAGCCTCCTAATATCGTCTATATACTTGTGGATGATGTGGGATTCGGCGAACTTGGCAACCCAGTGTTAAATCGCGCTCGTGGTTCCCAGACCCCAAACATTAGCAGACTGGCTCAAGAAGGACTTTCCCTTGCTCGTATGTATACGGAGCCATCCTGTACACCGACCCGCGCAGCATTTCTGACAGGCCGCATTCCTTCACGCAGTCACATGCTTGAGGCCAAAATCGTCCCACCAGAGGGTAGTGGACTGAACCGTGATGAAGTTACGATCGCAGAGGTGCTTTCCAAGGCTGGATACAATACGGCTCATATCGGCAAATGGCACCAGGGGGATATCAAAGAGGCTATGCCTCATAACCAGGGCTTTGACTCTGCAAGTTTTCCCATGCACAATCAAGCCACGTTCGGCCTGATGACTGCGGACGCAGAAGCCGGGGGG
>Ga0164313_10003159_pt1 | contig 14716 bp, 14 predicted proteins | sample GuaBasSedimGuay4_FD_113735 | JGI IMG/M metagenome (GOLD analysis project Ga0164313, IMG submission 113735) | Subseafloor sediment microbial communities from Guaymas Basin, Gulf of California, Mexico - Guay4, Core 4569-4, 0-3 cm | ecosystem: Environmental > Aquatic > Marine > Hydrothermal vents... | reverse complement strand
ATCATTGTATAGATGCTTCTTTTCTTCTTCATTACCTTGAGTATAAGGATTCAATGTAAAGTTAAGAATAATACCAGAAGAGGATCGAAAAGTAAAAAACGAGCATCAAGTATCGAGTCTCAAGTCTCAAGTCTCAAGTCTCAAGTCTCAAGTCTCAAGTATCCTACAGATCGCGTTTCTTCATTATCCAGTATGCCAGGCCAATGAATAATATCATATAGGCAAATACCAGTGCAGCATCCAGTATGCCGACATACTCCTGGAAGGATACGCCAAAGAGGCTCATGATGGATGTGTTCGGAACATCGATCATGGTGCCAATGACGTGTTTAGGCATATAATCGCCGATATAATCCGGAAGGTAATAACGGGCAACGGGTTCTACGATATAGAAATATAAAAGCATCAGGCCGATGGCAAAGCCAGACCGTTTTACCAGTATGCCAATGAGGAACGCCATACACAGGTAAGTGAATATTTCCAGGTAATAGGCCAGCAGGAATTCCATTTTTCCAAAGAACTTTCCTACGGTGACATCATCTGTGTGCATGAGTCCGAGGATGCTCCCTATGATGAATACCAGCAAAGTGGCAAAGAGGGTAATCATCGCAATGGTGGCCAGTTTGCTCTTGAGAAAATCCCAGCGGCTCATCCCACAGATAACGTTCTGGCGGATCGTTTTATATGAGTATTCGTTGGTGATCAGAATGATCACTACCACGCCCAGGAATATCTTGAAATAACCGGCAATGTACACCAGGTTATGCCAGATATCGGGCAGGCTGTAAGCACTCAGCCCCGGCAGGGGGATAGGGCTTTTCTTATTGGCCTCTTCGGCCAGATTATCCAGGAAGCCCTGCACTCCAAAGAAAAAGAGGATGATCAATAGGGCGTATAATCCCGTCAGGATCCAGAAAACTTTGCTTCCCCGGATCTTCTTGAAATCGATTTTCAGTAGTTTGAACATTTCTAAGATGTTAATTCAAGGAAATAGTTTTCAAGACTTCTCTTTCTGATGGCAAGGTGTGTGAGTGTGCTTCCCTGAGAGAAAAGGGAACGGTTCAGGTCATCGCTTTGATAGCTTTCTTTCAGGTTTACAAGGAAGATCATGTTTTCCTTTTCCACCGAGATCACATTTTCATTTTCTTTCAGCTTAAGCTCAAGGCTTGCCATATCTTCCGCTGCCACTTCCACAAGTGTGGATGCGTTTACGATATCGGATACTTTTCCCGTAAAAATATTTTTCCCTTTTTCAAGCACGACCACATGAGAACATATCTTTTGTACCTCATCGAGAAGGTGGCTTGCCAGGAGAATGGTGATTCCCCTGGTCGAGATCTTTAGGATGAGTTCCCTGATCTCTGCAATTCCCTGGGGGTCAAGGCCATTGGTGGGCTCGTCGAGGATGAGCACTTCAGGGTTTCCTAGCAGCGAAGCCGCAATCGCCAGCCGTTGCTTCATTCCCAGTGAATATGTCTGGAATTTACTATTCCGGCGTTCCGTCAGGTCGACGATATCCAGCAATTCCGGGATGCTGTCATAAGAACAGCCTTTGATATCGGCAACGATCTTAAGGTTGGTCTCTCCCGAGAGATAAGGATAAAAAATGGGCACTTCCAATATGGCCCCGATTTTTTTCCGGTCTTCCTTTGACGGTTCCTTGCCAAACCATGAAAATGTGCCTCCGCTGGCGTTGATCACAGACAATACAATGCCGAGGGTGGTGGTCTTACCACTTCCGTTTGGTCCAAGGATACCAAAAACATTACCGGACTGCACCTGTAAACAAAGGTTATCGACAGCTTTGATCCTGCCGTAGTTTTTGCACAGGTTCTGAATGCTTAATACGTTTTCTTCCAAGCTTGAAGTTTTAGAATATTCTTGACGTCAATTGCAATAATATGAATATATGACGCTACTTCAGTGAAAATATTACAATAATGCAGTTGTTTTTATAAACAAATCACTTTTAATGTTAATTTTGTAGCGGATAATGACTTATCAAGAATTTTAAAAGAATTTTTATGAAAATTGCGAACAACACAGTGGTCTCAATGACCTATACCCTTACAGAAAATGATGAGAAAGGTAACATGGTCCAGGAGGTAGAAAAAGACAAACCTTTCGTATTTCTCTATGGATCAGGTTTTCTTCTTCCTAAATTCGAGGAAAATATCCTTGGAATGGAAGCCAGCACCAATTATTCCTTCCCGCTTACCAGCGACATAGCGTATGGTCCCAAGCGTGATGATGCATTAATGGAGCTGGATAAGAAGATCTTCGAGATCGAAGGAAAGATCGATGAGAATATCCTCTTCGTCGGCAACGATATTCCTATGCAGAATGACAATGGCCAGACCATAATGGGTAAGGTACTTGAAATTTCAGATGAAAAGGTGAAGATGGATTTCAACCATCCCCTGGCTGGCATCGACCTTTTCTTTAAAGGCGAGATCGTTGATGTACGTGAAGCAACAGCAGAAGAGATTGAGCACGGACACGTGCACGACCCAGAAGGTCACGATCATTAGATATCCGATATTCGATATCCGATATCCGATATTCGAAGTGGGAGGTACCTGATACCTTGTACTTAATACCTGATACTACTTATAGATAAGGAATACCGCCGGTTGCTTGTGAATAGCCGGCGGATTTTTTTTCCACCTGCCCACCGTCATAGTCCGTATCATTTCGTCTTTCGTAGTAAGCATACAGGCAATACAAAGCCGGGTTTCGGAATGGCAACACTCAAGGATGGCATCAAATAATTTCATGTTCCTGTAGGGGGTCTCTATGAAGATCTGGGTTTGATTATTCCGGTACGCGTCCTGTTCAAGTTTCTTGATGGCTGTTGTACGTGGTTTTGAATCGATGGGCAGATAGCCATGAAAAGTAAAGTTTTGCCCATTGAAACCGGAGGCCATAAGCGCCAGGGTGATGGACGAAGGTCCTGAAAGCGGGACCACCCTGATATTTTTCTCATGTGCCAGGCTAACCAGGACAGAGCCGGGATCGGCCACACATGGTGTGCCGGCTTCCGACATCAGGCCCATGTCATGGCCTTCCAACAAAGGCTTTATGAATTCCGGTACCTCTTCCGGACTGCTGTGCTCGTTGAGCAGGAAGAAGTGCAGCGAATCAATATCGATTTCTCTGTCGACTTTTTTCAAAAAACGTCGTGCTGTGCGAAGATCTTCCACGACAAAATGCCTGATCTTGCCAATGGTGTCTTTGAGGCTTGCCGGCATCACATCTCCAAGCTGGCTATCTCCCAATAAAGTTGGTATTAATATTAAACTTCCATGTTTCATGTTCATTGTCATTTATTCCATGTTCATCCATGGCAGTGTATCCAGATCTATATTGCCGCCTGACAAAATGATGCAAACTTTCTTTCCCTTCACATCCAGCTTGTTTTCAAGTATGGCTGCCAGTGGTACGGCAGATGATGGTTCAACAATGATTTTCATGCGCTCCCATATAAGCCGCATCGCCTTAACAATGCCTTCTTCGCTTACTGTAACTATAGCATCTACATACTCACGGATGATGGGGTAGGTGAGGGACCCCAGTGATGTTAGCAGTCCGTCGGCAATGGTCTGAGGATTTTCAGATGGGATAAAGCGGCCCTCATAGAAGGATCGATATGCATCATCAGCCATCACAGGCTCGGCAGCGACTACCTGTGTCTGGGGAGATAAATATTTTGTTGTCAGGGCGGTGCCACTAAGCAATCCACCTCCACCCACGGGTGCCATCATGATATCCATGCTGCCAATCTCATCAAAGATTTCCAGTGCACATGTTCCCTGCCCGGCGATGATGCGATAATCGTTGTAAGGATGGACTTCCAATGCACCGGTTTGTTCTATGATCTTTTGCAATGTTTCCTCGCGTGCCTGTAGTGTTGGTTTGCAGAAGGTGATCTTTCCACCATAACTCTCAACTCCTGCTACTTTCACTTTAGGCGATGTCTCAGGCATTACTATGTAGGCTTCTGTTTTACGGAGTGAGGCAGCCCGGGCCAGTGCCTGGGCATGGTTGCCGGAGGAGTGTGTGCCTACTCCGTTTTTCAGCTGATCTCCGTCAAGGGTAAATACCGCATTACAGGCACCCCGTGATTTGAAGGCTCCTGCCTTTTGCATGTTCTCGCATTTGAAGAATAGTTCCGCACCCACCATCATATTGATACCAGCACTGCTCAGTATGGGCGTACGGTGGATATAGGGCTGAATACGTTCAGCAGCAGCTTGGATAGTGTCCAGGAGAGGAAGAGACATAGGTATTCCTTTTCCAAACGAATGTACGAAATTTCACGGAAGCTTTAAGGGGATAGAAGCTAATTCAGATGTTCTTTGACTATACGGTCGCAAGCCCTGTCCATCATATCATAAACCTTGTCGAAACCGGAAGGCCCGCCATAGTATGGGTCTGGCACTTCATCGTCAGAACCTTCATTTACAAGGTTGAGGATGTAATCTACCTTCTTGCTGTCGTCGTCGCTGCGCACCAGGCGCATCACATCAGCATGGTTCATGGCATCCATTACAAGGATCTTGTCGTAATAGTCGAAATCCTCCACGGTGAATAAACGCGCCACTTTATTGCTGATATCGATATCGTGTTTCTTTGCAGTTGAGACAGAGCGTGGGTCGGGGTGCTGACCTTCATGATAAGGCTCAAATCCGGCCGAATGTATGGTTCCCGGGATGTTGTATTCTTCAAATTTCTTTTTGAGAATTCCTTCGGCAAGAGGGGAGCGGCAGATATTACCCAGGCAAACAAAAAGGATTTTCATGGTTATCTGGATTCTAGGGTTTTGAAGCTAATAGATTGGGGGCGGCAAGCAAGGCTTACATCTTGATCTTCTTGTTGAGGTCTTCAACATAGATTCTGAATTGCTTGTCGGTATCGATGAGGTTGTTGACAGTGCGGCAGGCATGAAGCACGGTCGCATGGTCCTTATTTCCGCAATGCAGTCCGATGGTGGCCAGAGAGGCCTTGGTGTGCTTCTTAGCAAAATACATGGCCAGCTGGCGGGCCTGAACGATCTCCCTCTTTCTTGTTTTTGAATTGATCACATCGAGTGAAAGGTTGAAATAATCGCATACCACCTTTTGGATGTAATCGATGGAGATCTCCCGGGCTGTGCTCTTCACGAACTTGTCTATCATCTGCTTGGCCAGCTCAAGGGTAATGGCTTTCTTGTTCAGCGACGATTGTGCAAGAATGGAGATCAGGGCACCTTCAAGCTCACGGATGTTGGTGTTGATGCTATAAGCGAGGTACTCCAGTACTTCCTGGGGCATCTCTATGCCATCGTTGTACAACCTTTTCTGCAAAATGGCGATCCTGGTCTCGAAGTCGGGTGCCTGCAGATCGGCAGCAAGTCCCCACTTAAACCTGGAGAGCAAACGTGGTTCCATACCTTTCAGCTCTATCGGCGGCTTGTCGGAGGTGATCACGATCTGCTGTGCATTCTGGTGCAGGTGGTTGAAGATGTGGAAGAACACATCCTGTGTTTTTTCTTTTCCTGCGAGGAACTGGATATCGTCGATGATGAGCACGTCGATCATCTGGTAGAAATGAACGAAGTCGTTCTGATTGTTGTTCCTGACGGATTCGATATACTGTGCAATGAACTGCTCAGTAGGTACATAAAGGACAGTCTTCTCGGGGAAATTAGTCTTTACCTGTATACCGATAGCATGTGCCAGGTGTGTCTTTCCCAGACCTACATCGCTATATATTAATAACGGATTAAAGGAAGTCTTTCCGGGGTTTTCAGAAACTGCAAAGCCGGCTGAACGGGCAAGGCGGTTGCAATCACCTTCAACAAAATTATCGAAAGAGTAAGAATCGACAAGCTGCGAATTTACCTTGATCTTTTTCAATCCGGGGATGATGAAAGGATTGGGGATCTCTTTTGCTCCATCTCTATTGATGTCGATAGGCATCGGTACAGCGGGGTTCTTTATGGCTTTCTTATTGGATGTGGGTACTTTAATTGAGTAGGGATTGTTCGACTGGAATGAATTATCCATGATAATACTGTATTCCAGGCGCCCTTCCTGTCCAAGTTCTTTCTTGAGCGTCTTCTTTAATAAAATAATATAATGCTCCTCCAGCCATTCGTAAAAGAATTGGCTGGGGACCTGAATGGTAAGTACATTATTCTCGAGCTTCAGAGGCTGAATGGGAACAAACCAGGTCTTAAAACTTTGGTAGTGGATGTTATCCTTAATGATTTTAAGGCAGCTTTCCCATACCTCAACGGCATTCCTTTCCATTAGCAATCGAAAATATTAAAGATTTGCAGTATTATGATTCGTTTCTGTCTTGCTTGGCCAGTTTTTTTCGCTCTCTCAGTCTTGTATCTGGCAGCAAAAACTAGTTAACAAATATGAATCAAAAAAAGTTAAAAAAAAACACCTTGTCCTATTGACTTTTAAAAAAATTTGTCGTATCTAAATGGATAAGTGTTCGCCGTCCTTTTTCTGCCTTTATATAATTCTGTATTTCACGTTATTGGCTGGAAATAGTAGTAAATATCCCAGGGTTTTCTTCCGTTTATAAAAGGGTTTTTCTCAAGAAAAAACCGCAATTTTTGCATCTTTTTTTTTGATCAGTCATTTGATAAGCCTTTATCTGGCGTCAGACTGTTTTTAAATAATCAATTTTTACGCCGTGAATTTTATTAAAGCGTTCATATACTTTATTGCTTGAATTTTTTCTGACTTTGAAATTGAGCTTACAACTTAATTGAAAGTCCTGATCTGCAACTTTCAGAGCCTCATCTTTTATCACCCGCATCACCTCATTCATTAGAGGATATTCGAAAGATAATTGGTAAACGTCATTCACCGTTAAGCTAATGATAACAGCTGTTTCCAGCGCATCTCTTGTGGCAGATTTATAAGCAGTGATCAGCCCTGAAATCCCCAATTTTGTTCCCCCGAAATACCTGATTACCACTACCAATATATTGGTCAGATCTTTGGACTGTAATTGTCCAAATATGGGCCTGCCTGCGGTGCCCGAAGGCTCCCCGTCATCATTGTATCGATGGGCTGATTTGTCGAATCCAAGCACGTAGGCATAGCAGTGATGCCTGGCATCATGGTACTCTTTTCTTAAGTCCTCAAGTTTCTCTTTTACCTCCTCTTCAGTCATCACTGGAACGGCAACGGCAATGAACTTGCTTCCCTTTTCTTTATATAAACCTTTTGATGGATTTGTGATGGTATGATATGTGTCTTCGAACAGCATCAGGCTAGGCGTTTGCGATCAATAAAATGGCAAGTATAGCAAGGAAGATTCCGATCCAGTTTCTGCTGCTTAGTTTCTCCCTGAAGAACAGAAATCCGACCAGTGCACTGAGGGTAACAACCCCTGCATTCGTAACAGGAAACACAACCGAACTGGTATAGATGCCCATAGCCTTTAAAATATAAAAAGTCGATCCGAAATTGATCAGTCCAAGGACACTTCCACCAACAATGGTATGCCATGTGATGCGTTGTTTTTTCTCAACGTACCTCTTTCCGCTAATAAATAAACCCAGCACCAGGGAAGTCAGGAAGATGACAGACAGAAACAGGGTAAGGTCATTGGTATCCGACACGAAGTGATGTTCAGAATACTTCATCAGGGTGTCGTTGATCCCGTTGCCGAGGAACAATAGCAGGGGCAGTATGACGTATTTTCGGGGAAAGGATCTGTGCTTCCCCCCACCCAGGGTGAGATAGAAAGCAAGCAAGGCGACGACCACACCGATAGCGGCCAGAAGGCTGATCTCTTCCTGCAACAACAGCAAACCGGCGATTACCGGTATCACTACCGACATCTTACTTGCTACCGAGGTAAGGGCTACGCCCACCCTTTGTGAAGACAATGCAAAAATAAAAAATGTAGAAATGAAGGTCGCCCCCAGTATCAAAGCAAACTCAAACCAGTCCTTCCCGATAATGATCTCCGGTGTGATCTTACCATTATATATAATAAAGCCAAATCCGGTCGCCACAATATAATTTATGGTAAGCGCCTGCCAGTTGTCGATCTTAAATCTGTTAAACAGCTTTAGCACCACAAAGATGGCAGTTGACTGCAGTATGGTTAGGATGAGGTATATCATATTGACTTCTTATTGCCTGAGTTTTTCAATGGACTGCAATATTAGCTCATTTGTGGCAGGTAAGGCATATGCCGGTTCAATTTTATGTTCCTCCAGTGAACTGATGGCATCTTTAATGGCCAGCCAGACAGAGAATGCAAGCATAAAGGGTGGTTCTCCCACGGCCTTGCTTTTCCTGATGGTGTTAGGGTTGGGCACATGTTCCATAAGGTTTACCACAAACTCTTCAGGAATATCCATGATCGTTGGGATCTTATAGGTGTCAGGCGAATGGTTGAGGATTCTGCCTTCCTTATCGTATCTGATATCTTCTGTTGTGCACCACCCAAGACCCTGTACGAAGCCCCCATAGATCTGCCCGCGATCTATTTCCGGATGCAGCGAATCGCCCACATCATGTAAAATATGTGTACTTACCAGCCTGACATGCCCACTTAGCGTATCTAGCTCGACCTCTGTTACTGCCATGCCGAAAGCGAAATAATGAAATGGCCTGCCACGGCCACTTTCCTTATCGAAATGTATATCGGGTGTACGATAAAATCCCGTAGCACTCAAGCTGACCCTTTCCCGGTATGCCAGGGCCACCAGTTCATCAAAAGAAGGGCTTTTTTCTATTTGAGCATCCGATGGCAAAGCCTCCAGACGGGCTTTGAGTTTCGTACAGGCATTTTTTACAGCCATACCGTTCAGGTCGGCACCTGACGATGCTGCAGTGGCAGAGGTGTTCGGAACAATATCAGTGCATGTGGGACTGACCCGTATTCGTTTTTCGTCAATACCCAGTTCAAGGGCTGCAATACGCCTGATCTTGGTATGCAGGCCCTGTCCCATTTCTATTCCTCCATGGTTGACAACAACGCTGCCATCGGTATAGATATTCACCAGTGCTCCGGCCTGGTTCAGAAAGGTGGTGGTGAAGGATATTCCAAATTTTACCGGCGTAAGAGCAAGGCCACGTTTTTTGTATTTATGGGTTTTATTGTGCTCAGATACTTCTTCCTTTCTGTCGAAATAACGGGAGCTTTTGCATAGTTCATCATACAGCTTGTGCAAGCGGTTATTCTCCACAGCTTCACCAAAATGGGTTATGTTATTGCTTTCTTCCCCATAGAAATTTATTTTTCTGATCATGGCGGCATCCTTACCCAGGAACCTGGATACCCGGTCTATGGCTTGTTCGATGACAGCCATCCCCTGCGGGGCACCGAAGCCACGAAATGCTGTGTTAGAGGGCTTGTTGGTCTTCCAGGCCTTTCCGGTCACACGCAGGTTGGGAATAAAATATGCATTGTCGATATGGAAAAGCCCACGTTCCAGGATAGCATTGGTGAGGTCGGTGGAAGATCCTGCATCGAAGTTCATCTCTACATCGAATGCTTTGATCAGCCCTTCCTTCGTAAAGCCGATAGAATATTTTGACAGCACAGGATGGCGTTTTCCGGTAATGATCTGATCGGTATCCCGATCGAGGTGTATTTTTACAGCTTGCCCGCAATGGTTTGCCAGCAGGCTGGCCCAGGCAGCAATGTGGTTGGCCTGGGTTTCTTTACCCCCAAAGGCGCCACCCAGTCGCCTGACCTCGACAGTGATGCTGTTTTTCTGCTTGCCCAGGACATCGGCAACAATGGTCTGAGTCTCCGAAGGATGTTGGGTAGAACTGTATATCTTCATCTCACGGCCTTCCACGGGCACCGACAAGCAGCTTTGTGTTTCAAGATACCAGTGTTCCTGAGCACCGGTAAATAGTTCACCTTTCAGCACATGCTCACATTCCTGCATGGCCTGCTCGGGATTGCCCGTTTCTATCTTTCGGGGAGGGGATAGGATGCGGTTTTTGCTTATAGATTCCTCCAGCGTAAGCACTGCCTCCAGGGGCTGGTAATCAATCTTGATCAACTCAGCAGATGCGAATGCTGCTTCTTTGCTCTCGGCGGCGATTAACAGGACTGCCTGTCCAATAAAGTTTACATTGTCTTCAGCCAGACAAGGCTCGTCTTTGATCACCGGGCCCATCTGGTTTTCTCCGGGAATATCTTTTGCTGAAAGGATTGCATGTACTCCGGGCAGCCGGAGGGCTTTTTCAAAATCAATGCTGCGAATATGCGCAGATGCATACGGACTGTACACAATATGTCCGTGAAGACATGCTTCACCCTCTTTCAGGTCGTTGATGAATTTCGCCTGTCCGTTCACATGCTGTTCTGCACTGTTATGTTTGTTCTCAGTCATGATATATTAAATACTATCCTCCCAAAACCTGATCAGCAGATTGGCTGCCATGATGCTTCTTCCTTTGGCACCGGAGCGGGCATCAGATATTGGTTTAAGCTCCGACCTAATAATGCCTGATGCTTTCAAGGCGTTCTCTTCGGTCCACTCCTTACCTTTCAGAAAATCCTCTGCCTCAGTTGCCTTGACAACAGTTGCGGCCATCCCGCCATAGAAGAGCTTGATCTCATCTATAACGGAGTCTTCTTTAAGGTAGAGCGAGAAAGCTGCGGAAACACTAGATATGTCTACATCTTTGCGCTTGGATATTTTATAGGACCGGATGAGCTTATCCGTCCTGGTTAGTGGTAGGCAGATCGCACTTATCAATTCATCCTTTTCCAGCTTTGTTTCATGATAGCCGCTGACGAAGTCTTCCAGGGGCATAGTCCTTTTTCCTTCGATATTCTGAAGAACCACTTCACATCCGTAGGCCATGAGCACCGGAAGCAGATCACCGATAGGCGAAGCGCTGGCAATATTTCCTGCTGGTGTGGCCAGGTTGCGGATCTGATGTGAGCCGAACAGCATGATGATGTCATGCAAGGCTGTGAACTCATCTTTGATCGCTTTCCCTAGTTCTTCCATGCTGATCCCGGAGCCCAGGCAAATAAGGGTTTCATCCTTTTCAATTATTTTAAGTTCTTCCAGAGCACTGATGTCCAGTACCCTCTTAAGGTTTTGCTTACGTTTATTCACAGCGACAGATACGTCTGTAGCTCCGCCAATGATTGTTGCATCAGGGTGTTCTGAACGTAGCTGAAGGGCGGCTTTTAAGCTACCGGGCTTATAATATTCTATTCCGGCAGATTGAATTATTATATCACTGCTCTTCTCTTTTATCGCGTTCAGGCCATTGATGATCTTGTCGGTGGAATCTGTGAAATGATCTTTTCTTGGAATATCGTTGAGGGCCATGAAAGCCTCAATTATGGGTTGGTAACCGGTACATCTGCACAGGTTGCCGGCCAGCCTGTGTTTAAGTATTTCCGTGGTGACCGCCGGATGATCTTTCCATAGCGCGAAGAGGGACATGACTATACCCGGTGTGCAATAACCACACTGACTGCCATGATGATCGACCATTGCTTGCTGCACAGGATGTAAATGAATCTTTCCTTCTTTTTCCGATGACAGGCTTTCAGCAGTGATCACCTGGCAAGCATGTACCATGGGGAGCAGTACCAGGCAGGAATTGATGGCTTTATAATGAAGAACACCATCACTGAGCTCGGCAATCACTACAGTGCAGGCACCACAATCTCCTTCTCCGCATCCTTCTTTTACACTGGAATGCCCGATATGACGGAGATAGTTCAACAGACTTGTGTCAGCCTTGATCGGGCCATCACCTTGCATGTTGGGCGACATGAGCCGGCCGTCAAGGATAAATTGTATATGGTGCCCTGTTCTTGTCATCAGGGTGTTATTGGTTCTTAATATCTATTAGTCGGGCCAGGATACTGATGGCGATCTCATCGGGGGTTTCGCAATTGATTGGAATTCCGATGGGCATGTCGATGGCCTCGATAGCTTCTTTTTCAAGCCCTTGCTTCTCAAAAAACGTTTTAGCCTCAGCAACCTTCTTTTTGCTTCCGATCATACCCAGGTAAGCATGCGGTTTTCGGGCGCACATTAGCGTGAGTTCCTCATCAAATGAATGTGAGGGTGTGCACACAACAATAAAGGTGTTTTCGTCGGTGTCAATTTCATCGAAGGCCTCTACAAATTCTCGCTTTATTACATGTATCCCCTGACTTTCCAGCCGGCCGGTCAATTCTTCACGGGGATCGACCATACTCACCTTGAAGCCATAATTTTCGGCGATATTCACAAGGGCTCCTCCCACATGACCAGCTCCAAAAATTATCAATGATTTTTTTGCAGGCAGAGGATCGATAAAGATGCTGCATTCGCCATAGCAATGCATATCATTTTCTTCGCCTGTGGAGTATGTCTTTAAGAGTGTTTCACCTGATTTTATTGCCGCCAGGGCATCCTCGATCACCAGCAACTCCAGCTTTCCTCCACCGACGCTGCCAAAGGTCTTGGCATCGCCGCGAACGATCATCTTGCTGCTCGCTTTTCTGGGCGTCGAACCACTGGTTTCGACGATGGTACACATGGCAGCTGAATAGCCTTCTGCCGCAAGTTCATGGTATTTCTTAATAATTTCCATTGGCTTACATAAATTGCTCGTAAAAATCCAGGTGACGTCGGGCGATTGCTTCCCAGCTATATTCTTCCAGGATCACTTCATAGGCATTTTGCCCGATCTCTTTACATCTTTTATCGTCTTTCAACAGTTCGAGGATGGCATCAGCAAACTCCCGGGGATCAGATGGATCGACAAGGAAACCGTTAAATCCATTCCTGATGGTATTCCTGATCCCGCCAAACTTGGAAGCTACCACAGGCGTACCGCAGCCCATGGCCTCCTGGCTGGTCATGCCAAAAGGCTCGAAGAGCGATGGCATCACAAAGAGTTCGGCCTGCTGATAATAGGGCCTCATCATTTCGTTCGGGACATAGCCGATCCGGGTTACCCTGTCTTGCATTCCGGCTTCATCGATGATCTTATCCATGGTGGCAAACACACCAAGCTCACGTTGTTTTGGATTGGGTGAGCCACCCCCGATTACCAGGTCGACCCCTTCGATCTCTTTCCTGACAAGATCCCACGCATGCAGCAAGAGGTCGTGCCCCTTGTTGGTATCGATCCTGCTCAGGCAAAACACATATTTTTCAGGCAGGGAAGTACGGACCTTTTCCTCACCTTCCTTGGGCGGATAGAAATGATGTACATCCACTCCGGGTGGAATGATCACAATGTTATCGGCCTCATAATCAGATAGCTCTTTCAGCTTTTCCTGTTGTACGATGGAAGTGAGCGATTGCGCATTCACATTGTCGAAGATCCTTATCTCCTCTGCGATTCTGTGCCGGAAGTTGAATTTCTTTTCCATTTCATCAGGGTCGCCACCCATCTGGTCGCGTTTCCATGCACCCAGGGAGTGCGCCGTGAAATATACAGGCTTATTCATGGCTCTGGCTACATCCAGGGCAACGATCCCGGCATCTACATAATGCCCGTGATACAGGTCATAATCCAGATCATGCTCTTTAATAAAGGAGATCATATTTTCTGCCAGTTCCGGGAGGACGTCATATATGAATTCTTTGGGAATGAACTCCCATGGACCTGCCGGGATGCGGATCACCCGTACATCCGGATTACCTGGCACAGGGTCTATCTGCGGCTGCGATTGGTCAAACCATCGGGTATAGATGTCAGTCTTATAACCTGCCCTGCTAAGTGCTTTGGCCAGTTCAAGTACATATACGACCTGTCCGCCGGTATCGGTGCGACCAAGTTGGGGTACAGGGTCGAAATAACCATGCGTGCTGAGCATGGCAATGCTTTTGATATTATTCATAATCTTCCTGTTTAACGGCATCAAAGCCTTTAGTGATAATGATATCGGCATCCTTTTTCTGTGCACTGATGATACGGTGCTCAATGGTGAGTATCTGTTCGAGGAACTCGTCTTGTTTTTCCCTGGCGCGCTTGGCCCTGGCTTTTTTTGTGTCCTTCACATCCCTGTCGATAAAAACCCTGGCATCTACATTTTTTAATGCCGTTGTGTAGGTGCCTTCAGCAATGAATACCTCGAAACTGCTCATATCTACCACTTCGGTAGTGATTCGGTCTTCACCGAAGATCACCAGTGGTTTCTCGATCATGGCCTCTCCCTGCCGGATGGCAGCGATCTCCTCATCAAGCTTAAACAGTTTAACCTCCTGCATACCTACCCAGCCAATATCTTCAACTCTTTTTTCGGCATTGGTCTTAGGTGGATAAACGAAATAATCATCCTGTTGAAATACAAAAGATTTTTTTCCTGCTTTTTCCAGTTCTGCAGCTATGGAGGCTGCAATCTCCGACTTCCCGGCCCCGGATTCACCGGCAACGGTTAAAAAGAACTTATTTCCTCTCTTTTCAATTTCAGCTAACAAAATAGCAACGACCTGCTTTGCTGCTTTCCTGTGATAATTATTAATGATCAGAACATCACCTTCCATTGTATAAGTTTTGAGTGTTGAATTTTGAGTGTTGAGTTAATTATAAGTTATAAGTGTGAAAGTATATTTTGACTTTGTGCTTCCTATCTCATACCTAAGGTCTAATACCCAACGCCCAAATATTTATATCAAACTTACATAAAATCACGAAATTATACACAGACAAATAAAAATCAAGGCCACAGCTTTATCTTTGTCATTTACGAGCTCGCAGCTCAATTGTAT
>Ga0164313_10003158_pt1 | contig 14717 bp, 15 predicted proteins | sample GuaBasSedimGuay4_FD_113735 | JGI IMG/M metagenome (GOLD analysis project Ga0164313, IMG submission 113735) | Subseafloor sediment microbial communities from Guaymas Basin, Gulf of California, Mexico - Guay4, Core 4569-4, 0-3 cm | ecosystem: Environmental > Aquatic > Marine > Hydrothermal vents... | reverse complement strand
TAGAACTGCCTTTTGCATTGTAGATAAAACCACATTGTTATGTGATGGTAATGCTAAAGTGATTCCCCTAACTTTACAATCAATATTTTATAGTAAAGAGAGGCTTCCGTTTATACGGAAGTTAGCCTTCATTAAAAAACCGAAGCGATAAATGATAAAATTCTTTCGAAAAATTAGACAAAAAATGATTAAAGAAAATAAGGTTAGTAAATATTTTCTTTATGCAATAGGAGAGATAGTTCTTGTTGTTATCGGAATTTTAATAGCCTTACAAATCAATAATTTAAATCAATCAAAACAAGACCAAAACCAATTGAAGGCTTCACTTGAATTTGTAAAGCAAAATCTTAATGAAGATATCAAAAATCTGAATAAGCAGATTGAATACAATGAACGTATCCAAAAGCTATAGACATTGCATTTCGAATTATTTCATTACCCGAAGACAAAAATTTCACAATAGATCAAATTGGTTATATAGCCAAAGAAAAACACTTTTATGCTGTTAAAACTGCTTTTAAATCAATGGAGACAGATGCTCATTTTAAATGGATTAATGATCAAAATTTGATTGAAGCAATTTATATATATTATGTTGACACGGATGAATTATCAAAATTTATCGAATATAATAACCAATTTGCAAGAGAAAAGATAGAGAAATTTGCTTATGACGAATGGGAAATGGGTACTTTTTTCTCCAGTTTGAATCCGTATGATGACAATCGAATTCCCAAAATAAATAACACTGAAGTAATAAAAGAAAGTATTGTTTTTGAAAACTTACTTCTTGGTAGAAAAGCAAAAACAATCTCAGAAATAAGTTCGTCAAAATATGCAATCACCAAAGCAAAAGAATTGATTAATCAAATTGAAATTTATTTGATTGAGTATCATAAATAACGAAAGCACAACAAAGATTCATATTAAAACCAACCACTAACCAATGTTCAACTTCTTCAGAAAAAAAAGAAAAGCACTAGCAGGGGAAAACCGTTCTTTAAAATATATGCGTTATGCTGTTGGAGAGATAATTCTCGTGGTTATTGGAATTCTCATTGCCTTACAGATTAATACTTGGAATGAAAATCAAAAATTACGTACTCAAGAGATTATTTATCTCGACAATTTAAAAAATGACATAATTACACAAATTCAGATGTTAGATGTCTATATTGATTTTGAAAACATCATAATTGACCAAACCAATGACATTACAAAACACTTTGAGTTAAATGATGGATTTAAAAATATGGATAGTATTTTTCCTAAGATAAATGACCTAACAACACGATGGACATTTTCTAATGCCAATATGACTCTTTTGCAATTGTTAAATTCAAACCAAATCAACATTATTCAAAACAGACAATTAAGAGAGGAACTGATTGCATATAATCAGCAAATTGATTTGTTTGCCAAAAACACCAATATTAATAACACTAATCTCGTTGACAATTTTACAACCCAAACTTTTATAGAAATTGGATCCTACGCCTTATACGGACATTCTGATAGAATGTTAAAAAAATATAATGACTTTTATCCTTTTATAATTAATACGATTACCAATAACGAGCTAAAAAACACAACAATGCTTCTTATAAACGAGCCTAAAAACAAGCTCGAATTAATTAATAAAATTGTTTGGAGAAACGCTTTATCGAACTTGCAAAAATCTGGAAACCAAGCTGTAAAAGAAAAGTCAGAGCAAATCCTACTTTTGTTGGAAAATGAAATTGAGTTACATAAATAAAAACAAGTATGAAGTATCCATTGTTATTCCTGACAGTATTCGCCATTTTTATTTTTGGTTGTCAATCCAATCAAGACAAAAATGAATTGAGTGAAACGATAGTATCAGAAACAAAAGAATCCACAACGAATCCAGAGGAAGCAGCAATAAAAGCCACTGTTGAAGAACTATTATTCGCTGCAGGCAATTACAATATTGAAGCTTTAGACGATATGATTTCAGACAAGGCAAACTTTGGGATTGCAATATTGATGGACGGGGTCTGGAAAAATTCAGTCATCACGATTGGCGAGTATTTTGAAAAAACTAAACACAGGAAACTGGAGCCGTACTACGAGCCGGTGAATGAATATATAATTCATATAAATGAAGGGCAGATTGCTTTTGTTTGGGCAGATGCCACCTTGCATAAATATGGTGTCCCACGGACTCGAAATATCGATAATTTCACACTTATCAAGGAAGAGGGTGAATGGAAATTCATTAACCTCTCATTTACAAATAACCGACTGCCAGAGGAGAAGAGAAAATATGATTTAGAAATTTTTGCACGCAGCTACGCACAGGCTTGGGGAAGTAATAGACCCAATTTTGTAGCTTCTTATTTTGCTGAAGATGGTGCGATACAAGTAAATGATGGTGATCCTGCCATTGGAAGAACTGCTATCACCAAAGTAGCCCAAGGATTTATGACCGATCTTCCAGATATGATCGTACGTTATGATAGTCTGGTTCCAAAATCAAAGGGTACAGAATTCCACTGGACTTTAATCGCTACTAACTCTGGGCCTAACGGCACAGGCAACAAAGTAAAGGTTAGTGGATATGAATTTTGGCAACTAGACGATAACGGATTAATAATGAATTCTCAAGGTCATTTCCCAACAGAAGAGTACAACCGACAAATGAATTTGGAATCGATAATTAACAAATGTCAATAACCAATGATAAAATTCTTTAGAAAAACCACATTGTAATGTTATTGCATATGATGATAAACACTTGTATTTTTATATTCTGAAAAATAAAAAATGAAACCTATCAATTTAGCAATCATAGAAGATGACTTGATTATTCAAGAAAGCTTGGTAGAATACTTTGGACTTCAAGATGCTATTGAAATTGTTTTAGTTGCTAATTCTGTTGAACAATTTATTGAATTAATAAAGAATTCTGAAATAACACCAAGTATTTTGCTTTTGGATATTAATCTTCCTGGGATATCTGGATTAGAAGGGCTTCCTGTAATTAAAAAAGAACTTCCAGATCTCGATGTGATGATGCTAACAACTTTCGATGAAACCGATAAGATATTTGAAGCACTTTCTTGTGGTGCATGCTCATATATGTCGAAACGTATTTCACTTCAAAAAATATTGGAAGCTGTAAAAATTGTAAGTGATGGAGGTTCGTATATGTCTCCTGCTATTGCCAGAAAAATAGCAAATTACTATGCGCCAAAAAAGAAACTGTTACTCACCGACCGACAAATGGAAATAGTAGAGGGTATTGTTTCTGGGAAAAGCTATAAAATGATTGCAACAGATCTATTTGTATCGATTGATACCGTAAGAAGTCATATAAAAAACATCTATAAAACTCTTGAAATTAATTGCAAAGCAGAATTAATTAGAAAATCATTTAATAAAGAGTTGTAAATACTGTTATTAGTATTACTTAGATGATTTTATTTCGCCATCGATACCACTAAGATCTTCTCTAAAACTCCAAAGTTCTGTTTGTTTGCCATTGGTAAATGCCTCCCATTTCTTTGTAAAATTTTCATAAGATCCTTTGCCGTGGACTTCATCAAACTTTTTTGAAAAATCAGTATTCTTTCCTAGCCAACTTGAATTTTCATAAAAGGAGAAAATGGCCAAATCTCTTCCATCCTTTTCACTTGGAAACTCATTTTTATAGACGCCGTGTGGTTCATTTGGATATTTCAGTTCCATGACTTTATGTATATCCTTCATCAATTCCATAACCTTATCATCTTGAAAACGTTTGATGTCGAACATATCAACCCTTACATTTTGTATCGTAAAATCTTTCGAGAAGTTCGATAATTCAGGATAGAACCTCCAATATATCTGAACGCCTCCAGGGATGGTGTAGGGTTCAATTTTAGTATTCCAGTCTTCATCATGACCTTCTAATTGTGGTCTATCATCAAAAGCACTCCATGGAATTGGACCCATGACCCAAACATATTGGCCATAATTAACCCCATTATTGATTTGGTAAATATGAGAACCAAACATTTGATCGGTATGGTAGGTGTTGTTGTGTGAAGCTACACCAGCCTCAAACTCGGTGGTGTATTTAGGGTTGGCAATCATCATGCCGTTTTCAATAACAGAATACTCATTATTACTTTGTGATATTACTAAAAGAGGTATTAATAACATCCAATAAAAAAATGCTCTCATAATTTTTGTATTAAATGGTTGTTTTCTAAAGGTACGAAAATTTTTACAAGTATTTGATTTTTAAAAATGTAAAAACCTGAAAGAGCTGTAGTAAATAGTTTGTAATTTCTTGAATGAAAGAAACAGAATATATTGATGATAAAAATTAAATCAACTATTTTTTTTCTTAAAATGACTTACTAAAAAAAGTACACCTATAATGAAAAAAGGTATAGTAATAGTCATGATTACACCAAGACTTGTCCAAAAAGATTGGTTCATATTATAATTTATTTTATAGACAAAAGGGCTCATGCCAAGACCAATTACCATAAAAATAATACCCCCTAATAATTCTCTTTTCCAAGAGAGGATAAGTGTAAACAGTAAAACAAATGAAGGGATTAAATGCATAATAAAATCACCAAGTTGAACAATAAAACTATCATCTGAAGAAAAGGCATCTAAGGCAAACATACTTATAAAAAGTATTGCTAGTATGGCTAGGATACGTGGTAACCAATAAAAAACTTTAGGAGAATATTTCATGATCAATGGATATTTAAATTAATAAGACTAAGATATAAATAACCCTTTGTAAATCAAAGCAATAATGGCTTTTTAATCATTTCATTTCAGCAGCACCCCAATAATTAAAACTAGCGGGTTTCCAACCTGGAATATACATGGTTTCCATTTTATTTAGCTTAAAACCATTGCCTTCAATAAGTGTAGGGATATCTCTATTTAAATTGCACCCACCTCCTATGCGCTTCCATAATGGATTGATCCTATTTTGCCATTTCTGGACAGCTATATCTGGGGCTTTTCCATGTTCACAGAATAGCAATTTTCCACTACCTTTTAAGACTCTTCTTATTTCTTCTAAAGCCTCTTGAGTTTCTTTAATGCTACAAAGAGTATAGGTTAATATTACAGTATCAAAGCTATTATTGTCTGCTGGTATATTTTCTGCAAATGCTTTTGCGAAATTAAAGTCGAAAGGTAAATTTTCTATAGCTACCTTATTCTTTTTCCATAAATCTTCGGAAGGGTCTATGGCAAGTAAATGAGAAACATTGTCTTTATTATAAAAGGGTAAGTTTAGACCAGAACCGATGCCAATTTCCAAAACATTTCCTTTGGCAAATGGTATCACCTTTTTTCTTTGGCACATAGTGGGTTTTTGCTGGCAGGCCCAGTGGATTACTTTTGGGAGGATATATTTATTATAAAGACTCATTAGGAGTTTGCTGAATCAAATTCTTAGCTTTTTGATCTGTCTAAGTTAAGTTTATTTTTTTAAAACTGGAATTAGCATTTTTTTTAAATATTATAGTAGCTTATACAAGCTCTTTTATTTCATAAGTATTGTTAATAACACTTACATTAGATATCCTAATTAAATACTTTGAAATCCCTTTCTCAATTGTTATCTTTGCAAACTTGTATTCCTAAGCTAGTCATTGAGCTTGTTGAAATATAGTAAAAGAATACTTTTATCATAGAAATTATGGTAAATAAAAAAAAATAGCAGAAAACAATGTTCGATAATTTAAGCGAAAAACTAGATAAAGCCCTTCACGTACTTAAAGGACACGGTAGTATTACTGAAGTTAATGTTGCAGAAACCTTAAAAGAGGTTCGACGTGCCTTATTAGATGCCGATGTTAACTTTAAAATAGCCAAAGGATTTACCAATAAGGTAAAGGAAAAAGCCTTAGGTCAAAATGTTCTTACCTCTCTTCAACCTGGACAGTTGATGGTGAAATTGGTAAAAGATGAACTTACTGAATTAATGGGTGGTGACACTGCTGGTATAAATTTAGGAGGAACACCAACTGTAATATTAATGTCTGGTCTACAGGGTAGTGGTAAAACTACTTTTTCAGGGAAACTAGCCAATTATCTAAAGACAAAAAAAACAAAAAAACCATTATTGGTTGCCTGTGATGTTTATCGACCAGCAGCAATTAATAAGTTACAAGTTGTTGGAGAACAAATAGGAGTTGAGGTTTTTAGTGACGAAGGGAATCAAAACCCTGTTGATATAGCAAAAAATGCAATTGCTTATGCCAAAGAGAATGGTCATAATGTAGTGATTGTCGATACAGCAGGACGCTTGGCAATCGATGAAGCCATGATGTCTGAAATAGAAAACATTCACAAGGCAATTCAACCACAAGAAACTTTATTTGTAGTAGATGCAATGACAGGGCAAGACGCTGTTAATACTGCAAAGACTTTTAATGACCGGCTAAATTTTGATGGAGTTGTTTTAACAAAACTCGATGGTGATACCCGTGGTGGTGCAGCGATCTCCATTAAAAGCGTGGTAGATAAACCCATTAAATTTATTGGAACTGGAGAAAAAATGGAAGCGATCGATGTATTCCATCCAGCACGTATGTCTGATAGAATATTGGGTATGGGTGATGTGGTTTCTTTAGTTGAAAGAGCACAAGAACAATTTGATGAGCAGGAGGCACGAAAACTTCAGAAGAAAATAGCAAAGAATCAATTTGGATTTGACGATTTTCTGAAACAAATTCAACAGGTAAAGAAAATGGGAAATATGAAGGACCTTGTTGGTATGATTCCCGGAGCTGGTAAAGCGATGAAAAATGTAGATATCGATGATGATGCATTTAAAGGAATTGAAGCAATAATTCATTCTATGACTCCGGAAGAAAGAAGCAAACCCTCCACAATAAATGCCAGTCGGAAAAAACGAATTGGAAAGGGGAGTGGTACTTCCGTTCAAGAAGTGAACCAGTTGATGAAGCAATTTAATCAGATGAGTAAAATGATGAAGATGATGCAAGGTGGCGGCGGTAAAAAGATGATGCAGATGATGAATAAAATGAAATAAATAATATAATATCCAAATTCCAAATTCCAAATTCCAAATTCCAAAATCCAAAATCCAAATTCCAAAATCCAAATCCATGACTATACTTGACGGAAAAAAAACCTCCAATGATATTAAAGATGAAATAGCAATTATCGTTCAGAAAATGAAGGAAAACGGTGAAAAGGTGCCTCATTTGGCTGCTGTAATAGTAGGTGAAGATGGCGCAAGTCTAACTTATGTGGGTTCTAAAGTTCGTGCTTGTGAACGTGTTGGTTTTGATTCTACCTTAGTACAAATGCCTGACACAATTTCTGAAGAAGATCTTTTGAATAAAATTAATGAACTCAACGATAATGATGAAATCGACGGATTTATTGTACAATTACCACTGCCAAAACATATCGATGAGCAAAAGGTTTTAATGGCTGTCGATCCAAATAAAGATGTTGATGGTTTCCACCCTGAGAATTTTGGAAAAATGGCTTTGGATATGGAAAGTTTTATTTCAGCAACTCCTTTTGGTATATTACAATTACTGGAAAGACATCAGGTTGAAACGAAAGGGAAGCATGCAGTTGTTATTGGAAGGAGCCATATTGTTGGTCGACCCATGAGTATATTATTGAGTCAAAAAGGTGCAGCAGGAAATTGTACTGTAACGCTCGCTCATAGTTATACCAAAAACCTTTCAGAGATTACCAAACAAGCAGATATAATAGTTGTTGCTTTGGGCGTTCCTGAGTTTTTAACTGCCGATATGGTTAAAGAAGGTGTTGTTGTAATCGATGTTGGAATTAGTCGTGTGCCAGATGAAACTAAAAAAAGAGGATATGCGCTTAAAGGTGATGTTGCCTTTGATGAAGTAAGTAAAAAGGCTTCCTTTATAACTCCTGTACCTGGTGGTGTTGGTCCAATGACTATCGCTATGTTGCTTAAGAACACGTTGTTGGCTAGAGAACGAAGAAGCAACTAAGATTAGGAAACGGTTTAAATTGATTAAGTGCTTTTCAGGTAATTGATACTTACAGTAGCTAAGTCATTATTCGGAAATTTAGAAAAATGTTTGTTTTCTGTTTTAATACCCAATTCTTTTATCACTTTTTGAAAGACTTCCAGTTCTACTATAAATTGATCTGAAAATCCATGCGTTGCATCATAAGCAGTGGCTGCTGTTAAACCTAAATTTGAAGCAGTTATCTTTGGATTGATGGTATGTAACTCAATTAATAATAAACCGAATTTCTTGATATAAGGAGCCCATTTTTCAAAATGTTCTTTTAAGTTTTGCTCTACTGCAGAATTATTAAGTCTTCTCCCACAACAAGCATAAGCTCCAGTGGATTTACTAACTCTTTTGGAGTCTATTTCAATAGGTTGTGACCAAGGGCGATTATGATCTAAAAAGGTGCGGACGTTTAATAGTTCACTTAATTTTATATTGTAATTTCCCAAAATATCCTCTTGTAATTTCTTTGGATCACTAATATCTCCCCAAATTACTTTAGCCCAAATATCTGCCTTAACTAAGTTGGAACGAGTTACTTTTAACGCAGCTTTGTTAAAATCAACCCCTACCAGAAACAAAGGGTGTTCTTCTAGCATTGTTCCACGTTTCGTTCGTTGTTCTATCACTTCAAAAAGATGAATTAGGAATGCGCCATTTCCACAACCCATATCTAAAATTCCTTTAGGTTGCTCATCAATTGGTTTGTTGAAAAGTGTAATGATAATTTCATCTATTTTTTTAAAGTATGCCGAATGTGCACCACCACTTCCCCAAACGTTCATCTCGCGATCCACATGGATTTCTGTTGAATTAGGAATAGAGCTTCTTAAAATATTAGCATTCCCAAACATCAATTCTTCAGCACGTCTAAAAGTTGGAATATAGGAAACAGTGACTCCATAAGCAGACGCTCTTCTTGCAAAAAAGAACCCTTTCTTGGTAAATTTAAAATGGTTGTTGCTCTTAGTAAACCATCCTAAATAATGCAGGAAATCTAAAATTTTAGAAAAACTCTCAGGGTCTTCGTGAAACTCTTCTGCGCTAAAAGAAGCTTCCATAAAGTATTTGTGGAACATTCCATCCATTCCTAAGAAAACAGTGATAGGGCCAACTAAAACACCTTCAATATGACGCGCTATTTGCTGTTGAATTTCTAAGGTTAAGGAGTCTTTTGAACTAGGGTCGTATTTCTCATTTCGATAATTTATAAATATTCTATTCAGGATTGAAAATTGCTCTTTATCCAAACTCCTTGGATGAAACTCTTCCGAAGTTTTTAAAAGGTAGGCGACATCTTGATATAAATTAAAATGACTGAAAGCGATAGTGCTTTTTTCATTTGTTGAAATAGTTACTGTATTTTCTTTATTGTTAACTTCATAATCCAGCCAACCTTGTGAAGCTAACATTCGCAAACCTATGTTGAGGTACCCTTCATTGGCGTCAAACTGAGAAGAAATTTCAGAAAGAAGAAACTGCTTTTTGCTTAAAATAAAATCTAAAACTCCTTTTTCTTTCAATGAATAAGCAATAGGAGCAATGGCAATTCCGTCTAAATGTCTAAATAAATATTCTCGGTATTCGTTTTTTTCTTCCTTTGTTAACATAAATGTCCTTAGTTTTTCTTGTAAAAATAGAGAAAAAAATAAAATGTGTTTAAAACTCATCATAAAAAAAACCTTCATCTCTGAAGGTTTTAAAAAGTTTATGGGTTTTATTCACTCTTTGTCAGAAGCTTTTAAATCATCAATATCCCAGGACAACATAAAGTATTTAATTTTTGCTTCATCAGGAATATTTACAGCTTCAATAACAAAATTAGGATTGTACCTTAAGTTTTCGGGTAATTCTTTTTTATCGATATTGATGAATATGTCACTGCCTTCTAGAAACACAACTACAGTACTAATGGTCGTTTCAATATTAGCGATGGTATAATTATCTTTTATATCTTTAAAGGTGCTTCCAAGATTTAAGCCTTTATCTGTTTTAAAGCGAGTATCAAAAAATTGAAAATTAGATATTAATGCTTCTGGGTCAGAATTTCCTCTGGGTGAAATAAGCAGTAACTTTTTCCCTCCTTTTTCGTAGATCTCTACTTCTCCAATTGTTGAAACCTCGTTCTGCCTAGGGTTTAACCTTACGATAGAGTCTGTTGCGAAAATAGAATCTATTTGTTTTATTTTCATACCTATAGTTAGATGTCCAACGGTGTCGTTTGAAATTAAAAATGGGTCTTTTTCTTCAGCACATTGCACGAATAATACTATTGACAATACACTTAATGCTATTATATTTTTCATATTTTTTTACTTTTCTTAGGTCTTCAGTCTTCAATTTATTTATTTAAAACAAATCTATAACATTAAGGTGAAATACTTAAACAATCTACTTTATCATTTTCCCTAAAATTCCTAATACTCCCCTAATTACAGTTGCACTTGTAAGTACTTTAATAAAAGGATTTTGCCTGGTGCTTCTTCTTTTGGAGGATCTGCTTTTTGATTTTCTTATGACCTCTTTTTCTTGTCTTGCCTTTTCAATCACTTCCTCTTTGTTAGCAATTTCAATTTTTTGATTTAGTAATTCGTAAGCGCTTTCACGATCTATATCTTTACTGTATTCTGGGATTAATTTTGAAGAATTTAAAAGATCTTTTAGTTCATTGTTCTCTAAAATATCCATTCTGCTCATTGGAGCTCTAAGTAGTGTTGCTGCCAAAGGTGTTGGTATTCCTTTTTCATTAAGTGCAGTAACTAAGGCCTCTCCAATCCCCAGTTTTGTAAGGACTTCATCTGTTTTATAATATTCAGAGATAGGATAATTCTCTGCCGTTAGTTTTATTGCTTTTCTGTCTTTTGCTGTAAAAGCACGTAAGGCATGCTGTACTTTTAATCCCAACTGACTCAATACTGCATCTGGAACATCGGTTGGATTTTGAGTAACAAAATAAATGCCTACTCCTTTAGAACGAATTAATTTAACAATGCTTTCTATTTGATTAAGGAGTGCCTTACTAGCTTCATTAAAGATTAAATGTGCCTCATCAATAAATATTACCAATTCTGGTCTGCCGCTATCACCTTGCTCTGGGAATGTTGAATAAATTTCGGCCAACAGACTTAACATAAACGTTGAGAAAAGTTGTGGCTTATCTTGAATGTCGGTAAGACGAACAATATTTATATAACCCATACCATTTTCATCGATACGTAGTAAATCATCGGTATCAAATGATTTCTCTCCAAAAAATAAATCCCCTCCTTGTTGTTCCAATGCGACGACCCTTCTCAAAATAGCGCCAGTTGAAGAAGATGAAATTCGACCATACTCTTTTTCAAGTTCTTTTTTGCCCTTCCCTGTGGAATATTGTAATACTTTTTTAAAATCTTTTAGATCCAATAAGGGGTATTTATTATCATCACAATATTTGAATAATACCGATATGATACTAGCTTGTGTTTCACTAACATCTAGTATTCGTGATAAAAGAACAGGGCCAAATTCACTTACTGTTGCTCTTAAACGAACCCCTCCTTGATTGGAAAGTGATAAGATTTCAACAGGAAAATTCTTGGCTTCAAAAGGAATTCCAATTTTTTCATGGCGTTCATCAATTTTTGGGTGTCCTGGACTAGGCTGTGCTAATCCACTTAGATCGCCTTTCATATCCATAAGGAGGACAGGAATACCTTTTTCTGAAAGATTTTCGGCAAGTACTTGCAAGGTTTTTGTTTTTCCAGTTCCTGTAGCCCCTGAAATTAAACCATGTCGATTTAAGGTTTTTAAAGGGATTTTCACCAAAGCATCTGTAATTGTTTCTCCATCTAACATTGCTGCTCCTAGAGTTATGAATTCTCCTTTGGTTTTATTTCCTTCAGTAATGTGATCGAAAAAAGCTTGTGTATTTGCCATTGTATTATTTTTGTTAAAAATACTAATTGTCAGGAAACAATTAAAAGCTAAGCTAAAAATTATTTGATGGGATTTTAATTTTGAAATCATATACTTATTCAGGCATTAAGATTTATCTTTGGCGCAATGCAAAATGAAATCAATAAATTAGTTGAAAAAGGAGAAATGCTTCCATTGATGGAAGCGTTTTATACTATTCAGGGAGAAGGATATCACAAGGGAACAGCTGCCTATTTTGTAAGAATTGGAGGTTGTGATGTGGGCTGCCATTGGTGCGATGTAAAAGAAAGTTGGAATGCCGAATTGCACCCACCAACTAAATCAGATGTCATTGCCAATAATGCAGCAAAATATTCCGATACTGTTGTTATAACTGGAGGAGAACCACTAACCTGGAATATGGATCCACTTACTTCACTTTTTAAAAAGAAAGGGATGCAAGTGCATATTGAAACTTCAGGAGCTTATAATTTAACGGGTGTTTGGGATTGGATCTGTCTGTCTCCAAAAAAAATAAAATTACCGAAAGAAGAAATTTATAAAGTAGCTGATGAACTTAAAATTATTATAGCGAGTAAATCAGATTTCAAATTTGCAGAAGAGCAAGCTTCAAAAGTTGAGAAAGATTGTATCCTTTATCTCCAGCCAGAATGGAGTAAACGAGACAAGGTCATTCCGTTGATGGTCGATTATGTAATGAAAAACCCCAAATGGAAGGTGTCTTTACAGACTCATAAATATTTGAATATTCCTTAATGTAAAGCTCCAATAAATAAAATCCCAAATTCCAATTGACTATTGCTAGCTTTGGAATTTGGAATTTGTTATTTTGAGACTTAGTTTTTTATTTCGTAAAAGGAACTGCCACTCTAACCGTATCCCATCCTAAATGCATGGTAACGCCATTATCAGATTCTTCAATTGCAATTGAAAAGGCCTCTAATGAATTATCACTTGTGGAAACAGGAACTTTAACTCTTGCAATATCATTAGATTTGCTATAATCATAAGATCCCCAAGTGTTTAAATCGGAATTTATTATAATAGTCCATTCCTTTTCCCCCGGGATTGTTGCCAAAGTGTAAGAGCCCGCTTTTAAGCTAGTGTCACCAAGTTTGAAATCGGTATATAAAACTAATTCAGCAGCTTCATTAGCTCCAGTTCTCCAGACTTTACCATTTGGAGCTAATTTACTTAGCGTTCTTCCTTTTAATTGAGGTCTACTATAGATAATCTTCATTTGTTTGTTAGCATTGTCATATCCGCTTGGGTACGATGCAATATCCATTGGGCTAACATCTAGTTTGCTGAATTTTTGAGCATTTACTTGGTTGGATAAAACCATTAAAAATGCAAAGACGATTGTTGTGATAGTTGTTAATTTTTTCATGTTTTTTGTTTTTAGTTGGTGTTAAAAATACTTTTCCAATATTTAAATTTTGAAAAAGATTTGTTAAAATTTATCAGATATTAATGGTGGTATTGGTCGTATTATATTAATTTCTTTACAGGAAAACAACAAATTAAAACTTCAAAATTTCGTTTCTAACAAGCTTTTGGTATTTTTTGTTTTTTCAGCTAATAAGAAACATTCAAAATTAATTTTAAGACACTTTAGAGACGATTTAAGCAACTTTCAAGTAATCAACAAATGTTGATAATTATAAGTACAAGCTCTTCGTATACATTGAAACAAGTGTATGATTTTGTATATTTGAAAGTGATGGAAGGTGATGCATAAGCATCATTTTTTCATGTGTTTAATTCTTAAAATAACAAAACAGTAAAATATGAGCGAAGAGCCTAAAAAAGAAAAATATGGTGCCGATAGTATTCAGGCATTAGAAGGAATGGAGCATGTGCGTATGCGCCCCTCCATGTATATTGGTGATATTGGAACAAGAGGGTTACATCATTTGGTGTATGAAGTAGTAGATAATTCTATCGATGAAGCAATGGGTGGCTTTTGCGATGAAATAGATGTTATTATAAATGAAGATAATTCAGTTTCAGTTAAAGATAATGGTCGTGGAATTCCTGTAGATATTCATAAAAAAGAAGGAGTTTCAGCACTAGAAGTAGTAATGACCAAAATTGGTGCTGGAGGAAAATTTGACAAAGACTCCTATAAGGTTTCAGGTGGATTACACGGTGTTGGGGTGTCTGTAGTAAATGCACTTTCAATACATTTAAGAGCTACGGTACATCGTGAGGGTAAGATTTGGGAACAAGAGTATGAACGTGGTAAAACAATGTATCCCGTTAAGCCTATTGGTGAAACTGATTTTAGAGGTACTATTATTACATTCAGACCCGATGAGGAAATATTTAAACAAACTATTGAGTTTAGTTATGAAACACTTGCCAATAGAATGCGAGAGTTATCTTTTCTGAATAAAGGAATCACAATTTCTATTATTGATAAACGAAATAAAGATGAAAAAGGAGAGTTTATTTCAGATGTTTTTAAAAGTAAAGAAGGACTTAAAGAATTTATTCGCTTTTTAGACGAAACACGTGAACCTGTAATTGGTAATGTAATTCATATGGAAGGAGAAAAAAATGGGATTCCTGTTGAAGTAGCCATGATATACAATACTTCATACAGCGAAAACTTACATTCTTATGTAAATAACATTAATACCCATGAAGGAGGAACACACCTTTCTGGGTTTAGAAGAGGGCTAACTCATACGCTTAAAAAATATGCGGATGCTTCAGGAATGTTAAGTAAATTAAAATTTGACATTGCAGGAGATGACTTTAGAGAAGGCT
>Ga0164313_10003157_pt1 | contig 14720 bp, 9 predicted proteins | sample GuaBasSedimGuay4_FD_113735 | JGI IMG/M metagenome (GOLD analysis project Ga0164313, IMG submission 113735) | Subseafloor sediment microbial communities from Guaymas Basin, Gulf of California, Mexico - Guay4, Core 4569-4, 0-3 cm | ecosystem: Environmental > Aquatic > Marine > Hydrothermal vents >... | reverse complement strand
CCTCACCGGCGGGCAGCTGCACCACGGCGAGCCGGCCCTCGACCAGCTGCTGCACCTGCGCCCCGACCCGAGCTGCGCCCGCGGCCGCACTCCGCTGGAGGGCCTGTACCTGGCCGGCGCCGGACGACACCCGGGCGGCGACGTGAGCGGCATGTCCGGCCTGCTGGCCGCGCGCGCTGCGTTGGCCACGCAAGCCTGACGCACGCGCCCCGCGCTACACCAGGTGGCTCACCAGCTCGGTGCGACGGCCCGACTGCGCCCAGCTGCCCCGCCGCGTGGGCTCCTGCAGCGCCAGCTTGAGCGCGGACAGAAAGCGCGCGCGACGCCACTCGCAGGCGCCCAGGCTGGCCAGGTGCGGCGTGCTCATCTGGCAGTCGATGAAGTGGAAGTTCCACGCGCGGAGCCGCTCGGCCAGCTGCGCCAGGGCCACCTTGGAGCCGTCGCTGCGGCGGCTGAACATGGACTCCCCGAAGAAGGCCGCGCCCAGGGACACGCCGTAGAGCCCGCCCACCAGCTGGTCGCCCTCCCAGGTCTCCACCGAATGGGCCAGGCCCAGCTCGTGCATGCGCACGTAGGCCTCGGCGATGTCATCCGTGATCCAGGTGCCGTCCTGGCCGGGACGCGGCGTGTCGGCGCAGGCCTCCAACACCTGCTCAAAGGCGCTGTCGAAGCGCACCGTCAGGCGGCCCTGGCGCAGGCGCGCGCGCAGACTGCGGGACGCGTGCAGCTGCTGCGGCACGATCACCATGCGCGGGTCCGGGCAGAACCACATCAGCGGCATGCCCTCGTGGGGCCACGGGAACAGGCCCTGGCTGTAGGCGCTGATCAGCCGCTCGGGTGACAGGTCGCCGCCCACCGCCAGCAAGCCGTCGGGGCCGGCCAGGTCTCCAGGCGGAAAGAGCGGGCGATGATCGAGCTGGAAGACCGGCATGGCGGGCGTCGATTCTAACCTGGGGTCGGGACGGACGCGGCGCGCGACCGTGCGCGACCACGCGCGACAGCTCAAGACCAGCGACTGAGCGCCGTATTCCGTGGCACACTGGAGCGCGCCGAGCGCAAGCCGGCAGCGCGCATCGTGGACGCAGAGATCGGCCCCCATGAAGCCCTCATCCACGTCATGCGGCGCCTGGCGCGTCCCGCTGTTCGTCGCGGGCGCCGGGCTCGCCGTCGTGGGCCTCGGGGTCGCTGTGTGGGTCGCCGCGTCGCTCGGCATGGGCACGACCGGCGCTCCAGACGCCAGCTCTGCCACGCTCGCCCCCACCAGCGCGGCCCCGCCCTCGCCGCTGGCACAGCAGGCCCAGGCCCTGCTGCGGCGAGGCCAGGCGGCGCAAGCGCTGGCCCTGCTGGAGCACGACCTGCCCGCCACCTACGAGCAACTCAGCGCCGGAGCCCTGCTGGTGGAGCTCTCGCGGCACCTGGGGGCCAGCGACGCGGCGGTGCAGCGCGGCGAGCGCTTGGTGCAGCGCTGGCCCCAGCGCAGCGAAGCTCACCACGCCCTGGCCCAGGCCCTGGGCACCCACTTACGCGAGGGGGGCCTGGGCGCCGCCCTGTTCTCCCTGGGTGCCTACAAGCGCGCGCTGACCCAGGCCGTGGCCCTCGACCCCGGCAGCGTGGACGCGCGCAACAATCAGATCGGTTTCCTGATCTACGCGCCCGCCATGGTGGGCGGCGACAAGGCCCAGGCGCGGCGCCTGTGCCATGAACTCTCGCAGCTCGATCCCGCCGCGGGCAGCATGATGCTCGCCATGCTGCTCGAAGAAGAAGGCGACACGGCCGCGGCCCTGGCCCTGTGCCGAGAGGCCGCCAACGCACGCCCCGGGTACCAGGACCTGGGCGTGGTCTACGCCTCGCTGTGCGAGACGCGAGGCTACATGGACGAGGCCATTCAGGTGGCCACGCGCGTTGTCGAGGGACCGCTCACGGCGGCTCGCTTCCGCGCGCTCTACCAGCTGGCGCGCCTGGGGCTCGAGCGCCGGGTGTCCGCCCAGACCTGCCTGGACCAGCTGGACGAGGTGGCGGCCCTGGCGCCGCCGAGCGACTTCATGCCCAACCCGGCCCGGCTGCAGAGCCACCGCGGCCGCGCCCTGGAGCGCCTGGGGCGGTTCGAGCAGGCCCGCGCCGCCCACCAGCGCGCCCTGGAGCTGGACCCCGAGTTGGACGCTGCCCGCGCCGCCCTGCGCCGGTTGGACTGAGGCCCGCGCCGGAACCGCCCTCAACCCGCGCAGGCGAGCTGGCCGATGAGGCCACTCACGCTCCCGACGTGTCCTCGCATGAGCCCTCCCGACCCCACGCTCCGCCGCCGGCTGCCCGTCCACCTCGTGGTCGCCGGCGCCCTGCTCACCCTCGCCCTGACCGGTGGCATGGTCTGGATGGTGGACGACACCGAGACGGCGCACGCTGAGCTGGCGGCCGACAACGTCGAGCTGACGCGCCTCTCCGGTCAGCTCCTGTTCCTGGATGAGGTGCTGACGTCCTCAGCCCTGTTGGCCGCGTTCGACGGGGCGCCTCGACACCGGCAGCACCACCGGGACGCGGAGCCGCTGCTGACCCAGGCGCTCAGCGAGACCCTGCGGCTGACGCCGGACGACGCCACCACACGCGCCGTGCGCGAGGTCATGTTCTCCAACAAGAACCTGGTGGACCTCGAGCTGCGCGCCTTCGATCTGATCGACATCGGCCGGCCCGAGCGCGCGCAGGCGCTGCTGACCGGCGAGGCGTACGACGAGGCCAAGCGCGTCTACAGCGCGGCCCTGGCCGGCGTGCGCGACGCCACCGACATGCGCACCATGAACACGCTCACCACCCTGCACCGGGAGCTGCGCGAGTGGATCCTGTACGGGACGGCCTCGCTGGCGGTGCTGGTGTCCATGTGGATGGTGCTGATCGGCCTGGTGCACCGCGCCCTGGATCGACGCGACGCGAGCGAGGCCGCGCTGGTGGATGCCCGCGCGCTGGCGGAGCGGCAGGCCGAGGGCAAGGCGCAGTTCCTCGCCACCATGAGCCACGAGATCCGCACGCCCATGAACGGCGTGCTGGGCATGGCGCACCTGCTGGGCGAGACGCGACTCTCGGCGGATCAGCGCGAGACGCTGGGCATCATCCAGTCGTCAGGCGAGTCCCTGCTGACCCTCATCGATGACATCTTGGACGTCTCCAAGATGGAGGCCGGGCAGCTCGAGGTGGAGCAGATCCCCTTTGATCTGAGAGCGGGCATCCGCGACGTGTGCACGCTGATGGGCCTGCGCGCCCGGGACCAGGGCATCTCCCTCAGCCACCACGTGGACGAGCGCCTGCCGAGCCGGGTCGTGGGCGACCCCACGCGCATCCGCCAGGTGCTCACCAACCTGCTGAACAACGCCATCAAGTTCACCAGCGACGGCGGCGTCGAGCTGCGCTGCGTGGCCGACGCCTCGCAGGCTGGCGGCGTGGACGTCCTGCTGCAGGTGCTGGACACCGGCATCGGCATCCCGGCCGACCGCATGCACCGACTGTTCCAGGACTACAGCCAGGTGGAGAGCTCCACCACGCGCGAGTTCGGGGGCACCGGCCTGGGCCTCGCCATCTGCAAGCGCCTGACGGACCTGATGGGTGGCGAGATCACGGCGGAGAGCGAGCCCGGGAAGGGCAGCATCTTCTCGGTGATGCTGCCCCTGGGGCTGCCCGCCGACGCGGCGCCCTTGCCAAGACGCGCAGTCCCGTCGAACACGGCCGCCCTGGCCTGAGCGCGCGGCGGCGCCGCAGCAAGGCGCGCTGGCGGGGACTGCTTGGCGCGGTCAAGATGGGCGCCATGAGATCATCGACCGCCGTGCTCGTGCTCCTCCTGGCCGCGGCGTGTGGGCAGGAGGGCGCTGAACCCTCCCGCGCACAGCTGGACGACAGCCTGGCACGCGCCCGCGCGGCCGCCTGGTTCATCCCCGGCCAGCGGCAGAACCTGGACGAGGCCTGGGCCGCCATCGCGCCGCTGGTGCAGCGCGGCGACGCGCGCGCCGACGACCTGGTGCGCGCCGCGGTGATCGACTACCACAACGTGGACGGCGGCCGCGCCCGCGGCAGCCAGCTGATCACGCGCGCGCTGAGCCAAGCGCCGGACTCCTTGCCCGTGCGCTGGATGGCCGGCAACTTCGCCATGAGCGCCTTCAGCTTCGAGGACGCGGTGCAGCACTACCGCTTCCTGCTGCAGCACGACCCGGGCGACGCCGCCGCGCGGCTGCGTCTGGCCGAGGCGCTGGACTACCTGGGAGACATGCCCGGGGCCATGGCGCAGTACCAGGCCGTGCGCGCCCTGGGCATGGGCCCCAACCAGCGCTACTTCGCCCAGGCCACGTTCAAGCTGCAGGCGGCGTCCTATCGCAGCGCAAAGGACGACGCCGGCCGCCAGGGGGCCCAGGCCCTGCTGGCGGAGTGGCGCCTGCTCGACGAAGCCGGCATCAAGTCGCCGCAGGAGGCCTCGCTCTGGATCGGGCGCTACGGCGACGTGCGCCCCGACGCGCCGCGGGCGCTGAGCGCGGGCGCGCCGGCCCCGGCGCTGAGCGACGCCTTCGCGCCGCCCGCGTCCATCGGCGGCGTCGCGCGGCAGCTGCTGCTGCGTGACGTGGACGCCGACGGCCGCGTGGACGTGCTGCTGGCCACGGCGGAGGGTGTGGCGCTGACCTCCGCGGACGGCGGCGAGCGCATCCTGGTGCCGGGCGCCACGGACGCGCTGGCGGCGGCCGACCTCGACGTGGGCGACCCCGCGCTGCCGGGCTACTCCCCCAGCCTCGAGCTGCTGCTGATCGGAGACGGGGTCGCGCGCCTGGCGCGCCGCGGCGACGACGGCGACTGGCATCCGGGCGCGCCGCTCACGGACGCCAACGTGCGCTGCGGGCTGTTTGCCGACCTCGACCACGACGGCGGGCTCGACATCGTGCTGGGGACCGACACGGGCATGCTCTGGCTGCGCAACGGCGGGCGCAGCGAGGACGGCCAGCAGCTCTGGGCCGACGCCTCGCCCGACAGCTTCGCCATCGGCCCCTGCGACCTGCTGGCCATCGAGGACCTGGACGACAATCAGGCCATCGACCTGCTGGCCGTGACGGGCGACAGGCTGGTGGCGCTGGCGGGCATGTGGGGCGGCGTGTTCGAGGACCGCACCCAGGCCTGGGGCCTGGAGCAGCTGCGCGTGGACGCGGTCACGCGCGCCGGCGGCCTGGCGCTGGATGACCTCGACCTGGACGGACGCCCGGACCTGGCCCTGGTTCGCGCGGACGGGCTGAGCGTGCATCTGGGCGGAGATGACGGCTTCTCGGGGCCGTTGGCGCTGGCCTTGGACGCCGAGGCCCTGTCCGACCCGGCGCTCGCGGACCTGGACGCCGACGGCCTGTTGGACCTGGTGGCACGCGACGGCGACGGCGTCCTGCACGCCTGGCGCGGCCCGCTGCTGACGCGCGACGCGCCCCTGCCCTCCACGCGGCTGAGCGCGGGCGCAGGCGCTGACCCGGGCGCGGGCGCTGACCCGGGCGCGGGCGCGGGCGCGGGTCCGGTGGCCCTGGCCGACCTCGACGGCGACCTCGTGCTCGACATCGTGGCCAGCGACGCGGGCGGCACGTCCTGGTCTGCCGGCCGCAGCAGCGGGCGCAACCTCGCGCTGCAACTGCAAGGCGGCAAGGACAACGCCCTGGGCATCGGCGCCGTGATCGAGGTGCTGTCCGGCGCCCGCACGCGGCGCCTGTTCGCGACGGGCCAGCCGCTGTACGTCGGGTTGGGGCCCAACGCCGCCGCGGACGTGCTGCTGCTGCGCTGGCCCAACGGCGTGTACCAGGGCAGCTTCGATCTGACGGCCGGACAGACCCACGCGGTGCTGCAGGACGAGGGCCTGGGCGGCAGCTGCCCCTTCCTCTACACCTGGAACGGCGAGACGTTCACGTTCATCTCGGACGTGCTCGGCACCACGCCCCTGGGCCTGCCCATGGGCCCGGACCAGATGGTGCCCTTTGACCACGACGAGTGGGTGCTGGTGCGCGCCGATCAGCTGCTGCCGCGCGACGGCGCGCTGGAGCTGGTGCTGACCGAGGAGCTGCGCGAGGTCACCTACCTGGACCGCGTGTCGCTGCACGCCATCGACCATCCCTCCGAGGTCGAGATCCAGCCCAATGAGGCCTTCAACTTCCCGCCCTTCCTGCCGCACCATGTGCACAGCCTGCGCGACGTGCATCCGCCTGCGCGGGTGCTCAGCGGCGACGGCCAGGACCTGACCGAGCTGCTCTCCGAAGTGGACGGCCGGCACGCGCGGCCCTTCAAGCACCACGCGCCGCGCTACCGCGGCCTGACGGAGCCCTGGTCGCTGGAGATCACGCTGGCGCAGACCGACGCCGAGCGCGCCGCCCTGGCCGCCGCGCCGCGGGTGCGCCTGGCCCTCACCGGCTGGCTGCTGTGGGGCGACGCCTCGGTCAATCTGTCGGCGGCGAGCCACCCCGAGATCGCCTTCGAGCCGCCGCGGCTGTCGCTGCCCGACGGGGACGGCTGGCGCGCGGCGGGCGCTCCCATCGGTTTCGTGGCGGGCAAGACCAAGACCATGCTGGTGGACATCACCGAGCTGATCGACGGGGACGATCCGCGCCTGCGCCTCGACACGTCCCTGGCCATGCACTACGACGCCATCCGGGTGGTGCTCGACGATGACGACGCGCCCCTGCTGCAGACCGACATCGAGGCCGCCTCGGCACAGCTGGCCTTCCGCGGCTTCTCGGCCCGGCTGCTGGACCCCAGCGGCGAGCACGAGGAGCTGTTCGAGTGGGACGCCCTGACCACGCCGCGCTGGGACCAGCACCCCGGGCGCTACACGCGCTACGGCGACGTGCTGCCGTTGCTGGCAGCCATCGACGATCGCTACGTGATCTTCGGCGCGGGCGACGCGCTCAGCCTGTCGTTCCCGGCCGCGCAGCTGCCGCCCCTGCCCGCGGGCTGGACCCGCGACTGGCTGCTGTTCCTGGATGGTTGGGCCAAGGACCGCGACCCCAACACCCACGCCTGCCGCACGGTGGAGCCCCTGCCCTACCACGGCATGCACGGCTACCCGCCCGCCGGTGCGCGCGTCTTCCCCGGCACGCCGGACGAGCTGAGCTGGGACGCCGAGTGGAACACGCGCGCCGGCGCGAAGCTGGTGCCGCGCCTCGCAGCGAGGCGCTGAGGCGCAGCTCAGATGCGGTCCTGACGGAGCGGCGCGGGAGCACGCCGCCCCGGCCGGATGACGCGCCGGGCAGGCCTCAAGACCGCAGACCGAGGCCCGTCGCGGAAGAAAAAGGGGGCCGCCGGCTGGTCAGGCCGGCGGCCCCAAGGCGAGCGCAGGAGCGCGTCGGGAGGATAGGAGGAGAAGAGGCTCCACGATCGCTCGCCAGGTGCCACCAATCCCGGGGTCGGGAGGAGGAAGACCCCGGGGCCACGAGCTCGGAAGGACTCTCGCAGCCACCCCACTACGCGACGCGCCTCGCCCAGGTCCGCAGGAGAATCTCTGGGCGCGTGCCCGCGGCGCGGCGTGAGCGCCCGCAGCGCCCGCGATCCCCCACGCACGGGGCGATCGCGCCACAGTCTGCTGCTAGGATGGCGCGCGACCCCGTCCCGGAGAGCGGACCATGTCACCCGAGCCCCAAGCCACGCAGTACCTCGACGAGCTCGTGCAGGGCGACGGGAGCGCCGCCGAGCGCCTGATGCCGCTGGTCTACACCGAGCTGCAGCGCATCGCCGGGCACTACCTGCGCCGCGAGAACAAGGGGCACACGCTGCAACCCACGGCGCTGGTGCACGAGGCCTTCCTCAAGATCGTCGATCAGACCCGCGTCGACTGGAAGGGTCGGGCCCACTTCCTGGCGGTCTGCGCCCAGGCCATGCGGCGCATCCTGGTGGACCACGCGCGCACCCGCAACCGCAAGAAGCGCGGCGGCGGTCGAGCCCGCGTCACCCTGGACGAGCACCTGACGTTCTCCCTCGACCGCGAGGATGACGTGCTGGCCGTGGACGAGGCGCTCGACAAGCTCACTGAGCTCAACGAGCGCCACGCGCGCGTGGTCGAGCTGCGCTTCTTCGCCGGCCTCGACGTGGCCGAGGTGGCCGAGGTGCTGGGCGTGAGCAAGCGCACCGTCGAGGCCGACTGGACCCTGGTGAAGGCCTGGCTGCGTCGGGAGTTCTCGCCCGACGACGGCGCATGAGCACCTCGTCCTGGGAGCGTATCCAGGAGCTGTTCTCCGGCGCCCGGGAGCTGCCCGCGGGTGAGCGCGCGGCTTGGCTCCAGCAACACACCGACGGCGACGCCGAGCTGCTGCGCGAGGTGACCGACCTGCTGGCCCATGACCTGGCCGAACCGATCTTCGAGACGCCCCAGCGCCTGCCCACGGCCCTGGCGCCGATCGCGCCCCAGCCGCGCGACAGCGCCACCGTCGAGCTGCTGCTCGGGCTCAAGGCGCACCGCACCACCCTGATCGTGCTGGGCCTGAGCATCGTGGTGCTGATGGTCGTGGGCATGTCCACGCGCTCGCTCATGCAGCAGGAGATCACAGACTCCCTGCGCGAGCAGCTCAAGACGGTGCGCAACCTGGCGGCCCTGTCGCTGCAGGACTGGCTGGAGGACGAGCGCCTGGTGCTGTCACGCGCCGCCTCGGACCCCGAGCTGCCACACGTGGCGCAGGCGCTGACGGAGCTGAGCTCCTCTGTCGGCGACGACGCGCTGCGACGCGAGGCGATCCAAGGCTTCCAGGACGCCGCGCGCAGCATGCCCGACAGCGCCATCCTGCGCCTGGACCTCGCCGCCAATCGCCAGGACCACGACGGCTGGGCGCTGATCTCGCGCGAGGGCCTGCTGCTGGCCAGCGGCGAACTCATCGCCGGCGAGCAGCGACGCAACGGCCCCGGCGACCACATCCACCCCGACAACATGCCGCTCGTGAGCCGCGCGTTCCTGGGCGAGGGCCTCTTCGTGCCGCCTCGGCACAACCTCGCCGCGCAGCAGACCGGCGCCAAGCCGTACATGGCCATGCTGGAGCCGGTGCGTCGCTCCGACGGCGTGGTGGTGGCCGCGCTGGCCTTCATCCTGGATCCGGCCGGGCGCTTCACCAGCACCCTGACCGAGGCCCGCATGGGCACGTCGGGCGAGACCTACGCCTTTGATGCCGACGGACTCATGCTTTCCAACAGCCTGTTCGAGGCGCAGCTGACCGGGCTCGGCCTGCTGCCCGACGGGCTCGAATCGGCCCTGAACCTGCGCGTGGGCGACCCCGAGGGCAACCTGCTCACGGGCTTTCAACCCGACGCCCTGCCCCGGGATTTCAAGCTCACCGCCGCCGTTCGCCGCGCCCGCGATGAGCGCGCGCCCGGGCTCGACTTCGAGGGTTACCGCGACTACCGCGGCGTCACGGTGGTCGGCGCCTGGACCTGGCTGGACGAGCTGGGCTTCGGCCTCGTCACGGAGATCGACCGCGACGAGGCCCACGCGCCGCTGGTGCACCTGACCCAGGCCTTCGTGATCCTGCTGGGGCTGGTGGCCCTGGGCGTGGCCGGCGTGCTCATCGCGGTGGGCAAGGCGGCCCACCTGGCCTCGGCCATTGATCGCGTGCTGCGCCTGGGCCAGTACCAGCTCGTGGAGGTGCTGGGGCAAGGCGGCATGGGCACGGTGTACCGGGCAGAGCACGCGCTGCTGCAGCGCTCGGTGGCCATCAAGGTCGTGCGCCGGACTCGGGGCGACAACGAGAACGCCCTGCGCATCGAGCGCGAGGTCACCATGGCCTCGCGGCTCACGCACGCCAACACCATCGAGGTCTACGACTGCGGGCATGAGGCCAACGGCGATCTGTACTACGTGATGGAGTATCTGGACGGGCTGACCGTGCACGAGCTGGTCAGCGGCGCCGGGCCCCTGCCCGCCGCGCGCGTGGTGCACCTGCTGCGCCAAGCCGTGTCCTCGCTGCGCGAGGCGCACCGCATGGGGCTGGTGCACCGGGACATCAAGCCCGCCAACCTGATGGTCTGCGAGCGCGGCGGCATCCCCGACGTGGTCAAGGTGCTCGACTTCGGCCTGGTCAAGGACATCAGCGCGGACGCCATTGACGAAGGCGTCACCAGGCACCTCTCCGGCACGCCGCTCTACATGGCGCCCGAGCGCCTGCGCAACCAGCCCGTGGACGGGCGCGCCGACCTGTTCGCCCTGGGCGCCACGGGCTTCGTCATGCTCACGGGGCGCCAGGCCCACGCGGGCACGACGCCGGCCGAGATGGCCGCGGCGGTGCTGCACGACGAGCCCAGCTCACCCGGGCGATACGCGCCCCACCCCGTGCCCAAGGAGCTTGACGAGCTGATCGTCGCGCTGCTGGCGCCGGACCGCGAGGATCGCCCCGCCGACGCCGACGCCGTGCTCAAGCTGCTCGATCAGGTCTCCGGCCCGACCTGGACCGAGGACGACGCGCACGCCTTCTGGGAGGCGCAGGGCGCGCGCCTGCGTCAGGCGGCCAGCACACGCCGGCTGGCGATCCAGGCCGAACTCTGAGCCGCCCCTGCTCGTCTGAGCGTTCGACCCGCTGCGGCCCTGCGAGCAGCGCGAAGCTGTGATCAGTCGGCGCGACGCGCGACGAGCGGCTCGCCGCCCGCCAGCTCCACATCGCTCACCACCACCATGACCGCGCGCGCGGAGAGCAGCGTCAGCTCGACCAGATCGCGCTCCCACTCCTGATCGACCCGGCCGGACACGCGCACCACGCCGGCGCGCACGCTCAGGTCGAGGTCTTGCCAGACGTGATGCAAATCGACGGACTTGCGCATGCGGTAGGTCAGCAGGGCCAGCAGGCCGGCGTCGGTCTCGACCGACACGTCGCGCTGGGTGAGCGAATGGCTCACGCTGCGCACGCCGCGCACGGAGCGGGTGGCGTTGAGCACGAAGCGCCGCGCCTCGGAGCCGTTGACCTCACCCGTCAGCTGCACCACGCCGCCGCGCACCTGCACGGAGAGACCGTGACCGCCCAGCAACGAGTCCGTCGCGAACGAGAAGGGCGCCGCGGGATCGACCGGCAGCGGTTCGACGCGGGCGCCGTCCAGCGTCGAGCGCACGCCGTGGGCGCCGGGGACGGCCGTCGCCAGCTCCAGGGCCGTGCGGGCCGCGTCGGCGTCTCGCACGGCGCCGCGCAGCTCGATCACGCCGTCGGAGGCCGAGACCGTCAGGCCTCTCACGCGCGTGCCCAGCGCCCGGGTGATGGCGGAGCTGGCGTCGCGGGCCAGGTCGAGATCGCTGCGCCCCTTGGCGCGCGCTGAGACGCGCTCGGCCGTCAGCAGTCGGCCGTTCACCGAGCCGGTGATGGCCTGGCGTACCTTGCGAGCCAGCCTGGCGTCGTCGGGTGAGGCCGCGGCGGTGGGTGCCGCGGCGAACAGCGCCAGCAGCAGCAAGAATGAGGTGGCGGGGCGCATCATGATGGACTCCTGTCGGTGGTGAGTGGCCTCTCCGTCGGGGCATGTGCCGCCCCGGGCCTCCCGCGTGCGCGCTGCCCGTTGCCGCACGGACCACCAGGAGGTCCGCCGCGAGCCAGGGCCATCGCGTGGCTTCAGGCTAGCTCCGGATCGCCGATCGCGCACATGGCCCGAGCGGGGCTGCCCGAGCGCCACGCTCCCCGGGCCGCCCCGAGGTCGCCCCCGGCTCCCGGCCGGAGCCCTGGACGCCTCGCGCAATCGTCGGGCATGATCGACCGCTTCCACGCCAGCAACCCGGCGCCTGAGACCCGGCCTTGAGCGCCGTCCTCGACACCCTCATCCCGATCTGGGCCGTGATCGCCCTGGGCTGGTTCCTGGCGGGGCGCCCTGGCTTCAGCCCCGAACCCCTGGCGCGGCTGGCCATCAGCGTGTCGGCGCCGGCGCTGATTTTCACGCTGTTCCTGGCCACCGACCTCTCCAACGACCAGCTGCCCCTGCTGGCCCTGGGCGCGGGGCTGGTGGTGCTGCTGACCCTCGCGGCGGGGCGCGCCGCCCTGCCGCTGATGCTCACGCCCCACCGCGGCCTGCTGCTGCCGGTGGCCTTCTGGAACGCGGGCAACATGGGCCTGTCGGTGGTGCGCCTGCACCTGGGCGAGCAGGCCCTGCCCCTGGCCGCGGTGGTGTTCGTGACCGTGGCCTCGTTGCAGGCCGTCCTGGGCACGGCCATCGCCAAGGGCTCAGGCGGCGTCCGCGCGGCGCTGAGCATGCCCCTGGTGCACGCCAGCCTGGCGGGCCTGACCTGCACCCTCAGCGGCTGGACGCCCCCGGCCATGCTGACGGAACCGGTGGCCATGGTGGGCGAACTGGCCATCCCGCTCATGCTGCTCACGCTGGGCATGAGCCTGCGCCGGCTGCGCATCAGCCACCTGCGCGACGCGGCCCTGATCGTGGGCCTGCGCAGCGGCCTCGGCCTGGCGGCGGCCCTGCTGGTGGTCTCCGTGCTGAACCTGCAAGGCGTGCCGCGGCAGGTGCTGCTGATCGAGGCCTGCCTGCCCCCCGCCGTGATCAACGTGCTCTTCGCGCGGCGCTTCAACGCGGCGCCCGAGGCCGTGGCCTCCGCCATCGTGCTGGGCACGGCGGCCTCGCTGCTGATCCTGCCGCTCGTGCTCTGGGCATTCGCGTGACGACCTCCAGCACACAGCAACGTCGCCAGCAGCAGACGCCGAGCCGCCGGGGACGCCCCATGACCCCGCGGCCACACGCCACGCTCGCGACGCACGTCTCGCTGCTCCCGGGACGCGAGCACGCCGGTTAGGGCGTGAGCCCGGCCACGCCGTTGCTCGCGGCGAAGCCCTTGGGGCCGCCGGCGTCGGGGACCCAGACCTGCATGTACAGCGCCGCGCGTGAGGGGATGCCCGCGGGCCAGGTGAAGGGCACGCTCAGCGCGCCGGCGCCGTCCGTGGGCAGGCCGATGAACACGTCCGGAAACGGAATCAGGAGGCCGCCCTTGAACGGCGCCGCCAGCAACGTGCCCGAGAGCACGAAGAAGGCGCCGGTGTCGGGCGCGGCGTTGGTCAGCTCCAGCTGCCCGTCGCTGTTGGCTTCCAGGCTCCCGCTGGGGGTGAGCTGCGGCGCGCCCGCGCTGCCCGCCAGGCTCGCGCCCAGGTCGAGCCAGGTGGCGTGCATGCTGAGCGAGCCCTTCACGCGGATCGACGTGATGGTCACGTCCACCAGGCCGAACAGGCCCGTGTCCACGGACACGCTGCCCAGCGTGACGTTGGTGGCGCTGAAGCTGCCGAAGCCCCCGGCGTCGAGGCCGATGTGCACGTCGGCGGCGACCGACGGCGGCTCGGGCGGCGCGGGCGTCACCAGCGTGGCCGACAGCAGCGTGATGGGCGCGGGACCCACCGACGCGCCCCCGCCCTGGCTCTGCTCGGGCGGGATCTGATCCGTGACGTCGAGCGTGCCAGTCAGAAACGAGAAGGCCCAGGTGACCTCCACCAGATCGAGCTGGTAGACCGAGTTGAACTCCGTGGCGCCGGGATCGACCGACGTGGGCGAGGTCCAGACCACGTCGTCGCCCGAGGTGGTCACGTCGAAGCCCCAGGTGACCTTGCCCGCGGCCTGGTACTGGGCGGTCGCAGTGGGAGCCAACGCGAGGGCCGGGGCCAGGCACAGCAACAGGGCGCGGGCTGTGGAGCGGATCGACATAGGGAGATCTCTCTGGGTGGCGGGCCGGCGCAGCGCTGGGGGCAGGAGGGATCGGCGCCTGGAGCCCGTAACCCGGAGTGTAACCCCGACAACGCCCCGTGGTCGGGTAGGCGGTTGGGCGCTCAGACGCTTGCGCCGAAGAGCCCCGGGGGCGCCCGGCCCTCGCCTGGGCTCACCACTTCACGCCCACGACGACCGCCGGCATCGATGTGTTCCTCGACCAGGGACCGGCGCTGCTGGCCGAGTGCGGCTTCGACCAACCCCACGCGCTGGCCGCCAACTTCCTGCCGCCCAGCGAGTGACGCGCCCTCGCCGCTCAGCCCTCCAGCAACCGCGCCAGAACTTCCAGGTCGGGAACGCGCACATCGCACTGCTCGGCGAAGCGACCGTCGCCGGCGCCATCGACCCAGACCGTGGCGGTGCCCGCCGCACGACCGGCCTGCAGATCGAACAGGTAGTCCCCCACCATCACGGCGTCACTGGCGGGCAGCGCGAACGCATCCAGCAACATGCGCAGACCCGCGGGGTCGGGCTTGGGTGGGGCCTCATCGCGGCCCAGCACGTGGGCGGCATCAAAGAACTGCCCCAGCCCGCAGGCGTCCAGGGTCAGGCAGGCGTGCTCGTGCGTGTTGCGCGTCAGCACACCGAGGCGCGCACCCCGCTCCCGCAGGCGCTCGAGCAACGCGGCCGCGCCCGCGGCCGGGCGGCCCTGCAGCGCCAGCCGACGCTCCAGACGCTCCAGACGGTCGAGGCGCGCGCGGCGCGGCGCCGCCTGCGACTCCGGGAGCTGCGCCAGGGCCTCCAGGATGGGCCGTCCCGGGGGTAGCTCCAGCTCGGCGCGGATGGCGTCGAAGTCGTGCACGGCCACGGTCAGCGTGCCGTCCAGGTCGAAGATCCAGGCGCGTCTCCGGGTCAGGTCCATGGCGGCGGACCCTACCAGCCGGCGGCCCTCGGCTCCCAGGCCCGCGCGGGGCAGCGCGGCCCGTGTGCAGGTCGGCCTGGGCGCTGCCCCGCCCCGGCCCGCGGCGCAGACTCCCCAGACTCCCCAGACTCCCCAAGTCCCCAGGCGTCCCCAGGCGTTCCCCAGGCGT
>Ga0164313_10003156_pt1 | contig 14720 bp, 8 predicted proteins | sample GuaBasSedimGuay4_FD_113735 | JGI IMG/M metagenome (GOLD analysis project Ga0164313, IMG submission 113735) | Subseafloor sediment microbial communities from Guaymas Basin, Gulf of California, Mexico - Guay4, Core 4569-4, 0-3 cm | ecosystem: Environmental > Aquatic > Marine > Hydrothermal vents >... | reverse complement strand
GCCGAAGGCGGGATAACGCCTTTCCAGGTAGTAGTCCCGTTCGTTCTCGGGGATCTCGCCGGGAGCCCGTTTGTCGCCGGCTTTTTTGGGCACCCAGACCCGGCCGTCGTTGCGCAGGCTCTCGCTCATCAGCGGGAGTTTGGACTGGTAGTCGCCCAGGTGCGGCACGGCCGTGGGATGGATCTGCGTGTAGCAGGGATTGGAGAACAGGGCGCCCCGGCGGTGGGCCCGCCAAATGGCCGTGGCGTTGCTGTTCACCGCGTTGGTGGACAGGTAGAACACCGGGCTGTAGCCGCCGGTGGCCAGGACCACGGCGTCGGCGTCGTAACGCTTGATTTCGCCGGTGATCAGTTCACGGACGATGATGCCGCGCGCCTTTCCGTCGACGACCACCAGGTCCAGCATTTCATGCCGGGGGAACATCTTCACTGTTCCAGCCGCGACCTGCCGGCTCAGGGCGCTGTACACGCCGAGCAGAAGCTGCTGGCCGGTGATGCCCCGGGCGTAGAAGGTGCGGCTGACCTGCACGCCTCCGAAGGAGCGGTTGGCCAGGGTGCCGCCGTATTCGCGCGCGAAGGGCACGCCCATGGCCACGCACTGGTCGATGATGCCGCCGGACAACTGGGCCAGACGGTAGGTGTTGGCCTCGCGTGAGCGATAGTCTCCGCCCTTGATCGTGTCGTAGAACAGACGGAACACGCTGTCGTCGTCGTTCTGGTAGTTCTTCGCGGCGTTGATCCCGCCCTGGGCGGCCACGCTGTGGGCCCGCCGGGGGGTGTCCTGGATGCAGAAGTTCATCACGTTGTAACCGAGCTCACCCAGGGTTGCGGCAGCTCCGCCACCGGCCAGGCCGGTGCCCACGACGATGATCTTGAACTTGCGACGGTTCCCGCCCGGAGCGACCAGGGGGCTGTCCATCATGTGTGTGTCCCATTTGTCGGCCAAGGGGCCGCCGGGGATCTTGGCGTCGAGAATCCTGGTCATTTTAGTGACCTCCCGGGGTGGCTATCTGGACAAGGTTGGGGTCACCGAACAAGTAGAGGTAGATGGGGATCGCGATGAAGGCGATCGCCATCAGGACGGCTACTACAAGCGCCAGCCTGACCAGGAGGGGCAGATATTTGTCATTGGCCCAGCCGAGTGACTGGAAGGCGCTCCAGAACCCGTGCCTCAGGTGGAAACCCAGCAACAGCATGGCCACCACGGTGAAGGCGGTGAAACCGATGCCCTTGAAGACGGTCACCACGGTTTTGTAGAGGTTCTTCACCCCGTTGGCGTCGATATCGTGGTTGCCGAACTTGAACAGGTAGATGTGGCCGACAATAAATACCAGCATAATGGCGCCGGTGTAGATCATGGTCTGGGAAGCCAGGGTCTTGCGGCTCTTGCCTCCGGCATCCTTGGAGTACTTGTACCCCTGCTTGCGGGCCTTGCGCTTGTCGGTCCAGGCCACCGTGAACGCCGATACGATGTGGAAGACGAAGATCAGGAAGATCCCCGCTTCGAAGGCGTAGATGAGCCAGCCGTGCAGGGCCGTTTCCAGGAAATGGGCATATTCGTTGAAGGCGTGGGGGCCGAGGAAAAGCGTGAAATTACCGAGCAGATGAACGGCGACAAACCCGATGAGGCAGAAGCCGGTCAGCCCGGTGATCACCTTCTTTCCCACCGATGACCAGGCGGCCGAACCGAAAGAATCCATGAAATCGCACTCCCGGCAAAAGGGTTCGCAGATTTAAAATTGCAACGACGGAAATTAGAACATAAGTCGTGGATCGGGGCATCACAATTTTTTAACAGGAGTTGGCGATTCCGTTGCAAGTCGTTGATGTCAAACAAAAAGGATTGTAATTCAGTGGGATTTGATTCCGTTGGGCAGCCGGCAGGGCCCCGCCATGAAAAAAGGGCCGGTCCCAGGGGAACCGGCCCAAGAGGTAAGTATCTCCGCGTTCTACATCGGCGCTCCGCAGGGCACGGTTTCGGTGCCGCTGGCGGTGTAGTTCGGTCCGGTGATAACCCAGGCCGCGCCACCGGCGCCGTCGTACACGACTTGGGTGCGGTACGGTCCGACCTGTACAAAGGCCGTACCTGCCGGGCAGCCCTCGAACGGTGTGACCAGGTCCAATCCCCAACTCATGGTCAGGTTCATGTTTTCGGTCCGGTTCTCGGTGGTGACCGTGGCGTTGATGTCAGCCTGGCCTGTCCCGTTCATGTCGTACCCGTTGTCCAGGTAGGTGACCACCATGCCGGTCGCCAGATCGAAGTCGAGGTCGCTGGTGCCCTGCTCGTGCTCACTGTGGGTGGTCATTCCGGCTGACTCGCGGTACTCCATGACTGTGGCGCCCAGAGGCGTGGGCAGGGGTCCTTCCTGATTGCGGAACTGGATCCACAGGGACATCCGTGTCTCGCCGGTGGTTGTTGGCGGTTCACCCTCCGAGAAGGAAGCGGTCTGGTCCAGGACCCAGGCCATCTGTTCCGGATCCCAGGTGGGTTCACCAACGGTTTTGTCGGGGCCCAGGGTGGAAAAATCACCCTCGCTGGCCGGGGGGACGGCCGCGGCCATCTGGTTGATCATTTCGACCGCTTGCAGGGACCACTGTTCGGCGGTGGCTGCGTCGATATCGTAGGTGTCCTGGGGGGCGACCGGGTCGGATTCGCAACCGGCCACGGCCAGCAGACCCAGGGCCAGGACCCCCGTCATCAGGATTATTTTCCAGGATTTCATCAAATTGACCCCTCGTTTTGCCGGGTGGAGACGGGAAAAATGCATAACATGACCGGGACACGGATACAGGAATCATGCTGGTTGCACGAATTCCTGAGGGCCGGGGCCGGTCGCAAGAGCATATGCAGATTTGGTGCCTTGAAATATTTCCCTGAAGGAAATGGTGGTATCTCAGGAATGGTGTTTAGCGCTTAAACACAGCAAATTTACGGTTAGGGTCGTTGAATAATCGGAGGCGTTCCGTTTGGTTTTAAGATTTTTAACTCTTTTGTTATCAATAGGTTGAATTCCCGGAGCACCCCCGGGGGCACTTTCCCGCAATGATATTTTTTATCCCTGCGGTCAAGCCCCCGGCGGGTTTTTTCGCATGATATCCAATATCTGGGTTCCAGTGGTGGGGTTGACCCGGGGTCCGTTTTCGGCGATAATAATAACAGGAGGTTCATTTGAATCTCCGCCAAAAAGATGGCCTGGATCCTCCAGCTACCCCTGAGCGATCGCCCCTGATTTTGGCTATGTTGATTGTGTATACCCACGATCGTGCCAGGAGGAACGGCCATGAAACATCCCCAAGTCGCCGCGGGCGTCTATTTTCGTATCAGTTTATTCGTATTATTGCTGCCGTTATTGGCTGCCCTGGGCGGTTGTTCGCTGTTCGGTATAGCAACCAAGGGCAATCTCAGTGAGCTGGCCGACCAACAGGAGATGCAGAATCAGCAACTGCAAGGCCAGATCGCCGAATCGGAAAAACAGATGGACGGGCGCGTGGCTCAGGTGGAGGACAAGACGCACCAGCTCGACCGGGATCTGGTCCGTTACGAGGCCGAGATCCAGTCGGCGAAGCTTCAGTTGCAGTCGATCAAGCTGGACCTCGATACTTTCGAGGACGGCCTGGACCGCGCCACCACCGACAGCAAACAGGCGCTGCGGATCCAGCACGAGTCGGTCATCAGCGAACGCGACCGGCTGCGCCAGCGGTTGAACGAGATCGATACCCTGATCCTGAGCTGGGAACAGCAGCGTATGCTGCAGCCCGAGGGAAACCTGACCCCGGTTCCCGGTGGATTGATCGTTCCCGAAAAGCAGTTGGAGACCACAGGCGGCGCCGACGCCACCCAGGCTTCGAGCGAGACCTCGGTCTGGAAAGATCGTCGGTCCGGAGGGAGTCAGGAATAGGTTCCGAATCAGGAATCGGTAACCCGGGGCGCGGTATCCACTTTGGGACCGCGCCTTGTTTTGATCCACCGGCCGGCGCGCGCAATACCCCAGCCCCAGCGCGTGAACATCCAATACAAAGCCGGTATGGCCATCAGGATCAGGACCGTGCTGCTGCCCAATCCGCCGATGGAACTGAGCGCCAGGTTCTCCCAGATATCCTTGCCCGCCGAAGCATCCTTCTTGTAGAGCAGGGGCAGCAGGCCGGCGATGGTGGTCCCGCTGGTCAGCAGGATGGACCGCATCTGGATCTGCGTGCCCTGCACGATGGCATGGTTCAACACCCGCTGGCGCACCTCGGTCGGCAATCGCCACAGGTCGAATCCACCCAGGCGTCGTTTTTCAGGAATTTCCCCTTCATCGTTTCCGCGGGGGAAGTTTTCCTCAGTCATGATTTCCCGAACCTGCAGCCGGAACCGGTTGATCAGCAGGATGGCGTTGTTCACCACGATGCCGAACATCAGTATCAATCCTATTTTTGCGGATGAATCGAACTCCGCGCCGGTCGCCCAGAAAATGCTCCCGACCCCCACCAGGGCCATGGGTATGGAGAGCAGGACAAGGACCGGTAAAAAGAAGCTTTCGAACATGGCGGCCAGGGCCATGAAGATGAAGATCAGGGTCAGCCACAGGGTCTGCTTGAGCTCTTCCTCTTCATCCTCGGTGATCTGCTGGCCGGACATGTCCTCGGCAGTGTAACCGTAGGGCAGTTGGATGCCCGCCATGACATCGTCGATGAACTTGCGTCGCATGCGGTCGGTGCCGATGTATTCCCAGTTGATCAGCTGGCTGTAACGTTGGTCGTGGCGGATTATGGAACTGATCTCCGGCCGGCTTTCGATCGAAATCAGGCGGCCCAGCATGACCTTCTGTCCGCGTCTGGTGGTCATGGTGCGTCCGAGAACCTGGTCGTATTCGATGGACTCCGAGTCGTCAAATGTCAGCATCAGGCGCTGGTCCTCGCCGTCGACCACCATGTGCCAGGGTGTTTCCACTCCGAGCAGGCGCCGGATATGGCCCATGACCTCGGCCATACTTAACCGGTAGGAAGCCAGCACTTTGCGGTTGAGCAGGATCACCGTTTCGTCGGTGGCGTTGCGGCTGAAACGGTCGCCTCCGGTCAGGCGTGGGTTGCGTACGCGCCGGTTGCGTTCCAGCCGCGCCAGCACGCCGTCGCTGATACCCTTGAGCTCCTTGCTGTTGTAACCGGTGATGCGGATGGTTGAATTGCTCTGGCCGCCGCCCCGGCCACCTTTCATGTAGGGGTCGCCGAAGCCGTTGATCCAGATGAACATCCCGCCCAGTTCCTCGGCCAGCACGATGAACTTGTTGCGAAACATTTCCGGATAGGCGGACGCCAGCAGTTCGTCCTCGAATTCGAGGTTGATCCAGGCGCGGTTCTGGTAGGCGCCGCTGCGCATGTGGGCGCCCTCGGGCAGGGGCAGGACTTCCTGCTCGAACAGCTTGATGGTTTCGCTGGACAGCTTGACGTCCGTGCCGACCGGGCGTTCCAGATAGACGACGATCTGTTCCTTGGACTGGGGACGCCAGAAACCGCCGGTGCGGACCTTCTCCTTGAACACGTAGCCCGTCCCGGCGAACAGGGCCACGATCAGGATCGCGGGGTAGATCCAGAACCGCAGATGCATCCGGGTCAGGGTGCCCACATAACTCACGAAAACACCCACGCCGACCAGCAATCCTCCGGCCACCCCGATCCAGGGCAGGGTGTCCATCGCCGAGTGGCGGCCCTTCCAGAAAAAAGCGACCACCAGGGTGACGATCGCGATGATGGCCACACCCAAAGCCCAGCGCCAAATCATCGCAAAGCCGGTCAGGCCGAATTCCTCGTCCGCGGCTTTCGATTGGCGCATTCCTTTTTCCGCGGGACCCTTGAGGGCGACGGGGATCCAGGCGAAGGCCACGAAGACCGAAGCGAGCATGGCGATGCCCACGCTCACGGCCAGCGGTACATAGAACAGGCTGAGGCGGTCGGTCATGAAGATGAACGACAAAAACGCCACCACGGTGGTCAGGGTGGTGGCCATGATGGGAAAAGCGACTTCACGCGTGCCGCGGATCAGGGCCAGGCGGCTGTCGCCTTCCCAGCGGCCGGTCAGGCGGCGGTGGATGGCGTCGAGCACAAGGATACTGTTGTCCAGGAGCATGCCGAAACAAACGGTCAGGCCGCTGATGGTGATGAAGTTCACCGACACACCGAAGAAGTAGAACATCGTCAGACAGATCACGATGGCCAGCAGGATCGAAAAGATGACGATCGCCGTCAGTCGAATCTGCTTCAGCGCGATGGCCAGCAGGATGAACAGCAGACCCAGAATGACCAAGGAGCGGGTGACCAGTTCCTCGAGTTTGTCCTCCAGGTCCTCACCCTCGTCCTGATCCACTTCGAAGGTCACCGCGAACGGGGCTTCAGCCTCGATTCGCGGCAACTCCTCGCGCAGACGCCGGCTCACCGAAATGGAGTTCTGCCCGCTGCGCTTGGTGACGTTCAGGGTGATGACGTTTTCACCGTTGATGCGGCTGTAGTAGGCAATTTCCTCGAAGTCGGGCCGGGCCCGGGCCACGTGGGCGAGGGTGACCGGCTGCCCGCCGATGTTGGCCAGAACCGTACTCTCGAGCATGTCCAGGGAAACCGAATCCTGCACGCTGACGGTAAGTTCCAGGCCGCTGCGGCGGACCGCGCCGGCGGGAATGATGTCGTCCAACGCGTCCAGGCGAGAGGCGATCAGGTCGGCGGTCAGGTTGTACCGTTCCATCAGTTCCAGATCCAGCAACACCTTGATCAACGGCCGCGCGCCACCGCGCAGTTCTGCGTCGGCCACCCCGCTGATGGCCAGAAACCGCGGCACCAACCAGGTTTCGGACCGATCACGCAGGTCGTTCATGGACAGGGGGGAAATCAGGCTGAGGGAAAAGAACTCCTCGGTGCGCAGTTCCTCGGGCACGTAGGGACGGATGAACGGCTGCCCCGCCTGGGCGGGAAGGTTGCGGCGAACGGCGCCCAGCCGCTCGGAAAGTTCCAGCCGCGCGAACTCCATGTCGGTGCCGCGTTTGTATTTGACCGTGACCGAGCTTTGGCCGTGCCGTGACTGGGAATCCAGGTCCTCGACGCCGTGGCAGCCGGCGACGGCTTCTTCGATGGGCAGGGTGATCGACCGCTGGATGGCGCTGGGGGAGGCACCATTCCAGCTGGTGACGATGGACAGCTCGGGCAGTTCCGTTTCGGGCATGGCTTCGATGTTCAAACGCGGAAGGGCATAGATGCCCGTTACGATCAGCGCGGTGAACAGCATCCAGGTGGCGACGGGGTGGTCGACGGCAAAACGGATCATCAGGTCAGGCTCCCGGTCAGTATTCCTTGTCGGTGCGGCGGTGCAGCATCTCGTAGACCACAGGCGTCAGGAACAGGGTCAAAATCGTGGCGATGCTGAGTCCTCCGATAATGGTGATGGCCAACGGACGCTGCATCTGCTCACCTGTGCCCAATCCCAGTCCCATCGGCACCATGGCCAGCACGGTGGTCACGGTTGTCATGATAATGGGGCGGAACCGCAGGGTGCTGGCTTCCATGATAGCTTCGCGGCCCGACATGCCGTCGGACCTCAGCCTGCGGATGGTGGCCACCTTGACGATGGCGTCATTCACCGCAATTCCCAGCAGGGCGATCATACCGATCAGTGAAATGATGTTCATGCTCTGGCCGGTCAGGGACAGGGTGACCAGCGCGCCGGCCACTCCCACCGGCAGCACCGCCGAGATGATCAGCGGATCGAGAAAACTCTCGAACTGGGCGGCCAGGATCATGTAGACCAGCAGGGCGCTCAACAACAGGGCGTAGCCCAGGTCGCGGAAGCTGTTGTTGATCTCTTCCTGTTCGCCACCGGTGATGAAGGCGATGCTCTCGGCGAATTTCGTACGGGCGAGCAGGGCGTCGACATCATGCCAGACCTCGCCCAGGCTGCGGTTGCTGACGTCACCGGAAATGGTGACCTGACGGCGCTGGTCACGCCGCACGATTTCGCGCACGGGAGTTCCCCGGGTCTGGTTCACGAATGATCCCAGGGGCACCGTCTTGCCTTCACCCACGGCCACGGGAGAAGCCAGCACGGTGGCCAGGTCGTACCGCTGGTCCCGGGGCAGACGGACCGCGATATCGATTCTTTGTTCGATCTCGTTGTAGGTGGTCGCGACGGTGCCCTGGATGCGGTTGCGCAGTTCGCGGGCCAGGGCTTCGGGTTCGAGTCCGAAGCGCAATGCTTTTTCACGGTCCACGGTCACTTCGACGGTGGGATTGCCCATCATCCGGTCCATTTCCACTTCGCCCAGGCCGTCGATGGCCCGCAGCTGGGGCAGGATGCTTTCGGCAACCACGCGGGCATCTTCAGATTTTTCAGCCACGACCCCCAGGGTGAACGCGGACTCGCCGCTGGCCAGGATTTCCCTCAGTCCGACTCCTTCTTCGCTGAACACGAAAAGGGCCCCCTCCTTGTCGACCAGGCGGGTCTGCAGCCTCTGTTTGACCTTTTCCATATCCTGGCGGCCATGGCGGGAGGGGTGCAGCATGACCCGGATCCGGGCCGTGTTCGCGGAGCTATATTCCTTGAGGCTGGCCAGGGTTTTTTCAGTGACGCCCACCTGGGTGTAGACGGTCTGGACCTCTTCCATGGGCACCAGGAATCCGGCCAGGTCACTGGCGGTGTCGAGGGTCATTTCCAGCGGTGTTCCCGCGGGAAGTTCCACTGACAGGGTGAAGTCGCCCCTGCTGCGGTCGGGCATGAAGGAAAGCTTCATTTGCGAGCCCATGAAACCGGCACCCGTCAGCGCGATCAGCAACACCAGGAAAAACAGGGGCTTTCGGTCCATGACCCGGGCCAGCAGGCCGTGGTACTTGCGAATGATGAACTGGAAAGCGCGCTCTCCGGGCCGGAAGACCAGACTGGGGATCTCCTTGGGTGTCTTGAGGATGTGGGCCGAGAGCATGGGTTGGAGAAGCAACGCGGCAAAGATCGAAACCACCAGGGAGATGGTCACGGTCAACGCCTGGTCGCGGAAAAATTCACCCGCGATGCCGGGTACATAGATCACCGGAAAGAAAACCGCGACGGTGGTCAGGGTGGCGGCGATCACGGGGGAGGCCACTTCTTCGGTGGCGGCGGCGCAGATTTCACCGATGGGTGTTTTGCTGCCCTTTTTCAGCTTCAAGTGCCGGTTGATGTTTTCCAGGACGACGATGGAGTTGTCCACCAGCATACCGGCGGCCAGGGACAGCCCGCCCAGGGACATCAGGTTCAAACCCACGCCCGCGAAGTAAAGGAAGGCGAAGGTGGTCATGATGGACACGGGAATAGCCAGGCCCACCACCAGCGGGCTGCGCCAGTTCATCAGGAAAAAGAAAAGCACCAGGAAGGCCAGCCCTGCTCCGTATTTGAGGGAGTCTTCCAGGCCCTTGAAACTTTCGGCGACAAATTCCGCGTCCTTGTAGATGAACGAGTAGTCCAGTTCGGGGTACTGTTCGGAAAGGATGCCCAGGACCTTGTCCACTTCGGCGGTGGTGGAGATGGTGTTCTCGCCGACTTCCTTGTACAGGTGAAGCGATACGACCTCTTCATCCCCGTTGAGGGTGAACCCCTCGGGTTCCTTGATGGTGTCGATGACTTCGGCGATGTCGCCGATGGTGATGCCCGGCCCCGCGGCGGGAATCTCGGTCGAGCGGATCTCGTCCAGGTTTTCGAATTCACCCAGGATCCGCAGGGGCAGGTGCAACGGCCCCTTGCGAATACGACCGCCGGGAAAACTGATGTTGGCGACCCGCAGCGCGGTGCTCAGGTCCTCCATCGTCAGGCCGTACAGACGCAGTTTGTCGAAGTCCGGCCGCACCAGGATTTCGCGTTCGGCCCCGCCGATGACCTCGGCCTGGCTGACGCCGTTGATCTGTTCGAGCGCGGGTTTGACGACTTCGCGGGCGAACTCGGTCATCCGCGCCATGGGGTCGTCGCCGTGCAGGACCAGAATGGCGATCGGCCGCGCGCTCGGATCCCAGCGCAAAATAAGGGGGCGGTCCGCGGCATCGGGAAAATCATCCCGATAGGCGACCCGGTCGATGGCCTCGCGCAGATGGAGGTTGGCGAAGTCCATCTCGGTGCCCCACTCGTATTGCACCGTGATCGTGGACACACCCTCGCGCGTTTTGGAAACCACCCGGCGCACGCCGGCCAGGCCGGTGATGACTTCCTCCAGTGGCTGGGTGACCAGCCGGGTCAGGTCGTCGGCCGGTGTGTCGGTGTAGTTGGTGATGACCGTCAGGTTGGGATAATTGATCGCCGGCAGAAGGTCCACCGACAGCCTTTGCCGGGCCTGGAAACCGATCAGCACCAGGCCGGCGAACAGCATTAAAATGGTAACGGGCCGGCGGACGGCCAACTGGATGATCATTGGCCTTTGACCTCACCTGAATTGGCGAAGTCCCACTTGTCGACCGAAGGTATCCGCTTGCGCACCTTGATCTTGGCTTCATGTGCCAGGGTCAGGTGATCGCTGACCACAACCTCGTCTCCGGGGCTAAGCGACCCGCCGCTGTGGACCTTTAAAATCTCCACCCACTGTTCGTTCTCCAAGCCGATGTCCACGTAAAGCCAACGGGCCCGGTCGCCTTCCTTCTTGAATACCAGGGGACGGTTGTCCCGAATCAGCAGGGCCGCCTGGGGAGCGAGAAGCTTGTCCTTGAAGACCACGCCGGCAATCTGGGCGCGCACGAACATGCCGGGGCGGAAGCGGCTTTCGGGATTGGCGAACCGGATCAGGATTTCGCAGGTGCGCGTGGCCTGATCCAGGGTGGGGCTTATCACGTCGATCACCGCGTGCAGGGTGTCGTTGGTGGCCGGCACCGACAGGAGCACGGGCCGGCCGGGCGCCAGGTGGCCCAGGTCCGCTTCAAGCACATTTACCGCGGCTTCGAGGTGTTCGTTATTGTAGATGGTGCAGACCGCCGCCCCGGTGGTCACGATTTCACCATTGACCACCATCAGGCCCTGGACGATGCCGGCAAAGGGAGCGCGGATCCGGGTGTATTCCAAATTCAGCTTGGCACGTTCCTCGGCCATGCGGGCCTCGGCCAGGCCGGTACGTTGCTGGAAGACGGCTTCCCGGAAAGCCCCTTTTTGCAGGCTGTCCATCTCAAGCTCCAGCAGGCGGTTCTGGAATTCTTCCCGTGTGATGGAACCTTTGTCGCGCAGTTTTTCGAGATCCTGGCGGGCATCGGTGAAATCCCTGACCGCCTGGTGATTCACGGTGAAGGTATCCGCTTCGGCAGCCATCTGGCTGAGGGCCTGCAGATGGCGGTAGCGGGTTTCCTCCAGGGTGATTTCGTATTCGCGCGGATCGATCTTTGCCAGCAGCTGTCCTTTGCGGACCCGGTCCCCGTCCCGCACCAGGACATCGCTCAATTCTCCGCCCAGCTTGGTCTTGATCACCACGGACTGGGGGGTGCGGATGGCTCCATCAGCGTACACCGGTAAAACAAGGTCACCTTGTCGAATGGCCCCGATGTTCACCTTGATGGATTTCTCCTTCTTGGGTTTCTTGGCCTTGCCGCTGGTGTCGGCAGCTGCCGATGCGCTGTCGCCCACGGCGGTGGAGTCGGCGCCGGAGCCGTCACCGCCGGATCCCAGACATCCACCAAGGGCCAAGGGGAGGATAACGCACACCAGTCCCAGGGGAACCGCGAGGCGGCGAAAGCGGAGAACGTCGAGGGGGTTCTGCATGGTCAGCCTTTCCAGGAAACAGACGGTTCGGCGCGGGACGGGACCCACGGGGAAATAGGGTTAACGGGTCAGTGACCCATGCGGTAACAAATGACTTCCAGGGGCTGGGCGGTCGATTCGCCGCCATCCTCGTCACTGCTGACGGCCTGCTGGTTCAAAAAGGCGTCCAAGGCTCCCACAACTACGATGATCAGGCCGTCCGGTTGCACGAAAAGGCCATCCTGGCGGGCCACGTAACTTCCGGGAAGGGCGACCTGCCTTTCGAATTCACCCTCGGGAGTGAAAATGTCCAGGACGACCCAGGATCCCTCGGGGGTGTCCTTGTCAGCGTCCCCGGTCTGGACCCAAAGGCGTCCGTCATCGGTGACCCACAAGCCGGCGATAGCCGCCTGGGTTTCCTCGGTCACGTAACTGTTGGGCGGGCGGGGGTAGTAGGTCGCGATGGCTTCCAGAATCTGCTTGGCCGCTTTTTTGTCTTCCTTGTCGCGCGGGCCCTGGGTGTAGTCGCGCGCGATGGTACGGACAATGGCGCCGGTCCCGTCGAAGACCTGGATTTCATATTTGTTTCGTTCCGGGGCCACATAAACGGTTCCCCCGGGGCCCACCGCGACCCGGCTCCAGACAAAATCCAGACCCATTTCGGTCATCACGAAATCGGCGTAGTCGATGTCGTTCTTCTTTTCGATGAGGGCCGTTTTTTCGACACCCTCGTCCGTACACAGCGACAGGAAATAGGTCTGTTGGGTAACCGGTCCGAAAACCATGCGGATGCCCACCAACAGGATGCCTTCGGGCATGGCGAAGCCGCGGTTCAGGATACCCATCGGCGGCTGGTTGGCTTCACCCCGGGAAAAAGCCGTTTGGCCGGCGGGAGTGCCGTCCGCCGAAACCTTGATGATTTTTCCGGGGAAGCCCGCCAGGGCGCAGATGGTACCGTCAGCGGTGACGAACATGTCGTTGGGCTGGCGAATCTCACCGGGCCCGTCTCCTTCATGGAATACCGTCCGCAAGTATTCTCCGTCCGGGGTGTAGACGTGCACTTCGGAAAGCTGGCCGTCGAGGATCAGGATGTTGCCGTCAGGGTCGGAGCGGATCGCGGCCACCGAACCGAAGAAGATCTCGTCGTCTTCTCCGCCGGCCCGCCACAGTTCGGTCAGCTCCGCGATTTCAGGTTCCGCCAGGGCGGCCCCGCAGGCCAGTTGGATCGCCAGGAAAATGAACACGATGAGACCCGGCATACGATTGCGTTTGAACATGGGTGGCTCCCCCTGTTAAGACAACGCCCCGGTTCGAATCAGGGCAGTATTTTGTAGCAGATCACTTCCAGTGGACGCGCTTCGGCGTCTTCGTCCTGGTCCTCGGGATTGTCGGCGCCGCGGCCCAGGAAGGCGAACATGGCTTCGGCATGTTCCCGGACCAGAACCGCCAGTCCGCCGCCCGGGAAAAACAAGGTGTCCTTCTGGCCGTCACCCTCGCACGCGAAGGCGACTTGCCGGACAAAGGTCCCCGTGCTGTCGAAAACGTCCCAGGTGGAGTGGATTCCTTCCTCCTGTTCGCGAGTGCCCCGGCTCGGCAGGACCCAAAGGTTTCCTTCAGGGTCCACGCGCATGGACAGGATATCGCGTTCGGTCGGTTCCACTACGATGTTGATGGAGTTTCTGTTGCGTCTCCGGTAGGGCATCATCAATTCCCGGGCCCGTTCGGTTTCCGCGGACGTGCGTTTCCAGGATTCGTATTTGCGGGTGATCGTATTCTGATGGTCACCGCCGGGCCCATAGACATCGATCTTGTACTCGTTCCTGGCCGGTCCCACATAGACCCGGCCATCCTGGCCCAGGGCCCAGCCCCCCTGGACGGGAAAAAACTCTTTCTTTTCGGAAATTTCCAAACGGCCGAAATCCCGGACGGTGGTTTTTTCCATATAGCGTGCGGTTTCCAGGCCGTCGGGGCCGTGGGCCGCGATAAAATGGTTGGCGGTGCGGGAGTTGTCTCCCCGGGTGATTTTCATTCCGCCGAGCACCAGCTGGTTCCCCACCGAGGCGGCGCTGCGCAGGACAAAAAATCCTCCGGCGGAAGGATCGTCCCCGCCGGGCCGCATTTCCCCGGCCGGCAGCCCCTCGAGATCGACTTTGACGATGCGGCCCGGGAATCCCTGGATCAGTCCGAGATTTCCATCGGGAAGAAAGAGGGCGCCAAAAGCGTTCCTTACCTCTCCGGGCCCGTCGCCCCGTTTGCCGAGGGACCGGACGTAGTTCCCCTCCGGATCAAAGACCTGGACCTCGACCAGTTGGATGTCCAGCAGGTAGATGTTGCCGCCGTCATCGGTCAGGACCTGGTTGACGACACCCAGAAGAGTCTCCTCGTCGTCTTCGCCTCCGATGCGCCACATTTCCTCGAGTTGCACCGTCACCCGGCCCTCGGCCGGTTGGTCGCCGTTGGCGAAGACCGGAACGTCGGCCAGGGCGGCGGCATGCAGGAAAAACAGGCCGAGGGCGGCGCCGATGAGGGCTCCGCCCGGCCTTTCGGTCATACTGATCGGGGTTCTTTCAGGGGACGACAAATCGACCTCGCTTGGTAGACGGCAAATTAGGGAAATCGTTACTCCACCGATACCAAACGATTGGAGAGCCGGTTTCCAGCGTTATTTCACACGGTAACAGATAACCGACATGGGTTCGGCCTCTTCTTCGTCGTCGTCCGACCCGGCCCCGCCGAACCGGGACAGGGCGGCGTCCCAGAATCCCGTGATCATGAAAGCCAGGTCATCACTGGCAATAAACAGGAGATCTTCCTGGGGATTGCCTTCGCAATCGACCTGGACCTGTTTGGTGAAATGGCCTTCGGGGCTGAAGACATCATAGTAGGTGAAGGCGCCCGGCGTCTCGGTCCACATGGCGAGGCTGTTGAGGACCCAGATCGCGCCGTCGGAGGCCACGCGCAGGAGTTCGACGTCCGGTTCGGTGTCTTCCCAGCTGACCGGCGCGTTGGGAGCCTGCTGGCTC
>Ga0164313_10003155_pt1 | contig 14723 bp, 26 predicted proteins | sample GuaBasSedimGuay4_FD_113735 | JGI IMG/M metagenome (GOLD analysis project Ga0164313, IMG submission 113735) | Subseafloor sediment microbial communities from Guaymas Basin, Gulf of California, Mexico - Guay4, Core 4569-4, 0-3 cm | ecosystem: Environmental > Aquatic > Marine > Hydrothermal vents... | reverse complement strand
TTTTTTTTTTTTTTTTTTTTTTTTTTATTAAAAGAATATAGAGAGGGTATTAGGTGGATTTAGTAGGTAGAGAACAAATAGAGAACAAACGTGCAAATAATGATACTTCATCATTCTTAAAAGATTTGCAACATCCGAAGCCTATATATTAAAGAGTAAAAGAATACTTGCTATTGCTTGCCATTGCTGTATAATAGGCCGTTCTTATGTTGTAAAGGCTGCAATTCGAAATGATGCTTAATCATGTTTTTGGCATCCATTTCAGTTAGTGTCCTCGCACAGAGAAAATATGATTATAATCTTACAAAGGAACACAATGAGTAATACATTACAAAACTACATCAATTTGGCCCTCGACGCGGTAATCGCTAATCCTGTTAAGTTGCGTGAAGTGAACAAAGAATCTACTAGCTACCTGGAATTGGTTGAATCAATTCGCAAAGACGGTGTAGTTAATCCGATTACTGTCCGTGAGACAGAAACTGACCTTGGCACACAGTATCAGCTGGTTGATGGTTTGCATCGATTAACTGCTGCTCGTGATGCTGGCTTAGAGTCTTTGGATGTGCAACTGAAAGTATTGAATGACACTGAAGTATTGATGATGCAGATCAGCATGAACTCTCACACTATTGAGACGCGTCCTGTTGAGTACACCCAAGCATTGAAACAAATCTTGTCAGCTAATCCTTTTATGACATTAGCTGAACTTGGTCGTGACATTGGTAAGTCTGCTGCTTGGATTGAGCAACGTTTAAGCTTAGTGAACATCATCAATGAAACAATCAAAGCACTGGTTAACGAAGGTAAGATTACTTTAGTTAACGCTTACGCTCTGGCGACTTTGCCAGAAGAAGAGCAACTTGATTGGGTAACACAAGCACAAACAGAATCTATTGCTGAGTTTGGCCCCAAGGTATCTGCACGTGTTCGTGAATTAAAAGCTGCTGCTCGTCAAGCTCGTACTGCTGAGCCTGCTGGTTTCGTACCTGTAGCCATCATGCGTAAGTTTGGTGACTTGAAGAAAGCTCCTGACAATGCTGAATTGATTGCTAAGTTAGCAACACAAGCTGGTTCTGTTGAAGAAGCTATTCTGGTAGGTATTAAATACACAATGAGCTTAGATGCTTTGTCTGTCTCTGAGCAAGAAACTGCTTACAATGACAAGAAAGCTGCTCAAACAAAAGCGAAAGAAGAACGTGCTATAAAACGTAATGAAGCTGCTGCTGCAAAAGCTGCTGAAGCTTCTGAAGGTTTGGCTGAAGATGCTGACGCTGCGTTAGGTTAAGTAGCTTAGATACTTAGGTATCGGACTAAAGCCGCTGTCACTCCGGTCAGCGGCTGTTCTTTTAATTAATCGGGAGAGGTAAATGAAAAAAGTAAAGAAATGGGAACGTTACCACGAAGCCCTCAAAATTTTAAATGTTAGAGGTATCAAGTTTGACACCTTTAATCTAGGTGTAGAATTACACTTAGCAAACAACATCAAGTTTTGGCCAACAACTGGAACAATCATAAAAAATGATAAGCGACTTGACCTTAAAGGCATTGAAGCTTTACTGGAAATATTATGAAACTCCTCAAAGATCATAAAGAGCGAGTAGCAAAAGAACATCGTGGAACTATATGAAAAACAGAGACGAATTACTTGCTGAATGGCAAGCAGTATGCTTAGCGTTATTATCAGCAGCTGAACTTAATCCTGGCACTTTAGGTGAGCATCTTATGGCTCAAGAAGAAGGGTATGCTTTAGCTATCCGACAAGTAGAAGGAAAACCTTCTAATGTTGCAGGAATAAAAGCGTCAATAGTTGTCTTATGTGAAGCTAATACAACACTTGTAAACACGCTACAGTACTTACCAGAAAGAGAAAAAGAATTAAAAACAATAGCAGACATAGTGTCTGTTTGCATCGCGTCATTAAGACGCACTATACCTCAGGGGGTAAAAGCATCATGACTAAAGTAGCACACGTAGTAACACACAATAAAGAGCTGAAATTCATTAGTTTGGAAGGAGAAGAAGCAGCCCATACAAAGATGGGTGAGCTTGAAGCAACTTACAATATTGAAAAGGACTTTCAAGTATCTGCTTCGGACAAATGGGAAGTTTTAGAAGTACCTTGTGGTTAAGTGTAATAGCGACCCAGGGGCGCCCGACTCTTATGATGTAGTATTAACATCGGGCGACGTCATAACCATCTATAATCCTAATGAGGCTTTCTTTGAGCCATGTGAAGATTGAGTTCGACATAATACAATGTAGTATTTTCAACACTGAGATTACTATACCAGATTCAGTGACCTGCGTAGACGCAGACTCACTGGAAACTCTCTGCGAAGACTTTCGTAGAGAACTTTTCAAACTGGCTCGTAAAGAGCCTTGCACAGAGATAATACATGAGCGAATCAACAAAGATGCAAGTATTTAAAACAAAAGCAACAGAAGTTGCTACCACAGACGAAGATTTTGATGCGATGTCGTCAGGCAGTGGTCTCCCAAGAATGTCATTATTCACCTCAAACAGCCAAGAAGTAAAAGATGGAGATTTTCAGACTAATACTTACGGGTTGAAGATTGGTGAAATGTTACACAGTCTGGGTAAGAATGTAGATGTAGTAGTCTGCGCCTATCGCTTGACAGCTATACATGTGTCTGACGACGATGGCTTCTGTTGCTCCCATGACATAAAGTCACCTTTATTTAAAGACATTATGAATATTGCCGATACCCAAGGCTTTGGTTCTGGCGCTATTTATGGCCAAGAGTTTTTAATCTGGGTACCTCAACATAAGACGTTTGCTACGTTAATGTGCGGCAGTAAAACAGCTCGTAATATGGCCGGCGGTATCAAGTCATTAGTTGGTGAAGTAGCTTCTTTTGGTTCTAAAAAGATTGAGAACAAAAAGTACAGCTGGTTTGGCATGACTTGTGCAGCATCTAATGCTGTAGTAACTGAAGTACCCTCTGAAGGAGATTACGCTACACACTTAGAAGCTTTTACTAGCGACAAAGGTGTTGAACGTGAACTTGCTGGGACAGACGATAAAGAGACAGACGACAGATAATGATATACCCCTACTCATTCTCACTACTATCTATTGAAGCAATCAGAGCTGCTGCAAACCAAACTGGTAAGCAACACTCTATTGCTGCAACTGACCCAATTAATCCAGCTACGCTATGCGGTGCGATGGCTCTACGTGATTGGAAAGAAGTCATAGAGAAAGGTAAGGGTGAGTTGGGACATTTCTATGTCAGTTTTTATGTCGAGACTGAGGATGTGTATAGCATCCTTAGTCTATCCCAATTACAGATGCTCAAACTTGATAACGGTGTATACATCTTGACCACAAATATATTAGGTTGGCGAGATGTGATAACACATGGGTTAAGTAAAGACTCATCAGAAGAGACACGTAAAGTATTGAATTATATTTTCGCGTATCTTCGCGACAACGGTTTTAGTTCTCTTTTCTCAAAGTATAGAAGAAAGAACTTAGCCTTTGACGGCACAATAGTATTAGAGGAAGATTAATATGTTACACATTACACAAGAAGGCAACAAAGTAATAGTATCTTGCGGGCATTTGTCTGCAGAGTTGAAAGGCTTAAATGGCTTAGACGTTGCTTATGTTGAAGATGCTTTACGACAGGTTTTGCAAACAGCAAATGTCTCACACAAAGTCAGAGACTTTGCTGAACTTAAGTATCCTGTTAGTTCTAAGTTGTACTTAGGGCGCGACAGAAGTGCTCTTTTATTGGAAGCTGAGTGTGGTGAAGTAGCTGAATTCAGTGGCCCACTCGTTCCTTTAAGGAATGTATTTGACCTAGCAGGAGTATATTATGTTTGCGAATAAGATAGTAGTAGACCCCTTACAACTGTCTAAAGTATCTAAGACTGTAGAACACATAAGCACTATAGACGTACTACTCATGCGTATGCAAATGGTTATAGACATAAAAGGCCCTTTAGGCTTGGCAGCTAATCAAATAGGCGAATTAGATCGTATCATATACATCAAAGACATAGGCTTTGTAGTTAATCCTGTCCTCGAAGTACTTGGTAAAGCTCAACGTACTTCACGCGAAGGATGCTTGTCTGTTCCCGGGAAAGTAGTACCTATGGTGCGCCACTATCGTGTGCGCCTTACAGGTTCAGATCAGTGGGGTAAGCCTTTCTCCCGCAAACTGAAAGGCTTACTTGCTTTTGTAGCACAACATGAAGTGGATCATCTTGACGGTATTACTATATGCAAATAGGTAGTAAGATTGTTGGGTATAAAGTACTAAGTGAAGTACCTATGATGCACGAAGGGCTAAAGCGTCCTGAAGTGCTACATGGGTCTACTTATAAGATTAAGCCCCCTTCTGGCGCAGCTTTATATATAACAATCAATGACTATGACTTAGAAGGCAAGCGCGTTCCCTATGAAATGTTCATTAACTCTAAGAATATGGAACATTACCAATGGATTATAGCTTTGACTATGGTTGTTTCTGCTGTCTTTAGGAAGGGAGGAGAAGTGGCCTTTCTAGTTGAAGAATTAAAGAATGTTTTTGACCCTAAAGGTGGCTATTTTAAAAAGGGTGAAGGATTCATGCCTTCATTGGTGGCGGATATTGGTAATGCTTTAGACAAGCATCTAGGACAATAAATGAAATTTAAAACAATTAAAATACCTACCGGTAGATTCTTAACACCCATGCAAGTAGCGCATGAAGATGGTCGTTTGTTTCTTAAGTTTGGGTACAACAAGAAACTTATTGAAGCGATGAAAGACTTCTCTAATCGTAAGTGGCATGGCTTTGATGAGCCTCCAGTTAAGATGTGGAGCTTCCCTGCTAATTCAAGAAACATATTTCGTTTTGACAAAATGTGTGGTAAGAAAGTATTTGAAAATTGGGATGCACCTATAGAACAGTTTCCTATACCTGACAGGCATAAAGTGATGCCTTTTTGGGAGCATCAGTTAGAGCTGTATAATCATGTACTGTCCCGTAAACAATCTATTATTGTTGGCGACATGGGTACAGGGAAGTCAAGAGTAGCTATTGCCGCTGCTGAATACATCCATACTAATAATGGTGTGTCAGAAGATGACATGTGGTTTGTTGGCCCTGTCAACGCTGTTAATGCTGTAACGCGTGAACTTAAGAAATGGGGTTGTACTTTGAACATTAAGATGTTCACTTATGACAGACTTGTAAGTTTCTTAAAAGAGTATGAGGGTAAAGCACCTAGACTCCTTATTTCAGACGAGTCATCTAAGCTTAAGAATTGGTCTACTCAGAGGACTAAAGGCGTATGGCATCTAACTGAAGCTATGCGCGAAGAGTACGGAGACGATTGTTGGATTATCGAAATGTCTGGTACGCCAGCTCCTAAGTCTCCAGTAGACTGGTGGTCTCTAGCAGAAATAGCCCGTCCTGGATTCTTAAAAGAATCTACACCTGTTAAGCTTCGTAATAACTTATGCTTAATAGAAGAGCGTGAGAATGCTTCTGGTGGTATGTATCCACACATACTAGCTTGGTTAGACGATCCTTCTAAGTGTGCTGTTTGTGGTGAAGTAGAGAGTGCACATAGTGACTTTGCTGATCATAATTACAAGCAGTCTCAGAATGAGTTAAAGAAGTTGTATCATCGTTTAAAAGGCTTAGTAATTATTAAGCGCATAGACGAGTGTATGGACTTACCTGAACTTGTAAAGCGAGTTATACGTGTTAAGCCTAGTATGACTACTATACGTGCTGCACAAATAATTAGAAAGTCAAGCCACAGAGCGCCACAAAAGTTAATCTTATTACGTGAACTTAGTGACGGGTTTCAATATCAAGATGTTGAAGCTGGTTTTAAACAGTGTCCTAGATGCTTAGGCCATAAGAGAGTTATGGAGTTCGTGCCTCAAGACATAGACGACATCTCTAAGGAGAAAGAGTCAGAGCAAGAAGAGATTGAATGTCCTTATTGTGCTGGTGAAGGTGTAGTACAGAACTACGAAGTGAAACCTATGTTCGTCACAACTCCTAAGGATGCTTATTTAGAGTTCTTACTGGAAGAATACGCTGAGTATGGTCGCTTTGTCGTATGGGCTGCTTTTACAGCTAGTATAGACAGGATTGTTGAACTATGTTTGAACAATGGTTGGATTGTACTACGTATTGATGGTAAGGGTGTACATGCTATAACGTCACCAACTGAGGCAGATGTAGACGCTGACATTCTTATGGACTGTATGGACTACAGTGACCCTAAGCATGATGAGTTACTACGTAAGTATCCAAAAGTAGTGGTCGTATCTAATGCTAAGTCTGGCGGCATGGCTTACACTTTTACTTCAGCCCCTGCAGATTTTTACTACTCCAATGACTTTGATGCAGAGTCTAAAATACAGTCAGGCGCACGTATTCGACGTGGTGGGATGCATGCTTCAAGAGGTGTTACTTCTTATGAAATAGTACACATACCTGAAGATGCTTTAGTTATTGATAATCTTGCAGCTAAGCGTAATATGCAAGCAATAACTCTTAATGACATAACAGATTATAACGTGGACTATAGCGGCGCTGAGTTCTTTAACGGAGAAAAATATGTATAACATAGCAGCGCTAAGGCGCACTCTAAAACGACTAGACCATCGAAATAAGGTTAAATGTAACATCTTTGGCGGCATCTCTGTCTATACTAGCAGTGGTGGCTATCTAGGCTTCATAGGCAGACATTGCAATTTCGTCCAGCACAATAGAATACGCCCTAAGCGGGAACGCCTTATTAAGTTATGCTTAATGCTAATTGTAGTAGCGTCTTTTGCTTTGTTGCAAGGATGCAGCTTCGGTATATACTCTGGTGAGAAGTCTACGTTAATAGGTATTGAGTTTGGTACTAAGTCAGCTTTTGAAGGCTTGGAACATCATCGTGACGCAGACACTTTTGACTTGTCTATACAGTCTAGGTCTAAAGATTCAACAGAAGGGCTTGCAGCTATTGTTGAAGGCGTTGTGAGGGGTGTTAAGCCGTGAGCTACGTTAAAATGATTGATCGCATTCTTGCCTATGAAGGTGGTCTCTCTCTTAATCCGGCTGACAGAGGTAATTGGACTTCTGGTAAGACAGGTAGAGGTAAGCTTAAGGGCACTAAGTACGGTATTTCAGCTATGACGTATCCTAACTTAGACATTAAGAATCTTTCTCGCAGACAAGCTATTGAAATATACAAGCATGACTTCTACGACAAGCTTAAGCCGAGTATTTTAAGAGACTCAACAGTCTTTCAATTACTTGATTTTGCTGTGAACTCTGGTATACCGAGAGCTTCTAAGTCGTTACAAAAAGCTGTAGGTACTACTCCTGACGGCATTATTGGCCCTATAACTTGTAAGGCTGCTTCCATTACTGACGACTTTGATATAGTCTTTTTAATCTTAGCTGACCGCCTAGAGTTCATGGCTTCCCTAAGTGTCTGGGTATCTTTTGGACGTGGATGGGCTAAGCGTATTGCTAAAAACTTAAGACATGCAGCACAGGATATTTAATGAATTTTAATAAAATAGTATTACCCTTTACTCAAGCAGTGGCTAAAACTACTGATAGCCCACTACCCACAAAACCTGTATGGTTAGACTTAAAAGCAAGACGCTTTTTGTTTGACAATATTATGTCTGAAATGGGCGAGTATCTTACTTCTTCATTGGAAGTGGATAAGATTGACGCCCTGTGTGATGGCATTATTTACGCAACAGACACTTGCTTACGATTTGGTATTGAGCCTTATGCGCACCCAAGGCCTAATTACAATCCTAACGACGTAGTAGATAGCGTGTTTCGTAAGGCTAAGTCTTTTTTGAAGGCTCAAACTATTGCGACACAGCAACAGGCTTTATCTTTCTTAATAGGGCGTATGGCGCGTGGCCATGCCTTTGACTTAACGCCATTTGTGGCTGCTGTGGGTGAATGTAATAAACAAAAAATTAACGCAGACGGCACTGTAACTTTAAATGAACGTGGTAAGGTTTTAAAGCCTGATGACTTTGTAGACATTGACTTATCACAAATACTAGAGGCGATTAAAAATGGCAAAAGTGGATGAAGCTATAATAGCTGAAACAGCTACAATGCTACCTATAGACGACATAAAGGTAGACACTTCTTTTAACTGTCGTGGTGATGACATCACACCTCAAAATGTCTTAGAACTGTCGCGAGACATTAAAAAGAACGGATTGTTACAGCCAGTTGTGGTTGGCCCAATTGAGGCAGATGGTAAGCGATTATTGATTGCTGGCTACCGTCGCATGATGGCTCACAAAGTTCTTAAACGCGACAAGATCTTTGCGACTATCCGTGATGACTTACAAGACCATTCTAAGTTGCTTGTAATGAACTTACGTGAGAATATACAGCGTGTTGAACTGAATATGGTTCAAGAAGCTAGGGTTCTTGGTAAGTTATTTAAGCTTGGATTGACTGAGCAACAGGTAGCGCGTGAATTAAACAAGTCAAGAGGGTGGGTACAAATACGCCAAATGGTGTGGACTTTACCCGAGGAATTGCATCCTCAGATACTTGAAGGTATTTTCAAAACTAAAGAAATTCGCGAGATATATAGTTCAATGGTAAATGACACTCGTGATGTGTTTGTTGAAAAAGTCAAGTGGCTTAAAGGTGAAAAAGCTAAAGGCAAAAAGAATGCTTCGCTCCGAGATAAGCAAAAGAGCATAGATGCAGAGGCAGGCAAAAAAGCACGCTCACGTGAAGAAATGTATCGAATGCAATCGCGTATCCAAATGATGATACATGGTAGTCATATAGCTGCCGTGTTACTTGCTTGGGCTACTGGGGCTATACCTCAGGCTGAACTTGAAGAGGCTTTAAAAGATGAATGTGAAAAAGAAGGTGTTGAATACGCAGAAGCCCCTAAGTAGACGGATGCCTGACCAACCAACGATCTTAGACACAGAAACAACTGGTTTTCATGGCATTATTGTTTTAATGCAAGCAGCCATAGGTGACGAAGAGCCTAGTCTCTTTTGCCCTTGGAATAACACAGCTCAAGAGTCTTTAGAATGGATGGAGCATTACTATCTTAATAAAGCTGGTATTGTTGGGTTCAATCTAACTTTTGACTGGTTCCATATTCAAAAGATGTGGAACATTCTAACACTGTTTAAAAAGAAGTATGGTAAGTTTGAATTCATGGAAGACTTTATCCCTGAAGTTGCTGCTCTTGAAAAAGATGCACGCTTTGAAGATTGTATCAAACCCTATGGTGCTTTAGACTTAATGTTACACTCTAAGAAAGGTGAATTTCAATCCTTAATGGATAGAAACGACATTCGTATTAGACGTGTACCTTATGCTATAGCTGACAGGTTAGTAGAAACTTTAAGCGAGCGTATAGAACTACCTGACATGTATTTTTCTCGTAGGAAAGATGCTTCAGTTAGATGGCAAATACAGGACATAGAAAATGACTTAGGTGAAATTATACCTGACATGGTTGATGTTGTTTTAAAGTTTGCTCCTAGCAGCTCACTTAAGGCATTAGCTAAAGCCACAGGTATTGCTAAGCCAGACAGATTATTGTTTAAAGATGTTTCAATCCCTAAGCAATTCATGTCTAACGAGCCTGGGTGGTCGCCTTTTGCTACTGCTCCTTTTAAAACAGACAGCGGTAAGTTTTTAAGACCCGGCCCTGGGAAATGGTATGGCCGTTGGCCAGAGAATCTTGAATATCACATACAACATTGGAGCTATAATGCCTCGGCCAGAGTCTACGCAGAAGATGACGTCCATGATACGCGAGGTTTGTATAACTATTTTGATCGGCCTGATCTTGGAGACGACGATAGTATTCTTGCTTGTATGGTTGGGAGTACTCGATGGAGAGGTTTTGCCATTAATCGAGCTGCTCTAACAGTACAATTAGGCATAGCTGAAGAAGAACTTAAACAGTATAAGTTCAATTGGAATAGCCCAATTGTGTGCCGTAAGGTACTAGAGCAACATATGGATGACGACTTAAAATTACTTATAACTGGGACTAAGAAGGAGATACTTGAAGATGTTGTTAAGTGGGAAATTGAAGATGTTTGTGATGGTTGTTATGGTGACGGTTGTGATAAGTGTCACGACAAAGGAACAATCTCGACAGGTGAAAGGCACCCAGCAGCCCTTAGTGCTGAGCTTATCCTCGCAGCCCGTAGGACAAGTAAAAAGAAAGGTGACATTCTTAAGCTCCTAATGACTGACAGGTTTCATCCTGACTTTAAAATTATTGGTACTAAGTCTAGCCGTATGTCTGGGACTGGTGGCTTAAATGCTCAAGGCGTTTCTTCTGCCCCAGTAATACGTAAATGTTTTACTATGGCAGATGCAGACGAAGTATTGTCTGGTGGTGACTTTGATGCTTTTGAAGTCACTATTGCTGATGCTACATATAACGACCCGGCCCTGCGAGAAGATCTTTTGTCAGGTATCAAAATACATGCTACTATGGGTGGCTTTTTATCTGGCTTGACTTATGACGAAGTACTTGCAACCAAAGGACTTGAAGGGCGTGACGACAAGTACGCACTAGGTAAGACAGCTATTTTTGCCCTCTTCTATGGAGGGGATGAAGGCACGTTAGTACGTAAAACTGGTATCGACATATACCAAGCTGAGGAAGGAGTACATGCTTGGGCACGTAAGTATCCTGTAATGCAGGAAGGCCGTAAGGCTGTAATATACGACCACACTTGCATGATGCAGCCTAAAGGCATTGGTTCTATGGTTAATTGGAAAGACCCTGTTGATTATGTTGAGTCTATGTTTGGTTTTAAGAGATACTTTACTCTTGAAAATATGGTTTGTAAAGCTTTATTTGACTTAGCTAGTAAGCCTCCTAAGAGTTGGTCTGCAGTTAAAGGCTCTGTTATACGAAGAGACAAAACACAAACCTCAGTAGGCGCGACAAGATCATCCCTATTTGGAGCTGCTTTTGGTGTTAGTTCAGGTGTAATACGTGCTGCATTGAATCATAAGATTCAGTCGTCAGGCGCTACACCTACTAAGAATTTGCAGTGTCGTATATGGGAGTTACAACCTTGTGGTGTAAGTAAATGGTTAGTGCGTAATATGCAAGTGCATGATGAAGTTTTAGTTGTGTCTGTGCCTGAACTAACTCAATCTATTATAGACGTTAAAGATCAGTTCTTAGTGGAGTACAAAAAACAAATACCTTTGCTGGATATTACTTGGTCACCTAAAATGACCTCTTGGCAGGGGACGCATGAGTAATTAGGAGACACAGTGGATCTAGACGTGCTAGTAAAAAAGTCTCATAAGCAAGTCTTAGAGTCCCGGAATGTTGAGTATCTAATTGCTTCTCGGGAGTTTGAAGATACTTGGAGCTTCTCAAATCTACCAGAAAGGAACAAATTAAATGCATATAGCTCGCTAACTGTATGCAAATTGAAAGCATGGATGGAGATGGTTCGATGTAATCATTTAGACATGCTTAAGTCTCGTGAGTTAAAGTCCTTAGCTCGCGCACTACATATACCGAATTACAGTCGTTTACCTGCGGCTGAGCTACATTATCAAATATGGGAGTACTATGAAAACCGCAAAAGTAATAGCAAAAATACACCGATTACAGCCTCTGCTTAACCTATCTGGGTTCTGTTTAAAGCATCCACGGGAGGATGACTTAGAGGAATTAATTCTTGAAGCTGATTATTGGCTTGAAGAATTAATAAAAGATTTTATGCCTAACTTTGAGGCCGTCTATGACTTAGAGCACACAGGTACAGAGTTTTGGGAGACTGTGCATATCTTAGGCTTACAGAGTAATGATGACATTATGTCTGATTTGCAAGTCTGTATAGACATGCGTAAGATCCTTACGAAATTCAAAAGAAGATGTGTTAAAAACTTACCAATACTATTTGGCGGTATAAAGCGTGCAAAAACTAAAACTAAGACAAAAACCGGAGATGGTAATCCAGAAGGACATCATCGACATGTTAGCAATACGCGGGTGGCTAGTGAGGCAGATGAACGCCTCAGAACTAAATAAGGGTTGGCCTGACTTATATGCGACACACTTTAAATATGGGTATCGTTGGGTAGAAGTAAAATTACCTGGTATGAAGGGTAGTTCTTTTACTTCTGCTCAACTTGAATGGTTCCCTAAAATGGTTGCACATGGTTCACCTATTTGGATACTCACAGCAGCGTCTGTGATGGAGTACGACAAACTTTTTCGGCCTCAGAACTTTTCTGAGATACACGCCCATTATTTTTTAAAGAGGATGTAATGAAAGAACAAACAATAGCTGCTTGCCTTTGCGGGTTAGGCTTTGTGTTATTTGTAGTTACTACAGGGTGGTTTTCAGCCTTAGCTTTAGCCTTAGTACTATGGAGCAATAATGCAGCACAGAGACTTAAGCGTGACGCACGTATAGTGAGCATCTTTAGTGCCCAAGATGATGATTGACTGTACTTGCACAGAATGCCAGAAGACGTATCGTGTGGAAGTACAAAGCACATGTAGTAAAAGATGCGGAGCAATCCGTAGAGAAAGAATAAAACGACGTGCGCCTATGCGTACGAAAACCCCATTTAATGCAGCAAAAGCGTGGTAAAATAATGCAAGAAGTAAGAGTAACTGGTGACAAAGACTTATTTGAAATACTGTATAAGGTTGAAAATGAAGCAACAGGCATAACACATGAAGCATCTGCTATGTATATAGAAAACATGGGCTGTGTTGTGCGTACTCGCACACTGATCGGTAAGTCAGCTACGTCTGAGTCTACTGTTTTTGTACCTAACACTATTGTTGTGACTAATGGCAATGGTAACAAGTTAGAAGAACTATGATTAAGGTCTTCGACTTAGTGCAAGTGGTTGTAGCTCGTAATCCAAGGCACCATCGAGTCGGAGACACTTTACAAGTAAAAGAAATCCGAGGCAATCGTATTGTGACTTGTGACGGTGATGGTGGCTTTGTAACTTATAATATTGATGAGGTAAAATTATGGCAACGTTCTGTGACCTGCATGGGGTGTTAGTAGACTTTGTAGCATCTTGTAACTATTGTTTTGAAGTAGACATATATGCTGACCCTAAGCATCATGGTGATTGGCATGCTCCTAGAAAAGTAATACCAGGCTTTGGTAACAAAATATCAGATATGCCGTCAGAATTTTGGTCTTCAATGCCGATATTACCTGACGCACATGACATCTTAGCACGGTATGACAATGCTATAATCTTGACTACACCCTGGGGTAATGGCCCTTCATACGTAGGTACTAGGGCATTAATTGAGCAACACTTCCCAGGCATCCCTTATATCTTTAGTAATACTAAGCATCACTTAGCTGCTGGTAATACTTTGATTGACGACAAGGAAGAAAACATAGATCGTTGGAGGCGCGCTGGTGGTATAGGCATCTTACACCCTGGACTTATGAATAAGAGGCATCATGAAATTAGAACCTGAACAAAAAAAAGCGAGGCTTAAAGTACCTCGATACAGATTGAAGCAAGTCATGCCCATGAGGCTTAATGGCGAGTTTTATCATGAGAACTATGAGTCTGTTACGGATGCTTGAGCTTAGAGACTACAGACTTAAGAGGTTAGAGGACAAGGTAGAAGATCTCTTGTCTGTCCTACAGCATTCAAACTTAGACTGCACTTTACTTTAAGGATTAAATGAAACTTATAAAACAAAAAGGGCCTAGATGCTTAATCTGGGCAGCGGCTATGGTCTTAGACACAGAACCAGAAGAAATCATTGAGTTTGTAGGTCGTGACTGTATTGCAGGCGTACACATCCAAGAGATACAAGCTTTTGCTTTTAGTAAAGGAATAGCATTATGCCCCTATGAACCCCATCCTGTGTTAGCGAGCACGTTAATTAAAATTGAGCCTATAGGGTGGCAGGAAGAACCCTGGCTTAAGTACGAAGGTATCATGTTGGGGGAGACAAATGATGGCAAGTACCATGCAGTCGCTTGGGATGGTGGCCAGATACTTGACCCAGCTATTAATCCTAAGTTCGCAGGATACCATATGTTTTATGCTAAAATGATTCTTAATCATTAGCTACACTTATTATATAGGCAACAAACGGAAATGATGCTTAATCATTTTTTCAAAATAAGATGCAGGGCGATCTGCATCATGATTTCAAAATCAGTGAAATAAAAACTTGCTAATATTTTTTAGGTGCTGTATAATTAGGTATGGAGAGGTTTTTTCCATGATTAAGTATCATTTTATAGGAGTTAGATTATGTTAGAATTACACTTTACAGACGGCAGGATCCTTGCTGTTTCAAACGGAACTACAGTTGAGCTTAATCGTACAACAGGCGATTGGACTCGCAATGTTGTACGTAACTACCTTGATTCTTTTGGAGTTGAGTACATTGAGTCAGGCGTCCTGTACAACAAGGATGCAGTTATAGATCTATATGTTATGCCTAACCTTGATGGTTCGGTTTCTCTTGGATTAAATAGTATAAACACTGATGACTGGCTTGAGCTTGAAGGCTTCGACAACAAAGTGTATGCTTTCTTTATGGCTTTAGGAGGTAAGTAATGTTAGACATTTATTGGAACGGCACAACAATCGTAGCAACTGCTGACACTTGCAAAGCATCTTATACAGAGCTTCGCAACATGCTTGACTTAGCTGGTGTGACTTATCGTGTAGGTGGCTTTGTACA
>Ga0164313_10003154_pt1 | contig 14725 bp, 10 predicted proteins | sample GuaBasSedimGuay4_FD_113735 | JGI IMG/M metagenome (GOLD analysis project Ga0164313, IMG submission 113735) | Subseafloor sediment microbial communities from Guaymas Basin, Gulf of California, Mexico - Guay4, Core 4569-4, 0-3 cm | ecosystem: Environmental > Aquatic > Marine > Hydrothermal vents... | reverse complement strand
TAGAAGGAGGGCAGAAAACCATGCCCGTTCAGATGACGCTCCCGACCTTCGGCCATGGGGTCGCCATCTTTGGCTGCCGCGGGCAGCGCCATGGCCATGATGAGAACGGCCAAAAGGACGGAGTAACTCATCAAGAGGCGTGTATTGGGTTTCATCACTCTATCTCCTCCAGAAGGAAATGGGTCTATTGACGGACCTCGAAAAAGACGTAGGGCCGGCTCCAGCGGGCGATCAGGAATCTGTCCGCAGGGACCACCATCTCGGTACCGAAAAGTGCCTTGAACAGGATCGGAAAAGTAGCCAGGGCGGTGACCCCCTCGGGCAGATCGACTTCCACTTCAGGGGGCAGGTACCAACCGTTGAAGATACCGAAGCGCTCCCGGTGATTCGAGCGTTCGGGCTTTTCCCAGTCCAGCCCCGACCCGGGCCCATGATCCCCCTGGACGATGATGACCGTCGGTCGTGTCGCCTGCTCCAGAATTTCATCCACCGCTTCACCCAGCCGCCTCATGACATAGCTGGCCTGGGCGCGGTACTTTTCAGGGTAGTGGCCGGCAGCCCACCCGTGAAGATCCAGCCAGTGGCTGCCGTCGAAAAACTCGAACCGTTTTTCAGAGCGCCGGGCCCCGCCCGCGGCATCGAACACGAAAGGCGGATGGGGCGCCATGACGTGGGCGAACACCAGGGCTGGTTCGTCGGCCGGGACGGCCGAGCGCGCGTCGGCCAGGTTGTCGAAGACGTACTCCAGATTGCGACGCCTCAGCGCGAACTCCAGATCGGCGGGTCCATGGCCCAGCAGCGGCTGCACCAGGGGCAGCAAGCCCTTATCCAGGATGGAAAACTCCACCATGCTGGGAGCAAGGAACGGTTCCCGGTAGGCATCGGCATGAACCAGCCGTGTCATGGGGTAGCTCGAAGGCAGGTTTACCGTTCGGTAACCCAGATCGTCCAGGGCCCGCAGGACGCGGCTGTCGGCGATCAGGTCATACATCACCCGGCGGTCACGGCTGGCGGTATCCGGAACATCCAGCAGGGTGGGTATGTGGGCCACGTTCCAGGTCGAGGACAACGACAGGCCCGTCTGTTGGTAATTTGACGAACTGGTGTTGGGTACCCGGAAACCCCGCCGTCGCAGTTGACCCGAGAAGAGGTTCTCGTTCAGCCCAAACTCCTGCTCGACATAAGCCGGGCTGCCCAGCCCATCCATCAGCAGATACCAGATGTCCGGCTTGACCACGCCCGGAGCAGCCCTCACTTGCAGAGGCTGGGCGAACCGCGCGGTGGGAACGGGCGGAATTTCGCCGCGGTCTGTCCACCAGGCGGTCAGGACCGGCAGTAGAACCAGGACCAGGAAAACCGCGTTCAGGGGCAGGGTCAGACGCGACAGATCGGGTTTCCGCACTCCCATGAAAACACCCAGACCCACCCCTAGGACCAGCCCGGTGATACTCAAAAACCCACCCAGTTCATTCCCCACCGTAAGGACCGCCACCAGAAAGGCGGAGACCAGCGCCCCGCGATGGCGGTTTTTCCAGCCCAGCCCCGAGGCCAGGAAAACGAGTCCGGACAGGGCCAGGTTAAATACGGTAACGCGCAGGAAATCAGACGGAAAGAACGAGCGGAAGTTCGCCTCGTAGAAATGAACCACCGGCAGGACCGCGATCAGCAGGGGATACCAGGGGAAGTGGATCAGGCCACGGAGTTTCAATGGTTTCCTTTCTCGAGGACAGACAGGCGCGTCCCGAAGGCCGGCACCAGACGCCACGCCGCCAGCAGGATCAGCCACATTCCCCAACCGGCGATCGAAACAAAATCCGGCCAGCGGGGTTGGCTAAATTCCAGCATGGTGATGTGCCGGCCGGCCGGCAGCCCGGACAACCGGATCAGGCCGGTTTCGTGCATGTCAACCAAAGGGTCGCCGCTTCGCGTCGTCTTCCAGTGAGGCGACCACGAAACCTTGATCAGCGCCGCGCCGCCCGTTTGGGTAGCGTCGGTCGTTACCCGCCAAAGCCCCGCATTCACTTTTTCGGCCGCCACATTCACGCTTCGGTCCAACGGTTCGGCCCAGCGGCTATGCGGATAATCCCCCATGGCCAACACCGCGAAGTTGTCGCTGTGGTATTCATATCGGGCGTAGCCTTTATTCACCATCTCCGCGGCCAGATCCGGCCAGTGCAGGATCAGGCGGGTGGTATTGGCCGCCGGTATCAGGCCCAGCATGCGTGTAAAATCTCCGGCCTTGCGCATGGGGCTGCCAAAGAGCTTGCGCGACTCGCCCACCAGCCAGGGCACCGTATGAAAAGGAGAGCCGGCGTATAACGGCCCCACCTGGTCTATGTCCGTTTCCCGCCGGGTGAGCGCGAGAACGTGGCTGTTTCCCAGGGGACCGATGCTTCCGAAGGGGTCCTGCAGGTAGATGCGTCCCCAGTCCGGAGTTTTGTTTTCCTCCAACCAGGACCACAGTTGCCTGATCTCCCGCATTTCACTTCCATCTTTGTCGAGGACCACCGACCGCAGAGGTCCGCCCAGTCCCAACGACATCAATATCAGGAGGATCGCGCCGGACAGAACCGCTCCACGATATGCGGCGGCATTTTCCCATCCCGCCAGCTTCTCACCCAACATGCCGATCAAGGGAAGTGCCGAGACGGCCAGGCCCAGCCTCACAAAAAACAACATGCGCCAGCTCACGTGCCCCAGCCAGGTGATGTCCCGCCCGGCCATCTGGAACACTCCCAGCACCAACAGCACCGCAAACAAGATGACCGCCAAAGTGAACCCGTAGGCCGTCAGACGATCGCGGGTTCTTTTGCCCCGCAGAAAAAATCCCGCCACTCCCGCACCGACCAGCAGAACCTGGGGCAGTGTCGTCGCCAGAGAAAATCCGGCCAGCAGATTCGCGTCGGGTTTCACCAGTTCGGACACCGGCGCGCCCAGCAGAAGTCTGGCCAGCAGCTTCATCGGGGGCAGGTTGTAGGAAATGACGGCCATCCCGTCACCCCCCAGAAACAGGGGGGCCCAATAGGCTGCCGAGGCAGCCGCGCCCAACCCCGCGGCCAGAACCTGGGCCATCAGGAATCGTCGGTTCTCCCCACGGACAAGGCGTCCGGTCGCGTGGATGCCAAAAACCAGAACACCCGGCACGAGGGTAAACAGATGGGTCAGCCCCAGAATTCCGTAAAGCCCCGCGATCCAGAACAGGTCAACCGTCCGGTCCTGCCGGCGGGACAGGCGCTCCATCAGGACAAGAAAAATCCCGCAGGAGAGATAGAAGGTCCACATCCCGCCCAGCGGTGAACCGAAACCAACCAGGCTGGTTTTTTGCACCAGCACCAGCCACGCCACCAGGACCGCGGCCACGGAACCCACCCGGCGGCGGGCCAGGCCGAACAAAACCACCGGCGGGGTCACAAAACCCAGCACCACCAAGAAAGCGTAGACCGGGCCCAGGGCCAGACCCGCCCTTACCAGATGGGCGAACCAGCCGAACCACACCGGCGAGTGCAGACGTCCCAGAGGATATCCGCACCAGGCGATGTCGGACCAGCCGCCGCCGTCATCGAATGCGAGGCTGTGAATTTCCGCTACGTGGGCCGGGTTGTCCAGATAGGTCAACCAGCCCCCGGTCACAATGGGCCAGGCCAGCAGAATCCCGCACAGTAATAAAAGACCGGCACCGAGGACCGGTGAAACACGATTCACTTTGTAACTCCGCTTAAGTCGAGTTTTGGGTCCCTCATGGTTTAACACATCGGGAGCCGCCTGACAGCCCCAAACCCAGGCCACAAAAGCCATGCCATTGATTATATGCCGTCCCCAATATAGTATGTCCTGAATCTCCACCCAGGCGCGTGACAGCGCCGGAAAGATGGTGCGTTTCAGCCCATGAACCAGGTAACCGGCGGCATTGAAAACAAGACGCCTCTGCGGGGAATCCTCCTGGCTGTGGTGATCCTCATTTTGGCCGCGGGCCTGGGTCTTCGGATTTGGGCCGCCTCCCATAACGGATTCCCCACGGTGGACGGCGTCCTGTACCTGGACCAAACCGCCCGGCTGGTGAACCACGGCCATCTGCCCTGGAGCTGCTTCCCGCCCGGCTGGCCCGTGGTGGCCGCGGCGCCCTACATTTTTCTGGACCGTAGCGACCCCATGTCACTGCTGCGGGCCGGGCAAACCGCCAACGTGATTCTCGGCGCCCTGATGCCGCTGCTGGCCTTTTTTATGATGAGGCCTTTTCTGGGCACGCGGCTGGCCGTGGTCGGCATGGCGGTCCTGATGTTCCTGCCCCTGAACATCGTCTATTCAAAAAACGATTTGTCGGAAATGTCCTTCACCTGCGCCCTGCTGGGCTCCTGGCTGCTGTGGCGGCGTGAACGACTGGTCGCCACGGGACTCCTTTTCGGCTTCGCCTACCTGATCCGCCCCGAGGCCCTGCTGGCTGCCGGAGGCCTGGGTCTGTGGCTGTGGCGGCGCGATCGTAGGCCGCCCTGGCGCATGATGATCCCCATGGTCCTGGTCATGATCCCCTACCTCGTTTTCATCCGCCTCCAGACCGGAGCCTTCGACCTGACCAGTAAAACCGTGGCAGTCAGCCTCAGCCTCGAAGCCTATCCGGGATGGAGCTACCTGGGATTGATAGGGAACAATCTGGGTGTCTTTTTGCCCAAGCTGGTCGGGGTACTGGGAGTGCCTCTGGTTCTGCTGGCGGTGTGGGGCGTGATCAGGGGAAGGGGCGCATGGTTGTGGCTGCTGGTCCCCCTGGTGCCGGTTCCATTCATCATCAACCCCATGGATGTGCGGTTCTGGGTCCCCTACCTGCCGGTGTTTGTGTTTGCCGCCGGGCTGGGTGCGGTGCATTTGGCCGGTCAAACCTGGTTCAAGACTCGATGGAGGCAGACCACCCTGTTGATCGTCGTTTTGGCGGGATTGGGAATGGCCGCGCGGGATGACGTTTTCTGGATCCGCCGTAACCGCGAAGCATTCTACGGCCTGAAAGACGCCGGCACCTGGCTGAAAGACAAAACCGATCGCGACACGGTGATCGCCGCCTACAAACCCTACGCCAGTTTCTGGGCCGGGTGCGGGTTCATCAAGTATCCCGATAACATGGATGCCGCCGGCCTGGTTATTTGGGCCCGCAACCACGGGGCCAGGTTCATGGTGGTCAACGTCAAGGTGGCCCATCATCTGGCCCGGGAATTGGACCCTCTGCTGGAAAACCCGCTGCGTCCACATCTGGCCGATAAGATCACTCTGGTGAAGCTATTTGAATACGACCTTGTCGACCACAATACCGCCATTTACCTGATAAATGACCCATTGCCCTGAAGTTAGTCGTCCGACATCTCTATTCCACCGGGAAATTCTTTGCTTGACGCGAATTCAGATCCCCTTTTAGGATCATTTTTGTAAGGAATCCGCTGGATTTGCTGATGGGCTGGATTCTGTTTTTTTAGTTTCCTTGAAAGGAGTCATCGTGAAACGAATTATTCTTATGGCCGTCGTAATTCCGCTGGTTATTCTGGGCGCCGGCGCTACGGATTCCCAGGCTGGTCTGGGACTGGGAGTGCACTACCTGAACACCCTCGGTGATATTAAAGATCACCAGGATTTCGACTCGAGCGCTTTTGGTTTCCTGGCCGTGTATTCCATGGGAGTTGGGTTGATCAACTTCGAAGCGGACCTGGAGTGGGTTCCCAACTACGCCTTCGGTGAAGACCTGTGGGAACCGTCCGCCTATGCCTTTGTAGGGAGCTTCATCTACGGTGGAGTCGGAATCGGAATAGGAAATTACGACGGCAAATGGTTTGATGATCCCTTCTACGCCCTGCGGGCGGGGGTCAAATTTGCCATGCTGGATGTTTTTACTTCCTACCGCTTCCAGAAATGGTCGGACATCGAGGGTTTGGAGTCTGACGATGTGAACTCAATTACCTTTGGAGCCCTGTTCAAGTTCTAGTCTATGCTGACATAAAAGCCCCGGACCATTGTCCGGGGCTTTTATTGTGGCATTCCTAGCCAGCCAACTCTTTATGCCCGGCAATCAGTTTTTCCACCACCGAAGGATCTGCCAAAGTAGTGATATCGCCCAGGTCGGTGTACTCGCCCGCGGCGATGTTGCGCAGGATGCGCCGCATGATCTTGCCGCTGCGCGTCTTGGGCAGGCCGGGCACGATCATGATCCGGTCCGGCGTGGCGATGGGCCCGATAACGTGCCGCACCTGCTCCTTCAAAGCGCCCACCAGTTCGGCGGGAGTGGCCCCGTTGTTGACCGCCCCCAGAATGACGTAGGCGAAGATCCCTTGGCCCTTGATCTCGTGCGGGAAACCCACCACCGCCGCCTCGGCCACGGCCTCGTGGGCGACCAGCGCGCTTTCCACTTCGGCGGTGCCCATGCGGTGCCCGCTGACGTTGATCACATCGTCGACGCGCCCGGTGATCCAGTAGTAGCCGTCTTCATCGCGCCGGCAGCCGTCGCCCGTGAAATACAGGCCCGGATACTGCGAGAAGTAGGTTTCGTAGAAACGGTAGTGATCGCCCCACACGGTGCGCGCCTGACCGGGCCAGGTCTTTTCGATGCATAGGTTGCCCGACACACCGTTGCCCTCGAGGATTTTTCCTTCCTGGTCCACCAGCAACGGTTTGACGCCGAAAAACGGCAGCGTGGCCGATCCCGGCTTGAGCGGGGTGACCCCGGGCAGCGGCGTGATCATGATGCCGCCGGTCTCGGTCTGCCACCAGGTGTCCACGATGCAGCAATTATCCTTGCCGACTTTTTCCAGATACCACTTCCAGGTATCGGGATTTATCGGTTCGCCCACGGTGCCGAGCACCTTGAGCGATTCACGTGAGGACTTCTCCAGAAATTGGTCGCCTTCCCGGGCGATGGCCCGAATGGCCGTGGGTGCGGTGTAGAAGATGTTCACCTTCAGGTCGTCCACTATCTGCCAGTAGCGGCCGGCGTCGGGATAGGTGGGGATCGACTCGAACATCACCGTGGTCGCCCCGTTGGCCAGCGGCCCGTAGATGATGTACGAATGTCCCGTGATCCAACCGATATCAGCGGCACAGAAATAGACGTCCTTAGGCTGGTAATTAAAGACAATCCTGTGGGTCATGGACGCGTAGACCATGTAGCCGCCGGTGGTGTGCATCACGCCCTTGGGCTGGCCCGTGGAACCGGAAGTGTAAAGGATAAACAGCGGATCCTCCGCACCCATCCACTCCACCGTGCAGGTCGAGCGCTGCTTGCGGGTCTCTTCGTCCAACCAGAAATCGCGACCGGGTTTCATGTTCGTGTTGGTGTCCGTGCGACGGGCCACCAGAACCGTTTCGACCATATCCAGACCGTCGACCGCGCGGTCAACAGTATCCTTCAGCTTGATCTTCTTACCCCCGCGCAGTCCCTCGTTGGCCGTAACGACCAGTTTGCAGCGGGCGTCGAGCACCCGGTCGCGGATGGCATCGGCGCTGAAGCCCCCGAAAATGATCGAATGGATGGCGCCCAGCCGCGCGCAGGCCAACATCGTATAGGCCAGTTCGGGAATCATCGGCATGTAGATGGCGATGCGGTCACCCTTGCGTACCCCGTGGGCCTTCAAAACGTTGGCCACCTTGGCGACCTCGTGCTTCAACTTGCGGTAGGTGATGTGTTCGTATTCACCGGGTTCGTCTTTCACCCAGATGATGGCGTCCTGGTCGCCCTTGTCTTCCAGATGCCGGTCCACACAGTTGTAGCAGGCGTTCAGGCGTCCGCCCAGGTACCAGCTGAAGTCGACGTTTTCGTAGTCGTGATCAAACACCATACGCGGCGGAACGAACCAGGAAAGGGTTTCGGCCTGTTTGCCCCAGAAGGTCTCCGGATCGTCGAGTGACAAACGGTAGAGCCGCTGGTACTCCTCCATGCTGCCGATGTGGCTGGTGGCGGCCACGTCTGGGTTGGGGGGGTAGGTCTTGTTTTCCTGGTTATCGGACATGGAAAGATGCCTCCGGGAATGGATACTCGGGCGCGCGGCCGCAATCAGATATGGAATTGGGATTTATACCAGCTTTTCAAGCGCGGAACAAGGGAGCAGCAAAACCGCCGGGCTACTTCCTGTTCTTCAGATAGTCCCTGATCTGCTGAAGATTGTACGCTGCCCGCTCATGATCAGGCATTCCCTCGACCGCGATGGCCAGATACTTTTCCGCCTCTTCGTATTTCCCCATCTCTCCCAGCAGCAATCCGAACGAATAGGCCAGATCGTACGCCTGAGGTTCCGCCTCGAGGGCCGCGCGCAACTGGACCTCGGCCTCCTCGTTGCGGCCGAGCGAATTCAACAGGATCGCCAGGTTGGCCCGTGCGGGAATGAAGAGTCCATCGATGTCGATTGCGGTACGGTAGTACGCTTCGGCCATCCCCGCTTCACCCATCCGCGCGTACAGGTTGCCCAGGTTGAACCCCGCGAACGAGAAGTCGAGGGAGTAGGCCATCGCCTCTTCGTATTCAAGGAGGCTGGTGACCAGGGCTTCCTGCTGGTAGGGCTTGAGCATTTCAGGCGGGGCATCCGCCAGACGAGAGGCTACCATGATGCGCACCGAACGGACCGGATCGAACAAAAGCGGCGCGAGAAGATCCACGAATTCCTGCCCCGTGGCCGCCGACGCGTTGTTCACCGCGGTGTATCGAACCAGAGGGTCTTCGTCGGCCAGGGCCATGGCAAACGCGGATGTGCTTTCCGGTGAGGGATAGTTGAGCAGCAGTGACAAAGCCGTGGCCCGGACCATGGCGGGATAGAGCATGTCCTGCGCCAGGCGGATCAAGTCATCCCTGGCTTCGGGCGTTCCCGTCCGACCAGCGGCAAGGGTGGTGCCGTACTGGGGTTTCCTGGCCAGACCGTACCACTTTTCGAAATGCTCCACCGACCACGCGACGGACTTGTCACCGTGGCACCCGGCGGCATTGCAGGCGTTGGGGCTGCCGGTCGTCAAACTCAGGTCGGGCCGAGGTACGCGCAGGCTGTGGTCGGCCCGTTCATCGATCACCATGTATTTTTGCTCGGGCATGTGGCACTTCACGCAAAGGGCGCCGTCGCTGGGCTGGCCTTCGTGGATCTTCTTGTGGAAATGATGGTCGTAGTTGTCGTAGGTCTCCCCCAGATGGCACTGCAAACACAGGTCATTGCCTTCGAACTTGAGTTTCAGGCTGTGGGAATCGTGGCAATCGCGGCAACTCACGTCGTTCGCGAACATCTTGCTCTGCACGAATGATCCGTAGACGTAGACCTCGTCGAGAATCTGCCCGTCGGCATGGTAAAGGCCCTGGTCAAGAGTGGTCGGGACCATGTTTTCGAGCAGGTGGGGATCGGCGTGGTCATAGTCTCCCAGGATGACGCGCCGCGCGTGGCAGGGCGCGCACAAATTAACCAGTTCGACCGTTTCCAGGTCGCCCGTGGGCACGGCCAATCCGTAATCATCCACCTCGAGACGCGCCATGGGCTGGATCTTCGCCCATTCCACATGGCCGGATCCGGGGCCGTGACAGGACTCGCAACTGACATCGATTTCGAACCAGGTGGTATTGAAAGTTCGGGTTTCGGGATCGTAGCCCTTTTTCAGATCGGTGGAATGGCACTCGGCGCACATGCCGTTCCAGTTCTGGCCGCCGCCGGTCCAGCTCAGCCAGTCGTCATGGGGAATATCGGCGTCGGGATAAAGGTCGAACCAGCGGCCTTCATCGGTATCCCAGGCGATGGTCAGACACTGCAGCCTGCCCCCGGGAAACGGGACCAGGTACTGCTGAAGCGGCTCGTGGCCGAAGGTGTAGGCAATCTCGAAGTCACCCATTTCGCCGCCGGGGCCGGCGGTGTGGACAAAGAATTTTCCATCGCGCCGAAAGAAGCGTGATGTGACACCCTTGCTCGCGAAAACAGCATCGTCAAAGTTGCCCAGAACGGTGCTGTCGGCGGCCACGTCCATGGCCTTGTCGTGGTCGCTGTTCAGCCAGGATTGGAATTCGGTTTCGTGGCAGGTGCGGCATTCAATGCGGCCGACATAAGTCAGCGGCGCCTTGGTCAACGGCGGGGCCGTTTCACGACTGGAGCGCAGAACATACAGTGGGATCAACAGTACGATCGCCGCCAAAGCGCTCAGGCCGATGATCTGCCATCTTTGAAGATCCCTGCTCATGGCATGGTGACCTGCGCGGTTTCAAATCCCTGCCGCCGGATGGTCCGGCTGAGGTCCACTTTCACGATCCCGTTTTCGATCCTGACGGCATACATATCGAGGGCCCGGTCGGCGGGCGGACTCAGCACCTCGCCGGTGATGTCGAACACCGAGGCGTGGCAGGGGCAGGCGAATTGCTGGTCTTCTTCGATCCACGGCACCGTGCAGCCCAGGTGGGTGCAGGTGCGATTGAGAGCCAGAAAACCGCCGTCGGCCAACCGCGCCAGGTAGAATGGTCCCGCGGGGAACGCCGTCACCGAACCGGGTTCGAACCGCTCCACGGGACCGGCGGTGTAGATCGTGCCGGCGGCCGCATCCCGCCGCCTCCGTTTGCGCGGGCGCAGCATGTCGAAACCGATCCACAGGAACTGCAGGGTGGCCAAAGCACCCAGCACCAGCCAGGCCTTGCGGAAGAAGTTCCGCCTGGGAAGATCCGGTTCCCTGGTATCTTTTGACTCGATATCGGTCACTCGCTGCTCCCTGTTATTACCAAGGCCAGACCAGGGCCATCCCCGCGCCCCGGAACCACACACCCGTTATCGTCAAGACCGCGAACGCCACTCCCATCAGGACAAACGCAGCCTGGTCGGCGTCCTCACGCGTGGCCTTCATTTGTTTGCGCAGGACCAGACGGAACCCAACCACCGCCGCCGCCAGGATAAGACAAGGCAACAAGCCATGGCTGATGACCGACGGCGCCCACGCGGTCGTCTGCAGCCACATTTCGTCGGCGACGATCAAAAGCGGCGTAACGACCAGTCCCAACACCGCGGCGATTCCCGCGGTGCTTCGGCCCGTTGGCGAACCAAACAACACACCGGTCTGATCAACTTCCCGGCGCCGGTACGGCCACCAAATCAGGCCGGCCACCGCGACAAGAGGAATGACCAAAATCGAAAACACCGGATGGAAATGAATCTGAAGTTCCTGGAAACCAACAAAGTACCAGGGAGCCTTGGCCGGGTTGGGGCTCATGCCGGGGTTGGCGGGGATTCCCAGTTCGGGCGCGAAAAAGATCGCCAGCATCATCACCACCGCAACCAGCACCGTACCCACGACCAGTTCCCTTAGAATGAGATCGGGCCATCCGCGCGCGAATTCCGGGTCGACCGGCGCGGGCTCACCAGCTTGCCGCGGCACAACCACTCCGCGCGCCTTGCGCACCCGCCAGAAATGGAAACCCATGAGCACCGCCAATACGACCGGCACCACCGTGGTGTGAAGTGTATAGAAGATGATGAGCGTGGTCGGCCCCACATCGCTTCCGCCCCGCGCGGCTTCCTGCAACCAACCGCCCACGCCCGGCACGTAGCCGAGCATCCCCGTGCAGATGGTCACCGCCCAGTATGAAAGCTGATCCCAGGGCAAAAGGTAGCCGGTGAAGTTGGACGCCAAAACACAGGCCAGCAGAACGAGCCCGATCACCCAGTTGAGCTTCCGTGGTCCATCCTTCGCCCCGGTGAAAAAGACGCGCAGCAGGTGCAGCAGCGCCACGGTGATTAGCAGGTTGGCGCTCCAGTAATGGAGGCTGCGGATCAAAGGCCCGAAAAGGGTTTCGGTCTGCAGACCGAGGATCGAATCGTGCGCCCGCTCCGGAGTCGGTTCGTAGGCCAGCATCATCATGGCGCCGGTCAGGATCAACAGAATTACCAACACCGCGGACATGCCGCCCAGGCCGAAGGTGTGGGTATAGCGCAGCGTAGACACCGGCAGGCGGTTGGGCCTCATGTGCAGGAAAAAATATTTTCTAACGCGTGCCTGGTCCGCCACGGTGACCTTTCGGTTGGGATCGAACCGGAATTGTATCATGAGGGGATGTCATTATCTCTACAGTTGTAGTGATATCTGATATCCATGCAAAAAGTGCCCCCAGGGGCACTTTTCGGCAGCAACAAAACCCATCTTCACCCGGTCTTCAGGCTCTCGAACAGCTTCTTCAACTCACCAAATTTCTCGGCGTAATCCTTCCGGCTGCGCTCGATCACCTCATGAGCCTCTTCGCGCCCGTAGACATGCGAAATTTCCGCTTCCCGCTTGTGGGCCCCGGGCGCGTCCTTGTAGGTCAAAAAGTAATGTTTGAGGCGGTCGATCTGTGCCGGCGGGCACTCGTGAATATCACGCATATGACCATAGATGGCGTCGCCCCGCATGACCGCGATGATCTTGTCGTCTGCCTCTCCGCTGTCGATCATGCGCAGTCCGCCTATGGGCGTGACCGGCAGCAGGATATCCCCGTGGGTGATCGCCTTTTCGGTCAGCACGCATATATCCAACGGATCGCCGTCGCCCACGATACCCTCGCGTGAGGCCTGCTTCATGCAGAACTCGGCGATTGAATCACCGCAGTAGGTCTGGGGAATCAATCCGTACAAGGTGGGATAGACGTTCGAAAACTTCTGCGGCCGGTCCACCTTCAGGTGCCCAGTCGGCTTGTCGAGTTCGTACTTAACGGTGTCGGAGGGCACGATCTCGATGTAGGCGTTCACGACATCCGGCGCGTCGTCCCCGATGGAAACCCCGTGCCACGGATGGGCGCGGAACAGACGGTGAAAAAGATTCATGTCGATGTCCATGGGCATCCTTCCGCTCCAGTGAAAATCAATTGTTTGACGCAGTATAGCCGCTGGTCACCAGCCCGTCCCTCAATAAGGTGTCCCCTCTTCGAAGTCCTTGTCCGGTTTATAGTTCGGTGCTTCGGGCGTGTATCCGATTCCAAACTGCAGGATATCGTTTCCCTCCGGAAAAACCAGGATTCCGATTTCCGGACGGATGATATTTCCGCCCCGGCGGCCAATGGCCAGTCCCGCCGAAAAGGCGTAGGGAAGCCGCTGTGTCTCTTCAAAAAACACGTACCGGGTATGGGAAAGATTGATTTCCACCAGGCCGGATACCGGCAGCGAAAGAATGGCCCGCGGATAGAGATGAGTGGTTTCCAATGTGTTCTCGCCGGCAAACATGAACCGTGCCGGAACTTCGATCGCCAGAAGATCCTGCAAAAGTTCGACCTTGGTCCCCAGCCCGAACATCCCCCCGATTCCGCTCAGATCCCCATCCCTCTGGAAGGCCATGATCGCCCCACCCACGGAAAAATCCATCCGTCCATTGGCCACCGGGAAACGCCCACCGAATTCCATCATGTACCAGCTGTAGTCCTGGTTTTCGTTGGCGTCGACGCTTTTCTGCAACGTTACCGATCCGGACTGCTGGCCCGGTTCGACCACCCGGGCGGACTGGAAGGGAGTGGAGGTCAGACACCCGGACAGAAAAAGAAAAAGGAACATGAAAGGCAGGCAGGATTTTTTCATGTGACGGCCCCCTTGATTCTAATCCCAATATGCTCTGACAGCCTGGTTCCGGAAGTCAAAGTTCAGGGGTGTCGCCATTTAACAAGGCGAAAGCGAAAAGTGCCCAAAATTGTTTCCCTCAATTCAGGAGAGAATTGATTCTCATTATTGGAATTATATTCATAACATATTGACCGCTAAAGAGATATACCTGTTATTTCTTTAATTTGGACCTTTACATCCAGGTTCTGATTTGTTTAAATCCCTAGATTGAATCTGGGGATTCGCCCGGCGCCGTACCTCTTCGTAAATCGGCGCCGCAGAGGTTCCCGCCTTGAAGCGGAAAGAGGTTTGCAATGGCTCTCACTCGTCGTGATTTCATCAAACAGGCCGCCGCGGTCAGTGCCGCCGGCGCCATCAGCATGAAAATTCCCGCCTCGGCCATGGCCCAGGCCCAGGAGACGGAAAAAAGCTGGAAATGGGACAAAGCCGTCTGCCGTTTTTGCGGGACCGGTTGCGGGCTGATGCTGGCCACGCGCAACGACAAGATCGTCGCGGTCAAGGGCGACCCCGCGGCCCCCGTGAATCGCGGGTTGAACTGCATCAAAGGTTATTTCAACGCCAAGATCATGTACGGCAAGGACCGCCTCACCCAGCCGCTGCTGCGGGTCAACGCGCAGGGTGAGTTCGACAAACAGGGCAAGTTCAAACCTGTCAGCTGGGACCAGGCTTTCGATGTGATGGCCGCCAAGTTCAAGGAAGCCTATGGCGAACTGGGTCCCACGGGCATCGGCGTGTTCGGCTCCGGGCAGTACACCATCCACGAAGGCTACGCCATGTCCAAGCTGGTCAAGGGTGGCTTCCGCAGCAACAACCTCGACCCCAACGCCCGTCACTGCATGGCCAGCGCGGTGGTGGGTTTCATCCAGACCTTCGGCATCGACGAACCGGCCGGCAACTACGACGACATCGAATACACGGACACGGCCGTGATGTGGGGCGCCAATATGGCCGAGATGCACCCCATTCTCTGGTCGCGCATCACCGACCGCAAGCTGAGCAACCCCGACCGGGTGAAGCTCATCAACCTGACCACCTACACCAACCGCTGCAGCAACCTGGCCGACATGGAGATCATTTTCAAACCGCAGACCGATCTGGCGATCTGGAACTACATCGCCCATGAAATCGTCTTCAACAGGCCCGAGGCCATGGACAAGGAGTTTGTCGAAAAG
>Ga0164313_10003153_pt1 | contig 14726 bp, 8 predicted proteins | sample GuaBasSedimGuay4_FD_113735 | JGI IMG/M metagenome (GOLD analysis project Ga0164313, IMG submission 113735) | Subseafloor sediment microbial communities from Guaymas Basin, Gulf of California, Mexico - Guay4, Core 4569-4, 0-3 cm | ecosystem: Environmental > Aquatic > Marine > Hydrothermal vents >... | reverse complement strand
GTGATGACCTGTTCGCGCCAATTCTGCTCCCCGCTGATCTCGGCTTCCACCGTATCATCGACGCTGACCCGGAAGAAATCCTTGCCCGCCTCCGAAGAGACTTTCCAATAAAACGACAGCTTTATCGGACCGGTGAACATGCCGTTCAGGAAACTGACGGCACCGTCGCCGACCGATCCCGAGATCAGCGCGCTCTCTCCGAACTGCACCTCCGTGATCTGCGAAGTGAATGGCGACGCCTGGTCCCGCAACCAGTTGATACCGACGATATCCAGGGCCCTACCCTCGGGGTCAGAGAGGTCGGGATTGACCGTCAGCGAAAACTCACGGCTGGAAACCAACCCTTGTGAGTCGGTCACGGATACGGTCACTGTAAACACACCCACATTGGCGGCTGTCGGGTTCCCGGCCAATCTCAGGGTACCATCTCCCTGATCATTGAACCCAAGCCAACTGGGTATCACCGTGGCGTGCATGGTAACCGAAGATCCATCTTCGGGATCCGAGCCAACGACATCGAATGAATAAGCATTGCCCTCTTCCGCATCGTCCAGGGCGTCCGTCGTGATCGAAGGCGGCTGGTTGGCACCGGCCGTAACCAGGTCAAGGCCCGTGCTGCTGACATTGGCCGCCAGGAATAACTGGCCGGGACGGGTATCCTGGTCGAAGTCGGTAAAGTGCAGGGCATCGATCGTCACGGAATAAGTGCGGTCGGCCTCAAGGGTGTCAGCCGGAATCGTCACTGCGACAGCATCTCCGTCGAGTCCCACCCCGTTGAGCAGCTTGAAACCGGATCTGAACACTTCGTCCTGATCGTCTTCGACAAAAACCTCGATGGCATCCGCCTCGGTCATATTCTCGATCGGGAGCCAGGTGATGGTGAAGGGTTCGGTCGCCAGAACCGATTGCGTCTCATTCCAGTTGGAGACCTGCGGGGCACCCGGTCGCACATCGCTGAGGTTCACGATGACCTCGACCTGGTTGCTGCCCGGCACCTGGTAACGAAGGGTGTAGTCACCCGCCGGAAAGTCAGCCAGCAATGCGCCGACCGAATCGTTTTTCGTTTCGCTGCCCCACCCGTCCCCGGGTTCAAACGACATGTTTCGGACGGCCCCGCCCGGTAATACGACCTGCGTATTGGTCAGGCCACCGAGTCCTTCCCCCAAAACCCCGGCAAAAGAGGTGAAATTCTCGTCATCATCGAAGTCGAGTACAGGTGCATCCGGTCCGGTTTGCACATAATAGACCTCGCGCCCGACCGCGCCGATCTTGACCGGATCTCCGATCACGGCGCCGGTATTGATGGTGAAACGCGTCTCGACTCCGTTGGCTGCGACAAAATAGGCGTCCGCCTGGGAATTGCGGTCAAGATCCGTCACCCGAAAGTAGGAGATCGATCCATCGTAGACCTGACCCGTGGTCAGGGTCCCGGCCGGAACATCGACCGAGGTATTCGTTCCGTTGAGACCCGCCCCGCTCTGCAGATCCAGATCCGTCTCGAAGATCAGATCTCCACTGGAGTCATTGATCTTCACGATATAGGCGTCACTCCCCCTTACGTTCTCCGGCGCCATCCAGCGGATTGGAGTCACTGTGTCGGCGGACGCACTCTGCAATTCGTTCCAGTTGGCCAATCTGACCCCGGGCAACGCCCCGCCGGTCAGTTCCAGGGTGGTCAAGTGCGAACCGCCCGCGGCAAAGCTGTAGTTGAAATCGTAATCGCCGTTCGAATAATTAGATTGGAGTTCCGCTTCATCAAAAGCGGATTCGAAATGGATCCAGCCATCGCCATCGGAGGATTTCACCAGACTGCGCCCGGCAAAATTCGCCCCGGTCAGGTCGTCCGGATTGTCGAGCCAGATGAAAGCGTAGAAAAAGGCGTTTTCATCCCCTACCAGAGGCTCAATCGTGTCGGGACCGATCTGCCTATGGGTCGTCCAACGGCTCAGAAGGCCCCAACTGATGACCGAACTGGGATGGCGGGTGACCGTTCTGATATTCAACTCGGTTTCGACTCCGAGCAACGAGGCGAAAAAAACATCAGGAACCGTCGCACCCTCATCGACCGACTCGATGTTGATGAACTGGATAAAGAAGTCATAGGTCGTATCCGGAGCAAGGGAACCGGAGGGAATGACCACCGAGCGCGCTGTCCCGTCGAGGCCATTCGGGTCCCCGAAATAGTGAACTCCCGTTTCAAAAAAGGTATCCCCGGTATCCCAATTTTCAATATCGACAACAATCAGGTCGTCAGCCGCGCCACCTGTCATCGCGTTCCAACGAACGGTCACGTCCTCACCAGCCGGGAAATGCCGCATATCGAACCAGTTCTCGATCACCGGCGCATTCGGGAGAGCTTCGGTGAGCGACAAGGTCTTCGAGATGGCGGATCCCGAACCGGATGGGGTGTAGGAAAGAACGTAGTTTCCCGCAGGATACGCACTGTCCATCGCCACTTGGCTGCCAAACTCACGGTAAAATCCGTAGGCTTCCTCATCGGAATCGAATTCGAGATTGGAAGTCGCCCCGCCAACGCGGCGCACGGTGGCCCCGCTCAGGTCGGACTGGCTGTCGACCATCACCTGTGCCTCAAATTTGAAAGGGCCGTAGGGCATCACAACCACATCTGCAGATTCCGGCCCCTGTTGAACGTAGAATTTATCCTTAGCGACAATGCCAATGTTGACCGCTGCCTGGACGGCGGCGGGAATGAGCAGGACGGATAGGGAAACAACTGCGATTCGGATGGATACTGATGTCGACATAAAGAATAAAGATGAGTGCTGATGAGTCCTCAGATTATAGGCAAACGAACACGAAAAGGCAACCTCGAGTCAGCGTCTGCCTGAAACAAATGAAACAGGCAGAGCACGGATCGAGGGTCCAATCGAAGGAATCCAGATGCTGATGTGAACTGTAAGGGGAGGTGTGTGAAAGGGCAATAACGGCGTCTGTCGTTCCCTTCCAAGGAAATTAGTCGTATTAATCGGTATTATTATTCGAGCTAATCTTAATGACCCATGCGGAAACACACTGCCTTATATCTGATTTTCCGGATTCCGTTCCGCGGCCACCGCTCGATCCATCCTACCTGCAGAAGGCAACCGAAGATCCGGACCTCGAGGCCATGCGAGGATCCGGCCTGATCATGTAAGCGATAGTCTCTCAGGGCACCTCATAGACCTCGGCGATGGCCACGCCGGTCTCCCCTCCCTTCCCGGAAATCTTCACCGTGAAGCCGGACGTAGTCGGCAGGGATATCAGCACCACCGCGTCCTTGCTGCCTCGTGGCAGGGCAAAAGCACCCAACTGTTGGGATAGCGAATGGATGGCATCGCCGGAAGCGCCCTCATCCCAGTCGTCATTGGTCGCCACCTCCGTTCCATCTGAACTGCGCACCACGGTAAGCACCGGGTCTGACAGCACCCCGTTCATATTGAACGGCGCTATACCCAAAGACGGACCAACCGCCCGGACGAGAAACTGGCGCGGCATATTGCCATCAGCCTTCAGGCCCAGGATCATGATCGATCCACCCGTTCCGATAAACCCACGAGTCGAGATATTTACCTGGCGGGCCTCCGGTGTATCCAGATCTTCAACAGTATAGACCTCGACAATGGCCACCCCGGTCCCTCCGCCGATCCCGGAGACCTTGGCCGTGTAGGTGCCCGGGTCCAATTCGGTCACAATCATGGCGTCCATGCTGCCGGTAGCGGCCGGGAAGGCACCCGTCACCGTGATGGCGTCGAGAAGGTCCTGCACGTTCTGGACGTCATTCCAGTTGTCGTTCTCTGCAATCGCGACTGAACCCAGCGGTATCACCTCGATCTTCGGGTCCTCGATCGCACCCGGAACATTGAAAGGATCGCCCGAGAGGGCCGGCCCCATCGCCCGGATCAACACCGGTTTCTTCCCGATGCCGTTGATCACGAACCCGGCGATCAGGTTCTGGCTCTGAGTCCCCACCCAGCCCCGGGTCGACAGATTGACCAGGCGGTTTGCGCCCGTTTGACCGGCGTCGAGACCGTGGAATTCGATCGGATCACTCGAACCCTGCGGGATTACCGTCAGTGCCATGCCCTCACCGGCACCCACCTTCAGGTCCGCGCTGCTCGAATTCGCCGTTGTCATCACGACATGACCGGAGGAGTCGATCTGTCCGTGGCATGCGTCCACCCCGTCCGGAGTCACGATGATAAGAACAACCGACCCATCAGTCCCAACGATGGCATAGCACTTGCCGGAGTCAGCGTAGAGTCTGTCGATTTCATACACGCCGAAGAGATCTCCACCTACGGATGTCACCGGATCGATCGCACCCTCCAGGGTCCCCCAGCCACCGAGTTCACCGGTAACCGTTCCGTATAGATCAATGTCAGCGACCAGCTCGTTCAACTGTATGTCCGCTGCAACCATCAACCCCGCAGAGCCTCCAGTAGCGATATCTCTGAACGTGGCGGAGAGGCTGCCATCATCTCCCATCAGGATATCAAGGATGAGAGGCGAATCGTCGATTGGCGACACGATCATAACTCCCGAACCCTCGGCATCCAGGAAAAGGTTCCAGGTCGCGACACTCGTCGTCTCGGATGGAACCACACTCTGTGCCGTCACCGATGTATCGGACTGGACCGTCCCGGAGTATGAACATTCGGTCTGATAGAAGCCGGAGGCGATCGCACTGTCTTCCAGGCCCTCCTTGGTCGCCTGGACCCAGATCGAAGCTGTCCGACCGATCGTCACCGTGTCGCCCAAACTCCATGATTCAGCCGGTGCCGATTCCTCGGATGTGTAGTGAATGGCGGGTCCCTCCGTCGCCGAAGCAAAATTCACCTCAATCGGACCCACGAACGGGCCCTCGCCCGCACTCGGACTGAGCGTCGGTTTTGCCACCCGTGCGGGATCTATGATCACCGTATAGGTCGCCGAAACATCCTCGCTGTTGAGATCCCCATCCTTGAACCCGTAGGCCCAGATCGTTGTCGTCTCGTCCACTACGATCGGATTCACCGGCACAAAGACAGTCCACTCACCCCAAGGAACAGAATCATCGAAGGTATACCGGACCGACGCACCTTCCGTGGCGGTCGACAGAGTAACCTCCACCGTGTCTGTGAACGGTCCTGTAGCCGGGTCGGGAGCGAATTGTGGCGATGCGACCTGTGAGACGGCTCCTTCAATAACGTAGGTTGCACTCACAACGTCCGTTTCGCCTTGCATCGCCTTTAATGCAAAAGCCCGGATCGTGGTTGTTTCAGTGATCACGATCGGCTCCCCGGGAGTGTATACGGGCCACAACGGCTTGTACTGCTCCGAGGCGTTTGGGTCGGTCGTATAGCCAATCGATGCTCCAAGGGTCGGTATCAGGAGACTCACATTCACCGATCCCGCAAACGGACCGTCTCCCGGATCCGGTGAGAACTGCGGCGCAACCAACTCATACTGCTCCGGGGAAGCGGCCGCCTGATTGATGGTGTGCGAGAACCCGCCAATCGGAAATACCAAGTCACGCTCCCAATCGTTTGGATTTGGGTATACCGTCACTGTGACCAATCCCGGTCCAGTTCCTTCTGTCGGAGTAGCAAAAGCCCAACCGAGAGAACCCTGAAGGGTCCACGCGGTCGGAATATTGACTTGAATCGAATAGCTGCCACCCACGGAATCCATCTCCTTGCTCTCAGGATCGATTCCCGACGCCGTCCCCGACGCCTCCTGGAGGATGGTGTGGGTCAGTTCGCCGACACTGACAATTCCCTCCCGGGCGCTCCCGGTCGTATTGGGTGAAACCGTCACCACGAAATACATCAGGTCGGAATTGACCACCAGTGACACCCAGTCGAGGGTCTCCGCAGCGGTAAATCCACCTGAACCATCAACATAAACCGTATAGGAATCGCCCTCACCGCTCACGGTCTTGGTCTTTGGGTCCAATCCATAGCCTGACGGCATGCCGAAACCGCTCATGTACCGTTTGACATCTCCGCCGTTCGCGTTGGTGGTAATGGTTAAGGTCCCAAACAGATCTCCCCGCTCGATCGGACTGAACCGAACGGTGTAGTTCTTCACACCGCCAACCGGAATGGTCACCGCTCCCGTCCAGTTGGCGCTGAAGTTCTCATTGTCCACTTCGATAAAACTGATCTCAATCGGGCGTGACCCCACATTGGTCACGACAAGGGGCTTTTCCTCATATTCGCCGACTTTGACCGGGTTGAAGAAATAGTCGTCAGAAGCGGTCAACTCACGCTCAACGACATTGAACGTCCTGGACTCAACATCACTCGGAGTCAGCCCGTCCTTGTACCCCCTGGCCTTGAAAACCACCTCGCCCAATTCGGTCAACACGGGCTTGTTCAAGCTGTCATAGAGGGTCGAGGCTTCGGTCGGATCCGAACCGTCCAGAGTGTAACGGAGCGTTGCCCCGGCCGTACCGCAATACAGCCAGACTTCCAGAGGTGAGTAGTGGGTCTCACCTCCATTCTGGTTGATGGCCGGTGTGGCCACCTTGGTGGGATCAAACCCGGAACCGGAAGCCGAGCGGATATTACTGCCACCGGCCGCATCGGACTCGACGGTAAAGACCGCCGAGTATTGTTTCACTTCGGTCGGAGAAAAAGTGATTTTGACTACGGCGGGGACGTGATTCAGCACAATCGGCCCCGAGAAATTGTGTGACCAGGCATCCGGATCATCCGTTTCCTTCGTGATCGACGTGATGGTAAGGGGCATGTCACCCCGGTTATAGATGTACAAAGACTTCTCCGAGGACCCATTGATCACCACCTGGCCGAAGCTCAACGTGTAAACCAACTCGATGACCGGGGCATGGATCTTGTACATCTGCCAGGCAACATCGCTGTCCTCCATGCCGCTCTTGACCGCCATGGCGCCAACCCACTTGGTGCCGGCCGCAGTTATTACGGGCTTATTCGCGGGATCATAAGGAGGAAGATAGGTGGGGATAGCACCCCTCTGATCATCGCGAATGATAAAGTAAATGGTGGCACCCTCGGTGGCCGTGGTCATGGTCACGGTGACCGGTGGGTTGCCCGAGCCCGGAGGTTGCGGACTGAAACCGTCGATCTCCTGCTGAGCCGTCGGTATCGGCTCGATCAGGGGCGCCGCAACTTGCTCGGCCAAGCCTGGTAAAATGGACAAACAGAAAAAGATACCCAACACGCATGACGAAAGGACGAAGAATGGAAAGGCCGGAAGACACTCCCGGAAAGCGACTGGCGATCGATGGTTCGATTTCATGGCGTATATATTGAGTTGATTGGAAGCTTACCCGTGAAAAAGTTTATATGGGAGGACGGAATCGCGGATCCGTATTCACCTATTGGTGACTTTTCAGGTTCGATGGAACCAGCCGGCCTCCAGTCAAACCCGCACAGCAATCCCGACTGCGCTGCCACGCTGGGCATGACCGCCGGGATGCAAAAGGCTCTGACCTGCCGGTATCCATCCGGCGGGTCACGCAGTCCCCAATGATCTGCGGTGAACCGACGCATATGCCACAGAACGAACCGATCTGGCTGAACGGTCCTTTCCCGACTCGATTGTGTCTGTCTCCACGCCTTTTTCGATCAAATTGAGGGTCGGTACCTCAATCATTAGCATTTTCACTGGCACCTAACAGTTTGCCTGCTACAGGGTTACGGGATCACACGCAGGCAGGCGGACCTGACCCGAACACACCCCCACCCGTGATCAGGGGAAGCCCGGGATCGTGAACTGGCACGACGTCGCCTCGACCGAAGAACCTTTCAAGACGGTCTCTTTCGGGGGCCACATGTGCTGCTGTCGTGATTTACGACCGGTTCGACGGATTCATTCTCTCTCGAGGGCGCACACAAGGCACGCCCCTACACCGAACCAATGCTTTATGTAGGAGCGTGCCTTGTGTGCGCCTTCGAAGAGCTTTTTGTAGGGTTGCGAGGTGCCGGGAAGATCGATCCTACAGAACCCTCATCACCTCAGACCGTTTCGTCCGATTCTGACCTGACTTCCGGATACGGTTTCTTCGCGGTAACCGAACACATCACCACCTGGCTGCGAGCCGCCTCCGGATTGATCTGCTCGAGGAAGGCTTCGACAAGTTCCTCGGTCGAGCGATCGTCATCGATACGGGTGAGAGCGATCGGAACCGCCTTGTGAAGTTTGTGCTGCCAAAGGCGTTGTTCGATCGAGTCCTTCCAATCATCGCCGGTCGGACACGACTGCACGGATACCCTCAAGTCCTCCATGCCATACTTCTCCATGGTCCCATTCAGCATCGAACCAAAAAAAAGCACGGACTGGAGTTCTCTCAGGACCGTATCGATCTCGGCCATGACCGGATCTGAAAAAGAAGTCGTGAACCACGGTTCTGTCGGTGGACCAGTAAGGTCCTGGAGTAGAACCGTACCTCCGGGTGCGCAGACCCGGATCGCCTCGCCGATGATGGGGTCAGGATCGAGGGGCAATGAGAGCAGGAACTGGCACCCAACGAGATCGTAGCTGTCGTGCGGGAATGACAGACGAGTCGGATTGCCGCGGATGGTCCGTAGATTGCGGGCTTCGGACGGCTTTCTGCGTCGGAACCAATGCCGGATGTCCCTCTCTTCGAGGATGGTGAAAAAAGTTTCCGGGTATACCGGAGCAATCGCTTCCATCTGCTCGAGTTCCCCCCCGCCGATGCTCAGGACCGATCGGGCCAGATCCCGCCTTGGTTCGAAGCGGTCTTCGATCCAATTCGGACCCGTACGGGATTGAGCCTGCAGCCCTCCGACCAAGGTTTGCATCCCTACATTATCGGCAATAAGCAATAATACTCAAGACGGAGGGCATCAGGGCCAAACCGGCGACTCGACTGCGCCGGAAGAGGCATGAAATCTGCACCAACAGACCTCAGGTTGAGTAGAAATTTGGACAGGATTAACAGGATTGACTGGATAGGCTTCTGCAGGGTCAGGAATGACACAGAACCCAATAGGCCCTTTTTTCATCATCATCTGCTCCTCTCAGTCAGGATCCTGTAAATCCTGTTAATCCTGTCAAAAACCACCGGAAGCATGGGCCGCCTTGGTTGAGACAATCTTGGGGCCATTCCATACCGACACTCCAAGTTTCGCGTTCAGGGAACGATCGATTCAACCGATGGAGATGGATTGCGCGTCTTTCCAAGGTATGAGTTCCAAGAACGGCAATTTGCAGATCATAGTTAGCGGTGCATTGGTCGGAATCGGCCTGGTTGCTGTGGCGACAGCCATTTTTACCCAACTGCCGATCGGCAGTAAATTCGTGAAGGCCCTTCGGCAGGGGAGTGAACGGCAATCAGGAGCACGCATCGCAGCCCCACACCCCACCCTCGCCTCAACTGAAGCCGAGTCGACGAGTGCCTACGACGTCCGATTGGAACCGGAACTTCCGCAAAGCAACTTGAACCCGGAACCTGAGGCCCTCCCGTCGAGTATCACGATCACCAAAGCCATCGAGATTTCGATGGGAATCGGCAAGATTGCCTTTGAAGTTGGCAATATCCTGACCGTCACCGGAAAGGGAGAAGGCGTATTTCTCTGTGATTATCTTGGTGACACGGTGGAAGTACCGATCTCGGCAACCAACTGGGAAAGTCCGACTGGAAAACAGGTCGATCGCCGATAGCAGGTTTTCGTTCGGCTTAGACTGAGGGCATTCTCAGATCAGGAGCCCGTTTATCCTGTCAATCCCGTCGGAAAAGACTGGAGGCATGAGCACATGAACCAATCTGCACCAACAGACCTCAACCTGAGAAGAAGTTTGGACAGGATTTACAGGATTGACCGGATTTGCTTCTGCAGGACCTGAAAAGACACAGATACCCGATAGCTTTTATTTCGTCATCAGAACCATTTGCTGTTCCAGATCAGGATCCTGTAAATCCTGTTAATCCTGTCAGAAAAACACCGGAAGCACAGGCAACACCGGCCAGGAACGTTCTGCATTGCATCCGGACGCGATTCCACCTACTTGAAAGTTGGTGTCTCAAACGGTCAATAAACGTGATTTTTATCGGACGAAGATCGGCCGGACCGAAAAGGTCATAGGAGGATTCATCCTTCTCCTACTGATCGGAATAGGTTTCGGAATCGCCAGAAAGGGGCATGATTTCGATCAGACCCGCTACACGGGTGACATCGAGGCGCTTGAATTCACACGGAATCCAGTTGAAGGGAAGGCCGCCACCTTGCGGAATGAATCCGATCTGCGGGCAAGCGAGTCCTTCGTCAGCGGTGACAAGGAAACCGGCAGTTCATTCCTGACCATTCTCCCTCCTGTCGACGGCCTGCTGCCCATGGGCGAAACCGAGGTTTACTCCGTCGACACGCTCTACGAGAAGATCAACGGCCGGGCACCCGCCTATTTCGAGTACAACTTCCAGGAACTGACCAGCCAATCGTTCTCGCACCAAACAGCGGAGGGCGAATTCGTGGACATCTATCTTTTCGAGATGGATTCGCCATTGAACGCTTTTGGCATATTCTCCGCGGAAAGGGATGCTTCGAGCCCTCCCTTGAATTTTGTGGCCGACGGATACAACAGCGGAACCGGAACCTTCATGCGATTGGGAAATGTCTACGTGCAGGTGCTGGCCTCGTCATTCGATCCTGCCATCATGCAATCGGCTGAATTCTTGACCCGGCGACTGGTCGAGGAACTGCCGGAAGATGATTCCGGTATGGAAGGACGAATGCTGCTGCCTTCGGAGAACCAGGTCGCGGGCAGCCTGACCTATATCAACGAGAATGCCTATGGTCAGTCTGTTTTGAAGGGCGTATTCGAAGCCCGTTACCAGGCGAACGGGGAGGAACTGACCTGCTTTGCGCAAGACAGTGCCGACGCAGGGATCGCACGCGGTAATTGGGAAGCCCTGCTCGATTTCTACGTGAGGTATGGAAGCCTTGATGACACCTTCGAGACTGGAGATGCGAACGTCTTCGTGGCCGAGGTTTTCGGACAATGGAATGTGGTCTATACCCGTGACAACACCGTCGTGGGCGTGGTCAATGCTGCGGGCAAGGAAGTGGCCGTGGCATTCGTGACGGCGCTGCTCGAAGAGGATTCGGAGACCACGGACGAATACGGATACTGAGCCCACCTGATAATGCCCCGCGAACCCGTAACGCCAGACCCCAAAGGGGTGAATCGCCGACAGTTCATCCGCCACCTGGCGATGACCGGGATCACTTCGGGAGGAGCCCTGGCGGCGGCTCTTCTTCTGTGGGAGCGCAGGCACTTTGTGCCCGGCTTCGGTGAAAAGTCGGGGATCACCCTGCCCAGTTTTTCCACCGGCCTGCTCAAAACCCAGACTTCTCTCGCCGTCGCACACGGGACTGACCGCATCGCGACCACCCGCGCTGCCATCGATGCTCTCGGTGGCATGGGACGGTTCGTCGAGAAAGGCGATGTGGTTCTGTTGAAACCAAACGTCGCCTTTGACCGACCACCCGCCCTGGCTGCCACCACCCATCCGGACAGCCTGCGGGCTATCGCTGAGTTGGTGCTCGAGGCGGGTGCAAAGCGCATCCTGGTTGCGGACAACCCGATCAACAGCCCGGCCGGTTGTTTCCTCAAGAGCGGACTCAAGTCGGTGGCAATTGATCTAAATCTTGAGCTCATCTATCCCGAACAGAGCGCCTTCACCGATCTGCAATTGGATGGAGAGATTCTCCGGCATTGGCCATTCTTTCACCGCCCATTCGAGAAGGCTGACAAGGTTATCGGCATCGCGCCCTGCAAGGATCACAATCTCTGCAGTGCATCGATGACGATGAAAAACTGGTATGGCCTGCTCGGCGGCCGCCGCAACCAGTTTCACCAGCATATCCACAGCATCATTTCAGACTTTGCCCTGATGATTCAGCCCACCCTCGTCGTCCTGGATGGAATGCATGTCCTGATGAGCAACGGTCCGACGGGCGGACGGCTATCCGACGTCAGGCAGGTGGGTTCGGTGGTCGCCGGCACCGACATGGTGGCAGTCGACAGTTACGGATACACAAATCTCCTCGGCCGCAACGTGGCGGACCTGGACTACCTGCACAAGGCACACGAACGAGGCCTGGGCAATATGAACTGGCAGGAAACGGCCTGGAAGGAGGTTCGGGCATGAGCTGTGGCAGCGGCAATTGCGGTTGTGGCGGGCAGGGTGGCAAACAGGAGCCGACCGAAAACACACCCGTCACAGACGCGATCAGGGCCACCGCGAAGTCCGCCAATCCCGGACCACTTACCAAAGCCGCCGGCTGGATCGGTCACATAGTGTTTGCTGACATGCGTATCACCCGGATCCGGGTGATCGCCCAGGCATTCTTCTTTATCCTGTTCCTGTTCTTCGTCATCATCACCGACCTTCGCTACCTCAAGGGCTACCCGGTTTCACTCTTCCTTGAGATGGATCCCCTGGTGGGTGTGGCGACGACGATCACCACCTGGTCCGTGTACAAGGGGCTGATCCTTGGTCTGGTATTACTCCTGCCGACACTTTTTCTGGGTCGCTTTTTCTGCAATTGGATCTGCCCCTACGGCACCTTGCACCAGGTGACCCGCTTCCTCTTCGGTCGTCGGGACGAGCAGTGGAACATCGAGGCCAACCGTTTTCGGAACCTGCAGCAGTTGAAATATATCATCCTCGTGGCCATGATCGTGGCGGGGTTTTTCGGGAGCCTGCAGATCGGCCTGCTCGATCCGATCTGTCTCTTCCATCGCTCCATGACGGCCGCGATCCTGCCCGGCATCAACCTGCTGATCCCCGACACATTCTATGTGAAACAGTATTACCATGTCGGGGCATGGTTGATCGGATTGATCCTGTTCTTCTTTGTCGGCATGAACGTGGTCATCCCGCGTTTTTTCTGCCGCACGGTCTGCCCCCTGGGCGCCTTCCTCGGCTACCTGTCGCGGTTTTCCATGTGGCGGATCGAACGCGATCCCAACAAGTGCATCGATTGCGATGCCTGCCTCAAGAATTGCCAGGGTGCAAGCGATCCGCATACCCAGCTTCGCAAGAGCGAGTGCTTTGTCTGCTTCGAGTGCATCGATGATTGTCCGGTCGATGCCATATCCTTCAGCTTCATGCCCAATAAGGATCATGAGGTGACGGGACCGCCCCTGCCGGGCCGCCGGGCGGCCATGGCATCGCTGCTGGGGATTGCGGGTTACGCAGTCGCCCGCGCTTCGGGAGACAGCGACGAGAACTTCAACAAGAAGGTGATCCGTCCACCCGGCTCCGTCCGGGAGGACGGTTTCCTCGAGCGCTGCATCAAATGCGACCAGTGCATCCGCGTCTGCCCGACCAATGTATTGCAGCCGACAATACTCGAGGCGGGCCTGGAAGGTTTCTGGACGCCAATCCTCAACATGAAGGTCGGTTACTGTGAGCTCAACTGCACCCTGTGCGGCCAGGTATGCCCGACAGGTGCGATCCAACGAATCTCTATCGAGGAAAAAAACGGGCGGGGCGGGTACGAGGCACAGGGTCCGGTCAAGCTGGGAACCGCTTTTTACGACCATGGCCGCTGTCTGCCATGGGCCATGGAGACGCCATGCGTGGTCTGCGAGGAAGTCTGCCCGACTTCGCCGAAAGCCATCTACTCCCGCGAGGTCACCATTCGCAAGCGCGATGGGAAAAACATCACCCTGCGCCGCCCCTATGTGGACCCCGCACTCTGCATCGGTTGCGGCATCTGCGAGCACGAATGCCCGGTCAGGGACCATGCCGCCATCCGGGTAACCGCAATCGGCGAAACCCGCTCTCCGGAACGCAGCCTCCTGATGGATGGCGGTGATCCTTCAAACCTGCTCGACCTCGGAACCCGCGATCGCTGAGGATAAATACCCCCGTGAAAAAGGATCCCAAGCTGCAACCCGCCACGCGCGAAAAGACATGCCAGGTCTGTGGCAGCACCTTCATCTACCCGGAAAAAGGCAGCAAGGCGACGCGCTTCCACTGTGAATCCTGCGCGGACCTGCCCGTCCACTTCAGAAAAACCCTGACCCGTCTCGGCAAACGAATCCGGACGCTCGAAAGAAAAATCAGAACCCTATAAACCCGCCGTATCCATGAAAAACACCAAACCTACCTCCCGCCGTGATTTCCTGAAATCCGCCGTCGTCCTTCCTGCCGCAGTGGCCGCCCTGCCCGCGACCGTCGTCGCCGCCGACAGAACCGAAGCGGAACCCTCGACCGCGCTGCCAATGCGGAAGCTGGGCAGGAACGGCCCTGAAGTCACCATCCTCAATATCGGGGGCATGATGAGCGCCCACAATCCGCAGTACCTTGACCTGGCCTGGAATATGGGTATCCGTTATTTTGATACAGCAGACTGCTATATGAACGGTCGGTCGGAGAAGAACGTCGGCGCCTGGGTGAATCGCTACCCGGAGCGCCGCAAGGACGCCTTCATCGTGACCAAGGACCATCCCAAGAAAGGCCCGGAGGAGCTCCTCACCATGATCGACCGCCGCCTGGAGAATATGGGCATCGACTATGTCGACATGTTTTTCATCCACGGGATCGGTCCCAAACAGTATGGCAAGGATTCCCTGGACTGGCCGAAGAGCGATCGATTGAAGGATGTCTTCGACGAGTTGAAGGCTTCGGGGAAGGTCAAATACTGCGGTTTCTCCTGTCACGACAAGAAACTGATCAAATACCTGCACGCCGCGGCCGAAGGCGGATTCATCGATGCCATCATGCTGCG